>ERZ1645192.400-NODE-400-length-35461-cov-10.717308_pt1 | contig 35461 bp, 32 predicted proteins | sample MGYA00575354_ERZ1645192 | MGnify/ENA primary metagenome ERZ1645192 (study PRJEB40844, sample SAMN11349763) | freshwater sediment metagenome | isolation source: river sediment | host: Sediment | place: India: Faizupur Khadar , New Delhi | collected 2017-02-21 ...
GACCGCGAAAAACCGTCAGACGTTGAACCTGAAATGGATCACGTCACCATCGGCGACGATGTACTCCTTGCCCTCCAGCCGCCATTTGCCGGCCTCCTTGGCGCCCTGCTCACCGTTGCCGGCGACGAAGTCGTCGTAGGCAATCACCTCGGCACGGATGAAACCGCGCTCGAAGTCGGTGTGGATCACCGCGGCCGCCTTGGGTGCGGTGGCGCCGATCGGGATGGTCCAGGCCCGCACCTCCTTCTGTCCGGCGGTGAAATAGGTGTGCAGACCCAGCAGCCGGTAGCCGGCGCGGATCAGCCGGTTGAGGCCGGGCTCCTCGAAGCCGAGCGATTCGAGAAACTCGGCTTTTTCGGACTCTTCGAGTTCGGCGATCTCGGCCTCGAGCTGATTGCAGATCACCACCACCTCGGCCCCTTCGGCCGCCGCCACCGCCCGCACCGCGCGAACGTGGTCGTTGTCCTCCTCGCCTTCGGCGACATTGGCGATGTAGAGGGTCGGTTTGACGGTGAGCAGATGCAGTGGCCGCAACAGTGCCAGCGCCGCAGGCTCCAGCCCCAGCGTGCGCACCGGTCTGGCCTGGTTCAGTTCGGGCTGGATGCGCTCCAGCAGGGCATGCAGCGCAATTGCCTCCTTGTCGCCACCCTTGGCGGCACGCGCGCTGCGGGCCAGGTTCTTTTCGACGGTGTCGAGGTCGGCCAGCGCCAGTTCGGTGTTGATCACTTCGATGTCAGACACCGGGTCGACGCGGTTGGCCACATGGATGATGTTGTCATCCTCGAAACAGCGGACCACCTGGGCAATGGCATCGGTCTCACGGATGTTGGCAAGAAACTGGTTGCCCAGTCCCTCGCCTTTCGAGGCACCCGCCACCAGCCCGGCGATGTCGACGAACTCCATCGTGGTAGGCACCACCCGCTCCGGTTGGACGATCTGCGCCAGCCGGTCGAGCCGTGGATCGGGCATCGGCACCACCCCGGTGTGGGGATCGATGGTGCAGAAGGGGAAGTTGGCGGCATCGATGCCGGCCTGGGTGAGTGCATTGAACAGGGTCGATTTGCCCACGTTCGGCAAGCCGACAATGCCACATTTGAATCCCATGTCAGGACCTATTCGATGTCAGGTGGGGGCATGCAACCGGCTCATCGCCGTCGCCCAGTTGCCATTGAGGGCGTCGGGGAGTGCCCGCAGGGCATCATCCATCGCCTGGTCGATCGCCTCGCGCTCTGCCGCAGTGGGCGGATTGAGCACATAGGTGACCACCCGTGAACTGTCTCCGGGGTGGCCGATGCCAAGACGCAGCCGGTAGAAGCTTTTGTCACCGCCCAACTGCTCGATGATGTCGCGCAGGCCATTGTGACCGCCATGGCCGCCGCCTTGCTTGAAGCGGGCCACGCCGGGCGGCAGATCGAGTTCATCGTGGACCAGCAGCAGACGGCTGGGCGGAATCTGGTAAAAGCGCAGCAGGGCCGTCACGGCCCGGCCGCTGCGGTTCATGAAGGTGTCCGGTTGCAGCAGGTGAAATTCGCAACCCTGCCAGAACGCGCGGGCGTGACGGCCATGGAACTTGCGCTCTTCGCGCAGCCGGACGCCGGCCAGCGCCGCCAGCCGGTCGACCAGCCAGCAGCCGGCATTGTGGCGGGTGGCCGCATAGTCGGGGCCGGGGTTGCCCAGCCCGACGATGGCGTCGATCCGCGCGCTCAAGCGAAAGCCGGGCGGGAGCGATCAACCGCCGGCTTCGTCACCACCACCCTTGGTCGGCACCACCGCCACCACCTGGGCGTCATGGTCGCCGCCCTGCGACAGGGCCACCAGTTCGACGCCTGGCGGCAATTGCAGGTCGGAAAGGTGAATGTGTCGGCCCACGCCGACGTCGAGCATGTCGACTTCGAGGTATTCCGGCAGATCGCCCGGCAGACAGCTGATCTCCACCTCGGTCAGGGTGTGGGCGATGCGACCACCATCGCGCTTGATGCCGATGCAGTTCTCTTCATTGATGAAGTGCAGCGGCACATGCACGTGAATCTTGCGGTTCATCTCGACCCGCATGAAGTCGGCATGCATGACCGACCCCTTGCTGGGGTGGCGTTGCAGTGCCTTGAGCAGCACCGGTTCGCTGCTGCCACCGATCTTGAGGTTGATGATGTGCGTGTAGAAGGCCTCGCTCTCCAGCGATTTGGCCAGATCCTTGGCCACGCAGCTGAGCAGCACCGGATCCTTGCCGCCGCCATAGAGGATGGCAGGCACCCGGTTTTCGAGACGACGCAGGCGGCGGCTCGCACCTGTCCCCTGCTGTTGCCGAAGTTCGGCGTCCAGTTCAAATTGAGCGCTCATCGCGGGCTCCTTTGCTGACAGTCGACGGGTTTCGCGACCAAAACGACGCCGACCGGTGGGTGGTTGAAATCGGTTGTGAAAAGGTCGATCAGCGGAACATGGCGCTGATCGACTCCTCGTTGCTGACCCGGCGCACGGCTTCGGCCAGCAGCGGTGCCAGCGAGATCTGCCGCACTCGGCTGCACTGCCGGGCAGCCGGCGACAACGGGATGGTGTCGGTCACCACCAGTTGATCGAGTTCGGAGTTGTTGAGGTTGTCGATGGCGCGTCCCGACAGCACCGGGTGGGTGCAGTAGGCCATCACCCGGGCCGCGCCCTGCTCTTTCAGGGCCGCCGCGGCACTGCAGAGGGTACCGGCGGTGTCGATGATGTCGTCGACCAAAATGCAGGTGCGCCCCTCGACCTCGCCGATCACGTTCATCACCTGCGTCTGGTTGGCCTGGGGGCGGCGCTTGTCGATGATTGCCAGATCACTGCTGAGCTGCTTGGCAAAGGCGCGTGCACGCACGACGCCACCGATATCGGGCGAAACCACCAGGAGGTCTTCGAAATTGTTACGCAGGATGTCGTCGATCAGCACCGGCGAGCCATAGATGTTGTCCACCGGCACGTCGAAAAAGCCCTGCACCTGGTCGGCATGCAGATCGACGGTGAGCACCCGGTTGATGCCAACGCCGGTCATCATGTCGGCCACCACCTTGGCGCTGATCGGCACCCGCGCCGAGCGCACCCGGCGATCCTGTCGGGCATAGCCGAAGTAGGGCACCACTGCGGTGATCCGGCTGGCCGAGGCGCGCCGCAGCGCATCGACCATGATGATCAGTTCCATCAGGTGGTCGTTGGTCGGCGCGCAGGTCGACTGGATGATGAAGACATCATCACCGCGCACATTCTCCTGAATCTCGACCAGGATTTCGCCATCACTGAAGCGATCGACCAGCGCACTGCCAAGCGGCATGTCGAGAATCTCGGCGACACTGCGGGCAAGCTCCGGGGTGGCATTGCCAGTGAAGATTTTCATGGGCGGAATCACGAAACCTCAGGCTGATCGGCGTCAGTAAAGGTGGACGATTTCAGGTATGACGCACGGAAAGATGGCTGGGGTGGAAGGATTCGAACCTTCGTATGCTGGAATCAAAATCCAGTGCCTTACCGCTTGGCGACACCCCAATGGTTAAAAACCTGCGAATGGTACTGCGGTCCGGACTGTTCCGTGACGCCGCTTCATTCGTTTGCACTCTTCAAATACAGTGGAGAGGTGTTGCAGCCCCGGGCGACGAAAGCCCGCCAGCCACTGGGCAACTGCCGCAACGGCCGCAACGCAGCCTCTTCGGTTGCAAACCGGGCAAACAGGGAGCTGCCCGAACCGGTCAACCGCGGCGGGGCAAACTCTCCGAGCCAGCCGAAGGCGGCATCGATCTGCGGGTAGAGTTTGCGAACCAGCGGCTCGAAATCGTTGCGACCGCCCCCCTCCAAAAAGGCCGACATTGTGATCGGCTCACTGTTGCGTGTCAATTGCGGATGCTGAAAGATCGTACCGGTTGCCACTTCGCAATCGGGCGTGAGCACCAGGTACCAGGGCTCTTCGAGCTGCACCGGCGTCAATTGCTCACCAATGCCCTCGCCCCAGGCCGCCCGCCCCAGCGTGAACAGCGGCACATCGGCACCCAGTTCGAGCGCCAGCCGGGCCAGCTCGGTCGGCGGCAGTTGCAGCCGCCACAGTCGATTCAGCATCACCAGCGTGGTCGCCGCGTCGGAGCTGCCGCCGCCCAGGCCACCGCCCATCGGCAGCCGCTTGTCGAGCTGGATGCGCGCGCCCAGACGGCAGCCGGTGTCACGCTTGAGCAGCCGTGCCGCCCGCATGATCAGGTTGTCCGATGCCGGAATCGGCAGCCCCGGAGCAATCAATTCGAGCTGATCATCCTCGATCGGCTCGAAGGTGAGCCGATCACCATGGTCGAGGAACTGGAACAGTGTCTGCAACCGGTGATAGCCGTCGAAGCGGCGCCCCAGAATGTGCAGAAACAGGTTGAGCTTGGCCGGCGCCGGCGCGGTCAATAGCCTGCTCATTGCCACGCCTTGAGCAGCAGCGTGATGTGCAGATGGTCGGTGTCGAGCACGATCTTCTCCGGCAGTTCGCGCGCCCCCGCCTGTCGATAACTGGCATAGCTGATTTTCCAGCCGGCCTGTTCGAGCAGGCTGATGCGCCCCTGTGGATCGAGGCTGTGGCGCTCGGGCAGTGCCGGAGCCGGAATGCCGCGAATCCAGTAGCGCAGCAGCGACAGTGGCAGCCACCAGCCGGTTTCACTCTTCAGCAGCATCTCGACGTTCTCGGCCTCACGCGATCTGCCGTCGCTGTCGCGCAGGATGACCCGGCCCGGTCGCCCTTCGATCTGCATCGAGCCACCACCCACCGGACCGCTCACCTGCACCAGATAGTGCTCCGGTGCCTCCTGCCAGTTGAAATAGCCGCTGACCGCCTGGTCACCGCTGCGAATGCCCAGTTTCCCGGCCAACTGCCAGTGCGTCATCGTCTCCAGATCCGCCTGGCGCCTGAGAAATTCCGCCGCGGCCTGCACGCCGGTTGGCGTCGGCTCCGGCTGCCTGGCCAGTTGGGCACAGCCCCCCAGCCACAGCGCCAGAAGCATCAACAGGCCGGTGCGCAACGACAGGTTCATGGTTCGAGATCGATCTTCAGGCGCTTGATCAGTTCACCCCAGCGCGGAGTGGCCGGATGGTCGATCATCCCCTTGCGCAGCAGTGCCCGCGCCCGCTCCTGCTGGCCCTCTTGCCACAGCAGCTCAACCAGATGGCCGATCACCTCCGGCTCGTTGAGCTGCTGGGCGGCCTGCTCCAGCAACTGCAGCGCTTCGGCAGGGTTGCCGCGCAGATGTTCGACCCAGCCGAGGCTGTCGAGAATCGCCGGCTCCTGCGGCCGCAACTGGTGGGCCCGCAGAATCAGTCGATGGGCTTCGCTCAGACGCTTGGTGCGCACCGCCAGGGTGTAGCCCAGCGCATTCAGTGCCACGGCATTGTCCGGTTCGCGCTTGATGATGTAGCGAAGATCGCGCTCCATCGCCACCAGATCGCCCAACTGTTCATGGGCCATCGCACGGCCATAGCGCAGATTGAGATCCTGCGGCAGCGCCTTCAGCGCCCGATCGTAGAGCTTGATCGCACTGCCGGGCCGCTGATGGGTCATCAGCAGCTCTCCTTCGAGCAGGTAGAGGCTGGCCGCGGCGGAACTCCACTGCTCACGGGTGTCGGCCAGCAGCCGCTGCATCGCCTCGAATTCACCGGTGATTGCCAGCAGCTCCGCCCGCTTGGCCACCGCGTTGAGATAGAGCGGGCCTTCGCCGATCGCCGAAAAGTGATAGAACGCCTGATTGAAATCGTTGCGCTGCTGTGCCAGCAGACCCAGTTGAAAGTGGGCCTCATCAGGACGGTGGTCGATGTCGAGCAGCTGCTGATAGAGTCGCTCGGCCCGACTGACCAGGCCGCTGCGCGCCGCCATGGCGGCCACCGTCGACAGCAGCACACCATCGTTGCCGTCGACCAGCGCGCTGAACCGGTCGATTTCGCTGCCGGCCCGAGCCAGCTCCTGCCGGCTCAGCAGCAGTTGAATCAACTGCACCCGCAACCGCAGGTCGTCGGGGAAGCGCGCCACTGCTTCGTCCAGTCGCTGCAGGGCCTGCTGTTCGCGCCCCATGCCGAACAGGATCTGCGCCTCCAGCACCATGCTCTTGCCATTGTCCTGCGGCATCTTCGACAACTGCTGCGCCAGTTGCAGGGCCGCCTCGCGCTGACCACGCGCATTGAGCAGGATTGCCTTGCCGAACAGCAGTTGCGCATCATCCCTGGCCGTCGCCAGCCGCCGATCGAACTCGACAATCAGGCCATCGAGCCGCTCCGGCGGTTGGCGAACGGCCATCAATGCCAGATAGTCGTAGGCAGCCTCCTGCCCGGTCGCGCGCAGGGTGTCCAGTTGCGGCAGCGCCTCGAGGTAACGCTCGGCCTTGATCAGTTGAATGGCATACATCCGCCGCGCTTCGGAATTGGCTGGATCGACCTCGATCAGCAGCCCGGCCGCTTCGAGCATGGCCGCGTCATTCTGCAGGAACTGGGCGATCTGCAGGGCCCGCTCGATGATGACCGGATCACGCGTCTGCCGCGCCTGCTGCAGGTAGCCATCGAGCGCCAGATCGTACTGTTGCGACTTGCCGGCCAGCTCGGCACTCAGCAGGTCGTAGAGCGTCTCCTTGGCAAAGGGGCGAAACCGCGACGGTTCGGCCGGTGCAGCCGCCGGCGCCGGCACCTCGGCCGCCAGAGCTGGCGCATCGGCCTGGGGCAGGTCGACTTTTTTGCTGGCGCAGCCAGCAAGCAGCATCAACAGGACAATGCAGGCAGCAAGAGGACGGGTGGATGGCATGAAGGGCTGTTCGAGTGGATGTCGCATTAAATCGCATCGAAGCATGGGCCACAATGGGGCACGGCGCAACTGCCGGTAACCCCGTGCTTTTGTGGTATATTTCCGCCACAGGATCGGCAAGCCGCAACAGATCCGGCCACGGTGGCCTGTGCTGTTGTCCGTGAATCCATGGAACCCGGGGCAGCACGCCTCACTTTCTCACTCACGATGCGCACCACAACTGGGTTATCACTGACAGACCATGGTTGACCAGTCCGCCCTCCCCGCTTCCGACCTTGCACTGCTGGCGCTCGGCATCAATCACACCACGGCCGACATCACTCTGCGCGAACGGGTCGCCTTCAACCCGGCACGCTTCGGCGAGGCACTGGAAAGTGCGCGCGACAGTGTGCCGCTCAGGGAGGTGGCGATTCTGTCGACCTGCAACCGCACCGAACTCTACTGCGTGCCCGAATCGCTGCCGGGCGCCCGCCAGCGGCTGCTCGCCTGGCTCGCCGACTACCACCACCTGCCACAGAAGCAGTTGACCCGGAGCCTCTACACCCACTGGGGCGCCAAGGCGGCGCGCCACATGATGCGGGTGGCCGCCGGACTCGACTCGATGATTCTCGGCGAGCCGCAGATCCTCGGTCAGATGAAGGAGGCCTACGCCCAGGCCAAGGCGGCCGACACGCTGGGCCGCCGGCTCAACCAGGTGTTCCAGCGCACCTTTGCGGTGGCCAAGAAGGTGCGCACCGACACCGGCATCGGCCAGCAGTCGATCTCGGTCGCCTACGCCTCGGTGCAGCTGGCCAGGCGAATCTTCACCGACCTCGGCCGCAGCCATGCCCTGCTGATTGGCGCCGGCGAGACCATCGAGCTGGTGGCGCGCCACCTGCGTGAACAGGGCATCGGCTCGATTCAGGTGGCCAACCGCACGCTGGAGCGGGCCGAACAGTTGGCGCGTGAGGTCGGCGGTACCCCGATCCTGCTGAGCGAAATTCCGCAACAACTGCCACAGGCCGATCTGGTGATCTCCTCCACCGCCAGCCCGCTGCCGATCCTCGGCAAGGGCGCCGTCGAGCGGGCACTGAAGGCACGCCGCCACCGGCCGATCTTCATGGTCGACCTCGCCGTGCCGCGCGACATCGAGGCCGAGGTGGCCGAACTGGCCGATGTCTACCTCTACACCGTCGACGACCTGCAGGAGGTGGTGCGCGAGAACCTGCGCAGCCGCCAGGGCGCCGCCGACGAGGCCGAACGGCTGATCACGCTGGGGGTCGAGGAGCTGATGCGCGAAGAGCGCGCCCACGACGCCATCGAACTGGTCAAGCGCTACCGCGGCCGGGCCGAACAGCTCCAGCAGGCCGAGCTGGAGAAGGCCCGCCGACTGCTGGCGCAGGGGCAGGATCCGCAGCAGGTGATCGAGCGGCTGGCGCACGGCCTGACCAACAAGCTGCTGCATGGCCCCACGGTGCAGATCAAGGCCGCCAGCGAACTCGATGACCGCGAGCAGCGGCTGGCGATCTACCGCGACCTCTTCAGCCTCGAATGCCGTCGCGACCACAGCGACCCGACCCCTCGATGAAACCCTCGATACAGCACAAGCTGGAGCAGATTCAGGAGCGCCAGCAGGAGCTGGCCGCCCTGCTGAGCCAGGCCGAGACCATCCAGGACAACAGCCGCTTTCGTGAGCTGTCGCGCGAGTTCAGCGAGATCGAACCGGTCGCCCTCTGCTTTGGCCGCTACCGGCAGTTGCTTCAGCAGCTCGATGAGACCCGCACACTGCTCGACAGCAGCGACGCCGAACTGCGCGAACTGGCCGAAGCCGAGCTCGGCAGCGACAGCGCCGAACTCGAACGGCTCGAAACCGAGCTGCAACTGCTGCTGCTGCCGCGCGATGAGCATGACAACAGCAACGTCTACCTGGAGATTCGTGCCGGCACCGGCGGTGATGAGGCCGCGATCTTCGCCGGCGACCTGTTTCGCATGTACAGCCGCCATGCCGACCTGCGCGGCTGGCGCATCGAGGTGGTCAGCGAACGGCCCGGCGAGCACGGCGGCTTCAAGGAGATCGTCTGTCACATCACCGGCAACCAGGTCTACTCCCACCTCAAGTTCGAATCGGGCACCCACCGGGTGCAGCGGGTGCCCGCCACTGAATCACAGGGACGCATCCACACCTCGGCCTGCACTGTCGCCATCCTGCCGGAGGTCGACGAAATCGACGGCATCGAGATCAACAAGGCCGATCTGAAGGTCGACACCTACCGCGCCTCGGGGGCGGGAGGGCAGCATGTCAACAAGACCGATTCGGCGATCCGCATCACCCACCTTCCGAGCGGCATGGTGGTGGAGTGTCAGGAGGAGCGCTCGCAGCACAAAAACCGCGCCAAGGCGATGTCGCTGCTGGCCGCCCGGCTGCTCGATCAGGCCCGCGGCAAGCAGCAGGCCGAACATGCCGAATCGCGGCGGCTGCAGGTGGGCTCCGGCGACCGCTCCGAGCGGATTCGCACCTACAACTACCCACAGGGACGCATCACCGACCACCGCATCAACCTCACTCTCTATCAGCTCGACGAGGTGCTGGGCGGCCATCTCGATCTGCTGACCATGCCGCTGCTGCATGAGTACCAGGCCGAACAGCTCGCCCGCCTGGCCGATGCCCACTGAGGCGCTGCCGGCAACCGCTGGCTGATCGCGATGGCCACCCTGTCTGCCCTGCTGCGCACTGCCTGCCAACGACTCGACAGCAGTCCAACACCGGAACTGGATGCCCGCCTGCTGCTGTGCCACCTGCTCGGTGTCGGCAGCAGCTTTCTCTATGGCTGGCCGGAGCACCCGCTCAGTGTCACGCAACAGCAGCAGTTCGAAGCGCTGATCGAGCGGCGCCGACAGGGCGAGCCGATCGCCTACCTGACCGGCCGGCAGGGTTTCTGGGATCTGGAGCTGCGGGTCGACGCCACCACCCTGATCCCCCGGCCCGAGACCGAGCTGCTGGTCGAGCTGACGCTGCAACGGCTGCCGACCACCCCGCTGCGGCTGGCCGATCTCGGCACCGGCAGCGGCGCCATCGCGCTGGCACTGGCCAAGGCGCGCCCAGCCTGGCAGCTGGTCGCCACCGATGCCAGCCCGGCCGCGCTGCATGTGGCGCGGGACAATGCCGCAACCCTGAATCTCGCGCACCGTGTCTGCTTCCAGCAGGGCGACTGGTGCGACGCACTGCCGGCCGGCCGCTTTGCCGCCCTCGTCAGCAACCCCCCCTACATCGCCGCGGATGACCCCCATCTCGCCGCGCTCGGTTTCGAACCGGCCACGGCGCTGGTGGCGGCCGAGAATGGCCTGGCCGATCTGCGCCGAATCGCCGAGCAGGCCCCCGCCCACCTGCTGAGCGGTGGCTGGCTGCTGCTGGAGCATGGCTGGCAACAGGGCGCCGCGGTGCGCGACCTGCTGAGCCGACTCGGTTACCATCAGATAGAGACCCACCACGATCTCGGCGGACAGGAGCGGGTCACCTCTGCCCGCATCGGCGAGGAGCACACCGATGGATGACCAGCAACTGCTGCGCTACAGCCGACAGATCATGCTGCCCGACTTCGAGATCGCCGGGCAGGAGCGACTGCTCGCCAGCCGGGTGCTGATCGTCGGGCTCGGCGGGCTCGGCAGCGCGGCCGCCCTCTATCTGACGGCCGCCGGCGTCGGCGAACTGCGGCTGGCCGACCACGACCGGGTCGATCTCTCCAACCTGCAACGGCAGATTCTGCATCAGAACAGCGACCTCGGCCGTCCCAAGGTGGCCTCGGCGGTCGACCGGCTGCGGGCGCTCAATCCGGGCGTGCGGCTGATGCCGATCGAACAGCGACTGGCTGCCGACAACCTGGCCGACTGGATCGACGGCGTCGACCTGCTGCTCGATTGCAGCGACAACTTCGCCATCCGCTTCGCCCTCAACCGCGCCAGCGTCACAGCCCGCATTCCGCTGGTGTCGGCCGCGGCGATCGGTTACGACGGCCAGCTCGGCAGCTTCGATCCGCGCCAGAGCGACAGCCCCTGCTACCACTGCCTCTACCGCGACAACGGCGAGGATGAAGCCCAGGGCTGCGCCCGCAATGGCGTACTGGCGCCGACGGTCGGGGTGATCGGCACATTGCAGGCCTTCGAGGCGATCAAGCTGCTGACCGGCATCGGCGAGACCCTGGTCGGCAAGCTGATGCTGTTCGATGGACGCAAGATGGCCTGGCGAACGCTGCGGCTGCCGAAGGATGTCGCCTGCCCGGTCTGCGCCAGCGCGCCACACTTTGCCGGGTGAGTGGCAAGCCTCTATAGTGCCTCCGACCGCGCACCGCCCATCACAACAACAAGAAAGAGGAGCACGCCATGCTGGGCACCATGATGCAACGTCCGCTGTCGATTCCTGCCCTGCTCGAACATGCGGCCCGCTGCCACGGTGACACCGAGATCGTCACCCGCACCACCGAGGGGCCGATTCACCGCTACGGCTACGCCGAGGCCCTACAGCGCAGCAAGCAGTTGGCCAATGCGCTGATCCGCCTCGGCGCCCACCCCAATGACCGCATCGCCACGCTCGCCTGGAACACCCACCGCCACTTCGAACTCTACTACGCCATTTCCGGCATCGGCGCCATCGTCCACACCCTCAACCCGCGCCTGTTCGTCGACCAGTTGGCCTACATCATCAACCATGCCGCCGACCGCTACCTGTTCGTCGACCTGACCTTTCTGCCGATCGTCGAGCAGTTGGCCGAGCGGATTCCCACCGTGCTCGAACTGATTGTGCTGACCGACCGCGCCCACATGCCGACCCACAGCCACCTGCCGCGCCTGCACTGCTACGAAGAGCTGCTGGCGGCCGAAAACAGCCAGTTCAACTGGCCAACGATGGACGAGAACCGTGCGGCGGCCCTCTGCTACACCTCCGGCACCACCGGGCACCCCAAGGGTGTGCTCTACAGCCACCGCTCCACGCTGCTCCATGCATTGACGGTCTGTCAGCGGCAGGTGCTCGACCTCTCTGCCGACACCGCCGTGCTGCCGGCAGTGCCGATGTTCCATGTCTGCGCCTGGGGGATGCCCTACGCCGCGCCACTGGGCGGCGCCAGGCTGATCCTGCCCGGTCCCGCACTCGATGGTGCATCGCTCGCCCGCCTGATTCACGACGAAGGCGCCAACCTGCTGCTCGGCGTCCCCACCCTCTGGCTCGACCTGCTCAACCATTTGCGCGCGCAGGAGCAGCGCCTCGACGGCGTCGAGCGGGTGGTGATCGGCGGCGCCGCGGCCCCCTACTCGATGATCAAAGAGTTCGACGAAAGGCATGGCGTCTTCGTCGTCCACGCCTGGGGCATGACCGAGACCAGCCCGATCGGCACCCTCAACAGCCCGACGCCGCAGATGCGCCGGCTGCCGGCCGAAGCGCGCTATCGGCAGCAGATGAAACAGGGCCGCCCGCCGTTCGGGGTCGAGATCAGGATCGTCAACGACGCCGGCGAGGCCCTGCCCGAAGATGGCAAGACCTTCGGCCGCCTGCTGGTGCGTGGGCCCTGGGTGGCCAATGGCTACTTCAGAAGCGAAGAGCGCACCGCCTTCGTCAACGGCTGGTTCGACACCGGCGACATCGCCACCATCGACCCCTCCGGCACCATGCAGATCGTCGATCGGGCCAAGGATGTCATCAAATCGGGCGGCGAGTGGATCAGCTCGATCGAACTGGAGAACCTCGCCATCGGCCACCCGGCAGTGAAGGAGGCTTGCGTGGTCGGCGTGCCCCATCCCAAATGGGATGAGCGACCGCTGCTGCTGCTGGTGCTGCAGCCGCAAGCCCAGCTCACCGAGGCCGAAATGCTCAGCCACCTGCAGGACAAAGTGGCAAAATGGTGGCTGCCCGATCGGGTGATCATCGTCGATACCCTGCCACACGGCAGCACTGGCAAGTTGCAGAAAAATGTTCTGCGCGAGCAGTATCAACAGCTCCTGCTCAAAGGCTAGATCGCGTGGCCCGCCACGCCCGAAAAACGACAACGAGGTGATGAAAATGTCCAGTACGCTCGAAATGCTGCAATCCCACATCGGCAAGGTGATGGGGCCCTCCGCATGGTTCACCGTCGACCAGGCTCGCATCAACGCCTTTGCCGATGCCACCGGCGACCACCAGTTCATTCATGTCGATCCCGAACAGGCCAAACACTCGCCCTTCGGCGGTACCATCGCCCATGGCTACCTCTCGCTGTCACTGCTGCCCTTCCTGCAAAAGGACATCTCGATCCGCCCGGAAGGCGTGAAGATGGGCGTCAACTACGGCCTCGACAAGGTGCGCTTTCTCACCCCGGTCAAAAGCGGCGGCCGGGTGCGGCTCACCAACAGGCTGCTGTCGGTCGAAGAGAAACGTCCGGGGCAGTTTCTGATGAAGTCGGAGGTGACCATGGAGGTCGAAGGCGCCGACAAGCCGGCGCTGATCGCCGAGACCCTCGGACTGGTCTACGTCTGAGATGCCGCGGGGTGCGGCCGACGCCGCACTCCGCACCCTGCCGCGCTGGCCGAGCCAATCCTGACTACACTCAAAGCAACCGTCTCAGCTTCATCCATCGTCCGCATCCGCCGTCAGGTGCCCGCCGATGCACACCGCCACCGCCCCGACCCGCTTCACCCAGTTGCACATCGACATCGCGCGCTTCTCGACCGATGATTTCAACCCCTTTCATGACCAGAAGCTGTGGTGGCAGATTCCCGGCACCCCGTTCAGCGCGCCCCTGGTGCTCGGCTTTCAACTGGCGGCATGGATCGAAGACCGGCTGCGCCAGCATCGACAGCAGGCGGACGAAGCGCGGCTGATCGAGCAGCATGGCCTGCGCTACAGCAACTATCAGTTCGATTTCGTCAGCCCGGTGCTGCCGGGTGATGAGGTGACGCTCGAGATCAAGCCTTCGACACTGGTGACCAGCCCGACGACGCTGCTGCGCAACCGCCTGCTGCTGCGAGCAGGTCAACGCACGGCGCTGCTGGGTCACAAGCGGGAGTCCCGGCAGCCACTGGTGCTGCCAGAGGGCACTCCGCCGCTGCCCGATCCGCTGTCAGCGGTGACTGACCGCGACCATCTGCCGGGTCAGGCATGCTTTGTGAAGCGCAAGTTCATGATGACCGGCAACGGCAAGAATTTTCTGCTCGGCGCCCAGGTCGATCCGACGCATTACTTCAATGAACTGGAAGACCGGGTGGTTTTTCCCGAGATGTTCCCGCTCGCCTACCTCTCCTGCGCGCTGCTGGAGCGTGGTCTGAAGGCAGGGGAGGATTTCATGCAGCGGCCACGGCTCTACGCCTCACAGCAGTTCAGCGTCGACCGCCAGTTGATGCGGCGCGTCAAGAGCAACAGCGTGCTCTACATGCTGGTTTGCGAACCGCTGCCCGCCGCATCTTCCACGGGGCTGCGCGGCAGGACGGCAGCACACTGCTGCTTTCCCTGTTTCGGCGTGCTGGAAGATGGCGCCCTGCTCTACCGGGCACTGATGACCCTGGTGCCGCTGGCGGCCATTGGCAGTGGATGAAGCGCGGCACCGATCGGCCACGCGCTGAATGTCCACTCGAAGCGACTGTGCAACCCCGTTCATTGCCGGAATTGCACAGTCGACGGCAACTTCGCTCAGGCCAGGGCACCCGCCGCGCGCAGGCTGGCGATCTGACCGCTGCTGAAGCCGAAGTCGCTCAGCACCGCCTCGGTGTCCTCACCGGCCCGGCGTGGCGGCCGGGGCTGCTCCGGCGCGCTGCGGCTGAATTTCGGGCAGGGCGCCGGCTGCATCACGCCATTGATCTCGACAAAGGAGTTGCGGGCGACGTTGTGGGGATGGCTGGGCGCCTCGCGGAACGACAGCACCGGCGCAAAGCAGACATCACTGCCCTCCATGATGGCGCACCACTCATCGCGGCTCCTGGTCTTGAACACCCGGGTCAGCTCCTCCTTGAGCTCCGGCCACTTGTTGCGGTCCATCTGCGGCGCGAACTTCTGTGGATCGAGTCCCGCCTTCTCGATCAGCAGCGCGTAGAACTGCGGCTCGATCGAGCCCAGCGAGATGTACTTGCCATCCCGGGTCTCGTAGGTGTCGTAGAAGTGGGTGCCGCCATCGAGCATGTTGGTGCCACGTTCCTCGCTGTGGCCACCGCCACTGGCGAAGGAGTAGATCATCGCCATCAGCGCGGCGGAGCCTTCGACCATCGAGGCATCCACCACCTGGCCACGGCCGGAACGGCCCGCTTCGAGCAGCGCACAGACCATGCCGAAGGCGAGCAGCATGCCACCGCCGCCGAAGTCGCCCACCAGATTGAGCGGTGGCACCGGCTTGCCCCCCTTGGGGCCAATGGCGTGCAGCGCACCCGACAGCGAGATGTAGTTGATGTCATGGCCGGCCGCCTGGGACATGGGGCCATCCTGCCCCCAACCGGTCATGCGGCCGTAGACCAGCTTCGGGTTGCGACCCATGCAGGCATCGGGACCAATGCCGAGCCGTTCGGCGACACCGGGACGAAACCCCTCGAACACGGCATCGGCCTGCTCGCACAGCTTCAGCACCGTCTCGATCGCTTCGGGCTTTTTGAGGTTGAGCGCGATCGAGCGGCGGCCACGCGCCAGCACGTCATTGGAGCGCGGCGCATTGGCCGGCGCGCTGGCGCGATCGACCCGGATCACTTCGGCGCCCATGTCGGCCAGCATCATGCCGCAGAAGGGGCCGGGGCCGATTCCGGCGATTTCGATGATCTTGACTCCAGCAAGAGGTCCCATATCGATTCTCCATCGTTATTTTCGTTGTAAAGAGGGTGACGCAGGCGGTCGGCGGGAAAGCGCTGCATGGCATCCCAGCCAATTCAGAGTGTCGCCGCCATACTAAATCGTAAGGCCAGCAGCGGCAATTTGTTGCACTGCTCCCATCGCGCATGAATCCAGCGCCTCGAAGACACTCTCGAACCCGCGGCCATGGTCCGGCAGGAACAGGGTCTGCTGCCGCGGGCTTCGGCCGCGATCGCCGGATCGCTCTTCGATCTGCATCCTTTGGGCCGCACCGAAGATCCAGAACCGGGATCGCCCTCAGTGGAGGATCAAAACATCTTCAACAAAATCAGGATGCTGGTGCGAAGCGGTGCAACAGCGCCTAGAATGGCCGCAGCCTTTGACCCACCGAACCACCGACATGCGGCTGCAGAGCATCAAACTGGCGGGATTCAAATCCTTCGTCGATCCGACCACGGTCACCTTTGCGACCAACCTCAGTGCGGTGGTCGGCCCCAACGGCTGCGGCAAGTCGAACATCATCGATGCGGTGCGCTGGGTGATGGGCGAGAGTTCGGCCAGACAGCTGCGCGGCGAGCAGATGGCCGACGTCATCTTCAATGGCTCCACCCATCGCAAGCCGGTTGGCCAGGCCAGCATCGAACTGCTGTTCGACAACAGCGCCGGCAGCCTCGGCGGGGAGTATGCCCGCTTTGCCGAAATCTCGATCCGCCGCAAGGTGACCCGTGCCGGCCAGTCGAGCTACTACCTGAACGGTGTGCGCTGTCGACGCCGCGACATCGTCGACATTTTTCTCGGAACTGGCCTCGGTCCACGCAGCTACGCCATCATCGAACAGGGAATGATCTCGCATCTGATCGAGGCGCGACCGGATGACCTGCGGGTCTACATCGAGGAGGCAGCCGGCATCTCCAAGTACAAGGAGCGGCGCCGCGAAACCGAGAACCGGATGCAGCACACCAAAGAGAACCTGCAACGGATCAATGACATCAAAGAAGAACTTCAGCGCCAGTTGCAGACCCTGGAGCGGCAGGCACGCGCCGCCCAGAAGTACCGCGAACTGAAAGAAGAAGAGCGGTCGCAGCGGATTCGACTGGCCGCGCTGCGCTGGCGCGCGCTGGAGCAGCAGCGGCTGCGGCTCGACGATGAAGTGAGCAAAGAGAGTCTGCTCCGCGATGGCCTGCTGGCCGAGCAGAGCCGTCTCGAACGCGAACTGGAGCAGTTGCGGCTGCGCCATCTCGAACTGCACGAGGCCTTCAATCTCGAACAGGGCCACTACTACCGCCAGGGGGCCGAGATCAGCCGCCTGGAACAGGGCATCCGCCATGCCCAGGAGCGCGCCCGCCAACTGCACACGACACTCGCCGACAACGAACGACAGATGCAGGCACTGCACGCACAACAGGCCCACAGCCAGCAGCTCGGCACGACACTGAGCGACACCCTGCAGGACCTGACACCCCGAAGCGAAGCCGCCCAGGTCGCCGAGCAGCAGGCGGCGCAGCAGCTGGCCGCCACCGAACAGCGCATGCAGCAGTGGCAGGAGGGGTTCGACCGACTCCAGCGCGAGGCGCAGCTGCCGGCCCGCCAGACAGAGGCCGCCCGCGCCACCCTCCGGCAGATCGAACAGCAACTGCCTCGGCTGAAGAGCCGCATCGAGCGGCTGCATGGCGAACGCGACAGCCTGCGGGGCCAGATCGACGACACGGCACTGCCGGCACTGCGGCAGAGATTCGACCAGCTCGCCGACGAGATTCGGCTGAGCGAAGTGGCACGGCAGGCGAGCGAGCAGCGACGACAGCAGCTGCGCCAGCAGCGCAACGCCTTGCAGCCACGGCTCGACCAGCTTCGACGCCTCGACCAGCAGCTGAGCGGGCGCATCAGTTCGCTCGAAACGCTGCAGCAGGCTGCCCTGGGCCGCGGACGACTCGACCCGCGACAGACCCAACTGCTGCAACGCCTCGAACTGGACCGCTTGCCACGGCTGGGCGAACGGCTCGAGGTGGAGGCAGGTTGGGAAGGGGCGATCGAACGGCTGTTGGCACACCGCATCCGGGCGCTCTGCCTGCCGGCCGAGCGTGCCGACGAACCGGAACGGCTGATGGCGGCGCTGTTCGAGCTTCCCCTCGCGCTGCTGACAACAGCGCACGCACCTGCACAACCGCCTCCAGCCCGCTGGCCCCGACTCAGCGAACGGCTGCGCAGCAGCCACGAAATTGCCGACTGGCTGCATGGTGGCTACTGTGCCGACAATCTGGCCAGCGCCCTCGACCGGCGCGGGCAACTGGGCCCCGGCGAATTCTTTCTCACCCCCGATGCCCTGCTGATCGGCCGCCACGCCATCGAGCGACTGCCCGACGACCGCGAAGGCGGCGGCGCCCTGCTGCGCGCCCGCGAACTGACCGAGCTGAAGCGCGAGCAGCAGCAACTCAAGGAGCAGTTGCAGGATGCACAACAGCAGCTCGAAGAGTTCGACCGGCATCTGCGGCAGTGCGAGGCCGAGCTCGCGCAGACCCAGACCCGCACCACCGAACAGCGGCGCCAGCAGGCCACCCTGCAGGCCGATCTGAGCGCCCGTCAGGCACGCATCGAGCAGAGTCAGCACCGCATCACTGCCATCGACGAGGAGCTGACGAGCGCAACCCGCGAAATCGACGAAGACCAGGCGCGGCAGGCACGGACGCAGGCCGCACTGAACCAGGCCATCGCGCAGAGTGGCGAGTTCGAACAGCAGCGGCAGCGGCTGCGGGCCGAGCAGGAGCAGCTGCGCGAGGCGCTGGCGCAGGCGCGCAGCCATGAACGTGACTGCCGCGACCAGCAGCATCGGCTGGCGCTGGAACGCCAGCGCTGCCTGGCTGAACTCAAGGCAGCCCAGGCACAGAGTGCGCGGCTCGAACAGGAGATCGAACGCGCCACCGCGCAACGGCAGCAGCTGCAGATGGCCATTGCCGATCTGGTCGAACCGCAGCAGGCGCTGCAACAGCAGCTCGATCAGGCGCTGGCCGCGCAGCTGATGGCTGAACAGCGGCTGGCCGCCGCGCGGCAGGCAGTCGAGCAGTCGGAACGGCAGCAGCGCGAACAGGAGGATCAGCGCCGCCACCTCGACAGCCAGCTGCGCAGCCTCACCCAGCAGGTCGATGAGAAACGTCTGCAACTGCGCGAACTGGCACTGCACGACAATGCGCTGGCCGAACAGCTGCGCAGCCTCGGCAGCAGCGTCGACCTGATTGCAGGAAGCGAGGAGCCCCTCGACGCCATGCAGCTCGAACAGGCGCTGGAGCGGCTGCTGCAACGCATCGACCGGCTGGGTGCGATCAACCTGGCCGCGATCGATGAGCATCGCATCCAGAGCGAGCGCAAGGGGTATCTGGAGGCGCAGCAGGCCGACCTCGGCGAGGCACTCGAAACGCTGCAGGAGGCCATCCGCAAGATCGACCGCGAAACCCGCAGCCGCTTCCGTGACACCTTCGACCAGATCAATCGGGGCCTGCAGGCGCTCTTTCCGAAGGTGTTCGGTGGCGGCCATGCCGAACTGGTGCTCACCTCGGATGAACTGCTCGACAGCGGCGTCGCCATCATGGCGCAGCCGCCGGGCAAGCGTAACAGCACCATCCATCTGCTGTCGGGCGGCGAGAAGGCGCTCACCGCCATCGCACTGGTCTTCGCCATCTTTCAGCTCAACCCGGCCCCCTTCTGCCTGCTCGACGAGGTCGATGCGCCGCTCGATGATGCCAATGTCGGCCGCTATGTGAACCTGGTGCGCGAGATGTCGCACGGCATCCAGTTCATCTACATCACCCACAACAAGATCGCGATGGAGATGGCCCACCAGCTGCTGGGGGTGACCATGCAGGAGCCCGGCGTGTCACGGCTGGTCACGGTCGACATCGAGGCGGCGCAGGCGCTGGCTGGCGCCTGAACCACGGCGGTTTTCGGGCAGGCCCTTGGTATAATGGCGGCGAAGTGAGCCCCCGAACGCGGGCAAAATAACGAGAAGGTGCCTATGGAACTGTCGATGCGCGACTGGCTGTTCATGATCGGCGGGCTGTTGATTCTGATCATTCTGGCCGATGGCTTCCGGCGCGTGTGGCGGGCCCGGCGCAACGCGATCCGGGTCAGACTCGAAGAGGATGTCAGCTTCGACCCACTGGAGGAGCTCGACCTGCTGCGCGGTGAATTGCCAAGCGGTGGTGCACGCCCCAAGATGCGCGCCGGCGACGGTCACGAACCAGAACCGGCGCCGGCAACCGAATCGACCACTGACTCCACCCCCCCGCAGCGCCCGGTCAGCCCGATGACCCAGCAGCTGCTGTTCGAGGATGAGTGTGACACCACGGCCGACGAGGTCGAGGAGGCACCCATTGAACCCGAGGTGCTGGCGATCCATCTGCTGGCGCCGGCGCCGGTCAATGGCCAGCGTCTGCTGGAACTGCTGCAACAGCAACGGCTCGAATTCGGTGAACGGGCCATCTTTCACTGCCACAAGCAGCGCGGCGGCAACAAGGGTGAACTGCTGTTCAGCGTCGCCAACCTGCTGGAACCCGGCACCTTCGATCCGGAACAGGCCGACCAGCTCGAAACCATTGGCGTGGTGCTGTTCCTGACCCTGCCCGGTCCGGCCCGGCCACTCGATGCCTTCGATGAGATGCGCCGCATGGCCGAGCTGCTGCGCCGCGCGCTGGATGGCGAGCTGCGCACCAGCACGCAGGAGCCCTTCAACACCCAGGCAGTGCGCAGCTACCGCGCCACCATCCGCCGCTTCATCGAGAAAACCACCAGCGCATCGGCAGCGCAATGAGCGAGCCACCAGCAGCTGCCGAGCCGGCGCAGCAGATTCGGCGGCTGCGCCAGGCCATCGAGCAACACAACTACAATTACTATGTGCTCGATCAACCAACGGTTCCGGATGCGGAGTATGACCGGCTGCTGCGTGAGTTGCAGGCACTGGAGGCGGCGCACCCGGAGCTGGTCACGCCCGACTCGCCGACCCAGCGGGTGGGCGCGGCACCACTGGCCAGCTTTGCCGAGGTGCAGCATGCGCTGCCGATGCTGTCGCTGGAGAACCTGTTCACTGCCGATGAGGCAAGACAGTTCGACCAGCGCCTGCGGGAACGGCTCGGCCTCGATGTCGCCATCGACTACAGTTGCGAGCCGAAGCTCGACGGCGTTGCGCTCTCGCTGCGCTACCAGCGTGGACAACTGCTGCAGGCCGCCACCCGTGGCGATGGCTTTCGCGGTGAGGATGTCACCCTCAATGTGCGCACCATCAGGGCCATCCCGCTGCGGCTTGCCGGCAACGACCACCCCGAGCAGCTCGAAGTGCGCGGCGAGGTCTACCTGCCGCTGGCCGGCTTCGAACAGCTCAACCAGCGGGCACGGGCAGCGGGCGAGCGGGAGTTCGTCAACCCCCGCAACGCCGCCGCCGGCAGCCTGCGCCAGCTCGATCCACGCATCACCGCGACCCGGCCGCTGCGCTTTTGCAGCTACGGCGTCGGCCTCGTCGAGGGCGGGCCACTGCCCGACCGCCACAGCGCCATCATGCAGCAGTTGCAGCAGTGGGGCTTGCCGACCAGCCGCGAAGCAGCACTGGTGCAGGGCGCCGAGGGCTGCCTCGACTACTACCGGCGGCTGCAACAGCGGCGGGGTGAACTCGGCTTCGAGATCGATGGCGTGGTCTACAAGGTCGATCGCCTCGACTGGCAGCAGCAGCTCGGTTTCGTCTCGCGGGCGCCACGCTGGGCGGCGGCCCACAAGTTTCCGGCCCAGGAGGAGTTGACCGAACTGCTCGATGTCGACTTCCAGGTCGGTCGCACCGGTGCGGTGACCCCGGTGGCCCGGCTGAAACCGGTCTTCGTCGGCGGCGTGACCGTCAGCAACGCCACGCTGCACAACATGGAGGAGATCGCCCGGCTCGACCTGCACATCGGCGACACCGTCATCGTCCGCCGCGCCGGTGATGTGATTCCCAAGGTGGTGCAGTGCGTGCCGGAACGCCGGCCCGCCACGGCCCGACCGATCCAACTGCCCAGTCAATGCACGCAGTGCGGTTCGGCCATCCTCAAGCCGCCCGGCGAGGTGGTGGCACGCTGCAGCGGCGGACTCTACTGTCCAGCGCAGCGCAAGGAGGCGATTCGCCACTTCGCATCACGACTGGCGCTCGACATCCAGGGGCTTGGCGAGAAGCTGATCGACCAACTGGTCGAGCAGCGGCTGGTGGAGAGCGTGGCCGACCTCTACCGGCTGACCACGGCGCAACTCACTCCGCTGGAGCGCATGGGCGAAAAGTCGGCCAGCCGGATCGTGGCGGCGATCGACGCCAGCAGGCAGACCACGCTGGCCAGGTTTCTCTATGCCCTGGGCATCCGCGAGGTCGGCGAAGCCACCGCCAACGCCCTGGCCAACCACTTCGGCGAGCTCGACGCGGTGATGGCCGCCGATCGTGAAACCCTGCAACAGGTGGCCGATGTCGGTCCGGTGGTGGCCGAGCAGATCCACACCTTCTTTCGCCAGCCGCACAACCTTGAAGTGATCGCGGTGCTGCGCAGTGCCGGCATCCACTGGCCGGCGATCTCACCAGCCACGGCCGGCACAGGGCCATTGACCGGCAAGACGGTGGTGATCACCGGCACCCTTGCCACCCTGTCGCGCGATGCGGCCAAGGCGCAACTGACGGCCCAGGGTGCCAAACTGACCGACAGCCTGTCGGCGCGCACCGACTATCTGGTGGTGGGCGAAAATCCCGGTTCGAAACTGGCCCGCGCACAACAGCTCGGCACGCCCCAGCTCGATGAAGCGGCCTTCATCGAACTGCTGAGTCAGTCACGCTGCTGATCGGCACGCCCGGCATGCTGTCAAAAACAGGTTAACATTAACCGGTAGAGTCTCCCGGCAAGCGGGCGACACCGCGCATTCAAGGAGTCAGCATGCGACTTTTGGTTACCGGCGGCGCCGGTTACATCGGCAGCCATGTCACCCGGTTGCTGGGTGAGGCGGGCCATGAGGTGGTGGTGCTCGACAACCTCTCCACCGGCTTTCGTCAGGCAGTGCTGAGCGGCGAACTGGTGGTGGGTGACCTCTGCGACACCGCACTGCTCGACCGGCTGTTCCGCCAGCACCGCTTCGAGGGGGTGCTGCACTTCGCCGCCAACATCGTGGTGCCGGAATCGGTCGCGAATCCGTTGAAGTATTATCGAAATAACAGCTTCAACGTATTGAATTTGCTAGAAGTAATGCATAAACATGAGCCGCGTTATCTGATCTTTTCTTCCACTGCGGCGGTCTATGGCATGCCGCAGAGCGCGCTGGTCAGCGAAGAGAGCCCGCTGCAGCCGATCAACCCCTACGGTGCTTCCAAGATGGTCAGCGAGCGGATGATCATCGACCATGCCGCAGTCAGCGGCCTGCGCCATGTGATCCTGCGTTACTTCAACGTCGCCGGCGCCGACCCCGGTGGCCGGATCGGGCAATCGACCCCGGCGGCCACCCATCTGATCAAGGTGGCGGCACAGACCGCCCTCGGACTGCGTCCGGCCCTGCAGATCTTCGGCACCGACTACCCCACCCCCGATGGCACCTGCATCCGCGACTACATCCATGTCGAAGATCTGGCCAGCGCCCATCTGGCCGCGCTGAATCACTTGGCCGCCGGTGGCACCAGCGAACTGCTCAACTGCGGCTATGGCCATGGCCTCAGCGTCAGGGAGGTGGTGCAGAGCGTCAAACAGGTCACCGGCGTCGACTTCGCGGTGCAGACCAGCGACCGACGCCCCGGCGATCCGGCCCAGTTGGCGGCCGACAACCGCCGCATTCTCGCCACGCTCGACTGGCGGCCGCGTCACGATGACCTCGAAACCATCGTTCGCAGCGCCGTCGACTGGGAGCGGCGGCAACTGAACCATCCATGGCGAAACTGATCGAAGCGCACAGCATCGATCAATGCCCTGACCTCAACCCGATCCAATCCAAGGACTGCCCCATGATCAAGAAATGTCTGTTCCCGGTGGCCGGCTACGGCACCCGTTTTCTGCCCGCCACCAAGTCCATGCCGAAGGAGATGCTGCCGGTGGTCAACAAGCCGCTGGTGCAGTACGCCGTCGAGGAGGCGGTCGAGGCCGGTCTGACCGAGATCGCCTTCGTCACCGGTCGCAGCAAGCGGTCGATCGAGGACCACTTCGACAAGAGCTATGAGCTGGAGCATCAGATCGCCGGCAGCGGCAAGGAGCGCTACCTCACCGGCATCCGCAAAATCATGGACAGCTGCACCTTCTCCTACACCCGGCAGCGGGAGATGAAGGGGCTGGGCCACGCCATCCTGACCGGCCGCACGCTGATCGGCGAGGAGCCGTTCGCGGTGGTGCTCTCGGACGACCTCTGCATCAACCAGGAGGAGGCGGTGCTGACGCAGATGGTGAAGCTCTACAAGCAGTTTCGCTGCAGCATCGTCGCCATCGAGGAGGTGCCGCCCGAGGAGACCAACAAATATGGCGTCATCGCCGGCGAAGAGATGAAGGAGGGGCTCTACCGCGTCCACGACATGGTCGAAAAACCCAAGCCCGAGGATGCCCCCAGCAACCTCGCCATCATCGGCCGCTACATCCTGACGCCCGACATCTTCGACATTCTCGAGAAGACCCCACCGGGCAAGAATGGCGAGATCCAGATCACCGACGCCCTGCTGACCCAGGCCAAGGATGGTTGCGTGCTGGCCTACAAATTCCGTGGCAAACGGTTCGACTGCGGCAGCGTCGATGGTTTCATCGAAGCCACCAACTACTGCTACCAGCACTGCTACCGCGACATCTGATCGCTGCATCCATGAAGGAAGATGGCATGACCCAGGACTACCGCTGCTTCAAGGCCTACGACATCCGCGGCCGCATCCCCGACCAGCTCAATGACGAGATCGCCTGGCGCATCGGCCGCGCCTTCGCGGCCTACCTCCAGCCACGCAAGGTGGTGGTCGGGCACGACATCCGCCTCTCCAGTCCGCAGATGGCCGCCGAGGTGATGCGCGGCCTGCGCGAGAGCGGGGTCGATGTCTATGACATCGGCCAGTGCGGCACCGAGGAGGTCTACTTTGCCACCTTCGACTACCAGTTCGATGGCGGCATCATGGTCACGGCCAGCCACAATCCCAAGGATTACAACGGCATGAAGCTGGTGCGCGACAACGCCCGGCCAATCAGCGGCGACACCGGCCTGTTCGAGATCAAACGGCTGGCCGAGCGTGGCGAGTTTGTCGATGCCGAGGTTCAGGGCAGCCACTACACGCTGCAACACCGCGCACGTTACATCACCCACCTGCTCGGCTACATCGATGCCAGCGCACTCAAGCCGCTGAAGCTGGTGGTCAACGCCGGCAACGGTGGCGCCGGTGAAGTGATCGACGCACTGGAACCGCTGTTGCCGTTCGAGTTCATCAAGCTGCACCATGCGCCCGATGGCCACTTTCCCAACGGCGTGCCCAACCCGCTGCTGCCGGAGAACCGGCCGGCCACCATCGAGGCGATCCGCACCAGCGGCGCAGACCTCGCGATCGCATGGGATGGCGACTTCGACCGCTGCTTTCTGTTCGACGAAACCGGTGCCTTCATCGAGGGGTACTACATCGTCGGCCTGCTGGCCGAAGCCTTTCTGCGCAAGGCCCCCGGCAGCCGGATCGTCCACGATCCACGCCTGACCTGGAACACCATCGACATCGTCGAACGGCTGGGCGGCAGCCCGATCCAGAGCAAGACCGGCCACGCCTTCATCAAGGAGCGGATGCGGGCCGAAGATGCCATCTATGGCGGCGAGATGAGCGCCCACCACTATTTTCGCGACTTTGCCTACTGTGACAGCGGCATGATCCCCTGGCTGCTGACTGCCGAGCTGATCAGCCGCAGCGGCAAGCCGCTGTCGCAACTGGTGCGCGAGCGGATGGCGAAATTCCCGGTCAGTGGCGAGATCAACCGCCGGGTCGAACAGCCGGAACGGCTGATTGCCGAGATCGAACAGCGCTTCGCTGCGCAGGCAGTCGATCTCGACCACACCGATGGCCTGAGCATGCAGTTCGACGACTGGCGCTTCAACCTGCGCATGTCCAACACCGAACCGGTGCTGCGGCTCAACGTCGAGTCGCGCGGTGATCCGGCATTGATGGAGCGCAAGACCGCCGAGCTGCTGGCGCTGATCGGCGGCGTGGCGTAGCCGGGCGGGCCACACGCCTGCCCCAATCGGCAGCCGGGAGGCTATCATGCCACCTGCAAAGCCCATCACCATCGGAGCGTACCAATGAACTCCTACCGTCGGCTGAGCCGATTCGATCGCCTGCTGGGCGAACTGCAACACTGTGTCGAGACGCTGTCGCGTACATCGACCTCGGCCCGCCCCACACCGGGTGCGCAGCTGCCAGAAGCCGATCTGAGCGAGCGCGAACGGCGGCACGCCGCCGGCCTGATGCGGGTCAACCATGCCGGTGAAGTCTGTGCCCAGGCGCTCTACCAGGGGCAGGCGCTGACTGCACGTCTGCACAGCGTGCGCAGCCAGATGGAGCAGGCCGCGGAGGAGGAGCGCGACCATCTGGCCTGGTGCGAAGCGCGGCTGGAGGCACTGCAGAGTCACACCAGCCGGCTCAATCCACTCTGGTATGGCCTGTCGTTCGGCCTGGGCGCCGCTGCCGGTGCGGGGAGCGACCGGGTCAGCCTCGGTTTCGTCGCCGCCACCGAAGAGCTGGTGGGCAGACACCTCGAAGCCCACCTCGACACCCTGCCGGAGGCGGATGCCAAAAGCCGGGCGGTGGTCGAGGAGATGCTGTGCGATGAGCTACAGCATGCCCGCAGTGCACTCGATGCCGGCGGATTCGACTTTCCCGCGCCGATCAAACTGGCCATGCGTCTGGCCTCCAGGGTGATGACCCACAGCAGCTACCACCTGTAACCGGCTGCTGTTTAGCCCGGCACCGCCGCGCTTCGGCCAGTGCCGGGCGGTCACGGTGAATTTCCGCGAGAGCCCTTTTATCCGGGCGCATCGAGGCCGTACACTCTCAGGCCGCTGCCGGAGCGACGCCTTGTGCCCACCCACCCCAAAAGAGCCGAGCCATGACTCAGGAACCCGCCTGGTACCGCGATGCAATCGCCACCCCCTTTGTCGAAGGCGTGGTCGAGGTGGCCGGCTGCCCGATTCACTACCAGCACTGGTCAAACCCCGGCGCGCCGGCGCTGCTGCTGGTGCATGGCTATGCCGCCCATTCGCACTGGTGGGACTTCATCGCGCCGCTGCTGCTCGACCAGTACCAGGTGGTGGCGCTCGACATCTCCGGCTGCGGCGAGAGCGGTCACCGCGACCACTATGACCTGGCCACCTATGCCGCCGAGCTGATGGCCGTTGCCGAGGCGACCCGGCTGCCCGAGCCCTTCACGCTGATCGGCCACAGCTTCGGCGGCGGCATCGTCCTCAAGGCGGCGACACTCTATCCGGAACGGTTGCGCGGCATCGTGCTGGTCGACTCCTCGGTGGTCCGCCCGCCGGGCGAAGCATCGCAGCGCCGCACCATCGGTGCGCTGCCGACCATCGTCCATCCCGACCTGCCCACCGCCATCGAGCGGTTCCGCCTGATCCCGCCGCAGCACTGCCCGAACCAGTTTCTGGTCGATTACATCGCCCGCCACTCCTACCGGCAGAGCAGCGAAGGCTGGCAACTGAAGAGCGATGCCAAACTGCTCGGCCGTTTCGAACGGGAGGATCAGACCGATGCGCTGCTGGCGCTGCGCTGTCGCTTCGGCGTGATCCATGGTGGCCTGAGCTCGACCTTTCGCGCGGAACAGCGCGACTATCTGGCCTATGTGGCCCCGCCGGGTTCGCCCTTCGTCGAACTGCCCGGCGCCAACCATCACCTCTTCATCGACCAGCCGCTGGAGTTTGCGGCGCAGCTCAAAACGCTGCTGGCACAGTGGTAGCAGACCGAAGACCACGGAGCGTCCGCAACCGCCATCCTGCAGCGGAATTCCGTCTCGATTGAACGGCACTGCGTCAGAAAACCGTCCATTCGCCTGACCTGCCCATGCCTCGCCAAGGAAGTGACGGCCAGAGCCACAGTTTCACACGCCATTCCCGGCCAATTCGCCCTCATCTTCGCTTGGCATCGTGCTTGCTATGACCTGGTGTCATCCGATTTTTGACGCAGGCAACCCATGGCAAAAGAGAAAGAAAACGATCAGGAACAGGAAGCGAAAGCTGGCGGCGGCAACAAGAAGGCCATCCTGATCATCGCGCTGGTCGCAGTGGTCTGTCTGCTGCTCGGCGGCGGTGGCGGCTACCTGCTGTTCTCGGGCGGGGAGAAAGAGAGCAAGAGCACGGCCGGCGGCAAAAAATCCGACAAGGCGAGCAAAAGCGAAAAATCGGCAAAAAAAGAGGAGGGCGAAGAAGAGGCCGCCACGGATGCCGAGGAGGGCGAAGAGGGCACCGAAGAGGCCAGCCCCAAGCCGCCGGCGCAGTACAGCAACATGAAGCCGCTGACCGTCAACTATACCGTCAATGGCAAGCCACGCTACCTGCAGGTCTCCATCTCGGTGATGAGCCGCGACCCGGCCGTCAACAGCTTCGTCGAGGCCAATCAACCGCTGCTGCAGAACAACCTGCTGCTGATCATGGGCAATTACAGCTTTGACCAACTGGGCACGCTGGAAGGCAAGGAGAAGCTCCGTGCCGCCTGCTTCGATGAGGTCCAGAAGGTGATCCACAAAGAGCTGGGTGAAGAGCACAACATCGAACAGGTGCTGTTCTTCAATTTCATTCTTCAGTAAGCCAAGCAGATCGCCGATGAGCCTACAGGACCTTCTCAGCCAGGACGAAATCGACGCGCTGCTCCATGGCGCGGATGATGGCGCCAAGGGCGATGACCGCCTCGGTCTGCCGGGCGAAATCACCCCCTATGATCTGGCCACCCAGGACCGCATCGTCCGCGGCCGGATGCCGACACTGGAGATGATCAACGAGCGCTTCGCCCGCTACATCCGCATCAGCCTGTTCAACCTGCTGCGACGCAGCGCGGAGGTGCAGGTCGGCGGCGTGCAGGTGATGAAGTTCGGTGAGTACGTTCACACCCTCTATGTCCCCACCAGCCTGAACATGGTGAAGTTCAGGCCGCTGCGTGGCACGGCGCTGTTCATTCTCGACGCCAAGCTGGTCTTCAAGCTGGTCGACAACTACTTCGGCGGCGAGGGGCGTCACGCCAAGATCGAGGGCCGTGAATTCACCCCGACCGAAAACCGCATCGTGCAACTGATGCTGGGCTATGTCTTCAAGGATCTGTGCGAGGCCTGGTCGCCGGTCCTCAAGATCGATCTGGAGTATGTCAACTCCGAGGTGAACCCGGCGATGGCCAACATCGTCACGCCGAGTGAAGCAGTGGTGGTCAGCACCTTTCACATCGAACTCGATGGCGGCGGCGGCAACCTGCACATCACCCTGCCCTATTCGATGGTCGAGCCGATCCGCGACATTCTCGATGCCGGCATGCAGAGCGACAGCAACGAGGTCGACGATCGCTGGGCCAAAATCCTGCGCAACGACATTCTCAACTCCTGTGTCGACATGAACTGCACGCTCTACCAGATACCGGCATCGCTGCGGGATGTGAAAAACCTCAAACCCGATCAGGTGCTAGGCGTCGAGATGCCCGAAGAGGTGACCCTCCACGCCAATGGCGTGCCGATCTTCGTCTGCAAGCTCGGCGTCTCCAATGGCAAGTATGCGCTGAAGGTGCTGCGCAAGGCCGAACTGATCTAGTCATCACGATGAATCGAACATGGAGACACTGCCATGAGCAATGAAAAAGGTTCCGGACGCAGCGACGAAGAGCTGGCGGCCCAGTGGGGCGAGGCGCTCTCTGAACAGGATGGCGACAGCGACTGGGGAGCGGCGCTGGATGAGCAGAAAAAACCGGACAACATCTACGGCCGGGCCAAACCGGTCAAACTCGAAGAGCTGAGCAGTGAGGGGGGGCACAGCACGGGTCCGGCAGACCTCTCAAACCCCGATCTCGATGTGATTCTCGACATCCCGGTCACCATCAGCATGGAGGTCGGCAGCACGCCGATCACCATCCGCAACCTGCTGCAACTGAGTCAGGGCTCGGTGATCGAACTCGACCGGCTGGCCGGTGAACCCCTGGATGTGCTGGTCAACGGCACCCTGATCGCCCATGGCGAAGTGGTCGTGGTCAACGAAAAGTTCGGCATCCGCATGACCGACGTGGTCAGCCCTTCCGAACGCATCAACCGGCTGCGTTGAACCGGAGCCGCCATGAAGAGACTTTCCAGAACCGCCATCGCTTCTCTGACCCTGCTGCTGAGCGGTGTCAGCATGGCGCTGCGGGCTGCCGAGCACAGCGCCGTGGCCGAACCGCTGTCGTCGTCGCAGTCGATCATGCAGATGCTGTCCGGATTGGCGGTGGTGCTGGCACTCTTCATCGCCTTGGCCTGGCTGCTGAAGCGCTTTGGCCGCGGCCAGCTCCACGGCGGCGGCACGCTGTTCCGCACGCTGGGCGCCATGCCGGTCGGCACCCGTGAGCGGCTGCTGCTGATCGAGATCGGCGGCGAGCAGTTCGTGCTGGCGGTCACACCCGGCCAGATCAGCAAGATCCACCACTTCGAACAGCCGATCGCCCTGCCGGAGCCGGGCAGCGACAGCGATTTCGCCACCCGACTGAAAAGCCTCATCGAGCAGCGCCGGAGCGCACCATGAAACGCACCCCGCTGCTGACGCTGACCCTGCTGGGCCTGCTGCTCTGCGCAACGCCGAGCTGGGCCCGCGACCTTGGCATCACCGCACTGAAGATGACCGCCAGCCCCGATGGTGGTCAGGAGTACTCGGTGACCCTGCAGATTCTGATCATCATGACCGCGCTGACGCTGCTGCCGGCGCTGTTGATGATGATGACCGCCTTCACCCGCATCATCATCGTCTTTTCGATTCTGCGTCAGGCACTGGGACTGCAACAGACCCCCTCCAACCAGATTCTGCTCGGGCTGGCGCTGTTTCTGACCTTCTTTGTCATGGCGCCGGTCTTCAAGCAGGCCAACGAAGTGGCACTGACACCCTATCTGAATGAGCAGATCGGCTTCGAGCAGGCGCTCGAACGCGCCTCGGAGCCATTTCGCCACTTCATGCTGGCGCAGACCCGCCGCAGCGACCTCGAACTCTTCGTGCAACTGAGCCAGCAACCGCCCGTCGCCGAGCCAGAGAAAATCGACTTCGCCACCCTGGTGCCAGCCTTCGTCACCAGCGAGCTGAAGACCGCCTTCCAGATCGGGTTTCTGCTGTTCATTCCCTTTCTGATCATCGACCTCGTCGTTGCCAGCGTGCTGATGGCGATGGGGATGATGATGCTGTCGCCGGTCATCATCTCGCTGCCGTTCAAGATCATGCTGTTCGTGCTGATCGACGGCTGGGTGCTGCTGATCGGCAACCTCGCCGCCAGCTTCGCCACCTAGGGCACGCCCATGACGCCACAGACGGTCATCGACATCTTCTCCAGCGCCATTCAGCTCGTCGTGCTGCTGGTGATGCTGATCGTGCTGCCCAGCCTGCTGGTCGGCCTCGTCGTCAGCATCTTTCAGGCCGCCACCCAGATCAACGAACAGACGCTGAGCTTTCTGCCACGGCTGATCACCATCTTCGTCATCCTGATGCTGGCCGGACCCTGGATTCTCACGCGGCTGGTCTCCTATTCCCAGACGCTGCTCGGCAGCATTCCGCAACTGATCGGCTAGCCGGCACGCCGCCCATGCTGACCCTCTCTGCGGCCGCAATCGAAAAAGAGCTGCTGGGGCTGCTGCTGCCGCTGTTCCGCATCTCCGCCTTCTACCTTGCCGTGCCGATCATCGGCTCCAATCTGGTCCCGCGTCGCGTGCGCATGGGGCTGGCACTGGCCACCACCCTGGTGGTGCTGCCGACACTGCCCGCCATGCCCGCCCTCCAGGCCTTCTCGCTCGCCGGCTGGTGGCTGACCATCGAACAGGTGGTGATCGGTGCCGCACTCGGCTTTGCCGTGCAGCTGCTGTTTCACGCCGTGGCCATGGCCGGCCAGTTGATCAGCATGAACATGGGGCTGGGATTCGCCTCGATGATGGACCCGACCAACGGCATCTCGGTGCCGATCCTCGGCCAGTTCTACCTGTTCATGGTGACCCTGCTGTTTCTCGCCAGCAACGGCCACCTGATCGTCATCGAAGCGACCATCGAGAGCTTCCGCATCCTGCCGGTCGGCGCCGGACTGCCGCTCGACGGCCTGGCGCTGCTGGCCCGCGCCGGCGGCTGGATCATCGGCGCCGCACTGCTGATCTCACTGCCGGCGATGACCACGCTGCTGGTGGTCAACCTCGCCTTCGGCGTCATCAGCCGCGCTGCGCCGCAGCTCAACCTCTTCTCGCTCGGCTTTCCCTTTACGCTGGTCTTCGGCCTGCTGCTGGTCTGGCTCACGCTGTCGGCCCTGTCACCCCAGTTCACACTGCTGAGCGGCGAAGCCTTCGAGCTGATGCGTGCCCTCCTGCAGAACGGGGCGGCGCATGGCTGAAGAACAAGCCCAGGAACGGACCGAAGCGGCCACCCCCCGACGGCTGGAAAAAGCCCGCGAAGAGGGGCAGGTCGCCCGTTCGCGCGACTTTGCCATGGCCGTGCTGATGCTGGTCGCCAGCCTGGGGGTGATCGCCAGCGCCGAACGGCTGCTGCGGCTCTTTGGCGAGCTGATGCGGTTCAACTTCCGTCTGGAGCGCAGCCTGCTGTTCGACAGCAGCAGCCTGGTCAGCCACCTCGGCGGCTCGATCTGGCAGGCCGCTGTGGCGGTGGGACCCCTGCTGGCGCTGCTCTTTCTCGCCTCACTGCTGGGACCGCTGGCGATTGGCGGCTGGTCGGTCAGCAGCAAGGCGCTGATGCCGCGCTTCAACCGGCTCGACCCCTTCGCCGGCCTCAAGCGGATGTTCGCCATGCGCGCCTGGGTCGACCTGCTCAAGGCGCTGGCCAAGTTTCTCTTCGTCACCGCCATGACCCTCTGGCTGCTCTACCGCTGGCGCAGCGCCTTTCACACCCTGGGCGACCTGCCGCTGCGCCCGGCCATCGGCGAGGCGCTCCATCTGCTCGGTGTCAGCTTCGTCGTGCTGTGCAGCAGCCTGGTGCTGATCGGACTGGCCGACATCCCCTGGCAGCTGTTCGAGTATCAGAAGCAGTTGAAGATGACCAAGCAGGATGTGCGCGAAGAGGCCAAGGAGAGCGAAGGCAAACCCGAGGTGAAGGGGCGCATCCGCCAGTTGCAGCGCGAATTCGCCCGCAACCGGATGATGGCCGAGGTGCCCACCGCCGACGTCATCATCACCAACCCGACCCACTTTGCCGTCGCGCTGCGCTACGACGCCGAGCGGATGGGCGCACCGCGACTGGTCGCCAAGGGCAGCGATGCGCTGGCGATGAAGATCCGCGAAATCGCCCAGGAACACGGCGTGCCGATCGTCGAGCTGCCGGCACTGGCACGGGCCATCCACCACCACACCGAGATCAACCAGGAGATTCCGGCCGGACTCTACCTCGGCGTGGCCCAGGTGCTGGCCTACATCTTCCAGTTGCGCCGCCAGCAGCAGTCGGGCGGCAAGAAGCCGACACCGCCGCAGGAAGTCCCGATCCCCGACGAACTGCGCCGCGATTGAGCCACGCCCGACGGATCGTCAACAGAACCAAATTCAGTCTCAGCACAACCTGCTGGGCAACTGCGCGTTCAGCCAGCCAAAACCCACGCGCTCCTGCTCCAGCCGCAGCCGGGGTTGCAGGCGATCGAACCTGAGGTCGTCGTAGAGCGTCGCCTCCTGCGCCGTCAGACGGAGCAAGTCCTGCTGTGCGGGCTCGGGCTCCTCGCCCCAATGCGCCCGATGCGCGAGCAGAGTCTCCCGATCCATCAGCAACGACGCCGCGTGGGGAAAGTGGCCGCGCAACTGGTCGAGGATGGCGAAGCCGTGGGTGTCGATATCACCCCAGTAGTGGAGCCAGCAGCGCTGTAGCCAGGCGGCGCCGGCCAGGGCGTCCCAGCCGTAGCCGGCGCCGAACAGGACGATCGCGCGCGCCAGCGGCGGAAAGGCGAGAAAGTTCACCTCGTTCTCGGTGATGAACACGCGCTCGATCGGCAACACGAGCGCCGCGAAGCTCGCCGCGTCCAGCGTGATGTCGACCAATCCCGCGCAGCCCGGCAGGCTGGGCAGCGCCGGGTCGAGCAGACGGAACCGAATCCGCACCGGCTTGTCCAGGAAGCCGAAGCGGCGAGCGAAGTGACCCACGCCGTTCGGTGCGGGTTCGATGGCCGCGGGCGGCAGGGCGAGGTCGAGCAGCTCGCCGAGCACGCCGCGATGCGCCTCGATGAACTTGCTGTCCACGCCGGGTACATCCACCTGGCGCAGGTAGACGCCGGGGCGAGGATGCCCCTGCAGCCAGGCGACGACGGCCAGCAGCCGCGGCCAGCGCTCGGCCAATTCCAAAGCCTGCAAAGGTCGCTTCAGGAGCCACGCCAGCAGCGCCGGCTGTTCATCGGCCGTCCGTTGCCACAGGGCCCGGAACGGCTCGGCCGCCCGGGCCTTGCCGATGACGGCCAGCGCATCGTGCAGGGTGTCGACCCAGACCACGGCCGGCAACTGCTGTGTGCCCTGAACCCGATGGTTCCACTCGCGCCATTCGATCCGCACCTGCGGCGTGGCGGCGAGTGCGCGCACCCAGTCGCGCACCGCCTCGAAGCGGTCGGAGAGATCCGCCGCGCCCGGCGCCTTCAGGCTCAGGCGCAGCGGCCAGGCGATGGCCTCCGGACGCACGCTGGCGCGCAGCAGTTCGCCGCGCTCCCACAGGCGCTGCACCTGGGCGCGCAGGTCGGCCGGCAGCGTCCAGCTCACGCCGTCGCGCCCGCCAGGTCGGCCGCGTGGGCCAGTTTCTGTGCCCGGTACTCGGCGATGGTCAGGCAGCGCAGGCGCGAGTCGCGCCCGCCCTCGTTGTGCACGAAGCCGACGCTGGCGACGAAGGGCTCGATGATGTGGATCTTCTGCAGCGGCGTGACGATCAGCAGTTGCAGGTTCAGCTGCTGGAACAGGCGCAGGCCGTACTGGGCCGATTCGTCCGAGCCGCGCCCGAAGGCCTCGTCAATCACCACGAAGCGGAACGAGCGCGAGCGCACCGCGCCCCACTCCAGCCCGAACTGGTAGGCCAGGCTCGCGGCCAGCACGGTGTAGGCCAGCTTCTCCTTCTGGCCGCCCGACTTGCCGCCCGAGTCCGCGTAGTGCTCGTGCTCGGCGCCATCGGCGCGCCAGCGCTCGCTGGCCGAGAACGAAAACCACTGCCGCACGTCGGTGACCTTGGCGGTCCAGCGCCGGTCGGCGTCCGTGAGGCCCTCGCGGCCGCGGAAGCGGTCGATGATGGCCTTGACCTGCACGAACTTGGCTTCCGAGTACTGCTCGTCGGCCGAGCCGGTGAGCGCGCCCTCGGTGCAGGCGCGCAGGTCCTGCTGGAAGTCGCGGATCTCGGCATCGGGGCTCGGCTGCGCCAGCAGCCGGATGAAGCGCCCCGGGTTGTAGTCGATGCCGGCCAGCGACTGGTTGATGCGCTCGACCCGCTCCCGGATCGTCTCGCGCTCGCGGTAGAGCTGGCCGTTGAAGTTGGCGATCTCGCGGATGGTGTTCTCGTTGAGCAGCTCCTTGAAGCGCGCCTCGAAGCGCGGCAGGTCGTCGCCCTTGAGGCCCGTGAGCAGCCGCGCGTACTCCGCCAGCGCCGCCAGGCTCACGTCCATCTCCACGGTCTCGGCCTTGAACTCGTCCCTGAAGGCGGCCATTGCCTTGATGATCTTCTCGCTCAGCCGCTTGAGCCTGAGGTCCTCCGCGTCGATGCGCTCCTGCAGCCACTTGCGCAGCTCCTGCTCGCGGTTG
>ERZ1645192.401-NODE-401-length-35421-cov-8.626393_pt1 | contig 35421 bp, 44 predicted proteins | sample MGYA00575354_ERZ1645192 | MGnify/ENA primary metagenome ERZ1645192 (study PRJEB40844, sample SAMN11349763) | freshwater sediment metagenome | isolation source: river sediment | host: Sediment | place: India: Faizupur Khadar , New Delhi | collected 2017-02-21 ...
AGGCTTCCTTTCAGGACTTCGGGTTTGAGCTTCTCCAACATCAAGGCAAGTTCTGCCTGGCTGTAAGGACCGGTTGTGGAGGGAAGCGATAGCCCTTGGGAGATATAGAGCATTTGGATGGCTTGGTAGACGTCATCATCCAAACTGAATACTTTCTGCTGATTGGAAGCAGCCATAACAGGTGATAACAACAATACAAGAAGCATGAAAAGAACAACTGACCGAGACATTCGCACGCAAAACCTCTTCATTGATAATTTTCTTCAGTATAAACCAAGGGGTGCCAAATGGCACCCCTGATGTTTAGTTTTTACCCTGTTACTACAATTCAGTAATCAAGCCGGCTAAGTCGTCGGTTATCACCGTCTCTTCAGCTGGAGCGGCTGTCATTGCATAGGTTGGCGGTTCGTAGTTCTCAAGCCAAACACTCTGGTCGGCCTGTGCATCGGCAACCAAGGCAGGAATCAGGATCATAACCATATCCTGCATCAAGGGAATCTTGAACTTGCGGGTGATCACATGCTCCTCCCAGTTGGAGTCGGTATACACTACCTTCACCTCGTGGGTCTGACCGGTCACCTCGAACTTGTCACGATCGCGTGCTGCAAGTTCCAGCGCGTCCAGCTTGTTGACCTGGACCTCCACCAACTGAAGGGCCTTGACTTCCGTCCCATTCACGGTAATGGTCTTGTTGTCGACGAGTACAGTGTGTTGCCTTCCAATGAAGAAGAGAAACACCGAGAAAGCCAGGATCAGTACAATGGCTGCAAGGCGGATCCATGTTTTGCGATTGAAGGTAATGCTCATGCTTTCACCTCCTGCTCGGCTGCAAGCTCAAGACCTGCAATATTCTCATCCCGCTTTTTTCTCACCTCGTAGAGGACCAGTGAAATGGTGATAACCCCGTAGGAAACGAATACGCGGAAGTACTCACCGAGCTGGGCTTGTCCGATGAGGTTCTTGCCCGCCATCGGGCTGACGATGAACATGAGGTGGAACAGGATGACACCAAGAAATACGTTCCTGATATTGGCCTTTGCAACCGTTGCACCACCAACCAGAAGAGCGGCAACGCTGAACATACCAATTTGCATATGGCTGTTGTATGTGTTCAACGTACCGATGTTCTGCAAGTACACGATCATACCGTAGCCGGCAAAAACCGTGGATATGATAATCGAGATGATGCGGGTATGCTCCACCCTGATTCCCGCTGCTCGAGCAACTTCCATATCCTGCCCCACTGCGCGCATGTCCTGACCGAGCTTGGTCTTCTTGAACCAGAGCACGAACAGACACAGAAGGGTGATCAAGGCGAATGTTGCAAGAGGAATGGGAATACCGAACAGTCGGATGGTCAGCAGATTGTCCAAGGATTTTCGAATACCGATCAGGTTGACGGTATTGCGGATACCATAGCCTCTTGGCAACACCAAGGCGTTTGACCTGATCGGAATAACAGCACCCATGCCGTAGAGTACAATCAACTGATAGATGCCGTTCATGAAAAAGCCGATGATGTAGCTGGTAACCATCTCACGGCCTTTGGCCATGTTCAGGATCTTGCCGCACCACCAGCCCAGAAGAATCGAAATGGGGGTGGAGATAATCATCGCCAGAAGCATGCCCGGAATCCCTACGATGCCCCAGTCGCTGATGAATATCAGGCCGATCTGACCGGCCATGGCCCCGAGAGTCATGCCGAAGTTCAATCCCATGCCTGCAAGGATGGGAATCAGGAGGCTGACGATCAAGAAGGAGTTTCGGACGATACGAATAATGATTTCGCTGAACAAATAGTTTGCCGAGTACCCGCTCAAGGGTATACCGAAGGCACAAATCACCAGAAAGAGGATCGGTACGGTATTGTTGGCCATGAAGCGGAGTACTTTTTGGGTGTTGGTCATCTGAAGCTTCATCGTACCGCCTCCGTTTTTCTGGTCAGGGCGTAGAGGATCATACCGTTGGAAACCACAATTCTTATAACCTCACTCATGTCTGTATGAATCATCGAGTTCATGACCGACGGCGTCATGGTGACAATGCCCTGGAACAGGAAGGTTCCAATCACAACGTTGAGGATTGAAGCCTTGTTCACCGAGGCTCCTCCGATGAGAATTGCCGAAACCGCCGGCAGAGCCATGTAGAAAGGACCCATATACAGTTGGATGAATCCAAAACTTTGCTGATACACGAGGATGCCTAAAGCTCCCAACCAGGTCGACATCACGACACTGAGGGTCCTGATACGGTCTACATTGATGCCGCTTGCACGGGCAAACACAGGATTCGAGCCAACAGCCGTCATTGCAGTCCCTGTCTTGGTGTGCAGGAATGCCCAGATGATGAATGCCAGCAATGCAAAAAACAGGATCATTCCGGTGGGAATCACCAAGTGATCACTTAGTCGAATCGACAGCAGGTTGTTCAGCACATGCAGGTAGTAGCCTTCAACCGAAATCGTGGTACGAAGCCCCGATCCACTATAGCCCCAGACCATGGTGGGATTGCTGAAGGGCAACAGCAGCCACATGATGCACATGAAAGCCACACTGGAAAATCCTACATAGGTGGCGATCATCATCTCTCCACCCTTTACCCTGTTGAGCAATTGCCCATACCCCCAGCCGAGGATGACAGCGAACGGGGTTGCCAGAAGAATTGCCAGCACGAAGGAGAAAGGTCCGGGGATATTGATCTGCAGGCTGAGGGTTGCACCCAGGAGCCCGGCAATGATGCCCAAGGGAAGTCCGAAGTTCAGGCCGCAACCACTGTGAATCATCGGAACCATCGCCAAAACCATGACTGCGTTCATTCCGAAACGGTTGAGTGTATCAGAAAGGCTGGTTCCTACATTAACGCCCACGAACGGGGCGAGAATGAAGAGGACCAGCAAGAACAAGGCAATAATGACTCGGGGAAGCCCGAAGGAGCGTACCATGTCCTGTATCGAAGCTTTCAGCTTTTCGAAGTTCATACACTCCCTCCTTGTTTATGGCCGACCATCAACAGACCAAATTCAGCACTGTCGGTGCTGGCTGGCAGAATGCCGAATACCTTGCCGTCGCTGATGATGGCGATCCGGTCGCAAATCGCCCGTAGTTCTTCAAGTTCACTGGATATCATGACAATGGTGGTCCCACTCTCCTCGTTGTATTTCCTGAGCGCTTTGAGTACAAGGCTCTTGGCCCCGATATCAATGCCTCTCGTAGGTTCTGATACAAACAAAAGCTTGGGTGATACAGCAAAGGCCTTGGCCAGACATACTTTCTGTTGATTGCCTCCACTCAGCTCCTTTGCTTTTTGCTTGGTGCTGGTGCAGCGAATTTCCAACTGCTCCACATACGCTTGCGTCTCTTTTTCAATAGCTTCCTGGTCACGCCACTTGATGGCACCGCCCAGGTACTTCTTGAGGTATTTATCCTGGACCTGCATGGCCGTAAAGGAGATGTTCCACTCCAGCGTCTCATCGAGCAGCAAACCCACCCCGCGCCGATCTTCGCTGACAAACGCCATTCCGGCATCAAGGAAGTTGCGGGGATTGTTCAAATCAATCTGATTTCCCTCGAAGGTAACCTTCCCGCCGGCAGGGAACAGGCCCATTGCTCCATTGGGAATACCGAGCTTGCCCTGCCCGGCCATGCCTCCGATACCCAGGATTTCTCCCTTATGCACCTCAAGGCTCACATCCCTTACCGTCTCACCGGGCATATTCACCCACAGATTTTCAATGCTGAGAATCACAGGAGATTTCTCGTAATCGAACGTACGGGTCTGGCGCTGGGAAGTATTCACATCACGCCCCACCATCCAACGGGCGATATCGGTGATGACAACCCCTTGTGCAGGGACCGTCTTGATAATCTTGCCGTCACGCATGACCATGATGGTGTTGCACACATCAATAATCTCTTGAAGACGGTGGGTGATGAAAATTATGGCAATTCCGGAATCACTTAACTTACGCATGGCAGCAAGCAGGCTGTCCGCCTCCTGCTCGGAAAGTACTGCAGTCGGCTCATCAAGGACCAAGAGCTTGATGCCTTCGGTAGCCGCGGTGGCTTCCTTGCTGAGCTCACGTGCGATTTCGGTGAACTGTTTGTGCCCTACCGGCATTTGGGAAACCAACATGTCGGCATCGAGGGGGACATTCAACCGGCCGATGGCTCGTTTGGAAATATCGTCCATCTGTGCACGGTCGAGAGTGTTCATCCTCTCTCCGAACACCTCGCTGAGCCATGTATACTTGAGCGGCTCACGATTAAGGAGAATATTTTCCGTAGCGGTAAAATCGGGCAACAGGGAAAACTCCTGATGCACCATGCCGATTCCTTTTGCCAAAGCATCAATGGGGGATGCGAATTCCACTTTCTGTCCATTCATCAGGATTTCCCCACCAAACCCACCGGTTTGATGGATCTCATCCATGCCAAAGAGAATCTTCATCAAGGTGGACTTTCCTGCACCATTCTCACCGACAAGTCCCAAGATCTCTCCTTTTTTCAGAGAGAAATTGATGTCGCTGAGTACTTGATTGCCGAAAAAGTCCTTGCTGATGTGTCTCATCTCCAGCAAGGGAGCATCATTCTCATTCATCTGTTCTATCCTTCCAAACTTGGTTGTGACTCTTATCTGAGTGCAGACAACAGTTACGACCACGTTCAAATAGTTGTTTCACTAAGCGGTATAAAGGGGGAGAGTACCACTCTCCCCCTCATGATTGCAACTAGAAAACCTTATTTGATGGAGAAATACTTCTCGGGAACAACGAGATCAGCGTTGCCCATGTAGCCCTTGCCCATCATGTAGGTGTCCTGGTAAATGAGGACGTGGTTGCGAGCCCTTACACCAGTGTTGACATCGGTGTAGAAGGAACCATTCCACTTTGCACCAGCGGTGTACTTGCCATACGCCTTCATCAGGTCGGCAAGCTTGAGCAATTCGCTCTCGCCCCTGAGCACGTTGATGGCATGCTGGCCAAGGCCGGCAGTGGTGGTGTAACCATACGAATAAGCCCAGGTGCCGAAGCGGCCTGCGCCACCCTTGGCGACAACAGAAGCTTCAACCTTCTTGAGAATGGCACTAAAGTCGCCAGCCTCAGCAGAGAGGTCGATGCCCAGAGCTCCAGGATATCCCATCAGCGGGCTGGGGAGGTCGGCTTCGATGAAGAAACCACCATAGGCCAGAAGCTGCTTGAGCAAAGGCTCGGTGTGAGCGTCGTTTGTGCAGAAGAATGCAGCATTCTTGCCATAGGTCTCGATCCATGCGGGAACCTTCTCAAGAATATACTGCTGAGCACCGGCGACACCAACGTCGGAGGTCGGATCGGGAGCGGTCTCAAGCACGAACTTCATACCGAATTCCTGACATGTTGCACGCATGATGGCAACACGGCGGCTCATGGTTTCATAACTCATGTGTCTGGGGAACGAGATGTGTACGAAGGTATCGCAGCCGAGCTCATGAGCGGTGCGGATGATCAGATAGCCGCGGGCGACGAAGTCATTGTTGACAGCGAGGTCTGCAGAAGTCTGGATTACATTAGGATCCTCGTGAGCTTCACCGGCGATGGTGATGATGTCGGGTCTTCTCTCCTTGACGCGGCGGAAAGCCTCAGTGGTTCCAGGAATAGCCTGGTTGACAATGATTGCCTTCATTTTCGGATCATCGGCGAGGCCGCTGATTACGCTGATGGTGGTCTCAGCTTCGTCCATAAAGTTGTCAGGATAGGTGACGTGCTGAATGATGCCACCAGTGGAAACGGAACCATACTCCTCGATCAGGCGTTCAGCACCACGAAGATCATCTTCAGACTGGGAGACTGTACCGGTGACAATACCAACATGGAAGTCACTGGCAGCGGGCTTGGCGGCAGTTTCTTTTGTACCTTGTGCAAACAAGAAACTGGAGGCCAGCAGGATGCAAAGAACAAGAGCTAAGGTCTTTTTCATTTCTACTTTTCTCCTTGAATGGGAAATATCCCACGAGTCATGATACGAAAAAGATAGCCAGAATACAAGAAAAGATTGTTTTATTTATGCAACTCGATGTAAATTGCCTGCATTTTTATAGAATAAGGGCATGGAATGCCTCCACGCCCCTATACATTCAACACAATTCGTATACTTTACTTGGTTGCTTGCTGCCTTCTCACTTCATAAAGAAGGATGCCGGTTGCCACCGAAACGTTCAAGGAATCGATATGTCCGGTCATTGGGATCGTGACCAGATGATCGCAAAGCTTCTGTGTCAACTGCCCGATTCCCTTGCCCTCGTTGCCCATCACCAGGACAGTCCGTTTGGGGAAAACGGTCTTGTACACTGCCTGCCCATTCATGGCGGCGCCATAGACCCAGAACCCCTGGCCCTTGAGATACTCGATCTCCCGATTCATGTTGGTGACCGTCGCCAGCGGAACATAATGGGCGGCACCCGAGGAGACCTTCACGACAGTGGTATTGGCCTGGGCGCTGCGTCTTTCCGGGATGATCACCAAAGAGACTGAGAACTGGTCGGCGGAGCGGAGAATTGCACCAAGGTTCTGGGGGTCGGTGATCTCATCAAGCACCAAGACCAAAGCTGAATCGTCTTCCTTCAGACTCGCGCAGAACTCCTTTACCGATATGGCAGGAATCCTGGCCCCGGACCCTTTCACAGGGATGACGAGATCCAGAACCGCTCCCCGATGGTCGGCATGATCGACCATGCGATCCATCTCGACCTTCGCAATCTTCTTGACGATTACCTTGCCGCTTAGCTGTGCCTGGCGCTCCAGCGTCTGGGTGTTGCTCCCCATACCACGTACAAGATAGAGAACAGACCCTGCGGCTGCTCGTTTTAGTCCTTCTTCAATGGCGTGGAAGCCAATAATTTTCTCACCCATATGGTGCTCCTCGTACTGTGTGCAACAGGGCTACCGAATCCGGTAGCCCTGGCCATGTTATTCTTCATCAAATGGAACTGGATTCGGCGAAGTCTCTTCACCCAATGCATCCGAGAGTTCCTGCATCAGCTTCTTTGCCTTCATTCCCAAACGCTTGGGGACTTGGACCATGAGCTTGATGTACATATCGCCCCGTTCGGTCGAGTTAAGCTTTGTTACTCCCCTCTCCCTCACCCTGAGCATTTTCCCATGCTGTATACCCGGAGGAATATTCACCTTGATCGACTGTCCATCAATGGTAGGAACCTGTATCTCGGCACCCAGGGAGGCCTGCGTGAATGAGATGGGTATCTTGCAGTACAAATCATAGTCCTGCCTTACAAAATACTTGTGGGGCTTCACGTTTATGTATACATACAAATCACCGGCGGGGCCACCGTTGGGCCCTGCATCACCCATGCCGCGCAGGACAACCCGGCTTCCTGTATCAACTCCGGCAGGAATGGTCACCTTGACTTTCTGCTGCTTGCGCTTCAAGCCGGTGCCATGACAGGAGGAACAGGGGTTGTCGATTACCTGACCGCTGCCATTGCAAGTGGGACATGTGCTGGCGATGGCGAAGAAGCCGCTGTTGCGCCGTACCTGGCCGCTGCCGTTGCAGGTCGGACAAGCCTTTGTCCCGCTGCGGCCTTGAGAGCCTGATCCATGGCACTCTTCACAGGCCACCTGATGCGAGTAGGTCACCTCGACCTTGGTTCCGAATACAGCATCCTTGAAATCGATATCGACATCATAGCGCAAGGAAGACCCGGATTCGGGACCTCGTTGTCCACCACGGCCCTGCGTCCGTCCGCCTCCTCCAAAGAAGGAGCTGAAAATATCCTCAAATCCACCGCCACCGAATCCACCACCAAAGATATCGCTGAAATCACGATACACATTGGAGTAGTCGCGAGGACCGCCATTCGCACCATCAATGCCCGCAAAGCCGTATTGATCATACATTTTGCGCTTCTTCTCATCGGCGAGGACATCGTATGCTTCGGTTGCTTCCTTGAAGCGTTCCTCAGCAGCCTTGTCACCCGGATTCTTGTCGGGATGGTTGGCAATAGCCAGTTTTCGATATGCCTTCTTAATCTCTTCAAGTGTTGCAGTCTTTCCGACCCCAAGCACTTCATAGTAATCACGTTTCGCCACGATGCGACTTCCTTAGAACAGATTGGCCTCAGAAACATCATGTCGGCCGAAGCCGACATGATGGTAAGCCGTTATGCTATAGTACCCTGTTACCGACTCCTTAGTCTACAACTTCGAAGTCTGCATCCTCAACTCCGTCCTTCGTATGCTTCGGCTGGGAAGCTGCTTCGGAAGGTTCTTCCTGGGTTGCAGAAGCATTGGCACCCTGAGAGGCAGTGTGCTTGTACACTTCTTCGGCAAGCTTGTATGCTGCCTGTTGCAAGGCCTCATTCTTCGCCTTGATTTCCTCGGCACTCGCCCCTTGATTCTCCATCACTCTCTTCAGGTCGGCGATGGAACTTTCAATCTTTGCCTTATCATCGCCGCTGATCTTATCCCCGTACTCCTTCAAGGACTTCTCCGTGGAGTAAATCAAGCTGTCAGCCTCGTTGCGGGCATCGATACGTGCACGTTCCCTCTTATCCTCTTCAGCGTGAGCTTCCGCTTCCTTGACCATCTTTTCAATTTCGGCGTCACTGAGGCCGCTGGAGGCTTCAATGCGAATCTTCTGCTCCTTGCCGGTGCCAAGATCCTTTGCAGAAACGTGGACAATGCCGTTGGCGTCAATATCGAAGGTGACTTCAATCTGGGGAACGCCACGGGGGGCGGCAGGAATACCGATCAAATCGAACTTGCCGAGGGTCCTGTTCTGGGAAGCCATTTCACGCTCACCCTGCAGAACATGGATGCTCACAGCAGTCTGTCCATCAGCAGCAGTCGAGAAAATCTGGCTCTTGCGGGTTGGAATGGTCGTGTTGCGCTCGATCAAGCGGGTGCAGACACCACCGAGGGTCTCAATACCCAAGGAGAGCGGCGTAACATCAAGCAACAGAACGTCCTTGACGTTTCCACCAAGGATTCCACCCTGGATTGCAGCGCCCATGGCTACAACTTCATCGGGGTTCACGCCCTTGTGGGGCTCCTTGCCGAACAGCTCGCGGACCATCGCCTGGACAGCGGGGATTCTGGTGGAACCACCAACGAGGATGACCTCATCAACATCGGCTGCAGTCAGACCGGCATCACGGAGTGCATTCTTGACCGGGAGCTTGGTGCGCTCGATCAGGTCAGCGGTCAGCTGCTCGAACTTTGCACGGGAAAGAGACATCTGCAGATGCTTCGGACCGGTGCTGTCAGCGGTGATGAAGGGCAGGTTGATGTCGGTGCTGGTCGAGTTGGAGAGCTCGATCTTCGCCTTCTCAGCTGCTTCACGCAGTCTCTGCAAGGCCATCTTGTCATTGCTGAGATCGATTGCGTTGGACTTCTTGAACTCGCTGATCATCCATTCGATGATCCTCTGGTCAAAGTCGTCACCACCGAGGTGAGTATCGCCATTGGTGGACTTAACTTCAAAAACACCATCGCCCAGCTCGAGAATGGAGATGTCGAAGGTACCGCCACCAAGGTCGTACACTGCAATCTTCTCTTCCCGTGAAGCATCCTTCCCAAGGCCATATGCAAGGGCTGCTGCGGTCGGTTCGTTTACGATGCGCTTGACGTCAAGGCCGGCGATCTTGCCTGCATCCTTGGTTGCCTGCCTCTGAGCATCGTTGAAGTATGCAGGGACCGTGATGACGGCTTCGGTGACAGGCTCACCAAGATAGTCTTCTGCGGTCTTCTTCATCTTCTGCAGGATTGCAGCAGAAATCTCCTGAGGTGAGTATAACTCTCCACGGATGTCGATCTTTATCTCATCACCATTCTTGGCGACCACTTTGTACGGAATCTTTCCAAGTTCAGAGGGAACTTCATGATACTTGCGACCCATGAAGCGCTTGATCGACCATACAGTATTCTCGGCGTTTGTAACCATCTGGTTCTTTGCAGGCTGACCTACCAAGCGATCGCCCTTGGAGGTAAATGCAACAATACTGGGAGTCGTCCTCTGGCCTTCGCTGTTTGCAATGACCACAGGATCATTACCTTCCATAACTGCAACGCAGCTATTGGTGGTACCCAAGTCAATTCCTATAATTCTTCCCATTTTATATTTCTCCTCTCCTATGTAACTATCAAATTCATGGTTCAGGGAATTTTCTCCCTGCACCTAAGGTACTCATACCGTAGCTAAACGTCAAACGTTTGGCTTACCTACTTTTACCTTTGAAGGCCGAAGTACTCTGCCATGAAGTTTGTAACCAACGGCATACTCTTCCAGTACCGTTTCGGTTTCCAAGGAATCGTCGGCAACCACCATATAGGCTTCATGCTCTTCGGGATTGAACTCCTTCCCGACTGCTTCAATTCGCCGAAGACCCCAGTTCTTCTCCAATGTAGAGTACAGCTGGGAGTTTACCATCACCACCCCGTCATGCACCTTGGTATAATCCTTGGCGGACTCAGCAGCTTCCAACGCACGGTTGAAATCGTCAAGCGGCTGCAAAAGGTCGCGGATCAGGCTCTCGTTGGCAAACTTGATGGATTCTTCCTTGTCACGGATGAGACGTTTTCTATAATTCTCAAGATCTGCACGGTCGCGAAGCATTTGCTCCTTCAAGGAGGCAACCTCACTTTGAGATGCTGCAAGCTGTTCTTTCAATTGCACGATTTCCAACTCCTTCTGTTCAAGTTCAGACGGGACATTACTTTCCTGTCCTGCTGCTTCCGAAGAAGCAGGAGCCTCCTGCTGGGTTTCAACAGCCTGAGCGGTTGCAGTTTTCACTTCATCTTGTGCATCAGCCTTGCTTTTCTTATTTTTCTTTTCCATTCCATCCCTCGATTTCCCATACGCCAAAACAGGGTATTGGCACATGTCTATTTGTAAACCCGGCATACAGAAACTTCCCATGTGCCGGGCTCAGAATCATAACCATTCATATCATAGAGAGTAGCCCGACCTCGGGCATGATGATAACATACTCACACACAAGAGGAAGCGTCAAGTATTTTTGTCCTCTTCCTCATCCAGAGAAATCTCTTCTTCTTCACCCTCAGGAATATACTCAACCCATGCTTTTTCTTCCTTGGCCGAGCCCTCTTCTTCAGAGGGTTCCTCCATCTCAACAGGTTCCTCCATCTCAGGTTTGGAAAGATGGGCTTGGGCCTGCGCCTCTTGTTGCTGGATTGTTTCTGTGATCGTTTGCAGCTCATCCTGTTTTTGGGTCAATTGCAGGGCAAGAGAAGCAAGTGACGCTGCAAGAGCCGCAGCGGTGTTGTTTTCCTGGGTATTCGATGCAATGAGATTCTCTTTCTCACCATTCAAACGGATGAGATCTGCATGCAGGGTTGTCGCCTCATCCTTGAGATGTGCGATTACTTGAGCAAGCTCTTCCTGCTTACGGCCATCCCGTCGCAGTCTCTCCTGCACGTCGTCATTTCGCTGTACCAGTTGCTGAATCTGGGCGGCATACGTTTCCAGATTTACGTGTTCCTGCTCCTTGAGCTTCTCACTCATCTGTTGGGCCTGCAGTACGCGTTCCTGCAACTCCTGGATAAAACTCGTGATAGTATGTACCATGGTATGGAAAGCTTGGTCCATCTTGGTAATGGCATGGGTTAACAGGGCATCCATCTCACCATTGCATTGTTGTGAGAAATCCTTCAAGGACTGTAGTGTTTGGGCATTAACCTCTACCAACAATTGTTGCACTATCTGCTTCTGCTGAACGAGGGTTTCCTCGATTTCAGTCTTAAGCTGTTCATACTGTTTCTTCTGCTCGTTCAGGTCTTGAAAAGCCTGCTCGCGGGCCTGCTCCAATGCATGTCCGTTGGAAGCAATGATTTGATCACTCTCATCTCCGAGCTGGCGGATTTTTGCAAGTTGGCCGGAAAGGACAGCCAGGGAAGCAGCCTCATGGCTCTTGAGCATCTCTGAATGGGATGCGACTCTCGCTTGGTTGGCTCGCTCCACCTCTTGTACTTCACTCTCATACTCCTGGAGCTTTGCATACGAGCTGTCCAACAACTGCTTGACTCGAAGCTGCTGATTGGAAATTGCATCTGTGCCATCCTCTATGATGGCTTGCAACGAATTCCTGAATGCCTCGAGTCTTGCATCGAATCCGTCAATGATCGCCTGTACAGCTTCAATGCGTGGCACTTCTTCCTTGACCTGCTCGATTCGCGCCTCAACCTGTGCTGTGGTTGAGCCAAGCTTGGTCAGGGAGTCGCGATATGTGTTGAGTACACCCTGAAGCTTGGCAAGATCGTCACTGCGAACCTCGAGCTCGGTAAGTTGGTTGTCAAGCCTCATCAGCATCTGCTGGGAGGCTTCAATCTTATGATTGACCCGCTCTTCCACCTGTTGTGCGGTATCCTTGAACTGCGATCGGGCCGATTCCACTTCCCGGGAGAAAAGACTCACCTTCTGCTTCATCAAATCCAGACGTCGGTCACGCTTATCCTCCACCCGCAATAAGTAGATAATAACCAACGTGATTAGAAACAGGATGACAGGAAGCAAGAGTTCAAGTCCCATACCGCACCTCCATGCATTCAGAGTACCAGAGAAGCGAACTCCTTCCAAGAGCAGACTACAAGATCGGCATCAGGGTAGACTGGTTTGTGCTTCGAGGTAATCAGGCAGGAGTACATACCTGCCTTCTTGGCACCTTGACAATCCTTGGAGTAGCTGTCTCCCATGAAAAGAACCTGAGTCGGAGGCAGTGCCAAACGTTCAAGCAAAAACGAGAATGCCCGGCTGCTCGGTTTCAGATAACCGCTTTCTTCAGAGCTGTATGCATGGTCCACGAGGTCAGCAATCCCCAAAGTCTCCAGTTTGCCGGCGAGAGGGAAATCACTGAAAACCGCAATGGCAAGACCATGCCGTTTCGCCTCAATGAGTGCAGAGCGCATCCCATCATATGCCTTGATCGAACGAAATGAACGTTCCCAAGCCTGATAAAACTGCCGCTCGATGGATGCACGAGTTTTTTGCAGACTGTGCGCATCTAGAGGACGGCCGAGCCGACCGGCAACCAAACGAGCCTGAAAGTCCAACAAGCCTTCACGATTCGGCCTCAGGCCCGGCTCCTGATCCTGGAGCCGGCGATACTCTTTACGGGCCCAGTTGAAGGCCATGGCCAACCGAAGCGAAGGGAATGTGGAGCGAAGCATTCTGCTGTTGAGCATCCGCTTGGGATAGATGGTTCCATCAATATCGAGGCACAGTACCCTGATGCCTTGGTCTACCAAGAACCCCATTCTTAATCCCGCCTCCGGCCGCTCTGCTTCTCGTTGCGCTTACGGGCCTTGTCTACTGCAGCCTTGTTGCCGGGTTTGGTAGCCTTCGGTTTTGCTACCGCCTTGCCTCCAGTGTTCCGCTTCACCTCTTTCTGGGGTGCAGGATTGGCTGGAGCCTTAGGCCCACGTTCATGCAGTGAGGGATTTCGCCTCCGCTCACGAAGATCAATCTCGACGGGGATGAGGGTAAAACCAAGGTCCTTTCTGATGTTGTTCTTTAGATATTGGATGTAAATCTGCGGGAATTCCTTTACACGGTTAACAAAAAACAGGAATTTCACCGGATTGGCGCTGATTTGGGTTCCATAATACACCTTGTAGTGGCCGCTGCCGCCGCGCGGTGGTTGATAAGCCTCGCTCCAGACCTTGATCGCCTCATTGAGACGGGCGGTGTCAACGCGCTTGTTCAGCTGCTTCCACACCATCCAGACCATGTCGAGCAGCTTCCCGATATCCTGGCCTTTCAAGGCGCTGATGGAAGTAATCGGTGCAAAATTGAGAATCGGGAACAGGAATCTGACTCGGTCCTTGATCGCCTCCAACTCATTGCCGATTCCTGCAAGCAGATCGATCTTGTTCAATACCAGAATGATTCCCTTTCCACGGCGTACTATAAGATTGGCAATCTTCTTGTCCTGATCGGAAAGTCCTTCGACGCTGTCGATCATCAACAAAACAACATCGGCTTCATCAATCGTCTTGATGGCACGGTTGACCGAGTAATACTCGACATCCTCCTCAACCTTGCTCTTGCGCCGGATGCCTGCGGTATCGAGTACGGTAAAGTCGGTTCCCTTGTAGTTGAAGGCTCCCATCACCACATCACGGGTGGTACCGGCAATGTCACTGACGATTGAAATATCCTTGCCGACCAACAGGTTGGTCAACGTGGATTTGCCGGTATTGGGTTTACCGAGAATCGCAATCTTCACCCGTTCGGCTTCCTCGGGAGCCTCTTCGAGGCTTACCAAATCGAGCATGCCCAGCAGGGTTTCCTCCAACTCCTCGATACCCAGACCATGGGCGGCTGAAACACCCAAAATCCGCTGATACCCATACTCGTAGTATTCCCATAGCAGGTCTTCCCGTTTGGGGTCGTCTATCTTGTTGACCACCAAGACGATCTTGTCGGTGTAGGGGCGCAGGTACTCCAAGAGCTCCCGATCCTCGGCGGTTATTTCGGTGCAGTCCATCATAAAAATTATGGCATCGCTGATGGAGAGCAGGCTCAGGCTCTTTTGTGCTACCAAATCATCCATGCTGTCCCGGTCGACTTTTACTCCGCCGGAATCGATGAGGGTGACCGGGTGGTTCCCCAACAGCCAACGCTCGGGAATCGGATCGCGGGTAACCCCGGGCGTGGGGTCGGTAATGGCTCGTCGTTTTCCAATGAGGCGATTAAAGAGGGTGGACTTGCCCACATTGGGCCGTCCTATGATGGATACCACAGGAATCTTTACCTGGGTATCAACGGTTTCAAATGGTGGTGAAATGATCGAATCGGTCATGCATCCACTCCCTTATATAGGTGGTAATGGTTAGATAGGAGTCCATGCTCAGCACATGTTCGGCAAGTTTCTTTGCCTCCTCGTAGGAGACGGAACGAAGAATTTTACGAACCTGAAGCAGGCTTTGGGACCCCATACTCAATTCATCCAGTCCCATCCCTGCCAACAGCACGGAACAGAACGGATCGGAAGCCATCTCCCCGCAGAGGCTTACCGGTATGTTGTTTTGGTGGGCCATTTCGATAATCATCCTGATCGACCTGAGCACCCCGGGGTGGAATGGCTGATACAGGTAGGCGATCTTCTCATTTCCCCGATCGACGGCGATGGTGTATTGGATCAGGTCATTGGTTCCAATAGAGAAGAAGTCCACCTTCTTGGCCAGAATATCTGCACACAAGGCTGCAGAAGGCACCTCGATCATCGTCCCCACCTTGATATCAGGATCAAAGGGAATGTGTTCACTTCGACACTCCCCCTTGACATGCTCGAGGAGGTGTAAAACAGCGTTCAACTCCTCCACCCCGCTGATCATGGGGAACATGATCTGCAATTTTCCGTAGACACTGGCGCGGAGCAACGCCCTGAGTTGAACGGTAAAGATATCCTTGCGAGAGAGACAGAACCTGACAGCCCTCCAACCGAGGATGGGGTTCTTCTCATCGATACCCAAACCGCTGACCACCTTATCCCCTCCGATATCGATGGTACGGATGGTTACCGGCTTGGGCGCCATAGCCTCGATGATCTGTTTATAGACCTGGAACTGCCGCTCTTCCGAGGGAGTCTCCAAGGATTCCATATACAGGAACTCGGAGCGAAACAACCCGATTCCTGAAGCACCGCAGGCCTTGGCGGCTTCCACCTCGTTGGAAGTCTGGATATTGGTCTTCAAAAGGATCTCATGCCCGTCGGTCGTGGTGGTGGACAGGCCGGCCATCTGGTGCAGCTCAAGTTCGTGCTGCTGCCAGAGAGCATACCGCTCATCGAGCATCTGTGAAACCGTATGGTCTGGCCGGATGAAGGCCTCGCCATAGGTGCCGTCGACGATGATTTCGTCCCCGTCGTTGACTGTCTTCGACGCCCCGCCGGCAGCAAGCACGGTGGGGATGTTGAAAGCCCGAACCAGGATTGCCACATGGCTGGCCCTGCCTCCGCCATCGAGGCAGATGCCCAGGATGTGCGTCTTGTCCATCGCAAAAAGCTCGCTGGGCATCAGGATGTCGGCAACAAGAATCACATCCTCGCTCAGGTGTTCCATCCGTCGCTGGCCCTTGCCCTTGATCGCATCGATCAAGTACAACGATACATCCTTGAAATCCACAGCACGCTCACGAAGCAGGTCGTCATCCGTCTGCTCAAGAAGCGCCACCATGCTCGAGGTAACTGAATCGATGGCCCATTGGGCGCACACCAGATTGGTGGTGATATAGGCTTCAATCTGCTGAATATATTCGGGATCCTCGAGCATAAGCAGATGCGTTTCCAGAATGTCCTTCGACTCTCTGGAAATATTGCTTGCGTCATGCTCTTGCAGTGTTTGTTTCGCAGTCTGCAGGGCGCTGCGGAACTTTGCCAATTCACCAGGCACCCCATCGGCCAGGATATGCTGCTTCTCTGCAGCCAAAGAAGCGTGGTGGTGAACCAACGCCTTTCCCTTCGCCAACCCTTCGGAGGCTGCTATGCCCTTGAATATCCTCATATGTAATGTACTATACGGACTTTATCTACTGATGTAAAGCTGGAAACACAACCGTCGATTCGCTAGAATGGTTACGATGGAAGATCCAATCCTCGATGAAAAACCAAAAAATCACCGCCCTGTAGTGCTGTTTCTCATCTGGCTGCTCTTCACCGTTGCAGTCACAGCTCTCGGATATCCACGTGTGCGCACCTCCATTGAGGAAAGCGGTGTACTTGAGGTGTTGAAAAACAGTACGGCAGATCAGCAAACCCAAACCAACCTGCGCAAGGTAGAGGTGGTTTTCGTCCAGTATCCCCTGACATACCAAACGTTTTCGGTCCAACAGCCACGACTGGGGGGAAGTGCCTATCACGATACGTTTGAAGCATTGCTCGCCGGACCATCGCTTGAGGTTCTCAAGACTGGAGCGGTCAGCTACCTGCATCCAGACACAACCCTCAGAGGGGTCACCCTCTCCTCAAGCATCTTGTATGTGGACGTCTCCAAGGAGTATTTGCTCTCGCCCGATCTTGAAGCAGCACGCCAGCAGATACGACGCACCGGTCTCGCCTTCCCCCGCGTAAAGGATGTAGTAATCCTTGTTGAAGGAAAACCGCTTAGCTGACCAGATTCTCCACCTGTTCAGTCATCTGGTCCTTGCTCAAGCCGGGCTCCATTTTCAACAAGGCAAGAAATTCACTATTCCCTTTATGCCCGGTGATCGGGCTCATCGCCAATTGATGCATCCCAACCCCATCCTCGGCAAGCAGGTCATACACCTTTCGCATGACCTGTATCAGGATGGTACGGTCCTGCACCACTCCGTTGAAGTTGGTCATCCCCTTGGGAACCTCGAACTGGGGCTTGATCAAGCTCACCAACCAACCATCTTTACACAAGGAAAGAATGTGGCTTGCCGCCCCGGCAATGGATCGAAACGAAAGATCGCAGACGGCGGCATCGCATGCCGGATCCAAAGACTCGAGGGTCATGATGTTCTGTTTCTCATGCACAATGACCTGGTCGTTGGTACGCAAGCGCCAGTCGAGTTGGTTGTACCCGACATCGACGCTATGGACCAGCCTGGCTCCGCGCTTGAGCAGGCAGTCGGTAAACCCTCCGGTGGAAGCGCCCGCATCGAGCATGACTAGATCCTGCACATCCAGAGCGAACCGATCCAGTGCATGCTCAAGCTTATAGCCGCCGCGGGAGACATAGGCATCGAAGGTGAAGGAGAAAGAGGATTCGGGATTGACAAGAAGACGAGGATCGGTTGCGAGCACACCATCGACCAGCACATTGCGGCAGACAATGAAGGCTGTGAGCTGGTCCTTGGTATACTCGTCAAACTGCCGGCCGAGGGCCTTCAGCAGTGCAACCTTCCGAACTTTCATCAAATATCGTACAACCTTGAGAAGCGCTCGATCGAGATTGCCTGACCGCTTGCCGCATCGATGGTGATGCAAACCCCCTGCAACACAGGTGCTGTATTTGCAACTTCGGTACGCAGAGGCATCTGTGTCAGCTGCTTGGCAATCGAGACGGAGGGATCTGAACCGATGACACTTGCAGACGGACCGCAGAGGCCCAAGTCAGTGATGTAGGCGGTTTTCCCAGGGAGAATTTTCTCATCGGCGGTCTGAACATGGGTGTGGGTACCCACAACTGCCGATACCTTGCCGTCCAAATGGAAGGCAATCGCTTCTTTCTCCTCGGAATTTTCTGCATGAAAATCAACAAGAATGATGGGGGTCTGCTTTTTCAGGCGCTGTACCTGGTCGACACCCACCCTGAACGGACAGTCGATGCTGGGCATCGACTGACGTCCCTGGAGATTCAGAACAGCAACCTTGTAGTTCTTGATATCCACCACCACCGAACCATGACCAGGAGCCTGAGGGGGATAATTCGCAGGCCTGAGCAGGCGCTTCTCACTGTCGAGCAGACCCCTGAGATCATCCTGCTGCCAGATATGGTTCCCGCTGGTTATTACATTGATTCCCAGAGAAAAAAACTGGTCCATCAGCGCTGCCGAAAGGCCGAAGCCATTGGCGGCATTTTCACCGTTGACTACGACCACATCAGCACGGTAATCCTTCACCAGGGTGTGCAATCCGATAAAAAGAGCCCTGCTTCCGGGCTGTCCGCAGACATCCCCAAGCAGCAGGGCGACACATGTTTTTGCATCAGCCACGAACAACCTACCTAGCGTACTCGACGACCCTCATCTCTCGGATGATGGTCACCTTGATGCGTCCCGGGTATCTCAATTCAGCCTCGATGCGCCCGGCGATGCCCTTGGCAATCTCCTTGGCACCATCATCGGTGACCTGATCGTTGTTCACCAGAATCCTCAGTTCTCGCCCGGCCTGGATGGCATAGGCCTTATCGACTCCGGTGAAGCTCTCGGCGATCTGCTCAAGAGACTCGAGACGCTTGATGTAATTATCCAACGTTTCACGACGGGCGCCGGGGCGTGCGGCACTGATCGCATCGGCAATCTGTACAATGACAGCCTCGATGGTTTGAGGTTCCGCATCGTTGTGATGGGCAAGGATTGCATTGACAACCCTTGGATCCTCACCAAGGCGCTTTGCCATATCAGCACCAAGTTCAGCGTGGTTCGCATCACTCTCGGTCTCGATACCCTTTCCGATGTCATGCAACAAGCCCGAGCGCATCGCAAGCTCACTGTTGGCACCAATCTCACTGGCGATCATGCCGGAAAGAATGGCGACTTCCTTGGAATGGCTGAGCACATTCTGACCATAGCTGGTCCTGAAGTGCAACCTCCCCAAAGCCCGGATGGTTTCCGGACCAACGTTGTGGATGCCAAGATCGAAAATGACCTTCTCACCCTCATCGGCGATGATTCTTCCAATTTCCTTGGTAACCTTGTTGACCACTTCCTCAATGCGTGCCGGATGAATGCGCCCATCCTGGACCAAGCGCTCAAGGGAAACCCTTGCAATCTCTTTGCGAACCGGGTCGAAGCACGAAATGACCACAGCCTCAGGAGTATCATCGATGATGACATCCACCCCGGTAAGGGTCTCAAGGGTACGGATGTTTCTTCCTTCCCGACCAATGATCCTGCCTTTCATTTCGTCGCTGGGCAGACTCACCGAGCTGACCGTCACATCACTGACGACCTCCGTGGCAAGTCTCTGGATTGAGGTCACAACGATATCACGAGCCTTTTTGTCAGCGGAAAGCTGCGCTTCCTGCTCAATCTTATTGATCATGAGCTGCGCATCTCTCCTCGCATCGTTGTACATTGTCTCCATGATGATGTTCTTTGCCTCATCAGCGGACAATCCAGCAATGCGTTCAAGTTCAATAATCAGGCTGCCTTCTTTTTCGGCAACCTCTTGTTCTTTCCGGGAAAGTCCAGCTTCCCGGTCTCCTAATTGCTTTTTGATAGCATCTAATTCAGCCTGCTTATGCTCAAGATTCTCTTCCTTCTGAAGAATTCGTCTCTCGACGCGCTGCAGTTCACTCCGTCTTTCCCTAGCCTCTCGTTCCTGCTGTTGTTGTTCTTTCAACAACTGATCCCGAGTCTCAAGCAAGAGCTCTTTGCTCTTCGCTTCCGCTTCCTTTATCGCTTCCTCGTTCAGCCTGATCGCTCTCTGTTCGACCGAGGTAAGCTTAAATTTCGCATACAGCCAACGGCTCAACCAACCTAAGATGATACCAATAAGACAACTAAGGAGGATGATAAGTATACGTTCCATATACTACCCCCTATTGTAATGGTACAATGATACGTACGCTTGTCCGAATTGTCAAGGCTCGAAAGTACCACTATCATGTCTGTAAGTACAGATTATTCAGTTAATTACGGAGAATTGTACAGCCTTACGGAACAAATAAAAAACCGCCGTCACAACAACAGCGGCTTCACCCAAACGGGTTCCTGATTCATTGAAGAGGCACTTCGGAGGCTTAGTTTTCCTCTTTGTCGCTCTTCTCAGCCTTCTTGGCTGGTTTATCGGCCTTCTTGGCAGCCTTTTCAGCTTTCTTCTCGGCCTTCTTCTCGGGCTTTGCGGTCTTCTCAACCAGCTCGAGGATTACCATCTCGGCAGCGTCACCGAGGCGGTTGCCGGTCTTCAGGATGCGGGTATACCCGCCCTTCCGCTCGACAAACAAGGGAGCGATCTCTGTAAAAAGCTTTACAGCAACAGCTTCGTCGGTGATGTCCCGGGCGATCAGACGGCGATTTGCAACACTGTCAATCTTGGCGCGGGTAATCATCTTCTCTGCCATTCTGCGAACTTCCAGAGCCTTTGCCTTGGTGGTCTCAATCCGTTCATATCTGAACAGGGAGGTCACCATGTTGCGCTTGAGGGCCTTGCGGTGAGCAGAGTTCCTACTAAGCGCATTGAATCCAATCCTATGCTTCATTCTCTTCTTCCTTGTTCCCAGGTACTTTGATTGCTGTCTTCAGAATACTGTAGTCCGTCATCCCGAGACTGAGATTCCATTCTTTCAGCTTTTCCTTGATCTCCTGGAGGCTCTTCTTGCCGAAGTTCCTCGTCTTTGCAATCTCTTCCTCAGTCTTCTTGGTGAGATCGCCGATTGTACGGATGTTGGCATTCTTGAGGCAGTTGCTGGAGCGAACGGTGAGTTCGAGCTCCTCAACCGAGGTAGTGAGAATCTTGCGGACCCTCTCTTCCTCTTCGTTAACCTCATCATTGTTGCTGATCAGAGTCTCGTCGAAGTTGATGAAGATCTGGAAGTACTCCTTCGCAATCTTCGCAGCTTCAGCAAGAGCATTCTGCGGTGCAATCGTACCATCGGTGTAGATTTCCAGTGTAAGCTTGTCGTAATCGCTGCGATAGCCGACACGGGTGGGTTCAATCGAATACTTGACGCGGGTAACCGGTGAGAATGTGGCGTCGATGGGAATGGTCCCGATCTCTTCCACATACTTCTCGTTGATTTCAGACGGGACATAGCCCCTACCAAGGTCAATCTGGACCTCCATCTCGATGTTGGCATCATCCATCATCGTGAAAAGAACCAAATCCTTGTTGGTGATCTCAACCTGGTCACGCTCGAAGTTTGCGCCGGTTACAATGCCGGGCCCCTTGCACTCGATGAGGAGGTTGGTTCCCTCCGAATCCTCGGGCATCCTGATCTGAAGTTTCTTCAGTGCAGCAATGATGTCGGCGATATCCTCGCGGACCCCTGGAAGCTGCTCATACTCGCTGGAAATCAGGTGGGGAACACCATCCTCATTGAAGCTGGTGAACTTGACGGCAGTGACGGCATACCCCTGGATAGATGAGAGGAGCACCCTCCTGAGCGTGTTTCCGATCGTGGTTCCAAAACCTCTCTCAAACGGATAGGCAATGAATTTTCCATAGTTCGGCTCAACTGCGCTGTGTTCGAAGGTTATCCCCTTGGGCTTCTTGAAGCCCTTCAGAAGGTTTTTGCGTGCCATGGTTACTCCTTATCTGGAATACAACTCGACAACCAACTGTTCGTTGATCTTCTCGAGCTCGGTGACTTCACTTCTCCTCGGAACAGCTATGAAGGTACCCTTCATTGCATCCACGTCCAGGCTCAGCCACTGGCAGACACCGGACTTGGTGTATTCCTTGAGGTTTTCTTTAATCATAAGCATCTTCTGACCCTTGGCACCAACGCTGACTACGTCACCGGGGCGCAGGCGGTAGGAAGGAATGCTTACACGCTTTCCATTCACAAAAATGTGACCATGGTTGACGAACTGAGCCGCCTGATTGCGGCTGGCTGCAAAGTGGAGGCGGAACACCACATTGTCGAGCCTCTGCTCCAGAAGCATGATCAAATTCTCACCAGTCTTACCGGGAATTCTTGCTGCTTCGTCGAATGTCAGCTTGAACTGTTTCTCGAGCATGCAATAGGTTCTCTTCAATTTCTGCTTTTCGCGCAGCTGCAAGCCGTAATCGGTCGGCTTCTTGGAACGTGCGCGGGGATCCTTGCCCGGAAGGCCGGTGGACTTTACATCGTTCATCGGGCACTTGCCGCTGTGGCAACGCTCTCCCTTGAGGAACAACTTGGTCCTCTCAGCCCTGCAATATCTGCACTTAGGTCCAGTATATCTTGCCATGTATCTGCTATCTCCTCATCAGACTCTTCTACTCTTGCGAGGTCTGCATCCATTGTGGGGGATGGGGGTGACGTCACGGATGGATCGGACCTTCAGTCCAAGCACACCCAACGTTCTGATGGCGCTCTCACGGCCAACGCCTGGTCCCTTCACAAATACGTTCACTTCCTGCAGTCCGCTGTCCATAGCAGCCTTTGCTGCCTTCTCGGCAGTGGTCTGTGCTGCATAGGGGGTGGACTTCTTGGCACCGCGGAACCCAAGTCCGCCGGCACTTGCCCAAGATACCGCATTCCCGTTGAGGTCGGTTACGGTAACAATGGTATTGTTGAAGGTCGCCTGAATATAGACGTTCCCTTCATATACCGTCTTCTTGACTTTACGCTTTGCTGTAGCCATATGGTACCTGCTCCTTATTTCTTCTTAGCCGCAACGGTCTTCTTCTTACCCTTGCGAGTACGGGCATTGGTCTTAGTCCTCTGTCCATGTACCGGAAGACCCTTACGATGACGAAGGCCACGGTAGCAGCCAATGTCCATAAGGCGTTTGATATTCAGAGCGACCTCTGTTCTCAGACGTCCCTCAACCTTGTACTCTTCCTCGATTACCTTACGAAGTACTGCAAGATCCTCGCTGGAAAGGGTGTTGATGTTGGTATCGGGATTAATATTTGTTTTCTTACAAATTTCAACCGCCGAAAACCTACCGATCCCGTAGATATAGGTCAAGGCGATTTTCACTGCCTTGTTCGGCAAATCTACACCTGCAATTCTCGCCATTCATGGCCTCCTGAATTTCTCTTATAGAGTAGGAAGGCTTGCGCCGAACCCTGTTATCTCTGTCTCTGCTTGTGCTTGGGATTGTCACAAATAATGCGGACCACCCCATTCCGTCTGACTACTTTGCACTTGTCACAAATCGGTTTGACACTTGCTCTTACTTTCATGTTCTAGCTCCTAGCCTAAATATGTTTTGACTTCCTGCCACCCACATTGAACCCATCGTAGTGGTGCATTTTCATGACACCCTCAATCTGGCGCATGGTATCCAGGTCAACGCCGACAAGAATCAGCAATGACGTTCCACCGAAGAGCATGGCCACCGTCGAGGGGAAGTTGAAGAACTTCTGTACCAGCGTGGGAATCAAGGCGATGAAAGCCAAGAAAATGGAGCCGGGAAGAACGATGCGGTTGAGAACCCTTGTCAGGTACTCTTCCAATTTCTCGGACCGTACACCGGGAACCGAGCCACCATTCTCGCGAATCTGCTTGGCCATCTCTACCGGGTTCATAGACACCTGCGTATAGAAGAAAGCAAACGCTATGATCAACAGGGCGTAGATAATCAGATAAGGGGCACCCTGCGGATTCAGCCAATTGGCAAAGGCGGCAAGCCACCTTACTTCCGGGCCCAAGGTAGTAGCGATCTGCAACGGGAAAGAGAGCAATGCGCTTGCGAAAATTACGGGAATAACGCCCGAGGGGTTGACCTTGATGGGGATGTACGTACTTTGTGCACCGTACATCTTCCGGCCTACCACACGCTTTGCGTAGTTCACGGGAATCTTGCGGACGCCCTGCTCCTCGTACACGACGAGAGCGACAACCACCAAGAACATCACAAAAACCACCAAGACAACGATCGGATTCAGCACACCCGCGGAGATGCTTCTGAACAAGACCGACATGGCCTCGGGGAATCTTGCGACGATACCGGCGAAGATCAACAAGCTGATACCGTTTCCGATACCCCACTGGGTGATCTTGTTACCGATCCAAATCAAGAGCATCGATCCGGTGGTCACAGTCAGCATTGCCACCAACGTGAACGGAAGGACGCCCATAGTCATCACGCCGGGAATGGAATTGGCGTAGATGGTTACTACATACGACTGAATCAGACAAACAACAATCGTACCATATCTGGTGTACTGCTGAATTTTCTTGTGGCCTGACGGATCCTGAGCCAGCTTCTTCAAGGATGGGATGACCAACATCAGCAGCTGCACAATAATCTGCGTGCTGATATACGGCATGACACCAAGCATAAAGAGAGAGAAGTTGGAAAATGCTCCGCCGGAGAAGAAGTTCAAATACTCAGTCAGACCGATATTGGAACTTGAGCTCTGTGAAAGAAAAAACAGTTTCAGAACCTCCGGATCAATTCCCGGAATTGGAATCACGGCCCCGATCCTGCTGACGATCAGCAGGCCCAGGGTAATGAATATCTTCTTCCGAAGATCCTTGATTCTATACATCTCAACTAAGGAGTTTGCCATAAAGCCCTTCTTTGTTATCTGATTTCGCCGCCCGCAGCCTTAATCTTTTCGATTGCGCTTGCGGAAACCTTCAGTCCGTCAATGACTACCTTCTTGGTCAGTTCCCCATTGCTCAGGATTTTTGCCTGCGCATTGAAACCCTTGACCAACCCAGCGTCCTTAAGGGCGTCGAGGGTAACTACATCTCCATCTTCAAAGTTGGCGGAAATCACATCGAGGGATACGACCTCATACTCCTGCTTGAATACGCTGTTCGAGAAACCCCTGCGAGCGACACGGCGGTACAGAGGCATCTGACCGCCCTCGAAGCCAAGACGGACACCACCGCCGGAACGGGAATTCTGTCCATCGTGACCCCTACCGCTGGAGCGGCCCTTCGAGGAAGCGCCACGACCAACGATAGTCTTTTTCATATTGGCACCCTTGGGTGCTTTGATCTGTCCCATCTTACATCTCCTCGACTTTCACAAGGTGAGCTACTACACGGACCATCCCAAGGTTTGCAGGGGTGGCGTCATGTACAACCGAGCTGGAAATCTTGCCGAGTCCCAGAGCCTTGACAGTCCTGCGCTGATTAGGCAGGCAGCCGGCGAGGCCTTTGACCAGGGTGACCTTGATCTTCTTTGCTTCAGCCATCATCTTACCCCCACATCTCGCTCAGGGACTTGCCCCGATTCTTCGCAACAACCTTTGCATCAAACAGGTGCTCCAGTGCATCGAATGCAGCCTTTACCGTATTGATGGAGTTCTTGGAGCCAAGGCTCTTGCTCAGGATATCATTGATACCGCATGCATCGCAAATGGCGCGCACAGCACCGCCGGCGATAACACCGGTTCCGGGTACTGCGGGCTTGAGAAGCACACTGGCACTCTTGTAATTGCCGACGATCTCGTGAGGAATTGAAGACTTCTTCACCGGAACGACAATCATATTGACCTTTGCACGATCGACGGCCTTGCGAATAGCTTCGGTTACGTCGTTGGCCTTGCCAAATCCGTATCCAACCTTCCCGTTCTGGTCGCCTACGACCACCAGGGCCGAGAAGGAGAACCTTCTACCACCCTTGACAACCTTGGCAACACGGTTGAGCTTGATCAGCTTCTCGACATACCCGTCGTTCTTATTGTTATCTCTTTCTCTGGATCTTTCCACAGTTTCCCCCTAGAACTTGACGCCGGCTTTACGTGCGCCGTCAGCGATGCTCTTGACAATGCCGTGGAACAGATAGCCGTTACGATCGAACACACAGGTATCGATGTTCTTCTCGAGCATTTTCTTCCCGACGGCCTCTCCAAGCTTGGCTGCATCGGCAACATTGTTCTTCAAGCCCTTCAATTCACCTTCCATGGAGCTGGCGGACACAAGGGTGCACCCGGCCACATCGTCGATGACCTGAACATACATGTGGGAGTTGCTGCGGAATACGCTCATCCTTGGCTTGCTGGCAGTACCGGAGATGTTCTTGCGAATATGATGCTTGCGGCGAGCAAGCTTCTTCCTCTTGTCGATTACTCTATTCATCTTTCTTACCTACCCACTATTTCTTTGCCGAAGCGGTCTTACCAGCCTTGCGACGGATGACCTCGTTATCGTACCGAATACCCTTGCCCTTATACGGCTCAGGTCCGCGGAGGGAGCGAATCTCGGCACAAGTCTGTCCGACAAGCTGCTTGTCAATGCCGCTGAAGACAACCTTGTTGGGGTTCTCAACAGTAGCAGTGATTCCCTGGGGAATTACAACTTCAAACAATTCGGAGAAGCCGAGGTTCAGCGTCAGCAGATTCCCTTTCAGGTCGGCACGATAACCGACACCATTGATCAGCAGGGTGCGGGAGAATCCTTTGGAGACGCCCTCGACCATGTTGTTGATCAACTGGCGATAGAGACCTTGGAAAGCATTGGCTTCCTTGGACTCATCCCTGGGAGCAACCTTGACCTCGGTACCCTTGATGGTGACTACCACTTCAGAACGGGTAGGGCAAGTAAGCTTTCCCTTCGGACCTTCGACATGAACAACACCATCGGTGACGGCAATCTTCACCCCTTGAGGTACTGTGATCGGCAATTTTCCAATTCTGGACATGTTATACCACCTTACCAAATAGAGCAGATCAGCTCACCACCGACCTTGTTCTCAGTCGCCTTCTTACCGGTAATGATACCAGCAGAAGTGGATACTACAACAACACCATGTCCGTTGTACACACGGGGCATATCCCTGTATCCGGTATAAATCCGGCGTCCAGGAGTGGAAATGCGTTCAATCCCGTGCAACACAGGCCCCTGAGTCTCGTCATATTTCAAGAAAACGCGGATGTACGAAATACCATCCTTCGTCACCTTCTTGAAGTTCTTGATAAATCCCTCATTCTTGAGAATCTTCACGATCTGAAGCTTCATCTTTGAAGTGGAGATATCTACTTTTTCATGCTTAGCCAAACTAGCATTTCTGATTTTGGTCAGCATATCAGCAACTGGATCACTTACAGCCATTTTTCTCTCCTACCAACTGGATTTGGTAACACCAGGAATCTGGCCTTCACTTGCCAATTTGCGGAAGCAGATCCTGCACATATCGAACTGGCGCATATAGCCACGGGGTCTGCCGCACACTTTACAGCGGTTGACGTGTCTGGTACTGAACTTGGGTTCCCTATTGGCCTTTACGATCATTGATTTCTTTGCCATATGTCTCCACCCTTATTTGCTGAAGGGCATGCCAAGCTTTGCAAGCAGGGCGTAGCCTTCTTCATCGGTCTTCGCGGTCGTAACAATGGCGATATTGAAGCCGCTGACACGCTCGATCTTGTCGAAGTCGATTTCCGGAAAAATAATCTGCTCGGTGATGCCAAGCGAATAGTTTCCATGACCGTCAAAAGCATTAGGCTTTACACCCTTGAAGTCCTTGACGCGGGGAAGAGCAATACTAATCAACCGTTCCAGGAAAAACCACATGTTATCCCCGCGAAGGGTGACCATGGCGCCAATCTCCTGACCCTCGCGGACCTTGAAGTTGGCAATGGATTTCCTGGCCTTGGTTTTCAGTACGTGCTGACCGGTGATCTGCTCGAGCTCTTTCACAGCAGCATCGAGAAGCTTCTTATTGGTAATAGCCTCGCCGACACCAACACTGACAACAATCTTTTCCAAGGCTGGAATCTGCATCTTGGAGGTGTAGCCAAGTTCCTTGAACAGGGCAGGTGCCACAGTTTCGAGGTATTTCGTTTTAAGGTTTGGTACGAACTTTTCCATTAGATCACTTCCCCGGTTTTCTTGGCATAGCGGACTTTGTTTCCACTTTCATCAAACTTGTACCCGATCCTGGTAGGCTCACCCTTGCTGGTGACATACGCAACGTTGGAAACGTGGATCGGAGCCTCGATTTCCATGATGCCGCCCTTATCCTGCTGATTCTTCTTTTTCATGGTCTTCTTGACCATGTTGGCACCCTGGACGACGACCCTCTCATTCTCACGGTCTACCTTTACGATTTTGCCGGACTTTCCTTTGTCCTTTCCAGCAATAATCAGTACGGTGTCGTTCTTCTTAAGCTTCATGTGCACACTCCTACAACACTTCCGGCGCGAGTGAAACGATCTTCATGTACTTGTCACGCAGCTCTCTAGCTACGGGCCCGAAGATACGCTTGCCGCGCGGGTTATTGTTGGCATCGATGATAACACAAGCGTTGTCATCGAACCTGATATAGGTACCGTCAGGTCGGCGGTATTCCTTCTTTGTCCTCACAATGACCGCCTTCATGACGTCACCCTTCTTGATGGCGCCGTGGGGCAGGGCATTCTTTACAGCAACTACAATAATATCACCGATGCCGGCAACATACCGGTGGCTGCCGCCAAGCACCTTGATGCACTGCACCTGCTTGGCACCACTGTTGTCCGCAACATTCAAATACGTCTGCATCTGTACCATATCGTCTCTCTCCTATTAGCGAGCGCGCTCGACGATCTGCACGAGACGCCAGCACTTATCTTTGCTGATGTGGCGGCTTTCAACAATACGTACTGTGTCGCCGATATTGGCCTCGTTCCTTTCATCATGTGCCTTCACTTTCTTGGTGGTGGTCACATACTTCTTATACAGGGGATGCAGTCTTCTGGAGGAGATGGCCACGACAATAGTCTTGTCCATCTTGTCACTGACCACCTGGCCGGTAAAACTCTTCTTGTTAACTTCCATCTGAATCGCTCTCCCTTACTTTGCCGCTTTCCGGATTCCGAGCTCATATTCACGAATGCGGGTATTCACACGAGCGATATTCCGCCTGATGGTGCGAACAGCAAGCGGATTTTCCACATGCCCGAGCACTCTTCCCATGCGAAGGTCAAAATACTCTTTGTGCAGCTTTTCCTTCTTGGCAGTCAGCTCGTCAAGGGTCAAATCATTATATGAATTTTTCATACTCTCACTCCACTTCCCTTCTGGCGACAAACTTCGTCTTAATCGGAAGCTTGGACGCTGCAAGCGCCAATGCTTCACGAGCCAGCTCTTCAGTAACGCCGCCCATTTCAAACATGACAGCACCGGTCTTTACCACAGCAACCCAGCCTTCGGGAGCGCCTTTACCGTTACCCTGACGGGTTTCAGCAGGCTTCTTGGTGTAAGGCATGTCGGGGAAAATCCTGATCCAAACCTTACCACCGCGCTTGATATGACGGGTCATCGCGATACGAGCTGCCTCAATCTGGCGGTTTGTGATCCACTTCGGCTCGAGAGCCAACAGGGCATACTCACCAAAAGCAATCGTAATTCCGCGATGGGCAACACCATCGGTGGTACCACGCTGTTTCTTTCTATATTTTACTCTCTTTGGACTAAGCATGGCCTACTAACTCCTTGCCTCAAGGCTTTCGCTCTTGCTGGGCTTTCTTACCAACCCGCCGGCGTCCTCTTTGATTGTACGATCGTAGATTTCACCATTGAATACCCAAACCTTGACGCCAATGACACCAAAGGTAGTATTAGCAGTAGCAAAACCATAGTCGATGTCGCTGCGCAGGGTATGAAGAGGAACACGTCCTTCCTTCATCCACTCCGAGCGTGCAATTTCTGCACCACCGATACGACCGCTCAGCCTGATCTTCACACCCTGGGCACCACTCTGAATCGCCTTGGAAACAGCAGTCTTCATTGCTCTGCGGAAAGAACCGCGGGATACAAGCTGCTTGGCGACGTTCATGGCGATCAACTGGGCATCCGCCTCGGGCTTCTTGATTTCCTTGATCTTAATCTGCACCTTCTTGTTGGAAAGCTTCTGCAGACGTTCACCAAGCTTCTCAACATTAGCACCCTTGCTTCCAATAATGATGCCGGGGCGGCTGGTGGTGATTACAATCGTAATGCGCTGAGGCTTGCGGATGATTTCAACATCGGAAATTTCAGCACCCTGGACTTCCGGGCATTCAACCAAAGCCTTTCTCAGCTTCAAATCTTCGTGCAGGGTCTCTGCATACTCCCTGGGGTCCACATACCATTTGGACTTCCAGGTCTTGTTGACTCCAAGACGGAGTCCAATAGGATTAACTTTCTGGCCCATTTATTTCCTCACGCTTGCTTTTTCGTCAACGACGACGGTAATGTGTGACATCCTCTTAAGCAGAATATCCCGTCTTCCATGGGATCTCGGCCAGACTCTCTTGAGCCTCGGACCCTCGTTAACCTGCAACTCCTTGATCACAAGATTCTCTTCATCGATCTTCTTGTTCTGATCAAGAGCATTTGCACAAGCGGATTGCAACACTTTCAGGATCAAATTCGATCCCTTCTGGGGCATAGCCTCGAGAATTGCAACAGCCTCCACATAGGACTTATTCCTCACAAGATTGGCGACGGGGCGAACCTTGGAAGGAGATACCATCAGATACTTTGCAGTTGCTGAGTAACCTTTCTTTTCTTCCATATTAGTACCCATTGCGATTAACCAACCTTCTTGTCGGATGCATGCCCGCGGAAGATTCTGGTGGGTGAAAACTCACCAAGCTTGTGCCCTACCAGGTTCTCCGTCACAAATACAGGAATCCAAGTCTTTCCGTTGTAGACGGAAATCGTGAATCCCACCATTTCAGGGATGATCGTTGAACAGCGGGAATAAGTCTTGATCATCTGCTTCTGATTAGTCTTGAGAGACTCCTGAATCCTCTTATACAATTTCTTCTCAATAAAAGGACCTTTTTTGATTGATCTAGCCACTTTCTTCTCCTACTTCCGCTTCTTCACGATAAAGGCACCGGAAGGCTTCTTCTTGGAACGAGTCTTGCCACCCTTGGTCGGCTTACCCCACGGGGTAACAGGGTTGCGTCCAGCTGCAGTCTTGCCTTCACCACCACCATGCGGGTGATCGATCGGGTTCATTGCAACACCGCGAACCTTGGGCCTTCTTCCCAGGTGACGGCTTGCGCCGGCCTTTCCGAGGCTGACATTCATATGGTCTTCATTGCCGAGCTGCCCGAGGGTAGCATAACACTCACCGAACACCATGCGCATTTCACCGGAGGGGAGGCGCAGCGTTACATAGTCACCTTCCTTGGCGACAACGGTTGCACCAAGACCTGCAGAGCGGACAAGCTGTCCACCGCGACCGAGGGTGAGCTCAACGTTGTGGACCATCAACCCAAGGGGCACTTTCTTCAAAGGAAGAGCATTGCCGCTCTGGATGGGAGCATCAGGTCCGCTGACCACGGTGGTCCCTACGGTCAGTCCCTTCGGAGCAATCATGTAGCGCTTCTCGCCGTCGGCATAGAATACCAAGGCAATGTTTGCACTGCGGTTCGGATCGTATTCGATAGTCTTGACAGTTCCGGGAATGCCGTACTTGTCGCGCTTGAAATCGATAATACGATATGCACGCTTATGGCCACCGCCTCTACGGCGAACACTGATGCGCCCGAAAGTATCCCGACCAGCCTTCTTGGTAAGGCCGACGGTCAAGGACTTCTCAGGCTTGCTGGCAGTCAGCTCGCTGAAGACCAAAGTAGTCTTCTGGCGAAGGCCGGGAGTATTGGGCTTGTAAGTTTTTAGAGCCATGTTCCAACTTCTCCTTATACGCCTTCGATGGCCTGGATGGTTGCACCCTTGGCCAAGGTTACGACAGCCTTCTTCCAATCACCGGTGTTACCAAGGATGCTGCCACCCTTACCGCGGGAATACTTCGGCTTGCCCTTTACAATCATCACGTTGCAATCGGCAACCTCAACTCCAAACAGCTCCTTTACAGCAGCCTTGATCTGGAATTTATTGCTGTCCATGTGGACCTTGAACGTGTACTTTTTCGTTTCGCCTTCACGAGCAATGTTTGTTTTTTCGCTCAGAACGGGCTCGATGATAATTTGATCTGCTCTCATTTCCGGTCCCCTTATTTGTCGCCGTAGAAATCGTTCAGATTTTTAGCGGCACCTTCCAGAACCAAGAGCTTTCTTCCATACAGCAGTTCCTTTGCAGAAAGCCTGTTGTATGAGAGAACACGCAGGTACGGAATGTTCCTCGCAGCGCGGCGCACCATCTCATCATCATCCTTCAAGATCAGGATGGTTCTGGACTCATCCTTCACAAAATTCTTGATGATCTGGTTCAAATCCTTGGTCTTGCCACTTTCAATGGAGAAATCCTCAACTACTACGAGGCGCTCCTCCTTGACCCCCAAAGAGAGCAGGCTCTTCATGGCAAGCCTCTTCATCTTCTTGGGAAGGTTGTAGCTATAATCACGCGGCTTGGGTCCGAAAATCGTACCACCACCAACCCAGACGGGAGACTTCTTGTCACCGGCACGTGCGTTACCGGTTCCCTTCTGTTTGTATGGCTTTACGTTGCTGTAATGGACCTCAGCGCGGGTCTTCGTGCATGCAGTACCGACACGTCGGTTTGCAAGCTCGTTGTTTACGGCATAATAAATGGATCCGTCACTCACTTCTCTGTTGAACACTTGATCATTCAACTCAATGCTTCTGACTTCACTGCCGTCAATTGAAAAGACTTTCGTTTCCATATATCTCGCCCCTACTTCTTAATCGCTTTCTTGACGATGACGACACTCTGGGCGGGGCCAGGGATTGCACCCTTAACCATAAGGACCTGCATCTCTTCATCGACACGGACGACCTTCAGGTTCTGAACCGTCATCCTCTCATTACCCATGTGGCCGGCCATTCGGTGACCCTTGAACGTGCGGGCAGGGGTGGATGACATTGCAGTACCACCGATATCGCGGTGGAACTTGGAACCGTGGGTGGCGCGACCGCCAGAGAAGCCATGACGCTTCATACCACCGGCATAACCCTTACCTTTCGTAGTCCCGGTGACGTCCACAAAGGCGGCGTCCTTGAATATATCCACGCCCAACACCTCGCCGACGGTAAGTTCCTTGTCATAGTCACGGAACTCAATGACATGCTGCTTCGGCTCACACACATCGGTGAACTGCCCTGCATACGGCTTGGTGATAGTGCTTTTTTTCTTGTCAATGGAACCCAGGACGGCAGCACTATATCCGTGCTTTTCGTCAGTACGTTCCCCGACAACAACATTGCCCTCAATTTTTATTACAGTCACGGGTGTGAGCCTGCCTTGCGCATCAAACACCTGTGTCATTCCAACTTTTTTGCCGATAAGCCCTAACATCTCTTACCTCAACTCTCTTACTGTTTAATCTCTACATCCACACCGGCAGGGAGCTCAAGCTTCATGAGGGCATCCATGACTTTTGATGTAGGATCCAAAATGTCAATCAACCTTTTGTGGGTTCTCATCTCGAATTGTTCACGAGACTTTTTATTGACAAAGGGCGATCTCAGGACAGTGTACTTGTTAATACGAGTCGGGAGAGGAACAGGCCCGGACACAGTAGCGCCAGCCCTGACGACAGTTTCAACGATAGCTTTAGAGCTCTGTTCAACAAGCTCAATATCAAAGCCTCTCAACCTTACTCGAATTCTTTCTTTAGCCATTATTCCTCCAAAAAACGGGCCTTGCCATCACCAACCGATGATGGCAAGACATTCGTCAATGAACTCAGTCGATAATCTCGGTTACCTGACCGGAAGCAACGGTTCTACCACCTTCGCGGATAGCGAAGCGGAGGCCCTTGTCCATGGCGATCGGGTGAATCAGCTCAACAATAATCTCGGTGTGGTCACCAGGCAGAACCATCTGCTTGCCTTCGGGCAGGTTTACCGTACCAGTGATGTCAGTGGTGCGGAAATAGAACTGCGGGCGATAGCCGCTGAAGAACGGAGAGTGACGACCGCCTTCATCCTTGCTCAATACGTACACGGTACCATTGAACTTGGCGTGGGGCATGATCGACTTGGGCTTTGCCAGAACCTGGCCGCGAACAACGTCCTTCTTGTCAACACCGCGCAGCAGTGCTCCGATGTTGTCACCAGCCTGACCTTCGTCGAGCAGCTTGTTGAACATCTCAACGCCGGTTACGACGGTGTCACGGGTTTCCTTGATACCGACGATGGAAGCAGGATCGTTGACCTTGATGATACCGCGTTCGATACGACCGGTAACAACGGTACCGCGACCGGAGATGGAGAAGATGTCTTCAATCGGCATCAGGAAGGGCTGGTCAACAGCACGCTCCGGAAGCGGAATATAGGTGTCCATGGCTTCGAGCAGCTCGTCGAGGCACTTGGTCTTCTCAGGATTGTCGGGCTCGGTCATGGCTTCATAGGCGCTGCCGCGGATTACCGGAGCGTTGTCGCCATCGAATCCCTGTGCACGAAGCAAGTCGCGCATCTCTTCCTCAACGAGGTCGATCAATTCAGGATCGTCAACCTGGTCGCACTTGTTGATGAATACGATCAAGCAGGGTACACCAACCTGGCGGGCAAGGAGGATGTGCTCCTTGGTCTGAGCCATGGCTCCGTCGGTTGCTGCAACGACGATGATGGCGCCGTCCATCTGAGCAGCACCGGTGATCATGTTCTTGATGTAGTCAGCGTGACCCGGGCAGTCAACGTGAGCATAGTGCCTGTTGGTGGACTGATACTCAACGTGTCTGGTGTTAATGGTAATACCACGCTCTTTTTCTTCAGGGGCGTTGTCAATTGCATCGTAAGCGAGTGCCTTATCGCCGAACAGTCTTGCACAGTGCATGGTAATTGCTGCGGTAAGGGTAGTCTTGCCATGGTCAACGTGACCGATGGTTCCTACGTTTACGTGTGGCTTGTTCCTCTGAAATTTCTCTTTTGCCATCATTTCCTCCTTGTGACGTTCCATAGACGGTCACAAAAATAATTAATATGTGCTCATAAAGGCCCAAAGCCTTTACCATTCCGATTGAGACAAACTAATTACTTGGAAACATGACATAAGAGGATTCCAGAGGTCCTCAGGCCTGGAGAATCCATCCTGACGACATAGTATAAGTTTTTTAAAAAACTTCGTACTGCCTGAAACCACCTTATCATTGCTTCTGCAATAATTGGTTTGGCTCTTCATAGCACCGCATAGGCATAGCTGTGCGGACACCTTATGCACTATATGCGAAAGCAGTTTTTATGTCAAGCAATACTCTTTTGTTTATATACAGATAC
>ERZ1645192.402-NODE-402-length-35401-cov-5.780201_pt1 | contig 35401 bp, 25 predicted proteins | sample MGYA00575354_ERZ1645192 | MGnify/ENA primary metagenome ERZ1645192 (study PRJEB40844, sample SAMN11349763) | freshwater sediment metagenome | isolation source: river sediment | host: Sediment | place: India: Faizupur Khadar , New Delhi | collected 2017-02-21 ...
GCTGCAATTGAAGCAACAACCATAAATACGCCAATTTGCCCCGTTTACCAAAATGTGGATGCAAAACCACAAACCGCCCCTGTTGTAATCAAACAAAACCTGATTGCCCAGTTAACCGGGCCGGTTCGCTGGACACAAACCGTAAAAAACATGATCGCCGATGGTGCAACATCATTTACAGAACTTGGACCCGGTAAGGTTCTGCAAGGTTTAGTAAACAAAGTAGATAAAGATATTTTTACAACTGGTTACGATAAATTGCATGAATTGTAAGAAAACAAAAACAACAATATTAATCCCGGGGCTAATGCTTCGGGATTTTTTTATATAGTTTGTTGATTTTAAAAACGCTGTATCGGAACGCTCAAGGATTATACTTTGGACATAATTTTGATCCAACCAATCCACCACTTTGATTTCTCGTATTCCTCAGTAAGGAAATTTCCAAAGTCCCTGTTCAGAATCTCACGAAAATGATCAGACTACTTCTGATTATCCTTTTTATCTTCAATTGATTTTATGCTTTTTGCATTAAGTGGACTAACAACTTTCTTGCCTGTTTCGGCTTCCAATTTCAATCGGGCATCTTTGGCAATATTTCCTCCACGCCGTGCCACATCTTCGTGTTCGGGAAACGACTCCGGATTGGTTACTTCTGATATTTCCGTGGTTGACAATTCGGCAAGCATATTCAAAACCAGCTCCTTATTCGTCATATTGTCACGCAGGTTCTCTTTTTTCAACCCCTTGAATTGCTTGTATTCACGAGCTGTTTTGTCTGCCCAGGTTTTATAAATAATATCGGTTAATGCGGCAAATTCTATACCTTCTTCCAAGCCCAACCGTTTCCATTCATCGGTTAAATTCTTTCTTATTTCAATGCTTTTCAACCGTTGGTTTATCCAATTATCCGAATATCCTAAGCGCTTGTAATCGGTCATTGCCTGTTCAATGGATAGTTCGGGGTCTTGCAGTTGGTCGAGCCGTTGTTTTGCAACTTCAGCCAACCACAATTTAAACGGTTCGGCTTTTTTCGATGGAATGGACTGGATAATACGAAAAAGTTGAGAGGTGCTGGCAGCTAATGTTTTACGTTGTTTGCCCGTTTCGGTGGTCATTGCTACCTGGGGACAATTTGTCCCTATGTAATCGCCGAGTATTGTATCGCGTTTACGTAGCTTTTTTAAATAATCGGTAGGGTTGACGCTGTCGGTAAGTACCGCAATTACATCTACAACAGAGAAATACCATTCTTCCTCTTCTTCATTCCATACAGATCGAATTGCTTTATTTTCAAAAAGTTTCATTGAGTTATCTTTTTCCATATCACGCTCTCGTTAATTATATTTATGATTATCCGCAAACAGCCCCAATATAAACCCTAACTTACTGATGGTGCGGATTTTGCATACAATACTCTATTTCGCTTTTATATTATTGGAAATCAGTTAATTCTTTTTAAAATTCGGATCTTTGCGGATAATCATTATTATATTTGAGAAAATTCTTAGTAATTATTATAGTCTGTTCTTATTCCAAGTATAATTGCCAATGGCAATGGGATGTCAAATACTTTGGATAATTTTATTTCAACGATACCATTAGCATAATTATAATGCCTGACTATGTCTAATACATCGCCTTTAATGGCACCAGTAGAAATTGGTGAATTGGAAACTGTAAGCGTATGTTTTCTGAACTTATTAAACTGCTGATAACTTTTAAATTTGATAGAATAATAATCCTCATCTATTTTGTTGTACGCAATTTTCCACTGACGCTGAAACTCTGACAGTATTTGTTTAATCTTATTTTCTTTATCAACACAACTATCATCAAGCAATGCGGTTTCATCATCGTTAGTCTCATAATCTATTGTTCTACACCAGTCTATAGAAATATGTTCTTCCAGATTTAATTTTTTAATGTTATCAATATTTTCTTTAATTGTTTCTTTCAACGTTCTTACAATCGATAAAATAGGAGCGTTAAGCAGACAGTATCTGGCATTTCGTAAAAGATCTGCGGATTGTAATCTTGCCAAAATCTCTTTGCAATGATAATCCTCACAGGACGCAAAATATTTAAGAATCTTACCTGATAAATCAAAAGTTTTCTCGTTTCGATTATTTAATGGATATTGCGAAACAATATCTTTTATCTGTTGATAAATTTGTTTGTGCTCTTCGTTGTCCACTAAATTAAGAGGGGTGTAAGTTTGCTCATTTGTATATCCATTACTTTCATAATTGAATTTAGGTTTACACTCTTCAAATATCTCTTCTTGCATATACAGATTGAACAAAAAGCCATCCACTTTATATCCTATTTTCATGTGCCAATTGGGATGATATTTACGAGCTTCTTCAACAGATTTATTTTCAAAAATTGTTTTTGCAAATAATATATCCTCGCTTGCCTGTTTTATAATTTTATTCAAAAGTTTTTGACTTATACCTTCGGGATATTCATCTTCTAGTAATCTCTCTCTCGTTTCTTGTAAATTACGTTTGATTTTTTCGTAATTGTATTTTAGCCCTACAATAACATCATTAATTGAACATCTCTCATCTGGATTTTGTATAGTCATATCCGCAACCAAAGTATCAAGTTGGAAATATAATGGATAATCCTTAGCAATAAGTTTGAAACTTGACCCTGCCGGATTTTTTTTTGTAAAACACTCGTTAAGGATTAATCCTAAGGCATAAATATCTGCTGACTTTTTTATATCCTTTGCATTGCCTTTTGTTTTTTGTTCCGGCGCTAAATAATTGCGATTTGCCAATACATCACTCGATTTTGTTAATGATGAATCTTTGAAATGAGCAATCCCAAAATCTGCCAATACTAAGTTTTTACCGTCAATTAGAATATTTTCGGGCTTGATGTCTCTATGAATTGCACCTTTACTATGCGTAAATTTCACAGCATTGCACAACTGCAAAATATATTTAATCAAAACATCAGCATCCTTTTCGTCATTAATTACGTCTCTAAGAGTTTTTGGGTATAGAGGCATTATATAATATCGCTTTCCTTCGTATTCGCCGTCTGCAATTATTGAAATAATATTTTTATTCGGATTGTTTTTACAAAACCTAAGTTCATTGTTAAACCTTTCAATCTTAGTCTTATCATTTGAATTTATAAATTTTATCGCATAATGATTGTCATTTGACTGTGCCTTCCAAACCACACCAGAACCTCCGTTACCTATTGATTTACTCAAAGAATAACTGACTTTGTTATCTGTGATTACAACTCCTTTTTTAAATTGGACTCCATTTTTATCAAGATATTCTTTTACCATATTCAATGCTTTTTAAAGGTTGGTTCATACACTTTTCCGAATATCCCAAACGCTTATAATCCGTCATAGCCTGCTCGATGGATAATTCGGGATCCTGCAGTTGATCTAGGCGTTCTTTAGCAATCTGTGCTATCCATTGTTTGAAAGGTTCTGCCTCGGGAGAAAGAATAGATCATTCGGAAAAATCAATTCGATCTTTAATAATATCAACCATTTGAACAATCCAATTTACACAAATATAGGCAAAACAACCGAGTTTTCAGGGGTAAGAATTCATAAAGAATATCTGCCTGACCAGCTAAAAAAATCACAAATTTAAAAAGCCACCCTTCCTTTCGAAAGAGTGGCTACTATTGTTTGTTTATAAAGCGTTAACAATATCTAATCTCCTCAACACGAATTTATAAAGAAATGTTACGGTTTTAATGGGTCACCCATTCCCGAATTCTCTTTATCGTTGGCATCAAGTTTGAAAACCATAAACTTAGGATTTTCCTTTGTATAAGGAGCCCATTTACCACCATTCTTGCCGTTTGGATCGCCATACTTTGCAAAGTTTGTCCAGGCAGTGAGCATAACTTCTGAAAGATCCCAGTCACCAGCGGCCCAGGGTCTCCAGCAATGTTTGAGCGACTTGAACACATACCAAAGATCGGAAGAATGGAATGCTCCTTTGAGAACATTTTCCCTCCCATCGGTTGGTAGAGGGCGGGCAAATTCGTATGCGTAAGCCTTACTGCCAAAACCCTCACGGTTCAGACAGAAATCTGCAATGCCAGGTGACATGTTACCCATATCGTTCATAGTGTACCCAATCATATAAGGAACATTGGCCAATTTATTGTCTATCGCAGCAGCATCGAAAGTCTGGAGCGAAACATAACCGTCAACTATTGGTGAACCAGTCATTCGGGTACGGTTTCCTGTAACCGAAGAATACAGACTTCCAACAGTGTAAACGGTTTCTGTTGAAGCAGCACGCATTTTTTCAAGCGTTGTAAGTCCTGCCCAATCAAGGATTTCCTTGGTCTGAGCTTCAGCCTGTTCAAGTGTCACTGGACCAAATCCACCCATGCCACCCGGACGTGCGCCAGGTGCTGCATTAGGAGCGGCGGGAGGAGTAGTTGTAATGCCACCTCCACTCATGATGATTGCTCTTTTGAACAACCCCCTTGCAAGTGGTGATTCGCAAAGTGTTTTTACGCTACCGGCACCAGCACTTTGACCGAAAATGGTAACGTTGTCAGGATCACCTCCAAATTGAGCAATATTCTTCTTAATCCATTTGAGAGATTCAATCTGGTCAAGTATACCATAATTGCCGGAAACTTTGTTAGGGCTTTCTTTTGAAAGTTCGGGATGTGCCAAAAATCCAAAGACACCCAAACGATAGTTAATTGAAACAAGCACTACGTCCTTATTACCCCATTCCTGACCGTCAAATTCTGGTTCAGATCCCCATCCTTCTCTGTAACCGCCGCCGTGAATCCACAGGGCAACAGGAAGTTTCTTATTTGCATTACCCGGTGCTTTTGTCCAAACATTTAAGTAAAGGCAGTCTTCGCTATAAGGTGATTCATCGCCATAACCCCACTCGGTAGTATATCCACCTGGATAGTGAACCGCCTGATAACCTGGATGTCCAAATCTATCGGCAAGTTTTACACCTTTCCATGGAACAACAGGCTGAGGAGCTTTCCATCGAAGATCTTTAATTGGAGGTGCTGCGTACGGAATTCCTCGATAAACAAACACTCCTTCAATATCGGCTTTTACGCCTTGAACCTGTCCGCCTTCAATCGTCAACACAGGATTTTGAGCCCTGCAATTGAAAATTACAAGAGCAAACAATAGTAAATAAAAGACTTTCATAATAGATTTTATTAAAATAGTTTAATGAGAGTAACAAATGTAAATAAACAAAATTAAAAACCAGAGAGATAGGTGTTCAAAGTATTTGGATTTTCATCAACTCATCAACATCTTATTTAATAGTGCTGTTGAAAGGTGGAGCATATAATGTAAAAAGTCGAGACGAAGTAATTGGAAATGCAAAATTGACAATTTAGAATATATAGCTTGTAAACAACTCACAACTTGAGCAATTTTGGTTTTACTGATGAAGGATGGCCATAAAAGAACAGCCCTACCTGAAAATTTCAGATAGGGCTGCTAATTATGCGATTCCCATTAAAGGGTTGTGGCTTTTACTTTACTTCTTCAAAGTCAACATCTGTCACTTCGCCATCCTGACTTCCTTGCCCCTGGTTAGGGTTCGCCTGCTGCTGTCCGGCCTGAGGATCGGTTTGTGCACCACCTTGTGCTTGCTGAGCATTGTACATCTCTTGAGAAGCTGCCTGGAACACAGTGTTCAATTCGGCAGTAGCTGCATCAATGGCTGGTATGTCCTGACGGGCATGGGCATCTTTCAACTTCTTCAAAGCTTCTTCAATCGGTCCCTTTTTGTCGGCTGGCAATTTGTCGCCAAAATCTTTCAGGTTCTTTTCAGTCTGGAAGATCAGGCCATCGGCATGGTTCAACTTATCAATGCGTTCTTTGGCTTGTTTGTCGGCTTCGGCATTGGCTTCAGCCTCTTCCTTCATCCGCTTGATTTCGGCATCACTCAACCCGCTCGAAGCTTCAATACGGATGCTTTGCGATTTGCCTGTTGCTTTGTCTTTTGCGCTTACGTGAAGTATACCATTGGCATCGATATCGAACGTAACTTCAATTTGAGGAATGCCACGTGGTGCTGGTGGTAGCCCGTCGAGGTGGAAACGGCCGATGGTTTTGTTTGCATTGGCCATTGGTCTTTCACCTTGAAGAATATGTATTTCAACCGAAGGCTGATTATCGGCAGCCGTAGTAAAGGTTTCGGTTTTTTTGGTTGGAATGGTTGTGTTCGATTCGATCAAACGGGTCATTACACCACCCATAGTTTCGATACCCAATGAAAGAGGGGTAACGTCGAGTAAAAGAACGTCTTTTACTTCACCGGTTAACACACCACCTTGAATGGCAGCACCTACAGCTACAACCTCATCGGGGTTAACTCCTTTTGAGGGGGCTTTCCCGAAGAAATCCTGAACTTTTTGTTGAACGGCCGGGATACGGGTTGAACCTCCAACAAGAATTACCTCGTCGATATCACTATTATTCATGCCTGCGTTTTTCATTGCCCTACGGCAAGGCTCAATGGTAGCCTGAATCAAGTGGTCGGCAAGCTGCTCAAACTTAGCACGTGTGAGAGTTTTTACCAAGTGCTTTGGAATACCGTTCACTGGCATAATATATGGCAAGTTAATTTCACTTGACGTGGTACTCGACAGTTCGATCTTTGCCTTTTCGGCAGCTTCTTTCAGTCGCTGAAGAGCCATAGGGTCCTGACGAAGGTCGATGCCTTCTTCTCTCTTGAATTCTTCTGCCAGCCAATTAATAATAACATCATCAAAGTCGTCACCACCAAGGTGTGTGTCACCGTCAGTCGATTTTACTTCAAATACACCGTCGCCCAATTCAAGTATCGAGATGTCGAAAGTACCGCCACCAAGGTCGAATACAGCAATTTTCATATCACGGTCGCGCTTGTCGAGCCCGTAGGCCAACGAAGCAGCTGTCGGTTCGTTAATGATTCGCCGAACGGTTAAACCTGCAATTTCGCCGGCTTCTTTGGTAGCCTGACGTTGTGCGTCGTTGAAATATGCTGGTACAGTAATTACTGCTTCTGTAACTTCTTGTCCAAGATAATCTTCTGCTGTTTTCTTCATTTTCTGAAGCACCATGGCCGAAATTTCCTGTGGTGAATACAAGCGGTCATCAATTTTCACACGTGGGGTGCTATTGTCTCCCTTTACCACTTCGTAAGCTACACGGCCAACTTCTTTAGAAAGTTTGTCGAACGATTCACCCATAAAGCGTTTGATTGAATATATCGTTTTGTGCGCATTGGTGATGGCCTGGCGTTTGGCAGGATCTCCGATCTTACGCTCTCCATTCTCGATAAATGCCACTACCGACGGAGTTGTTCTTTTTCCTTCGCTGTTGGGGATTACTACAGGTTCGTTCCCTTCCATCACCGAAACACACGAATTGGTTGTTCCTAAGTCGATTCCAATTATTTTTCCCATGATATGTAATGTTTTTAATTTATTCTTTCTGAATTACGGTGGCAGTTTAACAATGATTATGCCATGCCAGTAAAAGTCGATTTTCATGAAAAAATGACACGTATTTGTGTTTCGGTTGGAACAAGCTTGTCAGTACTGTATATCATTTTCTGACAAATAGGCTTGAAAAACTGATTGAGAACAGGTTTACCCTCTCTCATTTTTTTGTTGAAGCTTGCTTTCGTTTTTGAGTTTCAATACGAACCATTAAAACGAGCAGAAGTGTGGTACAGAAAATTGCCCTCACTGCATATACCGTAGCCAAGACCCCTTTACTTGATATGAGTGAGATGAAGGGGGCAATCATAAGTAAAATCCAGATGAAAAAAGACTCGGTATTTTCGTTGGCCGTCAGCATTCGTTTGATAACCGGAATATAGGCAATAATTAAGATTAGCTGCACACCAAGATTAGTCAACAAGTGGTTCTTTGTGATGACCCAAAAAATAATGATCAGCACAACGACACCTAAACAAGCAATGTCGAACGAATCGAATTTTGTGCTTTTATCGCCAAAAATAAAAATCACCAAGGTCACAAAAAAAGCCATAAAAAGATCAGCCGTGTTAAGGGCATTGTCCCAAAACCCATAATTTCCTTCTTTGAGGTAAGTAATAAGGCTCATCGAAACTGCCAAACTGAAAAATATCCACATGGCTAGTGCTGGCTTGATTTTCTTTTTGATCAACAGCACCAGATAGCTAATTGAAATGATAATGTTGATGCTGGAAACAGCTATGGAAGAAAATTGTTGCATGGTTTGGAAGAAGTTATTTGAACATTTCCTCATGCTTTTTGAGGAGTTCGGTCCGAACAAGCTTACCCGATGGTTTTATCTGCTTTTCGCTCCATCCTCCTTTTCGTGAAGCTCCGGGTACAAGTACTGCGGACGACTCTTTTTTGTCAGCTATTGACCAATTACAGTGGCTTATATGGTTTTTATCCATCCAATCGTACCACATGCGTATTTCTTTTTCATATACAGCACCATCGCCATTGGCTTCTGTTGTGCCATACTCGGTAACAAACAAGCATAGCCCTTTTTCTATTGCTTTATCGGCCTTCTCGATAAGCCATTCTTTGTGGGTTCCGGCATAGAAATGAAGAGCATAGGCAATATTTGAGCCTTCAATTGGATCGAGGGCTGCTTCATCTACATCCTGCGACCAATTAGGGGTTCCACAAACAATAATATTATCCGGATCGTATTGTCGTATTGTCTTGATCACCTCTTCACTGTATGGCTTAACGACCTTATTCCATGATACTTTTAACGGTTCGTTATAAATCTCGTATATTACATTCGGAAAATTCCCATACTTCTGAGCCATAGCCGAAAAGAAAGTTTTTGCTTCTTCTACAAAGTTTTCGGCACTGTGTTCGTGAAAATCGATCACCACATAGATGCCTTGCTTTATGGCCTCATCGACTACCTTTTCAACTTTTCGCTGCTCACGCTCAGGTTTTGTCGAATACCCACCGGGGGCTACTGCCATGGCTGCACGAACAACCGAACACTTCCAATCGTTTACCAGCCAATCAACACATGAGGAATTATAATATTTACCGATCCATTGGCTCCAAAAGAATGACATTCCAGCAAGCTGTACCACTTGGTTGTTTTCACCCATTATTTTTGATCCTTCGATACGTAACTGACCGTATTTTTCGACTGGTGTAATTGGTTCGCGCGCAATAAGAGCCGAACTTAGCATAAAAAATACAATACAAAGAATTATAGGCTTGGAAATATTTGTGTTCATCTGATGATATTTTTCAGGTTATTTTTGGGTTTCCAAAATAGGAAAAAAACAGATATTTTATGCAAGTAAAGCACATTAACGCTAATATTTCTTGTTTAATAAAACATGAAATAAAAAAATGCTCCTAACTGGTAATCCAACGAACGGCGGCTTCTACTGTAGAAAAAGGTCGCGACTGATTGGTTTCATTATGCTCCTGAATTAATATAGGAAGAATGATTTGTTCGGGCGTTTGGGTAACAAAAGCAATTTTCTTATGCTGAAATATATTTCCATTGACCGAGAAATAATCCGAAACCTTTAATGCTTCATCAATTGGCGAAAGTATAATTGCTTTCCGGTAATCGAGTAATATCCCTTTTGCATCAGACGGTAAAAAATTATTACTGATTATGTATTGCCACGAAGAAACGAAATCACTGAAGGAAACCATGCCTGTGTAGTATTTATAAAATATGTGATCCGTAGCATCAAAATTAAAAGCGAACTTCATCCCCATTACTTTTTATGATGGCACAAAATTATAACGGAAAATAATTATTAAACAGGTATTTCCAATATGTTTGACCAACGTCGGGAAACTTATGGCAAAAGCACATTTTCGCCTGACTGATTGATTTCTTTTGTTAAAAACAATGCACAAACAGCATATTTATCTATTGCCTGAAAGAACCTTTTTACACAATACATTGCATGCTGGCTAAAAATCTATCCGTAAAAGACTGTCCAAACGCATGTAAAGTCAGGAGAAGTTGTCAAAACTCAGCCTAATTCATTGCATGTCGAAAAATCTAAAAACTGAACAATGCTATCTTTTCCTGAAAACGATAATCTAATCACACCACCCGATATGCATTTCAGAAGGCCATTCGTTATATTTGCAAGGTGAAAAATTAAAAAAAATCAGAAAAACATAAAATCATGGCAGAATTCGTATATCAAAAACCTTATCCCATTCAAAAAGATAGCACCAATTACCGGCTGCTCACCAAAGAATATGTATCGACGGTAGAATTTGAAGGAAGAAAAATACTGAAAGTATCGCCTGAAGGGCTATCCTTGCTTGCCCGCGAAGCTATGGCCGATGTATCTTTCTACTTACGTGCATCGCACCTCGAAAAAGTTCGTTCTATTCTTAGCGATCCTGAAGCCACTGACAACGATAAATTTGTAGCCAACACCATGCTGGTTAACCAAGTGGTTGCTGCCGAAGGCGATTTGCCAACCTGTCAGGATACTGGTACTGCCATTGTAATTGGGAAAAAAGGAGAAAATGTTTTCACCGGAGTTAACGATGCCGAGTATCTTTCAAAGGGAATATTTGAAACATATCGCGACCGTAACCTAAGATATTCTCAAGTGGTGCCTTTCACCATGCTCGAAGAGAAAAACACAGGTACAAACCTGCCAGCTCAGATTGATATTTATGCCGAAGAAGGCAACAAATATGAATTTTTATTCGTCACTAAAGGGGGAGGTTCAGGGAATAAAACTTTTCTTTATCAACAAACCAAAGCACTCTTGACAGAAGAGGCACTTACAAAATTTGTCAAAGAAAAAATTCTTGATCTTGGCACATCGGCTTGCCCTCCTTACCATTTAGCTTTGGTAATTGGAGGAACATCGGCTGAAGCAACGTTGGCGGCCGTTAAAAAAGCATCGGCCGGATATTTCGACCATTTGCCAACGCATGGAAACGAGGGCGGACAGGCCTTCCGCGACTTGGAATGGGAAGAAAAAGTTTTGAAAATTTGTCAGGAAAGTGGCATTGGTGCCCAATTTGGCGGAAAATATTTCGTTCACGACGTTCGCGTAATCCGTTTGCCACGCCACGCAGCTTCTTGTCCTGTGGGATTAGGAGTTAGCTGTAGCGCCGACCGCAATGTAAAAGGAAAAATTACCGAAGAGGGCATATTCCTTGAAGTGTTGGAAAAAAATCCACGCCGTTTCTTGCCGGAAAAAGCACCTGAATTAGCTGCCCCGGTTGAAATAGATCTCGACCGCCCAATGGAAGAAATTTTGGCCGAGTTAAGCAAATACCCGGTAAAAACACGTTTAAACCTGAAAGGCACCCTGATTGTTGCCCGTGACATTGCCCACGCTGAGATTAAAAAAATCATCGATTCGGGAAAACCAATGCCAGAATACTTTAAGAAGCATCCTGTTTATTATGCCGGTCCTGCTAAAACACCTAAAGGAATGGCTTCTGGAAGCTTTGGACCAACTACTGCAGGACGAATGGATTCGTATGTTGATGAATTCCAACGTCTAGGCGGCTCAATGATTATGGTTGCAAAAGGAAACCGCTCGAAAGCCGTTACCGATGCCTGCCAAAAGCACGGAGGATTCTACCTCGGTTCTATTGGAGGCCCGGCAGCAATTCTCGCCAAAGAAAGCATTAAATCAGTCGAAGTAGTAGATTTTGAAGAACTTGGAATGGAAGCAGTGCGCAAAATTTACGTGGAAAACTTTCCTGCCTTTATCATTGTAGATGACAAAGGGAACGACTTTTTTAAAGAGTTTCAGCACTAAAAAATAATGTAGTAAAGAAGAGCTTTTCATACAGAAAGGCTCTTCTTTTTACTCCAAATTCTAAGCATTTAAACTATTGTCCAGAACTAAAAAAAGAATATTAAAATAAATAACCTGCATATTGCCAAATTGTCAAATAATGATTTCTTTTGTTAACATTACTAATTTTAAAAACCATTCTATGAGAAAAATTGCACTTTTTACACTGTTGCTTGCAGCAGTATGCATCGCATCGGCTCAAGAACAGTCTTTCGACATGAAAAAGTTTTATCTGAAGGGGGGATATACCTTAAAAGGGAAAAACTATTTGGGACTTAACGACTCAAAAACAGATCCCAACTTAGCTAAAGAGTATTGGAAAGATAACACACTCACAGGATACAATCTCGATCTGGGATCACTTTTTTACATTAATATGCTTAATCTTGGAGAAAAATTACATGTAGGCATTGATGTTAACTATTTAACAGTTAACTACATGACAAACACCCCGAAAGATGATGAGCAAGAAGGCAAATGGTGGGGATTATATGCCGGATCTGCTGTTGGACCAGTCATTACGTATAATGTCACAAAATCCATTGCTTTCGATGCCTATTTCAAAGTAAATCCAACTTGGATTTCGACCCTTAATTTTGACGAGGATGATGGATTTTTAGGGCTTTCTGGCATGAAATATAAGGTAGGAATCAATGCTCACCTCGACTTCTTGTTACTCAGTGCCGAATTTAACCCGGGTTGGGTAATTATGAAAAATGTTGATTATTCGAATGAATATTTTGGTAATGTTGGTGAAAATAGTGATTATTATGAAAACTCTTCTCAATATGAAAACCCCTCCAAAAAAACACCACTGCCAGTTTTCAACTTCAATATTGGATTCTGTTTCTAATGTTCACCAACTTAAATTGATACGATATGAAAAAAATAATATTTACCATTACAACTGTTTTATTGCTGCTTAATACTGCAATTGCGCAGGATGCCTTGTCAAATAAATTTTATTTTCGCTATGCAATATCCTCTCCAATGGATGGATATTACAATTATGGCGACTGGGAAATTGAAGATTTCACCAATAAAAAAGGTGGAGCAATCGAGTTTGGCTCTATTTTTTACCTGAATTCTCTCGATCTGGGGCCAAAAGCAAAATTAGGGATTGATATCAACTACTTTTCTGCATCTAAACATACCTTAGGCGGTGAAGATTTCGAAATTGACCTTGATTTTGGTTCAGGGCTCGACTTTGGCTCGATAAGTTTTGGCATTCCAGAATACAACTTTTATAACTTCGGGTCAAAAGTAGGCCTTCTCTTTTCGTATAATATTTGGGACAAGCTGAATGCCGATGTTTATGCCAAAGCAAATCCTATTTGGGCCAATATTGCTATAATGGACATTAAAGAAGAAGATAGCCCGCTTACCTACTACACCGGATTTATGGGGCTAAAATATTCATTTGGTCTTAATGTGCGATACGATTTCATTATGCTCGGAGCCGAATTAAATATGGGTAAACTAAAATACCGGTCAGAAGATGACAAAACGGTTTACTTGGGCGATTCTCCGACACCTACATCTTTTGAAGATCTTGAAGATGAAATATATGTTCCGAAGTATAAAGAAACCAATTCTCCGTGTTTGAATTTCTCTGTTGGTTTTTGTTTCTAAAATATATACCTTATAAAAAAGGCGCTTTCGGTTTCGGAAGCGCCTTTTTTGTATTGATTTGATGTTTCTTTACAAAACAATTGTTTTCACCGCCTTATCGATGCGCTGTAAGGTTTCTTCCTTTCCTATCATTTCACAGATTTCAAATAAATCGGGACCCATGGCTGCCCCAACAATACAAATACGAAAGGCATTCATTACCAAACCAAATCCCCAACCTTTGCTGTTCATGAATTCGGAGAAACATTCTTTAATCGACGAGGCCTCCCAGGTACCATCAAAGCTGGAAAGTACATCTCCAATTTCAGACATCATCTGTGGGACACCTTCTTTCCAACGTTTCTTAATAGATTGCTCATCATACTCGCTGGGTTCTTCAAAAAAGTAAGATCCTTGTGCCCAAAGGTCGGGAATAAAAACAGCGCGCTCCTTTATCATCGAAACAACGCGTTGAATGTATGAATCGTCGCAAGTAATTCCACGTCCAGCAAGAAACTCTTTAAACAAACCGGCAACTTCTGAGTCCGGTTTTCGAAGCATATACTGATGGTTGAACCATTTTGTCTTTTCAGGGTCGAATTTCGATCCCGACTTTCCTACCCGCTCAAGATCAAAAGCTTTAATGAGTTCATCCATTGAAAAAATCTCCTGTTCGGTACCGGGGTTCCATCCAAGAAAAGCAAGCATGTTCACAAAAGCATCGGGGAAATAGCCATCTTCACGATACCCTTTTGAAATTTCCCCGGTAAAAGGATCAGTCCATAATAATGGAAAAACAGGGAATCCCATTTTATCTCCGTCACGCTTACTAAGTTTTCCTTTGCCAACAGGCTTTAGAATCAGCGGGAGATGTGCAAAACGAGGATGTTTCCAACCCAATTTCTCATATAAAAGAACGTGCAACGGCATCGATGGCAACCATTCTTCGCCGCGAATCACATGGGATATCTCCATTAAGTGGTCGTCGACTACATTCGCAAGATGATATGTTGGCATGCCATCCGATTTGAACAGGACTTTGTCATCGAGCCTGTCGGTATTAAAGGTTACCAACCCTCGAATCATATCTACTTCAGAGACGTCAACATTCGATGGCATTTTAAACCGTATCACGTAATGATCGCCTCTTTCCATTTTTGCTTTAACTTCAGCTTCGGTAATGGTTAGCGAATTACAAAGCGACACGCGGGTTTCTGCATTATATGTAAAGGTTTCACCTTTTGATTCTGCAGCAGTTCTCAACTGGTCAAGCTCTTCCGGGGTATCAAATGCATAATAAGCATCTCCGGCAGCCACAAGCTGATCGGCATATTTTTTATACATTGCTTTACGCTCCGATTGCCGGTATGGCGCATGTGGACCGCCCTCACGGATTCCCTCGTCAACTTTAATTCCACACCACTCCAGTGCTTCCATTATATAATTTTCGGCTCCGGGAACAAAACGTGTTTGGTCAGTATCTTCGATACGTAACAAAAAATCACCATTATTTTTCTTGGCAAACAAATAGTTAAACAACGCGGTGCGCACCCCACCAATGTGCAGTGGCCCAGTCGGACTGGGAGCAAATCTTACCCGAACTTTCTGGCTTTCCATCTTTTTAAAATTTTTTAGCAAAGATAAGTTTTCAATCAACCACGCAAAACAAAAACCATGCATTGTAAAGGGATTTTTGGCATAAAAAAGAGCTAAAATCGTCAAAAGAAAAATGTCATTGGTCACTACAAAGTACACTTTCGTCAAAACCAAACACAAATACCATAAAATACTTTATCAAATATTTTATTTCAGACAATTTTGTCTTATATTTGTATGTAATTAATAATTACAGCTATGATTCACATACTAATCGCAATGGGAGTTTTCTTTCTGGCTTTAGCCTTATCGTATTTAAGACTAAGCGGAAAGAATTAAATCTCCGGGAAAAGTTCTTTTACAAGGTAAAATGAACATTCCGACAAAAGCCAGTTCTAATAGCACACCATTATACTGTGTCAACAAAAAAGAACAAAAACAAATAAACACTTATTAACTACTACTTTATCAATTTAATAAATAAATAGCCATGTTGTACTTAGGAATTGCTTTCGGAATATTTTTGACAGCTGTAGCAATTGCCTTTGTTACCCAACCGAAAAAAACAAAGACAATATTTTAGGCTTAGCTGCAACAGAACCCACTCTCGCAATAAAAAATGCCCTTTGGGGGCATTTTTTATTGCTAATTTTTGACGTTCGTCAAAGAATTTTTGACGTTCGTCAACAAATATCATCCTTTCATAAAAAGGAGCAAACTACCCCTTTCAAACGACTGAATTTTAGCATAAATTTGTGCTACTAACTAAATAAAAAAAGAAGCCATGTTGTACTTAGGAATCGCATTAGGAGTTTTTTTACTTGCAGTAGGAATTGCTTTTGTAAGTGAAATGAAAAGAACCAAAGCAGCATAATTTTTCATTTATTCTGTTTTGAATAAATTTAGCTGTGGTTTTACAGTTGTATAAGATTAAAACAACTGTGGATCCACTTTTTTGTTATATATATATTCCTTTTTCTTCTCAGTTTTCTCATTAACATTTCGCCTTTCAAAGATTAATCAATAGTATCAGATTTCATTAAAGACATTTCAAATAAAGCGTTCTCGAAATTTTACACCCAACAAATTCATATAAAAAAAAGCCGGAAAATAAATTCCAGCCCTTCATTATCTTCTCAATGTTATGCATTTTCAGAAAGATACCTTTCAGCATCGATGGCAGCCATACAACCAGAACCGGCTGCAGTAATGGCCTGTCGGTAATGAGGATCCTGTACGTCGCCACAAGCAAAAACTCCTTCTATATTTGTTTTGGAGCTTCCGGGTATTGTTTTTATATAGCCAACCTCGTCGAGTTCAAGATAGTCTTTAAAAATATCTGAATTCGGTTTATGCCCAATGGCCAGGAAAAAACCATCAATTTTTATACGAACGATTTCTTCGTTTACTTCCCCTTTATTCTTATATAACTCGGCACCTTCAACCACCTTATCTCCGAACAAACTCTTGGTTTGATGTTTCCAGAGCACTTCAATATTTGGAGTTTTGGCAACTCTTTCTTGCATAACTTTCGAAGCCCGAAGCTCATCTCGGCGTACAATTAAATATACCTTATTGCACAAACCAGCCAAATAAATTGCTTCTTCAGCAGCAGTGTCGCCACCACCAACAACAGCTACATCTTTCCCACGATAGAAAAAACCATCGCAAGTTGCGCAAGCCGAAACTCCACCGCCAGCATATTTTTGTTCATCGGGTAACCCAAGATATTTCGCTGTAGCACCAGTAGCAATGATAAGAACCTCAGCTTCTACAAGCTTGGAACTATCTATAGTTACTTTAAATGGCCTTTTCGATAAATCAGCTGTTGTGGCTAGCCCCCAACGGATATCTGTCCCGAAACGTTGAGCCTGTTTTTTAAGATCCTCCATCAATTCAGGTCCGGTAATGCCATTTGGATATCCTGGAAAATTTTCTACTTCGGTAGTTGTTGTTAATTGCCCTCCTGGTTGCAGCCCCTCGTACATTACGGGTTTCAAATTAGCGCGGGCAGCATATATAGCAGCAGTATATCCCGCTGGGCCAGAGCCTATTATCAAACACTTCACCTTCTCAGCTTCACTGCCAACAGGTTGAGTTTGCGACGATGATGTTAAATTTAATGAATCAAACATGTTGTTATTTTTTTTAGTTATTATCAAATTTTTCTTTCAAAAATACATTTATTAACAACAGATCATGGTGATTATTGTTACAAAAAAAGTCCCGTTTTTTGAACGGGACTGAATACTTGGTTAGTAAAGTTTATCTTTTCAGATAAACGGTGTCTTAACAACTTCTGCTTTAAGAAGCTTATTTCGTACAGAAATATATATTTCAGATCCTAAATTAGATAATGAACCATTGATGTAACCCATTCCAATTCCAATACCCAGTACTGGAGAAATTGAGCCCGAAGTAACAGTCCCAATAATCTTACCACTAGCATCGGTAATTTCGTACCCATGGCGAGGAATTCCCTTGTCAATCATTTTGAAGCCACGTAGTTTACGGTCTACGCCATGTTGTTTTTGAGCGAATAATATATCGCGGTCGATAAAATTTTTATTATCAGTAAATTTAGTGATCCATGCAAGTCCAGCTTCAATTGGAGATGTTGTATCGTCGATATCATTACCATACAGGCAATATCCCATTTCGAGGCGAAGAGTATCACGAGCACCGAGTCCAATTGGCTTTATACCAAATTCTTCACCTGCGCTAAATAATTTTTCCCAAATAAAAGGGGCGTATTCATTATAAAAATATAATTCGAAACCTCCTGCACCGGTATATCCGGTAGCCGATATAATAACATCTTCAACGCCTGCAACTGAACCAACAACAAATGAATAATACGGAATAGCAGCCAAATCAACATCGGTTAGTTTTTGTAGAACTTGTAAAGCCTTAGGCCCTTGAACCGCAAGTTGTGCAATGCGATCAGAAGCATTTTCGAGTTCAACATCCATATCGTTTTGAGAAACAAGCCACTCCCAATCTTTCTGAGTATTGGCGGCATTTACTACCAACAAATATTTATCAGGCTGAAAAAAATAAACCAATAAATCGTCGACTATTCCACCTTTCCCGTTAGGAAAACAAGAATATTGCGCTTTACCTGGCACCAATACTGAAGCATCGTTCGAGCAAACTTTCTGGATAAAATTGAGGGCATCAGGACCTTTAACCCATATTTCGCCCATGTGCGAAACATCGAAGACCCCTACCCCATTGCGAACAATCATGTGTTCATCTTTGATCCCTGAATATTCTATAGGCATATTGTACCCGGCAAAAGGCATCATTCTGGCGCCAGCCGCTACATGAAACATTGTAAAAGGAGTGTTCTTCATAATAAAACGTTTTTTTCAAATGCAAACAACGCAAAACTAAAGCTAAAGAGAAAGCCATTTTATGAAAAAAGTCATAAATCTAATAAGTAAAAGAATAAGTGATTATTTGGGTAGAAAACCATTTTTTCTTAATATTGTGGAGTCAAGATAAATACAAAATACAATGGCTTACACAGATCTTAGTTATTTGAAGGAAATTACAGGCGGAGAGAGCAGTATAGTAATCGAGATGGTGGAAATGTTCCTTGCGCAAGTAGATGAATTTAAGGTTAACCTAACTACATATCTCAATGATAAGAATTATGTCGATCTTGGAAAAGAGGCACATAAAGCAAAATCATCGGTACTTATAGTTGGGATGGAAGAACTTGGGAAAAACCTTAAAAAACTCCAGTTATTAACCGAAGCAAATGCCGAAGTTGAAACCTACCCAGATTATGTGAATATGTTCATCGAACAATGCGATGCCGCAGTTGGAGAACTTCAGGAAGAAATTAAAAAGTTAAGTTAATAAAAAGGGGCAAAAGCCTCTTTTGTTTTTTATAGTATTCTTTCTTAGGGTGTTGGTTATTTTTTCATTGCCTGGCTATATGCCCGAAGGTATTTCTCGATATATTCCTGCTTCGTTCGGGCTTTGTATTGCATAATAAACCTTGGATGCTCAAGTGCAATTATTTCATTGAAGAAATGATACTTTTGATTGACTTCTCGTAAAAACTTTTCATTTTTTCCGGTGCCAAAACAAAATACAAGGTCGGTGTTTATTCCCAGACCAATTTGTTGGCGGATATTTTCGACACAGAAATCATACACAGCCTTTGTTAGTTCTTTGCTGTCGTAATAATTGTAATTTTTTTCGCGCCCATTTTTGTCGGTTGCTGTGAACCCAAGCGGACAAACCGAGTTTATATAAAATTTCGAATAGAAATGTTCAGGGCTGCCAAAAGCATCAATCACTTCATACACAAAAACAGAAGAAGGTTCATGGGTTTCTTTCCCATCAAAGGTCAATCCACAGTGGCTTTTAATGTGTTTTGTATCGGTAAATGGAATTCCTGTTACGCCCGCCCCAAAACGCCCAGGATTTATTCCAAGGATCAGATGCCGGGGCAAATTGTCGTTGTAATATTTCTTATAAAACATTGATGAGATTTCCATTGCAACAGGGTTATCGTTGAAAGGGTTCATTATACTAATCCCATGGGGCAGCTTTAGGTTGAAACTGACCGTCCTGTTGAACTCAATAATTCTATCAGCTAGTGTGTTATTCATTTGTGTGCGACATTAACCTGAGTTATTCTATGTTTAGTGGTGTTTCTCCCAATCAATTTAGGCATTCATCTGTCCGAGAGGGTGTGATGAAAAGACTTGGCCGGTTTTGCCCGAGAACGATTTATCGAAAAATTTTTCACCTGTATTTAAAACAAAAATAATAAATCAAGTATTTTCAAAAAAGAAAGAATTCAGTTGAATAAAACATGAATTTCTGACTTATGAAAAATTCGATCAAAAATACCGGTCTATATTATTTTGTTTTCTGAGGTAACTTATTCTAAATCATTTTACTTTTTTGATTGCTTTCTAAATCTTTTTATCTTTATTGGATTAATTTAATGTTTAAAACCTCTGAAGTATAATCTTTCAACCAAAATAATGAGACCGATAATCCTGTCCATACTACTGCTGTTTCTACTTACACCATCTATTTTTGGCCAAATCCCAAACGACACAACTGCAATGATCGGGCTGATTACCATGGCAGAAAAATGCTCTTCTGCTGATTCGTCTGTGTTATTGTACAAAAAAGCAGTAGCTATCGGGAACGAGGCATTGAAAACATCGTTGCCTAAAAACATAAGAAACACAATTCTCAAAAAAACAATTATAGCAGAACTCGGTCTTGGACTGATTTATTATCAACGGGTTGAATACGAAGTGGCAATTCAGCATTACGAATTAGCATCGGGATTGGCAAAAGAGTTAAACGATCATTATTACCTTGGTGAATGCCTTTTCAATTTTGGGGAAGTGTATCTCGAACAAAGCAAATTCTCGTTGGCAATGACCCGATATTTTGAGGCCATGAAGGAATACGAGCTAATCGATGACAACGTGGGCGTTTACTGGTGTTACATAGGGATGGGGATTGTGCAAAAGCATTGTGGAAATTTTGGCGATGCCGTTATCTGCTATAACAAAGCATTATCTATTGCCGAATCGGAAGGGCTTAAAACAGAAGCAGCCTACTGTCACAATAACATAGGGATTGTTTACCGGAGGGAGGGTAATTTTGCCAAAGCCATGGAAAACTTCGAAAAGGCATTAAAATGCTTTTCCGAATCGAATGATGAACTGGCAATGTCCGATTGTTACACAAACATTGGAAATTTGTACCTCGACAAAGGCGACCCGTTTAAAGCCCTCGACTACTACAATAAAGCAATTGGCTTTGAAAAAGTAAAGAAGGATGCTTACCGGATGATCAGTCGCTATAAGAACCTTTCCGATGTCTACACCACATTGAAAGATTACCATAATGCTTCGTTATTTCTCGATAAGGCAATTAGCCTTGCTGAGAAATCGGACGATAAGATACTGCTTGCAGCCTGTTATTCCCAAATAGGAGGATTGCATCTGGCGAACGGTTCATCATCGATGGGGATTTCCTATTTGGGCAAGGCGGTTGATCTTTTCAGTTCGGTGGGTGCAAAATCAGAAGAGGGTGAAGGGCTTATAGCTCTTGCCCAAGCTGAACTTAAAGCCGGCAAGCTAAACGATGCTTTTGACCATGCTTCAAAAGGAGAACAATTGGCCTATTCGACCAATGTAACCCGCACGCTTTATAATGCAAGCAATGTACTTTCGTCGATATGGGAAAAAAAAGGGGACACCAGAAAAGCACTTTCCTACCTGCAAAAAGCAATTGAGTTGAAAGATACTATCTTCAGCATTGAAAAGAACCGTACCGTTGAGGAGATCGAAGCCGGTTTTACCCGCACACGACTCGAAAGTGAGAACCAGCTATTGCAGCAACGCGACAGGCTCCAGAAGCAATCGCTGAAGGCAAGAAATATTGCAGTGGGACTTCTTTCTGTATGCTTAATTCTGGCTGTGGCAGTAATCTGGCTTGTGTACGGAAGACATATTGACCAAAAGAAAATGGCAAGCCACGAAAAATCATTAAAAGAAAAACAGATTGTTTCGTTAAACGAAAGCCTACAATTGAAAGACCGAGAACTGGCATCAAAAACCATTTTTATCAACCAGAAAAACAACTTACTTCAAAAGTTCATCAGCGAATTAGATAGTTTAAAGGGTGAAACAGCGGGACAACCCACAAAAATCGATCATCTTCAGCGGGAACTTAAATCGGAACTTTCACCAAATGCCTGGAAAGAGTTCGAAGTTCAGTTTAATGAAGTGCATCCCAGCTTTCAAAACTGCCTTCTCGAACGTTTCCCTGAACTCTCACCATCGGAAAGAAGGCTTTGTGCTTTTCTTCGCCTCGATATGAATACCCGTGAGATAGCTTCGCTTACCGGGCAGTCGTTTAAAAGTATTGAAGTAGCAAGGACCCGTATCCGTAAAAAAATGGGACTTTCGCATGAAGACAACCTTACAAATTTCATTGCCTCGCTTTAAAGCTCACTGAGATTATTTTATTAGATTGTTTTGAATTTTCTCCGCTCAAATAGCTTTTGTGTATTATTTGGACTGTCATTTTTGTACAAAAAAAAACGATTGAGTGTTTTTGTAGGGTACTAGTTAACCTATTGTAGGGCGTTGTTTTACAATCATTTAAGTTGTTGGGAGTAATTTTGTCTCAGAAAATCGAAGTTAAACTCAAAATTAAAAACCATGATTCCTGAGATGATTTTTACAATTAAGAAAAAGGCGACTAAAGCCATTTTATTTTCTGTGTTCTTCCTATTAAGTTCTATTGTAATTGCACAAAATGCCGTTGATTATTTTCCTTTGCAAAATGGCACTGTGTGGAAATACAATGTTTACACCCTCGACAAATCGAACAACACCATCGCATCAACAAAAAGTGAACGGTTCGATTCGTTGGTGGGAGTCGATAATTTTAAAGGTAAAGAGGCTTATATCTGCCTTACCAACTGGGATCTTTATAACAATGTAGCCAAACCTACCTATTGCGACTCGGTAAGGTATTCATTTGATAACGCTACCGGATGGGAATTCAGTGAGCTTTATACCCCGCCCTACAAAGGAGAATTTGTCGATCTGCTTATCGCCGAAACCAGGGACAAAATTATTGGTTGGTATGACCTTTACCATTTTAACAGCCCGATAAACGCCGAGTACGAAATTTTGCGTCACGACACGGCCATCGTTTATCCCTTTTTGGGGTTTGGAATTGATGTAGATATTGTGACCCGTTTACTAGGAAAACGCGAGGCCGATGAAGTATTAGAAACAGCCATTGGAAACCTGCCAACGAAAAAATTTTCGTATACAATTCTTATTACTCTTAACATTCATTTTGGAGGGGTAATCCCAGTTACTTTTGCTGAATTTCCAATTCAGCATTGGATAGCCGATGACCATTGGATTGTTAAAGAATTTCGCCCCACAGCTACAACTGCCGATCTTTCAAATATAGGGCTAAACTCATTGACGGTTCCTGGGTTGAGTCGTACAATTGCTGAATTCAGAGAGCCCCAACCAACGGTACCTGTGCTTTTATCACCATCGAACAACAACAATTCTGTAAATAAAACCCCAACTTTTTCATGGCAACAGTCGGAATTTACCGATTCTTATATTTTTCAACTTTCGACAGACCAGAATTTTAACACTATTGTATTAGAAAACAATACCCTTGAGGATACAACGATAACCACCCACTCTTTGATTTCGGACACAAACTATTTTTGGCACGTGAAAGCAAAAAGTAGCAACGGTGAAAGCAGTTGGTCCGAAACATGGTCTTTCACGACCGAAGAAGATAAATTCATCGATGTGACTCCTTCACAGGTAAATGTTGCAGCTGCCGCAGGAAGCTCTTCTTCATTTGCCATCTCCTCAAATGTAGAATGGACGCTCAGCTCTGACCAGAACTGGCTTACTCCAAGCCCACTGTCAGGAACAGGCAATAAAACCATCAATTTAATTGCAAACAAGAATACTACGATCTCATCACGTACTGCAACGATTTCTATTGCTTCCCAGGGACTACCAACAAAAACAGTTACTGTAACCCAGGACGCAGGAGCTGCAACCTTAGACGTTTCATCAAATAACCTGACTATTGAATCAACAAACGGGAGCACAGCTAATTTTTCGGTTACATCAAATACTTCATGGAATGCCAGTTCCGATCAATCGTGGCTAAGCCTAAATCCTCCATCTGGAAACGGAAATCTTACAGTTGTTGCCACAGCCGAAGCCAATCTGACAACTTCAAGCCGGAGTGGAACAATTTTTCTATCGGCACCAGGTACTACATCAAAAAGTATTTCAGTCACACAGGCTGCTGGAGCAGCAACACTTAAAGTCTCCACTACATCAATAAACATTGGGGCTATGGCCAACAGCTCATCGTCGGTTACCATTACTTCAAATACAAGTTGGGATATTTCATCCGATCAACCTTGGCTGGAAGTAAACCCTGAAAACGGAATTGGAAACCAACTGGTAACCCTTGTAGCCCAAGAGAACCCAACAATATTGAACCGAACCGCAACCATTACGATTTCACCTAACGGCACTGCTTCTAAAACAATCACTGTCACCCAGGCTTCGGGTAGTGAGGCTCTTTTACTTTCAACATCTGCAATAACCTTTGAAGCAACAGAAGGCAGTTCAAGCGTGGTAAATGTCTTTTCAAACACAGGTTGGTCTGTCTCTGTTAATGAAGAATGGCTTACTGCAACTCCCTCAACCGGTAGTGGTAATGGTTCACTTACCATTGTGACAACAGAAAACAGTAGCACGATTGAACGAACAGCCACAGTTACGGTTACAATTGAGGGCACGGAAACTAAACAAATAGTAGCTGTTACTCAAAAAGGCGCATCGCCAATGTTGGTCGTTTCCGATTATTCATTAACCATAGGCGCATTGGAGGGGAGCACGGCCCAGTTTACCATTGCATCAAACACTTCCTGGAATATTTCTTCAACAAGTAACTGGCTTAGCACAAATATTGTTGCAGGAGAGAGTGATCAGACTGTAGTATTGACTGCAACCAAAAATCCATCTTCGTCAGAACGGACTGCGACAATTATTGTCACAGCAGAAGGAGTAGCCCAGAAAACATTGACCATTACTCAATCCATTTTTACAGCCAGTGAGAGATTATTCCCGAAGAATGTTAAGATTTACCCCAATCCGTTTAGCGAGGGTATTTATATCGATTCATCTTCCGACAATGCCCATCTCCTGATTGCTGATATAAACGGTCACATTGTGTTTGAAGCACCGGTTTCAGGCGTAACATACATTCCGCTCGAAAACCTAAGGAACGGGATATATCATATTTGCTTTATTGAAAACGGGCAATCGCACCGTAAAACCCTTATAAAAAAGTAACTGTCCTAGTCTTGGCCGGAGAGTAAATTCTCCGGCCAATTCATAGATTATTCAGGCAACATTTTAGGAAACAAAGATTTATGAGTATGGGAAAGATAATGTTGGTGATTGCCTTTTTTTTAATGGGATCAATATACATGCTGAACATTGAAAAAGAGAGCACCAGCGGGGTACTTTTCAATAATCCGGCAGAAAGTCATGGGGTTGCTTATTATAAAACCACAGAGCCCAGGGAAGGAGCTTTTTCTTTCCTGGTACCTGCCAATTGGGAAATATCGGGAGGAATAACACGTGTTGAACAAGAGCCAAAACTTTACTTGAAGTTAAGCTCACCCGACAATAAAACCACAGTTTGTTGGTTGCCCGAAATGGAGTTTATTGTTCCCGAAAACCGTTCTCGGAATATCGGCAACACCGTAGACGAACAACTGAAAATAAAGAGTTTATTGACACCCGCCGACTTTGTACTTACCATTGCCGTTCCTTTTGCCCATCCTCATGCTGCAACCATTAGGGTAACCGATGTTAAGCCCATCACCCCAGTCTGGATGTTTTCCCTGTCGGGTGAAATGAATGCGGCCAACAGACAGGCAGCTGAAGTCACCATATCGTATTGGGAAAATGGAGTGTTTTTCAAAGAAAAAATAACATGCGTCATCGAATCCTATACAGAAAACGGGGACAAAAAATGGAGAAATTTTTCCACATGGTATGTAAGGTGCGATAGCAATAGCTTTGAAGCATTCGAACCAATCTTTTCAAAAATCATATCGTCTGTTGAACCCGACAAAGCATGGACAGAACGTGAAATTCAACGCCGGCAGATTGTGTCACCACGTTAATCCCGGCTCATTTCATTTCAATGGAAATAAATGATAACCCGAAAAAAATAAAATGATGAAATGCTTTTTAATTCAATCGAACCAACCACCAGTGCAGAAAAACTATAATTTCTTTCTTACCGGGGCTACCGGTATACTGGGGTCACATGTGCTTTTTGAACTTTTGTTGAAGTATATAAAAAAAGAGTTAGTGGGTAAAATTGTACTATTGGTACGCCCCGACAAAAAAAATACTGCACGTCAGCGAATACTTTCCGTTCTTACCAGTTCTGCCATTCCTTTATGGTTGAAGAAAATACCCATAGACGATCTTTTGTCTCATATCGAAATTGTCGAGTCTGGGCTCAACGATTTTAGTGCAAATAAACTACCAAAAGGAATCAAAAAATATACAGTTATCCATGCAGCAGCCTCGGTAAACCTTGGGGTAAACGAACACTCAGGAATCGAGATAGAGGAAAACAACTTCAAGGGCACCTTGCGTTTGCTGCATGAGATAACCCCTTTTGCTTCCCAATTTGTGTATGTAAGCACTGCCTATTCTTCGGGGCATCGTGCAGGAAATATCGACAATGATTTTCTCTCGTTGGAAAAATTTGATTTTCGTAACCATTATGAGTTTTTCAAGAATAAAACCGAAAAGTATATTGAGCAATATTGCCCATTGCACGGGATCGATTGGAAAATTTTCAGGCCATCGATAATATGCGGGAGGTTGATTGATGCCCCTTATTATGCAATTTCACGTTTCATGGTATTTTATCTTTTTGCACGCTATGCCGTGGCCATGAAAAGCCGAATGGACGGGGCTAAATTGAGACTGCATGTTCCGGAAAATGCACAGATAAACATTGTTCCTGTCGACTTTGTTGCCAAATCGATCATCGAAGGCCTCTCTTCGCCTATTCAACAGCTAAATATTGTGCATCCAGAGAATGTTTCGTGTCGGTCGCTCTTTAAAAATGGGTTTGGCCTTATTGATTTTACCCGGTATACCTTTCTTGAGACTATGCCTCTACCCGAAAACCCTGTCGAGAAAATGCTCTATAGTACTGTTGGTCAACAACTGGGACCATATATCGATACGCCTTCCCATCATTTCGATACATCAGCATTGAAAAAGCTGATGCCCGACATTATGATCCCTGACATTGAACCCCATTTTGTTAGTTTACTCGAATTTGCCGCAAGTAGGAAGTTTGTTCCATTATATTAACCCGATAAGCAGTAAAAATGGGACGGTTATTGAATTTGACATGAAATTTTGAAGATAGGCTACTGGCCAACTTTCAAGGTTTCAATCTTTGGCATTAAATTAATTAGCTGTTCTTGTCTTGAACGCATGTATGGACCGGGGCTTGTAATACTATACCGGCGTGGAGAGGGTAATGCAGCTGCAATCAATGCCGCTTGACCCGCGGTTAAGGTTGCGCTGCTTTTTTGAAAAAATACCGACGATGCCTTTTCCACCCCGTAAATTCCTTTTCCTGTTTCAATTACATTCAGATATACTTCCATAATGCGTTCTTTTCCCCACATGAATTCAATAAGGAATGTGAAATAAGCTTCCAATCCTTTCCTTATATATGACCGTGATGGCCAAAGAAAAACATTCTTTGCAGTCTGTTGGCTAATGGTGCTTCCGCCCCGTATTTTTTTCCCTTTCTTGTTGTATTCTATGGCTTGTTCAATGGCTTCTTTATCGAATCCCTTGTGCTTAACGAAAAGGTTATCTTCTGCTGCAATTACCGCTTTTACCATGTTGGGCGAGATCTCTTCAATCCGGGTCCAATCTTTTTTAAGAATTATTTTTTCTCCTTTCGAAAGCTGTTCCACACAGCGAATTGCCATTAGCGGAGTTATTGGTGGGTTTATGTATTTATAAATAAACACAATACATAAAGACGAAGAAAACAGGAGAAATACAATCCATTTAAAAAAAAAGAAAACGCGACCTGGCAGCGTTCTTTTTTTACTGCTCTTTTTTGCTCTTTTTTTGAAAATTGATTCGCTTATCGTCATGCTTTCTTATCTGTGTTGCCGATGCTTACCTTGTCAGGTAATTCAGCGCCTCGTCCATTGTGTTGAAAGGTACGATTTTATCTTTTACAACCAGATTATATCCTTGCAATAATATCTTTTTAAGCCCCGAAACCCCTATGGCTGCATTCAATGCCGGACGTTTGTTGAAGTATTCATTAGCGTATTGAGAGGCTTTCTTCATAAATTCATTACTCCCAAAACCGTTCGAAAAATCGTGCAACGTTAACCAGACACCTTCGGTTTTAAGGAACTCTGTTTTAATTTGGTCGAGAACCCGTAATGTATCTTCAACTGATTTACAATCTTTGTACTCAATAAAAAGTACTCTTTTGTTATTTCTGGTGATGTATGAAACTGCCATGATGTGATAGAATAATTTAATTTTCGATAAAGTTATAATAAACAGTTTTCTTATAAAACATCACTAGCACTTATTTTATCTTTTGCATAAAAAAACCGGCTCATTTATTGAACCGGTTTTTCATTATAGCACAATAGGTTATTTCTTTTCAATATTTGCCTGTGCAGCAGCTAAGCGGGCAATTGGAACCCTGAAAGGCGAACAACTTACGTAATTCATTCCTACTTTATCACAGAATTTAACTGAAGATGGTTCACCACCATGTTCGCCGCAAATACCTACTTTTAAGTTAGGTTTAGTAGAACGGCCTTTGCTGGCTCCCATTTCAACCAAAAGCCCAACACCGGTCTGGTCGAGAACCTGGAACGGGTCTTGTTTGAAAATGCCTTTGTTGATATATTCCGGGAGGAATTTTCCAGCATCGTCGCGAGAGAACCCTAAGGTCATCTGTGTTAAGTCATTAGTTCCAAAAGAGAAGAAGTCGGCTTCAGTAGCGATTTGATCGGCAGTTACGGCTGCCCTTGGAATTTCAATCATGGTACCAACAAGGAAATCAATACGGTCACCTTTTTCCTCGAATACTTTTTCTGCAGTTTTCTTAATAATATCCGATTGATTTTTCAACTCGGCCAGAGTACCTACAAGAGGAACCATTATTTCTGGACGGGCGTCAATGCCTTTTGCCTTCAGGTTAAGGGCTGCTTCAATAATAGCTCTTGCCTGCATTTCAGTAATCTCGGGATAGGTAATACCTAAGCGGCATCCACGGTGACCAAGCATTGGGTTGAATTCTTCGAGTTCGGCAACTTTAATTTTCACTGCATCAAGTGAAATTCCCATCTCGTCGGCTAATTCTTTTTGAGTAGCCAATTGATGAGGAACAAATTCGTGCAATGGTGGGTCGAGTAAACGAATAGTTACACCGAATCCTGCCATAGCTTCCAAAATTCCTTCAAAGTCGGCACGTTGGAAAGGCAACAGTTTTGCCAACGCTTTCTTCCTGCCTTCTGTTGTTGATGCAAGGATCATTTCGCGCATGGCTTTAATGCGGGCACCTTCGAAAAACATGTGTTCGGTACGGCAAAGGCCAATCCCTTTTGCTCCGAAATTACGGGCACGGCGAGCATCGTCTGGAGTATCGGCATTGGTGCGGACATCCATACGAGAAAATTTCTCGGCAAGGTCCATGAGTTTACCAAAATCTCCGCTCATATCAGGAGCAACAGTGTCTATTTTTCCATCATAAACTTCACCTGTAGAGCCATTTAACGAAATCCATTCGCCTTCGGCAAATACTTTTCCGTTCATTTCGAGGGTACGGGCTTTATAGTCGATTTTGATGCTTCCTGCACCCGAAACGCAACATTTACCCATTCCGCGAGCTACTACGGCAGCATGAGAAGTCATACCACCCCGAGCAGTTAAAATTCCGTTGGCAATATGCATACCTTCAAGGTCTTCGGGCGAAGTTTCAATGCGTACAAGTATTGAATCTTCATATTTCGATGCTTCATCGGCAAAGAAAACAATGCAACCTGTAGCTGCTCCGGGCGAGGCTGGCAACCCTTTAGCCATCACTTTGGCCGACTTGATTGCTGCTTTGTCAAATACAGGGTGAAGAAGTTCATCGAGTTTATTTGGATCGACTCGATTGAGCGCGGTTTTTTCATCAATCATACCTTCTTCAAGCATGTCAACGGCAATTTTCACCATAGCGGCGCCGGTGCGTTTCCCGTTGCGGGTTTGCAGCATCCAAAGTTTACCTTCCTGAATGGTGAACTCAATGTCCTGCATATCTTTATAGTGGTTTTGCAGTTTTAACTGAGTGTCGTATAACTCTTTATAAAGTTTTGGCATCGATTCTTCAAGCGATGGATATTGACTTGCACGTACATCTTCTGTAATTCCCTGAAGTGCTGCCCATCTTTTCGATCCCTCAATGGTGATTTGCTGCGGAGTACGGATACCGGCCACAACGTCTTCTCCCTGAGCGTTAATGAGGTATTCCCCATTGAATATGTTTTCGCCGGTCCCTGCATCGCGGGTAAAAGCTACACCAGTTGCCGAATTTTCTCCCATGTTCCCAAAAACCATGGCTTGTACATTAACTGCTGTTCCCCATTCAGCCGGGATATTTTCGAGCCTGCGGTACAGGATAGCCCTATCGTTCATCCAGCTATTGAAAACTGCACCAACAGCTCCCCAAAGTTGTTCCCATGGGTCGAAAGGAAAATCGTGGCCGGTGTTTTTCTTAACAGCAACTTTGAAACGTGATACTAATGTGATTAAGTCGGCTGTAGAGAAATCCTGATCTGAGACAATTCCTTTTTCGTGTTTCAGCTCTTCAATAATTGCTTCGAATGGATCAATATCTTCTTTGTTAACCGGTTTCATTCCTAAAACAACATCGCCATACATCTGTACAAAACGGCGGTACGAGTCCCACGCAAAGCGTGGATTTCCCGATTTTGCAGTAATACCTTCAACGGCATCGTCGTTCATACCCAAATTAAGGATAGTATCCATCATCCCGGGCATCGAAGCTCTTGCTCCTGAACGTACCGAAACCAAACAAGGGTTCTTTTTATCTCCAAATTTTGTTCCTGTTAGCTTTTCGATGTGGGCAACTGCTTTCTCAACTTCACCCTTAATCATGTTAAAAGCAACATCTTTCCCTTGCTGATTGTAGATAGTGCATACCTCGGTGGTAATTGTAAAGCCCGGAGGAACCGGAACCCCGATAAGGTTCATTTCGGCAAGGTTTGCGCCTTTACCCCCTAATAACTCTTTCATGTCAGCTTTGCCTTCTGCCTGACCTTTGCCAAAAGTATAAACGTACTTTGTCGCCATAATTTTATGATCTTAATTTAATTGTGTTTTTTAATCGCCTCCAAATTTATTCAATCCTTTTTAATCAGGTAGCGAATATCATGTGTTTTTAGCCTTTTTTCAATATCTTTTTCGAAATCTGGTTCTAAAAACGTTTTCAAAGTTAACCTTTTTGTTTTTTAGTCACTCCTCTTCTCAAATTATTATATCTCTCGTGTGTGATGAAAAAAATCACTATTAACAAATATTAACTTTGATTATCAATTGCTAACACTTATTTAGCTTACCTTTGTTTTGTGTTTAAGATAGATGATTTTTCATATAGATTTAGGTTTAGTTAGGTTTAGAGGATGGCGATGGTCATCCTTTTTTTGTGCCAATTTTTCGCATACTATTTCATTAATCTGCTGTTATGTCGTAACTTTTAGCATTCTCCATGTCATTATTTCAGTATTTCCTTGTTGGATAAGTATTTGTTGCTCCAAGGTTTTGTTATTCACTCTATTCTTCGAGTCTTAATGTACGAAGCATAAGTAGTGGAATAATTAGTCCGTTTTGATCGGAATAATTTGTAAATCAATAAAAATAAGATATGAACTTGAATAATTTTACCATTAAAGGACGCGACACCATTAATCAGGCAGCTCAGATTGCTGCTTCATCTGGTCAGCAGGCAATTGAAACCGGGCACTTGCTAAAAGCCTTGCAGCAAATTGCAGAAAATATTACCGGATATATTTTTAATAAATTGGGTGTAAATTCAAATGCACTAAATCTTGCGCTCGACCGCATCATCGATGGATATCCCAAAGTAAGCGGAGGACAGCCTTACTTGTCGAATGCAGCCAATTCTGCTATTCAGAAAGCCATCAAATATGCATCAGACATGGGCGACCAGTTTGTATCGATCGAACATTTGTTATTGGGTTTGCTCGAGGCTGGCGATCAGGTTTCTTCGCTGATGAAAGATAGTGGCTTTGCCAAAAATGATCTCCGAAGTGCGATTGAGGAACTCAGAAAAGGGGCAAAAGCAGATAGCGAAACAGCAGAAGACCAGTTCAATTCTCTTGGCCGATTCGCCATTAACCTTGTCGATCAGGCACGGAAAGGAAAACTTGACCCGGTAATTGGGCGCGATGATGAAATTCGGCGTTTGTTACAGATTCTCACTCGCCGTACCAAAAATAACCCGCTTCTTATTGGCGAACCGGGAACCGGGAAAACCGCCATTGCCGAAGGCCTTGCTCAACGAATTTTCAAAGGCGATGTGCCTGAAAACCTTAAGTCGAAGCTGTTATTTTCGCTCGATATGGGCGCGCTTGTGGCCGGGGCAAAATACAAAGGAGAGTTTGAAGAACGACTTAAATCAGTTGTTAACGAAGTAATTAAGGCAAATGGGGAGGTTATTCTTTTCATCGACGAAATACACACCCTTGTGGGAGCCGGGAAAGGTGAAGGTGCCATGGATGCCGCCAACATCTTAAAACCGGCCCTTGCCCGTGGCGATTTGCGTGCGATTGGGGCAACTACCCTCGACGAATACCAAAAATACTTCGAAAAAGATAAAGCCCTCGAGCGTAGGTTTCAGCCGGTAATGGTCGACGAGCCCGATGTACTTAGTTCAATATCAATACTCAGAGGATTAAAAGAACGGTACGAAAACCACCATAAAGTGCGGATTAAAGATGAAGCAATTATTGCGTCTGTCGAGCTTTCGCACCGTTACATTACCGAACGGTTTTTGCCCGATAAAGCCATCGACCTAATGGACGAAGCGGCATCGCGCTTACGACTGGAAATTGACTCACTGCCTGAAGAGCTCGACGAGATTGAGCGCAAGATCAAACAGCTCGAGATTGAACGAGAGGCAATTAAACGTGAAAACGACCATTCGAAGCTTGAAATCATTGGCGAACAACTTGCCAACCTTCAGCAAGAAAGATCTCGCTACCGTGCGGAATGGGAAACTGAAAAAAGCCTGATCGATGGGATACAAAAAAACAAAAAAGATATCGAAGAGTATAAGTATCAGGCAGAGCAGGCTGAACGTTCCGGAGACTACGGACGTGTAGCCGAAATCAGGTATGGGCTTATAAAAACTGCCGAAGCTGAAATTGACCGTCTTCAGGCTGAATTGGAGGAAAAACATAAAAAGAATTCACTCATAAAGCAAGAAGTCGACGCCGACGATATTGCTGAAGTTGTAAGCCGCTGGACTGGCATTCCGGTGTCGAAAATGATGGAAAGCGAAAGGGTAAAACTGTTGAAGCTCGACAGCGAACTGGCCTTGCGCGTGGTTGGACAAAAAGAAGGCATTGCCGCCGTGGCCAACGCCATACGCCGCAGCCGCGCCGGGTTACAAGACGAGCATCGCCCTATTGGATCGTTCATTTTCTTGGGTACCACAGGGGTTGGAAAAACTGAACTTGCCAAGGCATTGGCCGAATACCTTTTCGACGACGAAACCATGATGACCCGTATAGACATGAGCGAATACCAAGAAAAATTCTCGGTGACACGCCTCATTGGTTCCCCCCCCGGATATGTTGGGTACGACGAAGGTGGCCAGCTAACCGAAGCCGTTCGGCACAAACCTTATTCGGTGATCCTCTTCGACGAAATTGAAAAGGCACATCCCGACGTGTTCAACGTGCTTTTGCAGGTGCTCGACGATGGCAGGCTAACCGACAACAAAGGCCGCGTGGTCAACTTCACCAACACGATTATTATCATGACTTCGAACCTGGGGTCGCACATTATCCAGCAAATTTTTGAAGGGATGCAAGAAAGCAACCGCTTCGAGAAGTACGAGCAGGCCCGCGCCCAGGTTTTCGAATTACTGAAACAAAGCATCAGGCCCGAGTTTTTGAACAGGGTTGATGAGACCATCATGTTCATGCCGCTGGGCAGAAATGAGATACACGACATTGTTCAATTGCAGTTTAAACTCATTGCAAAGCGACTTGAAAAACAGGGAATCGACCTGCAAATTACAGAGAAGGCCATTGACTGGATTGCCTCGGTGGGATACGACCCTCAATATGGCGCACGCCCCGTAAAAAGGGTTTTGCAGAACTATCTACTGAACGAACTTTCGAAGAAGTTGTTGGATGGAAGTGTTGTAAAAGGGCAACAAATAACCGTTGACGCAGAGAGTGAAGAGCTGATCTTCAGATAAAGGGAAAGCGATTACTCGACCTCAGAGAGGTGTAATGATTATAGAAAATTTGATTTGAAAGTGGTACGACTCCGTAAAGGGTCGTACTTCTTTTATGATAATCCATTCTCTTCTTTAGTTAATTTGGTGATTCCCATCGGGGAGGAAGGTCACTACCGGAGGAATTTTAACGGCCTCGAACAAATCGTAGCTCCGCTTCAAATCGGACCACAACGAGATTTTGTCTTTGTTCTTACTGTTACGGGTGGTAAGATCTTTAAACTTGGGATCACTTAACTTGGCAGGATAAATGGTTATATCTATACGTTGCTGACCGCTTTTATACGCCTCAATACAATAAATAAAAAGTTCTTTTATGCGTTCGTCAGACATGGCCAGACAGCCTGAAGAGATGCAATCGCCATGTATATAGATTTGGTTCCCAAGTCTTCCGCGAACTCCCCGTATACTATCTGAAGCATTGGGATAGTTAATCTCCATCGACAAAAAATATTTGCTGTACGGGTTCAAATCCGAAATATGATAAAACCCTTCGGGAACCTGCAAGTCGCCCGACCTTCGTTTGGGCCCGGGATAACCTGACATTTCACATATCTCCATTTCTTTGATCAGCGCAAATGAGGTGTCACATTCATTCCGTGCCCATAGTTCGAGAACCTTTTCCGACTTAAAAGCCCTTAGATAAAGCCTTAAACTATCGCGCGAAATGGAATGCTGAGACAAATTTTTAAGTACCGATTTTTCTTTTTCTACATAAGCCATACGCACACGCGTATACGACATTGGGTCTTTTTTGAAATTAGAAAAAGAAACACCCAAGCCCGAAAACAATACCGAAAGAAGAATAATCAACACTCTCATAAAACGACTGCACTGGAATTCTGCGGCCAAAAATAAAAAAACAGTTGAAGAAAAACAGCCTGAATTTTGATTTGAATGAAAAAACCGGATGATTCTCAAAAGCCATGAAAATTTATCACGTTTTCATTCAGGTTACGCTCCTGCTAATTAACCACGCGATACAAGCGAGGCAACATTTCAACAAGGAATAACTAATTTGCTGCACCTGAGAGCCTAAGTTTATGATTACAAGGACAATGACAGTTCAATGCGAAATGACTAGCCCCGGCCTTCAGCGGGAATTATTATTTATGATTGACTATTTATTATTTCTTCGGATGCGGATCTTTTCTTTAAACACGAAGACACGAAGA
>ERZ1645192.405-NODE-405-length-35307-cov-9.696102_pt1 | contig 35307 bp, 29 predicted proteins | sample MGYA00575354_ERZ1645192 | MGnify/ENA primary metagenome ERZ1645192 (study PRJEB40844, sample SAMN11349763) | freshwater sediment metagenome | isolation source: river sediment | host: Sediment | place: India: Faizupur Khadar , New Delhi | collected 2017-02-21 ...
ATAATATTAAACAGCGTGATTTGGGATGAGATTACGAAAATAATCTTCCCAAGCTAAGGGTCGCGAGTTCGAGTCTCGTTTCCCGCTCTCACTCTCCCTGGCCCGGGCTAAGGAGAGCCTCACCCGGGGTACAGGTAATAGTTTGTTTATTACCCTGTACCAACCTGAAAAAAATCAAAATGAAAGCTGAAATAATAACCATCGGTGATGAGCTTCTTATAGGTCAGACTATCGATACCAATTCGGCATGGATTGGAGCAGAGCTGAGCATGGCCGGATTTGATATCCGGAAAAAGACCTCCATTCATGATATAAGGACCGACATTCTGAAAGCCCTTTCGGAAGCCGAGGGAAAGTGCGATCTGGTAATCATTACGGGCGGACTGGGCCCTACCAGTGATGACATAACCAAACCCGCACTATGTGACTTTTTCTCGACCAGGCTGATCATGAACCAGGAGGTGCTTGGAATGATTACGGAAATGATGGAGAAAAGGAGTTTCCCTATGAATGCCAATAACCGGAAACAAGCGGAAGTCCCGGAATCATGCAGGGTGTTGACAAACGCCGCCGGTACGGCTCCGGGTATGTGGTTTGAAAGAACCAGCACCGTCTTCATTTCTCTTCCCGGCGTTCCATCAGAGATGAAATACCTTATGAATACGCACGTCCTTCCGGAACTGAAGCAACGATTCAGATCACAGGCGATAGTGCATAGAAACTTAATGACGTACGGAGTTCCGGAAGCACTGCTGGCAGAAAAGCTGGAAAGCTTTGAAGCCGGACTGCCTCATGAGATAAAACTTGCCTATCTGCCTTCTTCAGGGATCATCAAGCTTCGTCTTACCGGAACCGGAGGGGATTATGACACTGTGTCACGACTTGTTGAAAACCAGGTAAAAAAGCTTTACATAATTATACCCGAACTGATCTATGGGGAGGAAGGGGAGACTCTGGAAATGGCTGTGGGCAGGCTTCTCAGGGAAAAAGGCAGGACTATCGCTACTGCTGAAAGCTGTACAGGAGGCAATATAGCGCGTCTTATCACCAGTAATCCGGGCAGCTCGGAATACTACCCCGGATCGGTGGTTGCATACTCCAATGCCATGAAAATAAAACTTCTGGGTGTTGATGAACAGTTGATCGAAGATCACGGAGCCGTTAGCGAACCTGTTGTCAGAGCTATGGCCGGGGCCGCGAGGGAAATTTTTGACACAGATTATGCCCTGGCCACATCCGGAATTGCCGGTCCCGATGGAGCTACTCCAGGAAAACCTGTAGGGACACTCTGGACAGCCGTTGCTTCAGCTGGCGGGATCCATGCTGAAAAACACACCTTCGGCGCCGACCGTCTTACCAACATAGGAAGGTTCTCAAACCTTGCCCTTAATATACTGAGAAAGCAGATAATCAAGGATTAAGGTGACATTTTCGGGCATGTTGAAAAAAATTGCAGTAATAATTTGGTTAATAAGATAAAAATCACGTATTTTGCGCTTCATTTTTCAAAAAGACACAAGTAAAGAATAAATAAGGGAATCAATGGCAAAAGTTTGTCAGGTCACAGGAAAGAAAGCGGTAGTGGGAAACAACGTATCGCATTCAAAGAGAAGAACGAAGAGAAAATTCTACCCCAATCTTTTTGTAAAGAAGTATTATCTTCCCGAAGAGGAAAGGTGGATCACCCTCAAGGTGTCTGCTTCAGGAATCCGTACCATAAATAAGAAAGGCCTTTCCGCAGTTCTTAAGGAAGCAAAGGAAAAAGGTCATATTGTGAATTATTAATAATATCAGGAAATGGCAAAGAAGGCAAAGGGTAACAGGCAGCAGATCATTCTTGAGTGCACGGAGCAGAAGGAAAGCGGTTTACCGGGTATGTCGAGGTACATAACTACCAAAAACAGGAAAAACACTCCGGACCGTCTTGAAAGGAAGAAATACAATCCTTTCCTCAAGAAAGTAACAGTTCACAGAGAAATCAAGTAAAAGAATAGTACCATGGCAAAGAAAGTAGTAGCAACTCTTAAAACCGGTTCCGGCAAGTCTTTTACCAAGTGCATCAGGATGACCAGGTCGGAAAAAACCGGCTCATACCAGTTCAAGGAAGAGATCGTGCATAATGATCATATTAAGGACTTTTTCACGAAGAAATAGTACCAACGGTTTCAATCAGATATCAAAAGCTTTCTTCGTGCCTGAAGAAAGCTTTTTTTATATTTGTCACTCATATAAATAATTCTTCATGGGTTGGTTTGGTAAGGGAAGCAGGGAGAACAAGGAAGTCCTGAACAAGGGTCTTGAAAAGACAAAGGAAAATGTCTTTACCCGGTTGTCACGGGCCGTTGTAGGCAAATCAAAGGTTGATGAAGAGGTTCTTGACAATCTTGAAGAAGCTCTTGTTTCATCCGATGTGGGTGTTGCAACAACCCTCAGGATAATCGAACGCATAGAAGCAAGGGCGGCGAGGGATAAATACCTCAATACTGCAGAACTGAACAGGATACTAAGGGAAGAGATTGCTGCTCTTCTTGAGGGCGGCAGGACAGGTCAGTCTTTTGATTTCTCTTCTCCTCTCCCCGGATCTCCCTACGTTATAATGGTTGTGGGAGTAAATGGTTCCGGAAAGACAACAACAATAGCAAAACTGGCCTACCAGTTTAGAACGGCAGGGAAGAAAGTTCTTCTTGGCGCTGCCGACACATTCAGGGCAGCTGCCATCGACCAGCTTCAGATATGGGCCGACAGGGCAGGTGTCGGAATTGTCAGGCAAAACATGGGTTCCGATCCGGCCTCGGTTGCTTTCGACTCTGTAAAGTCGGCGGTTGCAGGTAGTTACGATGTAGTTATTATCGATACTGCAGGCAGGCTTCACAATAAGATAAACCTGATGGCAGAACTGTCGAAGATAAAAAGAGTGATGGAGAAAGTAGTCCCCGGCGCTCCCCAGGAGGTGCTCCTGGTACTCGACGGATCGACCGGTCAGAACGCTTTTGAACAGGCAAAACAGTTTACTGCGGCAACCAGCGTTACTGCCCTGGCGATAACAAAACTCGACGGTACGGCGAAGGGCGGAGTTGTTATTGGCATCTCCGACCAGTTCGGGATCCCGGTGAAATATATCGGACTGGGTGAGAAAATGACCGACCTTCAGATATTCAATCCTTTGGAATTCGTTGATTCCCTCTTCTCACAGGAAACTGAAAAGTGAAACAAAAATTTCCCCGATCACAAGAAGTTGCTGACAATAAGCTTCTTAAAATAGTAACATTAGGTTGTTCCAAAAACACCGTGGACTCTGAGAAGCTGCTGAGACAGATAAAAGCAGCCGGGTATTCTGTCGTGTACGATCCTGATACAGAAAAAGTTGATACTGTAATCATAAATACCTGCGGCTTTATTAATGACGCCAAGGAGGAAAGTATAAACACTATCCTGAGGTTTGTCAAAGCCGGCAGGGAAGGCCTGATCCGAAAACTCTACGTAATGGGCTGTCTTTCGGAACGTTATCGCGATGCGCTCAGGGAGGAAATCCCGGAAGTTGACAGATATTTCGGGGTCAACAGCATGGAGGATATTTTGGCTGAGCTTGGTGCAGTTACTCAACCTGAACTTCTTTCTGACCGGGTTCTGACCGGACCGTCCCATTATGCCTACCTGAAGGTTTCCGAAGGCTGCGACAGAAAATGTGCTTTTTGCGCCATACCCCTGATAAGGGGAAAATATGTCTCCCGGAAAACGGAGGATATTGTTAAGGAGGCCGAGATACTTGCAGGACAGGGTGTCAGGGAATTGATGCTTATCGCCCAGGACCTTGGTTATTATGGAGTTGACCTTTACGGAAAGAGGGAGCTTCCCCGTCTTGTTTCCGACCTTCTCTCAATAGATGCTTTTGAGTGGATAAGGCTTCATTACCTTTACCCTTCAGGATTTCCCGCGGAGTTACTGAAGATGATGAGAGAAAATCCGAAGCTTTGCAGTTATGTGGATATTCCAATCCAGCACATTTCAGGCAGGATGCTGAAGATAATGAAGCGGTCGCACGGTCCGAAGGCCACCCGCGATCTTCTGTACCGCATACGGCGCGACCTTCCTGAAGCTGCGGTGAGAACCACCCTTATTGCCGGACATCCGGGTGAAACGGAAGCGGATTACATGGAGCTCAGGGACTTCATTTCCGACTACAGGTTCGACCGTCTCGGTGTATTTGCCTACAGCCATGAGGAAGGAACCATGTCAGGCGACAGATACTCTGATGATGTATCACAGGAGTTGAAAGAATCAAGGGTTTCCGAGCTCATGGCCATCCAGCAGTCGATCTCCGGCGAACTCAATGCAAAAAAGACAGGTCATATCCTGAAGACTGTTATTGACAGGAAAGAGGGCGACTACTTCGTCGGCAGAACCGAATACGACAGTCCCGAGGTGGATAATGAAGTATTGATAAGCTCCGCCAGTGAACTTACCCCCGGCAGTTTCCATCAGATACTGGTAACCGGATCAACTGAATTTGACCTGTTTGGCACTCCTGCAGCAGAATCACTTTAACAGTTCCTATTCGGCAGGAGGAAGTTCAGCTTCCTTTTTCTTCTGGATCTTTATCCTGATTTCAGATTTGGCTGAATTGAAGCCGACGTAAATGGTATCACCCTCCTTCAGGTCCGATTTGATAAATACTTCAGCCATCGGGTCTTCAAGATATTTCTGGATTGCCCTTTTCAGCGGTCTGGCTCCGTAATTGGCGTCAAAGCCGCGTTCAGCGATGAAATCACGGGCTGCATTAGCAATCTTGAGCTGGTAACCAAGAACCTTTACCCTGTCGTACAATCCCTTGAGTTCCAGATCGATGATCTTATTAATCTCATCCTTGCCAAGGGAGTTGAACATGATAACGTCATCAATTCTGTTAAGGAATTCAGGAGCAAAAGTTTTCTGCAACGCTTTTTGAAGTATGCTCTTGGCCTGTTCATCGCGCGTTGCCTTCCTTGAGCTGGTATCAAAGCCGATGCCATGTCCGAATTCGGCCAGCTGTCGTGTTCCAATGTTTGATGTCAGTATCACAATAGTGTTTCGGAAGTCTACTCTTCGGCCGAGGCTGTCGGTAAGCTGTCCTTCGTCAAGAACCTGGAGGAGAATATGGAAAACATCGGGGTGAGCTTTCTCAATTTCATCGAGCAGCACAACAGAGTAGGGCTTTCTCCTTACCTTTTCAGTAAGCTGTCCTCCTTCTTCATAACCAACGTATCCGGGAGGCGCTCCGACGAGTCTTGACACGGAGAATTTCTCCATATACTCGCTCATGTCAACCCTTATAAGATTATCGGTTGTGTCGAAAAGGAATTTTGCAAGCACCTTGGCAAGTTGAGTCTTACCTACTCCTGTGGGACCAAGAAAGATGAAAGTTCCGATAGGTTTGTTTGGATCCTTCAGCCCGGCCCTGTTACGCTGAATCGATTTGACGACCTTGGCAATAGCTTCATCCTGGCCGATAACGCTTCCGCTGAGTTCTTCCGCCATTTTCAGCAGGCGGGTTCCTTCAGTCTGGGCAATACGTTGTACCGGAACGCCTGTCATCATTGCAACAACTTCGGCAACCTTTTCCGCATCGACAGTTTCGCGGTTGACGGCAAGTTCCTTTTCCCACTTTTTCTTTTCCTGATCAATCATATCGAGCAGGTCTTTCTCCTTGTCGCGGAAGCTGGCGGCTTTTTCGAAATTCTGATTCTTAACCGCCATCATTTTTTCCTTCTTTGTGTCCTCAAGCTGTTTCTCCAGTGAAAGGATCTTTTCCGGCACTACTATATTGGAGATATGAACCCGTGATCCTGATTCGTCAAGTGCATCAATGGCTTTATCGGGTAGATGGCGGTCAGAAATATACCTGTTGGTAAGTTTTACGCAGGCATCAATCGCATCATCAGTGTAAATAACGTTATGGTGCTCTTCATACCTTTCCTTGATGTTATGAAGAATATGTATAGTCTCATCGATTGAAGTCGGTTCGACCATTACTTTCTGGAATCTTCTTTCGAGAGCCCCGTCCTTTTCGATATGCTGTCTGTATTCATCGAGTGTTGTTGCGCCAATACACTGGATATCTCCACGGGCGAGGGCCGGTTTAAGCATATTGGCGGCATCGAGCGATCCGGTTGCACCACCGGCGCCAACTATGGTATGTATCTCGTCGATGAAAAGAATTATGTTATCGTTCTTTGACAGTTCATTCAGGATAGCTTTCATTCTCTCCTCAAACTGCCCCCGGTATTTGGTACCTGCCACTATGGAAGCAAGGTCAAGAGCCACGACCCGTTTATTGAAAAGCACCCTTGATACATTCTTTTTAATAATCCTTAGCGCCAGGCCTTCTGCAATAGCTGATTTTCCCACCCCCGGTTCACCTATAAGAACAGGATTGTTCTTCTTTCTGCGCGACAGTATCTGGGCAAGTCGTTCTATTTCTCTTTCCCGGCCGACAACCGGATCGAGCCTGCCTTCTTCGGCTGCTTTCGTAAGGTCAATCCCGAAGTTATCGAGTACCGGAGTGTCGGAGGAAGGTTTTGCCGATGAAGGCTGTTGACTTCTTCCTGCTCCTCCGCCTCCGAAGGATTGTCCCTCATCATCCTCTTCCCTCGGAAAATCAGCCTTGGCGCTTGGAAGCCCTGCTTCCACAGCTCTTCTGACAGTCTGGTAGTCTACGTCCAGTTCCGAGAGAAACCTTGTAACAAGGGCATTCTCATCCTTAAGAATTGCAAGAAGAAGATGTTCGGAATCTATTACAGGGCTCTTCAGGGATTTGGCTTCCAGGTAAACCAGTTTGAGTATTCTTTCAGTGCTCCTCAGCAATGGTATTATCTCGTGGTCGGCCACCACAATGGGGCTTTCTATCCTGATGCTCTTTTCAAGCGAACCTTTTAACACAAGCAGGTCTATACCCTGATTCAGAAGTATCTCAACTGCAACACCCTCCCCATCCCTCAGAATTCCAAGAAAGAGGTGTTCGGGGCTGATATGACTGTTTCCCAGCCTTATCGCTTCTTCCTTGCTGTATCCCAGGATATCCTTTACTCTTTGTGAAAACTGTGAATCCATTATTGTTACTGATTTTTATAGACCTTCACTTCATAAGCCATTATGTCAGCATGCCTGCGACAAAATTACTGATTCCATGAAAATCAAAGTTAAATTTAATACAATATTCGTCAGGCAATTTTCATGCCCATTTATAAACAATTAATGTTAAAAAGTCAACCCCCGGAATGGTCTCCCGCAACCAAAATTTCACTATTTTCGTAATCAAATCCATACCCTTCATGGTATGGTTGTATCTTTTTAATTTTTAAATTATTATGTCAGAAAGAGAGAGGGTAATTCAGGTAAATATTGAGGAGGAGATGAAGTCGGCCTACATCGATTATTCCATGTCGGTGATAGTGTCAAGGGCATTGCCTGATGTCAGGGACGGATTAAAGCCGGTTCACCGCCGTGTTCTTTTCGGGATGTCGGAGCTTGGTGTAATGTCAAACCGGCCGTATAAGAAATCGGCAAGGATAGTGGGAGAGGTGCTTGGAAAATATCATCCTCATGGTGATTCGTCAGTGTATGATGCGATGGTGAGGATGGCACAGGACTGGTCGTTGCGTTATCCGCTGGTGGAAGGGCAGGGTAACTTCGGCTCTGTTGACGGCGACAGCCCGGCAGCAATGAGGTACACTGAGGCAAGACTTATGAAAATTGCAGAGGAAACCTTGTCGGATATAGACAAGGAGACAGTGGATTTCCAGCCCAACTTTGATGATTCTCTAAATGAGCCGGTGGTTCTTCCGACAAGGATCCCCACACTTCTGGTTAACGGAGCTTCAGGAATCGCTGTTGGAATGGCGACCAATATGCCGCCGCATAACCTGACAGAAATTATAAATGCTACAATAGCCTTTATTGAAAACGGGGAGATTACCATACCTGAACTGATGAAATACGTAAAGGGACCTGATTTCCCTACAGGCGCCATCATTTATGGAGAACAGGGAATAAGGGATGCTTTCGAAACAGGCAGGGGTAGAATCGTTCTCAGGGCCAAAACGGAGATAGAGCTTACCCATTCGGGCCGGGAATGTATCATAGTCAATGAGATACCATACATGGTAAACAAAGCGGAGATGATCCGGAAGATAGCAGACCTTATAAATGAAAAAAGGCTTGAGGGTATCTCCTATATTAATGACGAATCGGACCGTAACGGGATGCGCGTGGTAATCATTCTGAAAAAAGACGCCAGTTCGAGTGTGGTTCTCAATAACCTTTACAAATATACCTCGCTGCAGACTTCCTTCAACGTAAACAACGTGGCGCTGGTAAGAGGAAGGCCCAGAACTCTGAATCTTAAGGAACTTATTGACCAATTTGTAAAACACCGTCACCAGGTAGTTGTCAGAAGAAGCAGATATGATCTTACCCAGGCTGAAAAGAGAGCGCATATTCTTGAAGGACTGATCATTGCCAGCGACAACATAGACGAGGTGATCGCCATAATAAAATCGTCGAAAAATCCGGACGACGCCAGGGAACGGCTTATGGAACGCTTCAGCCTTTCGGAAATTCAGGCCAGGGCAATTGTTGAGATGAGGCTGAGACAGCTTACCGGCCTTGAGCAGGAAAAGCTCAGGGATGAATACAAGGAGGTCATGGCTCTTATCGATTACCTCAGGAGTGTTCTCGAAAGCGTTGAACTTCAGATGAAAATAATAAAGGAGGAGCTTCTTGAGATTAAGGAGAAATATGGAGATTCCAGAAGGACGGAAATTGTACCTGATGCAGGAGAATTCAATCCGGAGGATTTCTATGCCGACGATGAGATGGTGATCACTATTTCACATATGGGTTATATAAAGAGAACACCGCTCACTGAATTCAGGCGCCAGAACAGGGGAGGAACAGGGTCGAAGGGAAGTACTACGAGAGAGGAGGATTTCATTGAGCATCTTTACATCGCTACGATGCATAATACAATGTTGTTCTTCACAAAATACGGGAAATGCTACTGGCTGAAAGTCTACAATATACCGGAAGGTTCAAGGACCTCAAAGGGGAGAGCCATGCAGAACCTTATAAACATTGACCCTGAAGACAGTGTAATGGCCTACATAAACGTCAGAAACCTGAGTGATCCCGATTATATAAACAATAACTTCATAGTTCTCTGCACCAGGAAGGGTATAATAAAAAAGACTTCGCTGGAAGCATACTCCCGTCCAAGAACTAACGGGGTTAACGCGATAACTGTCAGGGAAGGGGATGAGCTTCTTGAAGCCAGAATGACCAACGGGAAGCACCAGATTATGTTGGCGGTGAAATCGGGGAGGGCGATCCGCTTCCCGGAGGACGCGGTAAGGCCCATGGGAAGAACAGCATCTGGTGTGAGGGGGATAAGGCTCGCAGATGAAGAAACCGACATAGTTGTTGGTATGATAACCATTGAAAACGGGGAAAAGGAAGTGCTTGTGGTATCGGAAAACGGCTACGGGAAAAGGTCAGACATTGAGAATTATCGTGTTACCAACAGAGGCGGCAAAGGAGTAACAACCATAAAAATCACTGAAAAAACGGGATCACTCATAGCTCTGAAGGATGTGACAGACAATGACGACCTTATGATAATCACCCAGTTTGGAAACATACTCAGAAGCCCGGTCTCAGCGCTCAGAGTAATGGGCAGGGCTACCCAGGGTGTGCGCCTTATAAACCTCAGAGAAAATGATATCATAGCATCAGTTGCAATAGTTGAAGTAAATAGCGAAACTGATCAAGCTGATAATGAGGACATTACAGGTACTAATGAAAATACTGAGGAAATTGGCAAAGAATTTGAAGATTAATAAGTAAAGTTTTAAATTTGAAAGGTTTTTTTAGGACAATTAATTAAACAAAAGTGATAATTATGAAAAAGGTTTTTCTGCTTCTTGCAGTTTTCTCTATCTCATTTGCTACGTTTGCCCAGAAGGGCAAAGTAACAAGCGCCCTTACGTTCATCGAGCAGGGGTCTCTTGACAAAGCCAAAGAGGCACTTGACCAGGCTCTGACAAATCCCAAATCAATGAACTGGTTCAATACCTATTTTGCCAAGGGTAAACTTGCCCAGGCTGTTTTCAAGTCAGACAATCCAACTTTCAAGGCTTATTATGCCGATCCTCTCAGCGAGGCTTATAATGCTTATGAAAAATCAATGGAGCTCGATTCAAAAGGTGGTGCCAAGAAGAAGATCATAACAGGCATGGTTTACAATTCACTTGCACTCGACCTTTACTCACAGGGTGGACAGCAGTTTGAAGCAAAAGACTATGCAGGTGCTCTGAAATCATTCGAAACCCAGATTAAAATTACTGAAAGCGACAACTATGTTGGTGTAACCGACACAGGAATGTATTATAACGCCGGACTGGCTGCTATGAATGCCAAAGACCACCAGAAAGCAATCAAATTCTTCGAAAAATGCGCTGAAATGCAATATCAGGGTATCAACGCATATTTCCAGATCTCACAGAACTATCTGGAGATGGGTGATACAGTTAAAGCTGAATCAATACTTAAGGACCTGCGTGCCAAGTATGCCGGCGACAAGAATGTGGTTCTTCAGCTGATTGACCTGTACATCAAGGCAGGCAAAAACAAGGAAGCTCTTGAAAACCTTGCAATTGCCAGGGCAGATGACCCTGAAAACTACAGCCTGCACTTCGCTGAAGGTATTATTTACCTTAATGAAGACAGGTTTGACGAAGCAATCGCCAGCCTTTCAAAATCAGTCGAACTTAAGTCTGATTTTTATGACAGTCAGTATGGCCTGGGAGCTTCCTATATCAACAAAGCCTCTGACATGTTTGCAAAAGCAAACGATATAATGGATGTTAACGATTATAACAAGGCTATCGACAATGCCATGGCGGTGTTCTCAAAAGCTCTTCCTTATATGGAAAAAGCAAATGAACTTAAACCCGACGATGTATTTGCTCTCAGAAGCCTCAGGGAACTTTACTACAGGCTTAAGATGACCGAAAAATACGACGCAGTTAAGGCTAAACTCGATACTCTCGAACAGCAGTAACAGGAAAAAGTTAAGGAAACAGGATAATATAGGTGAAAGCCTTTCCGTTAAACGGAGAGGCTTTCTCACTTTTATGACTTAGCCTGATTAAATGAGCCCGGATCATATGAAAAAAATACTCTGCTTACTGCTGCTGCCTCTGATTCTAATAGCATCCGGATGCACAAAAAAAGAAGATCCCGTACCTGGCGTGCCTGGAAAGGTGATCGTCCTGATGTACCACAGAATTGTGGAAGGGGAGGCCTCCAATCTCTATGAAAGGAGTCTGGAAAACCTAGAAGCAGATCTTAAATATCTGAATGACAACAATATAAAAGTAATAAGCTTTGCACAGCTGGGAAAATTCAGCCAGCAGGGAACCATTGATGAGGGGAAATATGCAGTAATAACATTCGACGACGGCGATAGTTCCTGGTATACACTTGTACGTCAATTACTTACAAATTACAAGATGAGCGCCACATTCTTTTTATGGACATACATGATAGGAAGCGATTCATTTATGACATGGGAAGAAGTTGAAGACATGAGCCATTATATGGTGAAAGGCGGAGAACGGCCATTCACATTCGGATCACATTCCTTTTCACATACGTATCTGTACGATAACAGAAACAGATATGAAACATTGACAGAATACCAGGGTTTCCTTGATTATGAATTTGGAGTTTCAAAAGATATCATCGAACAACATACGCCAGGCGAAGTTGAAGTATTTTCACTTCCTTACGGTGATGGCGCCGGTGACACTGAAATAATAGCTGCAGCACAGAGGAATGGATACAAATTCATACGTACATCTGTCTGGTCAGCAATCGACAATACAAATCTCAACATGATGGTGATACCAAGTTTGCCAATGCTCGATTCCACTGAGCCGGAACTGATAGGGTATTACCTGGGACTCTGAACCAGCCTGATCAATAACACAACTCTTAAACGGATCCTGAACGGATAGGGGCAATCTGAAAGATTTTCGCGTTAATATTTACATTTAAAAATATCCTATTTGACATAATATTAATTATAGGAAACATGATGACATCGCGGATCCGCCAGTTCTGCGGGTTCCACCAGTCCGGTTTTACCTCACCGTTTTAAACACTATATTTACATTTCTTTATAAAAATAAGAAATATGAAATTAAATACTATTATTATTATTGGTACTGAACCTCCTTGCCCGAGATGCGGTTTGTTACTAAACATAATTGAAGAACGGATTAAAGAATTGAAGATAAATTCCGCGATTGTGCGGCATTTTGCCTATGATACAGATGAAGCTGCTGAAATTGCAGCCTTTCATGGATTAACGCCAGGCACAGCAAAGAATGTTGCAACCATTCTTGGTGAAAAAATCGACGCCTCTGCGTTGGAAAATATAATTCAAAAGGAATCAACTGATTACCGGCATGAATTTCATGTTTATAACAAACACCGCTGGTCTCCGGCCCTTGATCAGTTTCTGAGGCCCTATGAGCTTAAATCTCAGGAACTTGGAATAATGATGACTCCCGTTCTTGTTATAAATGGAAGTATTATTCATCAGGGCAGTCTTCCGAAACTCGCCAGCATTGATAAATGGCTTTACGAATTGCCGGTTATTTAATAATTTCATACCCTTAAATAAGGAAAAACCGCACGGAAATCTGGTTTCAGGTCCGTGCGGTTGTTCTTATTATTGTTTCAGTGAGGATCAGCTTTTCCTGATCTCGTCCTTTATCCTTTGGATATGTCCGCGTCCGAGTCCCTTCACTTCACAGCCGAGCTGGAAATACCTTCTGATGTTGTCATCAGTCAGAATTCCGAAGCAATCGATTATTGCAGCGGGTTTTCCGATTTTCTTAACAACGTTGTCGGGATCGAGTCCGATATAATCCTTATGAGGAACGGCCAGTATTACTGCATCAGCATCCTTTAGCGCCTTGTCGAGATTCTGCTGTACGCGGATCTCTTTCAGCTTTTCCTGATTCCTGAAGAACCTCGATTTGCTTTGTCCGACACCCGGGAAAGAATCCTGCTGTTCAAATTCCCACCAATGCTCAACATATGGATCATGTACCCGGATCTCGGCTCCCATTTCAGCAAGTTTTCGGATAACAATTTCTGATCCGCTGTAGCGTGTATCGCCTACATCCTCGCGGTATGCGGCTCCCAACACCAGAACTTCAGAGCCTGCAATGGGCTGTCCCATATTCCTTAGCGCATCCCTGGTCAACTGGCCGACATGCAGTCCCCTGGTATCATTTATATCGATTGCCATGGGAGTGATTTTGAAGATATCATCCTCAAAACCAAGAATATGCTTATATGCCCACAATCCCAGTCCGCCATCTTTTGGAAGGCAGTACCCTCCTATCCCTGGTCCGGGAAATATCATATTACTGTGTGTCGGACGCATTTTGATGGCTTTGATAACCTTAATAAGGTCCACTCCGTTTCTCTCGGCAAAAAGACTCCACTCATCGAGGAAGGCAAGTATAGTTGCACGGTAGCTGTTCTCCACTATTTTGGCAGTTTCCGATTCTATGGGCCTGTCCATCACCGTAAGAGGGAATTTCTCGGTATTCAGAACTTCAGTTAGGAATTTCTCCACACGCTGTTTTGCTGTTTCGTTAATACCGCTGCAGACTCTCCAGAAATCGCGGATGCTTGCCACGTAATTTTTCCCCGGCATAACTCTCTCGTAACTGTGTGCAAGAAGCGGGTCGGTTTTAATTCCCCTTTTCCGGAATACCTTTTTCATAATCGGGTAAGCCACCTGCTCGGTTGTTCCGGGAGCTACAGTAGTTTCAATCAAAACAAGCGCTTCAGCAGGTATATGTTCAGCGATCACATGCAACGACGCTTCCAGTGCTGCCATATCGGTTTGTCCGGTCCGTACATTTCCCAGGTCTTCCTTGAGATAGTCGCACTGAACGTCAACAACCACCACATCAGCAAGTTTAAGAACGTCGTATGTATATGTGGCAATGAGAGTCTTCTTTTCATTGACACATCTGGCTATCATAGGATCCACTTCGGGGTCTTCAGCCTTAACCGGTGAAAGGCCGCGGTTAAGCAGGGGAATTTTCCAGAAGCTGCGCGGGCTTGGCCGCTGCATACCTATAACGAATTTGGAAGGATTTCCTTTCTTGTCGACGGTGTCGGCTACAATTGCAGCCATGACAGCTCCAACGAAGCCTACCCCCATCACAACTACAATCTCCCGCCCCTGGGCTCTTTCCTTTTCCACACGTTTTTTGATAGTCGCAAATTCCTTTGCATAATCCTCAGGTTGTGGCAGTGGGAATTTTTCTCCTGCCGGGCTGATTGAAAACTTTTCACTCATATGGGTTAATTTGGTTGAATTTATTTTTATGATATATGATCATAACAGCCTGTGTCAGCGCATAAGCGTGTCGATCCTCTATTACGGACAAAATTTCAAGTTATTGTGCCCGGAGGCATATTATTGATTATCATCACCAGAGTTTCAGATGGTTTCAAGGATATCTTTCAGCAGGGTATCGAAATCGAGAGAATTATCCGGTTTGTGAGAAAATCCGAGTACAACGACGACAAGATCATTGGATGGCAGAATAAAGATCATCTGTCCGTCATGTCCATTGCATGAAAACATGTCTTCAGGAGCTGAGGGAAAAGTTTTACTCCTGTTAAGCCAGAAGAGAGCTCCGTATTCTCCCCCGCTGGCGGATGCAGGTGTACGTGTATAATCAACCCAGCCTTCCGGCAATATCCTTTCGCCGCAGAAAACACCATCGTTCAGGTAAAGCAGGCCAAACCTCGCATAGTCACGGGCTGTTGCATACAGATACGACGACCCGACCAGGTCGCCTGACGGATCAACTTCAAATACTGCATCAGTAATTCCAATCTTCTCAAAGAACCTGTCGTGAATGAAAGCATAACATGAGGTATCACTGTCAAACTCATTTCTTATCAGACTGGTAATAATATTAGCTGTACCCGAGGAGTACTTCCAGCTGGTTCCGGCAGGATGCTCCAGTGGGTGCGTCACGGCGAAACGGCTCATGTCGGCTGCGTTGAAAAGCATCAGATTGACATCCGACCTGCTGCCGTAATCCTCGTTCCACTCCAATCCGCTCTGCATCTGAAGAAGATCATTAATGGTTATCCTTTTACGATCGTCATTTTTCCACTCTTCAAATCCCGCAGGCTCCGAAACATCCATTTTGCCCATCTGTACAAGAACGCCGGCGATTGCATTTGTAAAGCTTTTGGCCACCGACCAGCTCAGGAAGCGGGTGTCCCTTCCGAGTCCTGGCCTGTAGGTCTCGGCAACCGGCATCCCCTTGTGCAGAACAACAAAGGCAAAAGGTATACCTCCATAGGCAGTGTCGGACATAAGCTTCCGGGCAATTTCAGTCAGAGCTGGTTTATCGATGCCTGTGTCAAGAGTATCCGGAACCACATCACCAAGAGGCCAGGCAGTGGTATCGGGACGGTAACCCGGATCAGTATCAACTGCATATACATCATTTCTTAGCTCCTTTTCAGAAGCATCCCGGATAAGCGTGACGCCGAATCCTTCCCTGAATATAGCTTTCGACCGGCCCCAGAGGAAGCTGCTTGTAACACTCTGTTCCTCCCGATCTACCTTATTCCTGGTGAATTTGATAAAGGAGAAATTAAGGTCAATGTCTTCAATCTCCTTTGCATCCCTTCCTGACACAAATACGTTTGAACAAAGGTTCTTCGCCGCATATCCTGTTATTATGGGCATCAGCGAATTGACATACACTACCGCTCCCGCAAGGATCGCAGCAAAGAGCAGCAGGGTTCCATAAAACACTTTTTTCTTTGTCATGTCTCCGGATATATTAAAGACTCTAATCTATCATAATTTTGGTAAAAACAGATAAGGATAACAAAAATATGAAGGGGATTTTGACCGGTCTTTCTATCTTTAAAGTCAATTGACCACCCAAAACATCAAATCATGAACCGTTTTCTTTTTTTTCTTCTTTCACTGTCAGCAGTGCTGACTTTGTCGGGATGTCGTGAAAATCGCCCGGGACCAGAGGCATATGACCTGAAATGTGAATACCTCACTGATCCCCTGGGAATCGGAACCCCGGTGCCCCGGTTGAGCTGGAAGCAATTTTCTTCTGTTGATGGTGAGGGACAATCGGCATACCAGATCATTGCAGCCAGCAGCTTAAAACTTCTTACTGAAAAGAAAGCCGACCTCTGGAATTCAGGCAGGACAGAATCGCCTGAAAGCATACTTGTCCGATGGAAAGGTGAAGAGCTTCGTTCGGGTGCTGTGTGTTACTGGAAAGTGAGAATCTGGGATGAAAGCGGAATTGTATCGGACTGGAGCGAGGCTGCATCGTTCACAACAGGACTTCTTGAAAACTCTGATTGGAAAGGATACTATATCGGGCTGAGCGACAGTTCGGAATTCTGTGCAAGCCCCCGGCTAAAGCGCAATTTTTCAATTGAAAAGCTTTCCGGCCGGTACTTCATCCATGTCAATTCCCTTGGATATCACGAAGTCTGGATAAATGGATCCAGGGTGGGCACTTACGTCCTCTCCCCTGCTGTTTCACAATTCGATAAACGGTCTCTGGCTCTCACCTATGATATCACCACTTTTCTGAATAAGGGAAGTAATGAACTGATCCTCTGGACAGGGCAGGGATGGTACAGCAAGGGACTCCCGGGAGTGAAATGGACTGGTCCGCTTGTAAGGGCCCAGGTCGAAAGGATTGAAGGAAGGGAACGCGAGGTGATCCTGTTTACCGATTCAGACTGGGTTGCCAGGGCAAGCGGATATAACACTATCGGAACATGGAGACCACATCAGTTTGGAGGAGAGCTTGTTGATGGGGCTTTGCTTTATGGAAACCAGGAGGAAGGAAATATCTCCTGGATTCCCGTTTCGACAGTGTCTCTGGCTGAAGCGAAAGTAAGTCCTCAAATGACTGAACCAAACAGGATAAAAGATACTATCAGAGCTGCATCGGTGACAAGGATAAACGACAGCACATGGTTGGCCGATATGGGAACGACCCTGACAGGATGGTTCGGCATCAGGTTCGGGACACTCAGCCCGGGACAGATAATAGACATACTTTACAGTGATCATCTTGATAAAGACGGAAAGATTGTAAACCAGGGACAGATGGACCGTTACATTGCCTCCGGCGCCGGCAGCGAAAAGTTCATTAATAAATTCAACTATCACGGCTTCAGGTATGCGATGATAACCAATCTGAAGGAAGAACTGTCAGTTGAGGATATCGCAGCTTTTCTTATTCACACGGATTATTCGCCGGCATCAACATTCGAGTGTTCCGACAATGATCTCAATTCCATTCACAACATGATAAACTACACCCTGAAATGTCTGAGCCTCGGAGGTTACCTGGTCGATTGCCCTCAAATAGAACGCCTTGGTTACGGGGGTGACGGTAATGCATCGACCATGACCGCCCAGACCATGTTCAACCTGGCCCCGCTGTATTCAAACTGGCTCCAGGCCTGGGAAGACTGCATCAGGGATGACGGAGGAATGCCTCACACCGCTCCCAATCCCTACTCAGCCGGCGGAGGACCTTACTGGTGCGGATTCATTATCACTGCGTCATGGAACACATATCTTAACTATGGTGATGAAGATTTGCTGCGAAAATATTACCCGGTAATGCAGCATTGGCTTGAATATGCCGAAAAATACTCACCCGCAGGACTTCTGGAAGGCTGGCCCGAGACCGGATACAGATCATGGTATCTGGGCGACTGGGCAGTCCCGGAAGGAATAAACCAGACCGATCCTGAGTCAATCGGACTTGTGAATAATTGCTTTATGACTCAGTGTTATGAAACGATGAACAAAATAGCCACTTTACTTGGACAGCCGGGTGATGCGCTAAAATACGCCGAAAGGGAAAAAGAGCTGAAAGCCCTTATCAATCAGCGTTTTTACAACAATGCAGACGGCAGCTACGGCAGCGGCTCACAGATTGACCTTACCTGGCCGCTTCTGGCCGGGATCGTACCTGATTCTCTTTCATCAAGGGTCAGGCAAAACCTGCTCGATTTCATACTTAAAGACAGGAACGGCCATTTTGCTTGCGGTCTGGTAGGAATACCCGTATTTACAGAATGGGCAACTCAAAACCACGAAACCGGTCTGATGTATTCGATGCTTAAAAAGCGTGATTACCCTGGTTACCTTTATATGACCGACAATGGTGCAACAACTACCTGGGAACACTGGAACGGAGCCAGAAGCAGGATACACAACTGCTACAATGGCATCGGTTCGTGGTTCATACAGGCTGTCGGAGGGATCAGGCCTGATCCCTCCCATCCCGGTTACAGGCAGTTCATTATAGACCCTCAGGTGCCTGAGGGAATAACCTGGGCAAATACATCAAAGGAAACTCCTTACGGAACAATCATTTCCAACTGGAAGATTGAAAACGGATCGATTCATATAGATCTGAGCATCCCTGCAGGAAGCAAGGCAGTTATTAAGATTCCTGACGGCTGTGATTCTTGGTCGCTGAATGGGGAGTTCCATCCGGATAAAGGTTCTGAAACCATACTGAACAATGGCGTACATACCATTGTCTATAAAATTATTAGATAAATTACATGAAGTATTGCCTGATGATCAGGGAGCAATCTGTCACCTTGCAAAGACTATGCTTTTCTTTCCTATAAGCCTGTCGCCACGGAATACCTGAATCACGTAGAGGCCAGGTACCTGTTTACCCGGAATCACTTCAATAAACTGATCACCGTCGGCTTCCCTTACGTGCTCTTCTTCAAGTATCCTGTGTCCCATCAGGTTTGTCATCACTATCCTGACCGTTCCGGGTTTACTAAGGTGAAAATACAGGTTTATTTTATCCCTTACCGGATTTGGGAAAACAAGTATGTCATTTCCCGAAGTTCCTGAAACCGTTTCTGCAACCATAATGTTGGCATCAATCCAGTTGACACGGCGTGTAATCCAGTCTTTAAGATAATCTACCTCTTCCTCATAGGTATCACCGACGAAATAATTCGGCCACACATAATTGCCTATTATGGGCCATCTCCCGAAGTTGCGGTCCACAGCTTTACCAAGATAAGCTATGCAATTGTCTATATAGCTCATGATGGAATCATTGCTGAAAGATCCTTTCCTGAGTTCCTTCCAGCGGGTCGCAAAAGAAGCCCTGTATCCCAGGTCATCCATCATCCTTGCCCACCAGTGCATCCTGCCTCCGTACATATCCTGGTATTTAGGATAAAGCCAGGTGTCTGTTGCAAGGTTAAAATCAGCATAATCCACGTTGCCGTAACAGAGGTCAAAATCCCAGAGCGGCCCCGCCTTTAGCTGTCCGCCGTCAGAATTCTTATCCTTGTGAAAGAATGTGCTGAAGCGGTACCCGTCAACGTTGTTACATAATTCCTGAATAATCTGAAAATCAATGAATGATTTTGTATCAAAATATTTTCTGAAACCTTCAGCCGGGTCGCTGAAAGATCGTCCGTTAAGAGTGTTCTCTGCATCGGTGAGAAACTGTCTGATGTAGTTCTTTTGCTCATCTGCTATCTCTTCATATTTGGGATAGACATAAGTGAAAACATATTTTTTTGAATAATTGTACCTTATGGATGGATTAATCTGGAAATACTCCTCCGGTCCTGTTCCACCGGTTTTATCAACTTTAAGTATATAACCTCCCGTCAGATCATCGCCTGATATCTCGTCGGTATTAAGTTTGCTTATATCCACCCTGTTGTTATCGCGCTTGACACTTTCCATAAGCTGGTATACTCCGATGTAGCCACCGTTGAGCCAGACCTCACAGAACCTGTTTCGGGGTTGCCAGCCCCCCATTCTGCTTCCAAGATGGAATGTAAGGGCATTTCTAAGCATAGTCTTGTCGGAATAGGGAGCATAAAGCACCCAGTCTTCTTCCTCCGGCATTCCAAGAAGGCTTGCGCTTGTGTCTGTTCCGTCGGAAGCCCTGAGTTCTATCGAATAGCTTTTCTTAGGAAACATCTGGGACGACTGACCCCTTACTTCAATACCAATAAATCCGTCATAATCTGTACCTTCCTGGAATTGGTTATTTAAGTTGCCCGGACCGTTGTCCACAATCTTCATCCTGGCTGTAATTTTGGGATCATCAATTATCTCCTGTCCATCGGTCTCAATTACAATAAGAGGCAGATGAGTGAACTCTGTTACCGGGTCACTGAACCAAAAAGGTGGATCACTGTAATTCCTGCTTTCGTCGCTTATTCCTGCAATCAGAAAGGTAGTGGAGGACAGATCAGATGAACCGGCGTTGCAATTATGAACCTGAAGTGCAAGAAGATTCTCTCCTTCATTCAGGAATTCCCTGACTGCCTGCTTTTCTATGGAAAATCTGGCCGGGATTCCGCCAGAAGGCAGTCGTGCTTCGTATGAATCGAGAACGGCGTACTCATTATAAGCAGGTTCAGTGCCGATGGAACCTATATTAGCACGTGCTATTTCATGTCCGTTCAGGTAGGCAACAAAACCATCGTCAAAATCAACAAACAAAACAATATCAGATATCACACCGGTATCATGAAGACTGAATGCCCGTCGCAGATAAACCGAAGGAACATTTGCAGTTACAGTCATATCATCTCCGTCACCGTAACCTATTCCACCCGGACCAGAGAGCCATGAAGAATCATCAAATCCGGGAGTATTCCATCCTTCGGGAGGCTGGGAGTAGCCTGGAAAATAAGACCAGTAATCCGCAGCTGAAACTACAGCCTCCCAATGATTTGTCTGCTGGGCGTTAAGTGCCGGAAGTAATCCCGGAAGAAAGGCCAAAAGGAAGATGGAAATTCTGTAAATCTTTAGAAAAGGGCTCACTTCATAGAGTAGTTACTGATCGGTTAACATTGATAATTCACAAAATATTGCATATCCGGCATCAAATTTCATCATTTGAAACAATTGTCCAAAAAATACCCTGACAATTTGAGTAAAAGTCCAATTTGTGCTTATTTTGTAATACCGGAACAATTTCCGGATAAAAACAATAAAAGATGCCGCAATTTAGTCAATCTACTCTCGATTTTCTTAGTGATCTTAATTACAATAATGAAAGGGACTGGTTCCGGAATAACAGGAAGCGTTACGACGCAGCCAGAACGGAATTTGAATTTTTCATACAGGCTGTAATAGACAGGATTGTGGAATTTGACACTATCCTGAAGGGGCTGGAAGCTAAAAGTTGCGTTTACAGGATCAACAGGGATATAAGGTTCAGTCCCGACAAAACAATTTACAAAACTCATCTGGGTGCATTTATTGTCAGGGGAGGAAGAAAGAACGGCGACCGTTTTGCCGGATACTATATTCATGTTGAGCCCGGAAACAACAGCATGATCGCCGGCGGAGCCTACATGCCTCCAATGCCATGGCTCACAGCGATAAGGAACAATATAGACGAAAAAGGGGAAGCTTTTCTGAAGATACTGGGCAACAAGGAGTTCAGAGCAGTTTTCGGAGAGATTGAAGGAGAAAAGCTGAAGGGAGCTCCAAAGGGCTTTTCAAAGGAAAACAAGTATATCGACCTGCTCAGAATGAAGAGTTACCTGGCCTCAATTAGTATTTCAGATAAAGATGTATCAGGTCCTGATTTCTTTGATTTTACAATCAGAGCATGTAAAGCAATGAAACCTCTTAACGACTTTCTGAACGACTATTGACCCGGGGTTTTAAAGGTAACATTTCGTAACCGTTAGGGTGTCGATTACCATCGTTCCGTTAATAAACCGGGTTGTATCTGAGTTATTGATTTCATAGTCTCTGATCTCAGCATCGGAGCTGTTGCAGATAGTACGTTTGGCGGAAACAGAGTATGATTCTTCCTTTTCGCCGTCGTTGACAATAATTGTAAAAGTGGTATTGCATTCATAACAACCTGAATCCTTGTTACATGAAAGCAAAAGTACCGCAAAAAGAAATATAAGGATCCTTTTCATTACATACCTTTAAACAAAGTTTTTAACATAGGGTATCTTTCTCATTCGCAAGTTTATCGGGGTAACTTCCAGGTATTCGTCATCCTTTATCTGCTCCATTGATTCCTCCAGCGAATACTTGATTTTTGGAGCTATTCTGTAGCTCTCATCAGAACCCGAAGCTCTCATATTAGTGAGTTTCTTTCCCTTTACCACATTCACTTCAATGTCCTTTGCCCTTGTGCTTTCACCGATCACCTGACCTTTGTAGACGGATTCTCCCGGATCGACGTAAAAACGTCCTCTGTCCTGAAGCCTGTCGAGTGCATGGCCGGTAGCCATTCCCTCATCAAGCGAAACAATTGAGCCGTTCTGCTCAGGCAGGAGATCATCGCCCTTGTACCTGTCGTAGGCCCTGAACCTGTGATACATGACCGCTTCACCAGAAGTGGCAGTCAGCATACTGTTTCTCAGGCCAATAAGTCCACGCGACGGTATGTCAAACTCAAGGTGAATAAGATCACCTTTCGGTTCAATCACTGTCATCTCACCTTTTCTCATTGTAACAAGTTCTATTGCCCTGCCTGATGAATCGGCGGGAACATCAACTGTCAGAGTTTCATAAGGTTCACATTTTACTCCGTCGATATTTTTGAGCAGCACCTTCGGCTTGCCTACCTGGAATTCATATCCTTCCCTTCTCATTGTTTCTATGAGAATTGAAAGGTGAAGTATACCCCTTCCATAAACGTTGAAAGTATCTTCTGAACCCGTTTCTTCAACCCTCAGGGCAAGATTCTTCTCTGTTTCCCTGAAAAGTCTTGTACGCAGATGGCGTGAGGTAACAAATTTACCTTCTTTTCCGTAAAGGGGGGAATTGTTTATTGTGAAAACCATGCTCATTGTAGGTTCGTCAACCTCGATTCTTTGCAGAGCTTCCGGAGAGATAAGGTCAGCCAGGGTATCCCCTATTTCAAAATCCTCCAGTCCTATTACCGCGCAAAGATCTCCGCAGCGTACGCTCGATGCTTTCACCCTGCCAAGACCTTCAAATACATAAAGTTCCTTAACCCGGACCTTTTTAACTTGTCCGCCCTTCTTACAAAGGGTATAGTCGGTCCCGGCAACGATCTCTCCCCTGAACACCCTTCCGATTGCAATCCTGCCCACATAGCTTGAATAGTCAAGCGAAGCAACCTGCATCTGTGCTGTACCTTCTACGAATTTCGGTGCGGGGATCTGTTCCAGGATGGTATCCAGAAGGGCCGTGATGTCTTCGGCCGGTTTTTTCCAGTCGCGGCTCATCCATCCGTGCTTGGAAGATCCGAACAGTGTTTCAAAATCCAGTTGGTCGTCCGATGCATCGAGGTTGAACATAAGGTCGAAAATATCCTGCTGGACATCATCCGGTCTGCAGTTCTCCTTATCTACCTTGTTTACAACCACTATAGGCTTAAGTCCAAGATTGATTGCCTTGCCCAGAACAAACCTGGTCTGGGGCATTGGTCCTTCAAAAGCATCAACGAGCAGAAGGACACCATCGGCCATCTTAAGCACTCTTTCCACCTCTCCCCCGAAATCAGCATGTCCGGGAGTGTCTATGATATTGATTTTAACCCCTTTATAATTAACTGACACATTTTTGGAAATAATTGTGATCCCCCTCTCCCTCTCAAGATCATTGCTGTCGAGGATCAGTTCCCCTGCGTCTTTCCTGTCATCCAACACCTTGCACTCCTGGATAATACGATCGACCAGTGTGGTCTTTCCGTGGTCGACATGTGCAATGATTGCGACATTCCTTATTGGCTGCATATATATGTATAAAGACCTGCAAAAGTAATATTGTTGACTTTATTAATGCTAAAAACGCGTAAAATAATATTGAAAGCAAAAAACTCATATATTTCGTCAAATTTAAAACCCTGAAATATGAAACGACTGATTTTCACCCTTTTCTTTACCCTGCTTGCCTGTAATGCGATGTTCTCCCAGGCAGGAAAGCTTGAAGTTGGCATGAAGGTTTCCGAATGGACCTTTACTGATGCCGACAGGAAGGAATTCACAATGAACACATGGGCCGGCAAGGTTTTGCAGATCAACTACGTCGATCCGGATGAATCGGACCTTAACGATCCGTTCAATGATGCGATCGACAAGGCAACCGACGTTGATAAACGGATAGACAAGGAATATTTCAAGGGATTCGGCATTGTCGACACTAAATCTACCTGGAAGCCGAACGGTCTCATCAGGATGATTGCAGGCAACAAGGCAAAGAAATACGATACCACCATATTGTTCGACTATGACGGCAAGCTTCACTCAGACTGGGGATTGCCCAAAGACAGCTATACGGTGGTGATAGTTGACAAAAACAGAGTATGCAGGTATATCTATTCAGGGAAGATCCCTGAGAATGAAAACGAGAAAATTATCCAGATGATCATAGAACTGACCAGGGAATAGGTCAGTCTGCTTCACTGATATCAGAGATGTCGGTCCCCAGCTTTGCCTTTATGCGCTGGAGGTCGTTTTTCATTATTGCAATTGACTGGAAAATCTGTTTTTCAGGCATAACAGGTTCAGGTAATTCATTGCTGATGTAATTGACGAATTTCCAAATTTCCTTTACCTCATTTATGTGTATTTCATAGGGTTCATAAAGAGGGTTCAGCGAAAACATTGTAAGTTTTCCCGTCTTAAGGATATTGTTCTCAATTATCTTGAACACTATTCCGTCATCAATAGTGAACACTATATAGGCTTTGCCGCTCACCAGTTCAGTCCAGTCCTGAATATACTCTCCTGTTACCCATGATCCGTCGGGTATCGGGAACATGGAATCGCCCTTCAGCTGGAAAGTCCTGTACTTTCTTTTGTCAGAAAGAAAAGGAAGGTTGAATACCGGGAGTTCTCCTATGAATTCCGGATCGGCATATCCGGTTGCATATCCTGCCTTTGCTTTTTCAGCAACCAGCTCTATGTTCTCCCTGTTTCCTGAATTGACCGTTGTTGTAAGAATCCTCAGGTTGCTTCCCTTGACATAGGCATCGTAGCCCCTTTCGAGTTCACCGAGCTGGCTTTCCGACAGTTTTGCCATGTCGATCTTGAGAAGAGTGTCGATCGACAGGTTGAAATATCCCGAAAATGTTACCAGGACATCAATTCCGGGCTGGGCCACGCCGTTCTCATACCCGCTAAGTGTGGAACGTTTCAGGTCGAGGGCTGCTGCGACATCATCCTGGGTGCGCCCCCTCCTTTTTCTCAAAAATTTTATGTTGGATGCAAAGTACATGAGAAAAATTGATTATATTGTAATCATAAATTTGATTAATTTCTAATCAAAAGTATGATATGTTTACGAGAAAAGCAAATATTTCAAAGAAAATTTTCTGATTATAAGTATAAGTCGGACCGGTTTTTAGCACAAAAGTCATTTTGCAATGTTCACTGCAGGCAATACGGAAAGATCTGTTCTTCATCTCGACATGGATACGTTTTTCGTGTCGGTCGAGAGGCTTCGCAACAGCAAGCTTGACGGCAAGCCTGTAATAATAGGAGGTTTGTCGGACAGGAGTGTTGTATCGAGTTGCAGCTATGAGGCCCGGAAATATGGTGTCAGTTCGGCTATGCCGATGAAAATGGCCAGGAGCCTTTGTCCCGATGCGATAATAATCAGGGGCGATATGGAGGCTTACAGCAACTATTCGCACATTGTGACGGATATAATTGCAGAACGATCTCCTCTTTATGAGAAAGCGTCAATCGACGAGCACTATATTGATCTGACGGGTATGGACCGTTTCTACGGATGCTACAAATGGTCGCACGAGCTGAGGCAGCATATAATAAAGGAGACGGGTCTCCCTATATCTATAGGGCTTTCGGTAAACAAGACAGTATCGAAGATCGCGGCAGGAGAAGCAAAGCCCAACGGTGAAAGGGAGGTGACAAGGGAAAGGGTTAACCCCTTCCTCGATCCCCTGTCGATAAGCAAGATACCCATGATCGGCCAGAAGACCTACCACACACTGCGTTCGATGGGCATTGCCACCATATACACCCTGAGGAACATTCCGTACGAGATGCTTGAAACGCTAATGGGAAAGAACGGCACGGAGATATGGAAGCGGGCCAACGGCATCGATTCCACCCCTGTGATCAGCTACTCGGAGCGTAAGTCAATAAGCACCGAACATACCTTCGATAAGGACACCACAGACATGGCAAGGCTGAACCAGCTTCTTTCAGGCATGGTAGAGAAGATAGCCTATGAGCTCAGAAAACAGGAGAAGCTCGCCTCGTGCGTGACTGTAAAAATAAGGTATTCGAACTTTGACACCCATACACTGCAGAAAAGGATAGCATACACCTCCTTCGACCATGTTCTTTCGGGCGTTGCAAAAGAGCTTTTCGGCAGACTGTACCAGCGGCGCATGCTGATAAGACTGATAGGCGTCAGATTCAGTCACCTGGTAAGGGGTGTTCAGCAGCTCGACATGTTCGATGACACTCCTGAAAAGGTCAACCTCTACCTCGCCATGGACAATATCCGCAACCGCTTCGGCCGCGATGCAGTAAGCCGGGCTGTCGGAGTCATGACCGTTTCGGAAAGGGAGGACAAAGCACGGCGGCAGATCGAAAATGCCGCCAATGAACAGAAAATGATGGAGGAGAGACTGAAGAAATATATGATGTATGGACGGTAAGGCGTAAAGGCGTCTCCATAAAGTCTATTTAAAATGTATCTGAATTGTCATTCATATTACAGCCTTCGCTACGGGATGATGTCCGTGGAACAGCTTGTGCAGGGCGCTGCAGAAGCCGGAGAGAAGTGTATTGCAATGACCGATATAAACAATTCGACCGGTATCCCCGAGTTTGCAGGCGAATGCATCAAAAAAGGAATAAAACCGCTTGCCGGTATAGAGTTCCGGAATGAAAATGATCTTCTGTACATAGGTATCGCAAGAAACAATGAGGGACTGAAAGAGCTAAACGAGTTCCTGTCGGCTCACAACATTGACAAAACTCCCCTGCCCTTCCCTGCTCCCGATTTTTCGAATGTTTATATTATATACCCGCTTTCCGGGATGCCTGTAAGGCCGCTGCTTGAAAATGAGCGGGTTGGAATAAGACCTTCTGAGATCAACAGCCTGATGACAATCCGGAATTCAGCAGCCAGAAACTCGATGCTTCTTCTTCTGCCAGTCACCTTTGCTTCGGAAGACGACATCTTCGTTCATAAAAGCCTGAGAGCAGTAGACAACAACATCCTCCTGAGCCATCTGAAACCATCACAGTGCGCACTCGAGGACGAATTCTACCTGTCTGCCGGAAAAAAGGATTATCTGCAAAGCGAGCATAAATGGCTGATTGCAAATACAGAAAAGCTGATGGACGACTGTTCGCTGGATTTCGACCTGAACACCCTGAAAAACAAAAAAGTGTTCTCGGCAAGCAGATACGACGACAGGCTTCTGCTTGAAAAACTGGCATGGGACGGGATGATATACAGGTACGGCAGGAATAATGAGGAAGCAGAAAGAAGGATAAGACATGAACTGGATATCATCGACAAGCTTGGCTTTTCGGCCTATTTCCTTATAACATGGGATATCGTAAGGTATTCGATGGCAAGGGGGTTCTATCATGTAGGACGGGGCAGCGGAGCAAATTCCATTATTGCTTATTGTTTGAAAATCACTAATGTTGATCCTATCGATCTAAACCTTTACTTCGAGAGGTTCATAAACCCGAAAAGAAGCAGTCCTCCCGACTTCGACATCGATTATTCATGGAAAGAAAGGGATGAAGTAATCGACTATATTTTCAAGAGATACGGCAGAAAACATACTGCCCTGCTCGGAACAATAAACACTTTCAGGGGAAAGTCGATAGTGCGTGAGCTTGGAAAGGTTCACGGGCTTCCAAAGGAAGAGATAGACAGCCTGATCGACAATCCGGCATCGGAGGCAAACAGGAATGAAATATCCGGACTGATCTTTTCTACCGGGCTCAGGATAGCAGATTTTCCGAATATGAGGAGCATCCATGCCGGAGGGATCCTGATCTCAGAAGAGCCGATAACCTGTTACACTGCTCTCGATATGCCTCCCAAAGGATTTCCGGTGACTCAATGGGATATGTACACTGCCGAGGAGATAGGATTTGAAAAGCTCGATATCCTGAGTCAGCGCGGTATCGGCCACATACGCGAAAGCGCTGAGATAATACTGAAGAACAGGGCAATAGATGTTGATGTCCATGCAATCCAGAGTTTCAAGCACGACCCCAAGGTAATGGACCGTCTCCGGAGAGGCGATACAAAGGGCTGCTTTTATATAGAGAGTCCGTCGATGAGGGGACTTCTGCAGAAGCTCCGGTGCGACAACTACCCCACCCTGGTAGCTGCAAGCTCGATAATCAGGCCGGGTGTTGCCCGTTCGGGAATGATGAGGGAATATATTCACAGGTTTCACAACCCCGGCAGGTTCGAATATATACACCCTGTGATGAAGGAACAGCTGGAAGAGACATTCGGCGTTATGGTATATCAGGAGGATGTTCTGAAGGTTTGCCATCATTTTGCAGGGCTCGACCTTTCCGACGCCGACACCCTCAGGAGGGCAATGAGCGGAAAGTACAGGTCGAAGCAGGAAATGCAGAGGATTGTAGAAAGGTTCTTCCTGAATTGCCGCGAAAAGGGTTACAGCGAAGAGATAACAAAAGAAGTATGGAGACAGATCGAATCTTTCGCCGGTTATTCATTCTCAAAAGCCCACTCGGCGTCCTATGCCGTCGAAAGTTTTCAGAGCCTTTACCTGAAGGCCCACTTTCCCCTCGAATTCATGGTTGCGGTGATAAATAATTTCGGAGGTTTTTACAGGACCTGGGTGTATGTCCATGAAGCCAGGAGATGCGGCGCAGCCATTCATCCTCCATGCGTCAACAAAAGCACTTACAAGACAACAATATACGGATCGGATATTTACATTGGCCTCATTCATATCCAGAGCCTGGAGGAAAAGCTGGCCAGGTCGGTCGAAGTGATCCGCAATGAAGGAGGACTGTTCACAAGCCTGAATGACTTTGTCGACAGGGTTTGTCCCGGCCTTGAACAACTTATACTGCTGATAAGAACAGGAGCATTCCGGTTCACAGGTAAAAAGAAAGCTGTCCTGCTCTGGGAGGCTCATATGGCTATCAACGGGATCAGGCACGAGAATATCCGGCCCCTTTTTTTACAGCCGGTCCGAAGCTTTATCCTCCCCGACCTTATACATGACAAACTGGATGACGCTTATGATGAAATAGAGCTGATCGGATTCCCTGTAACGATCAGCTGGTTCGACATGCTCGAGACATCATTCAGAGGCGAAATCAAGGCAAACGACATGCTAAGCCACTGCGGCAGGAAAGTCAGGATGGTCGGTCACCTTGTCACAATCAAGTATATCAAGACAATAAAGGGGGAATGGATGAATTTTGGGTGCTTCATTGATCCGGAAGGAGACTTTTTCGACACCACTCATTTTTCACAGTCGCTAAGCAAGTATCCGTTCAGGGGAAGCGGAACCTATCTTATTCTCGGGAAGGTAGTTGAGGAGTTCGGATTTCCCTCTCTCGAAGTGGAAAAACTTGCAAAGCTTCCTGTAAAACCCGATAAGCGATACTGATTCAGGACATTGGGATTCCTCCCCCCGAAACAATATCATCACCCGGGGTTCCCCTGAAAACTGAAGCATTTGATGCTATTGAAATTTTTCTGAAACCTATAAACCAGAAATAAATGAAAAGGGGAATGAAAATTGAAAGAAAGACAGGCGAATTGGCCATCAGCAGGAAATCGTACAACCCGTGAAACACAAAAGGCAGGAAAAAGGCCAGAGCCAGATATATACCACGATATTTTGCATTGAACTTTGCAAGGCCAAAATAGTATCCCATCACTACTCCGAACAGGGCATGGGCGGGAACTGCCGTAAGAGCCCTTACAATGCCTACGGAATATCCTCCCGAAAAAACATACAGGATATTTTCAATTCCTGCAAAACCAAGAGATATGTAAACCGCATACACTATGCCGTCGAACCTTTCATTAAAATGACTGCTCTTCCAGAAGAAAAGCAGAAAAGCAAGAAATTTCATTCCCTCTTCGGTCAGACCTGCCGCCAGAAAGGCAGTCCAGGCAGCATTGGAAAGACCTTCGAGATTCCCGGCCGGAGCCGATAAAAGTTTCTCAATCAATACTACAGGTAATACTATTATAGCTCCTGCCAGTAAAGCCTTTAATAAATAGGAAACAGGTTCCTTCTCATACTTGTCCCTGCTATAGATATAGAAAGCAATAATAAGGATGGGTGCGAGGGAGATGAACAAGAGATTGTTGAACATGGGTGCGGAGGTTGAAGTTTAGTCACTCACTGGTTTGTCTTGACACTTTAAGGATGCCCCTGATGCCCTGTATTTTTCTGATTATCCCGTAAAGAACATCATTATTTGGCACCATAATGCTGAGGGTGCCTTCCGACATGCCGTCTTCGATTCTGTAGCTGAAGCTTCTCACAGTCACATTGTATCCGGCAATGACATCGGCTATCTTATTTCCTATTCCAATATCTTCAATGCCTGAGATTTTTATTAAGGCGTTGAATGTGGGAGCTCCCTTTGCCTTGGTCCACCTGGCAGCCACTATCCTGTAGGGGTAGCGTGACATCATGTTATGTGCATTGGGGCAGCTTGTTCTGTGAATTTTGATTCCTTCCGAAATCGTAACAAATCCAAAGATAGAGTCACCAAAAACAGGATTGCAGCACCTGGAAAGCCTGTAATCGAGACCGTCAACCTTTTCTTCTATTACCAGATAATCTGAAAAGGAAGACGAGTCTGTTTCCTTCAGCTCCTTTTCAGGAATAACCGGAGGAGGAACGGGGGCCTGCTCATCTTTATCCCCTCTGAGCAGGACTTCCTTTATCTCAAGCAGGTCGAGTTTTCCTGATTCTATGCTGCAATAAAGGTCCTGGGCATTTTTAAACTCATAATGATTTATAAGCTTTTGAATTACCGGATCACCATAGTTCAGTTTCCAGTTCTTGAGCCTGCGCATCAGGATTTCCTTTCCTTCAGCGGCCGCCTTTATTTTTTCCTCGCCAAGAGCCTGTTTTATCTTTGTTTTTGCCTTGCTTGTAACGACGAATGAAAGCCAGTCCTGCTTTGGTTTCTGATTCTTTGACCTTATAACTGAGACATGGTCTCCGTTCTGAAGCTGGTACCTGAGCGTTACATTCCGGCCGTTTACCTTACCTCCGACACATGAAGCGCCAACTGCGGTGTGGATGTCGAATGCAAAATCGAGAAGAGTGGATCCTGCCGGCAACTGGCGCAGGTCGCCTTTCGGGGTAAAGACGAAGACCTCATCGGTATACAAGCCAGACCTGACCTGGTCGAGGAAAGCATCATCTTCTTTTTCAGTCGATTCAAGTATCTCCCGCATCCTGGTAAGCCAGACATCAAGCCCTCCCTCTCCCTTTATTCCCTTGTATTTGAAATGAGCGGCAAGACCTTTCTCAGCTATTTCATCCATTCGTGATGACCTTATCTGCACTTCTACCCATTTACCCCTGGGTCCCACCACTGTTGTGTGAAGGGATTCGTAACCATTTGATTTCGGGACAGATATCCAATCTCTCATACGGCTTGGATTGGGCTGGTACAGGTCAGTGACCACAGAATAAACTCTCCAGCAATCGGCTTTTTCATTTTCCGGTATACTGTCGATAATTATCCTGACTGCGAAAAGGTCGTATACCTCGTCAAATTCCACTCCCTGCTTTTTCATTTTAAGCATTATGGAATGAATAGACTTGGTCCGGCCTTTTATGGTATAATTGAAACCGAGCCGGTCAAGCTTTTCTTTCAGCGGAGAGGAAAACTCCCTGATAAGCTTGTTCCTTGAGGCAGTGGTCTGCTTTAGTCTTCCTTCAACATATTTATACTGGTCCGGTTCCAGGTATTTGACTGCAAGATCTTCCATTTCCGACTTGATATTGTAATAACCCAGCCGGTGAGCCAGAGGAGCATACAGAAAATAAGTTTCGGAAGCAATGGGAAGTTTGTCCTTTTCAGGGGCGTTATCGAGGTTTCTCATATACTCGAGCCTCTCGACCAGCTTGATTAGTATCACTCTGACGTCATCCGCAAGGCTCAGAAGAAGTTTTCTGAAGTTCTCGGACTGGTATGAAGCCTGTGTAGAATCGATGCCGGTTATACGGTTGAATCCCTGGAGTATCTCGACGACCTTAAGTCCGAATTCCTTTTCAAGTTCCTGTGGAGTTACTGACAGTCTGCCATAGGAGTCGTGGAGAAGCGCTGTTATTATGGTAGTAGTTCCCAGCCCCATTTCACCGGCAACAATGGACGCCACCGACAGAGCATGTTCAATTTCGGGTTTTCCGGTGAGAATCGATTTGCCGGAACATGCCTCAATGGCCAGATCGAGGGCACGTCTTATTTTTTTCGTATCCCCGGGACCCAGAATACTGCCTGCCGACTTAAGCAGGAAACGATAAGCACTGTTTATTTTCTGATGTTCGGTCATGGTCATTTACCGGAGAAAATATTCATCCCTGAAACTTACTAATTATGATGGATTTTAGCAATATTCAGACCAAATAAATCCAACGGTAAAGATAATCACGGAAGGCTGTTCTTACTTCGGTGCTTCTCTATCCTCAATCTTTTCAAGATCTTCCAGTCCTTCTATTCCGACATCGTCCGACAGCTGGGAAAGGCTTTTCAGATCGAGGTCACCTCTTATTGAAATCAGAGTATTGTCGCCCGGTCCTCCTGTAATTACAAGAAGCTCAGAAATCCTGTCGCCTTTCTGCCTGACCAGGAACCTGGTTTCATCCTTTCCCTCCTTCACGGCCATCAGCTCCTCATATACTGACATATTGAGCTTTCCTGTAAGTTCCTTGTAAAAGTTAAGATTAAGGTTCAGAAGGGAATCACTCACTGATAGTATCCTGATGGACGACAGTTTGTTTATCAGTTCGCTTTTTTCACTTTGCGTGTTTTTAGCGCTGAAGAGTCCCAGGAGCTTACCTGATATTGTGACGATTGTAAAGCCCTCCTTTTCGGAGTATCTGTCGAAGAATTCATCCACTTCATTGGTCTGGGCTGTTGCTGACACCCCAATTAGAAGGATTATTGATAATGATATTATTCTCTTCATTTTAATTCTTATTTTCAGTGTATATACAGATTTCTATTCCTTGTTTTTGTCTGGATTTCCCAGGGTAGAGAATACAGCTTCCAGCGGTTTCATATTGTCTTCGATGAGCGATGCCGATCTCCCCACTGCATTCAGTGTTTTGCCTGTTTTTTCCTTAAGGGCGCCAAGTTGATCAAGCGCCTTTGTTCCTTCATTCATACGCTCGGATACATTATATAGTATCTTCATCGCCTCTGCATAAGCCACCTCCGGATCGGAGTAAGTGTCGCGGATATCAGGCCGGCGTTCGAAGAAGAAATATGCCGCAGCCAGTATAACGACAGCTGCCGCAGCCAATGAAAGAAAAGCATAAAACCTGCTGCGTTCCGGCATAGCTAAGGGTTTATTTTCCCTTTCTATCGCAGCAATAATCCTTCCTTCAAAGTCTGGCGACGGTTCCGGAATTATTGTTTTGGATTCATGGCTTAAGTATCTGAATATCTCCTGTTCCCCGGAGAGTTCTTCAGGTACATCAGCTCCGCTGAAATATCTTTTCAGAAGTTGTTCCTCTTCAATTGTACTAATGCCTTCATAGTACCTTTCAAGCAATTGTTTTATCTCAGGAGTTTTCATTTTGCCTGTTTATTGTATTCATCCCTGACGCTTTTCCTTGCCCTTGAAAGGATCACTCTCAGGGTATTAATATTCTGACCTGTTAGCTCTGCGATTTCTTCAAAGCTGAGCTCATCTATGTCTCTCATTCTGATAACCTCACGGTACTGATCAGGAAGTTCTTCTATTATTCTTAGCACTATAGCGGAGGCTTCCCGGCGTTCAATTTGATCGTGAGCTGAAGGTTCCGGATCATGCAATCCCGCCAGAGCTGTATCCCGGCCCGGGTCCATGAACCTCAGCTTCCTGACCTGATCTATGCAATAATTCCGTACCATTGTCACTGCCAGAGCTTCGACACTTTCATATTTATCAAGTTCCATTCCCATCTTCCATAGTCTGACAAATACCTCCTGAACAGCATCTTCTGATCCCTCCTTATCCCCGAGGATACGGTATGCATGACCATAAAGCTTTCTGCCCGACGTAACCACAAGATTGTCGAATTCGGTCCCTGTCATTGAAAGAAAAGAGTTTATCCTTCCCGGCAAAGATAATTACATATTACTATAGTCCCGAAATACTGATATGCCCCTTATTATTCCTTGCCTCACGGCTGAATTCCTCTGCTTCCTCAATCGTGATTCTGCCTTTGAGCTGCAATATGAAATTATCCTCACCTCCTCCGACAATAAGAAACTCCCTGATCACTTTTCCGTCCATCCTGACGAGCATTCGTATATCCTGATCCTTCTCCAGGACACTCATGTATTCTTCATAGTTTTTAAGGTCTCTGTCGCGACTGATTGCAGCTATAAAATCGGTCCTTCTGTTCTCACTCTCATCCGGAATCAGGATTCTGACCGAGGTAACTTCATTGGGCCATACATTTTTTGTACAGCAATCATCATCTGATTTTAACAAGCTCAATAAGTTTCCGGAAATTTCAATATTTATAAATCCGCTGTCGTCAGAATGCTTTTCAAACAGCTCGTCTACTGACCTTTGGCCTGAAAGAGTGACGGCAAATACCGAAAACAAAAAAAGTCCGATAATTCTTTTCATTGTTACCATGTTTTAATGTAATAATAGTCTGTTTTCCGGATGACGAATGAAGTGACATTTCATTACAGCAGAATGGTAAAAAAAGTGCTAATAAAACAGAGAAGTTATTTTGCATTAAAATATTTTTATTCTAACTTTGCACCGCAAAATTATAAAACTGACATTACTGTCGTTGCATGACTAAAGCGGTTGTCAGAAGGTTCTTTAGAGCAACAGTAAAATTAATCCGGATATACATCTCAGATCGTTCTCAAATACTGACAGACAGATCCGGAACAGCAGACAGATTGATTTAGTAGCTCAGTTGGTAGAGCACATCCCTTTTAAGGATGGGGTCCTGG
>ERZ1645192.406-NODE-406-length-35272-cov-7.168328_pt1 | contig 35272 bp, 30 predicted proteins | sample MGYA00575354_ERZ1645192 | MGnify/ENA primary metagenome ERZ1645192 (study PRJEB40844, sample SAMN11349763) | freshwater sediment metagenome | isolation source: river sediment | host: Sediment | place: India: Faizupur Khadar , New Delhi | collected 2017-02-21 ...
GGCTCCAGGACAAACTGCCAGAGGATGTTCGGTTCCGCGGAAACGGCCTTGCGCACTCGGGCGGCCATGTCGAGCCGTCGCGCCAAAAGATTCCGGCCTTTGAAAAACATCGCGCGCCGATTTTCCGAACGTTGGAAAAGATCCGGCAATTCGCGGCCGACGAATCGCCGGGTCGGGCAATCCGCGATGATGCCCAACTTCCTTTGAACCAGCGCCTCCGCGCGCCGAAGTTCCTCGGCTGACAAGCTTGCGGTGGATTGGACCTGGTAGGGCGGGCGGTCGAGCGCGCGCAGTCCGAAACGCCGCTGGTCCCGGCGGATTTCTGTTCCGGGCAGGAGAAGGGTCTGAAGGCATTGAACGCGTATTCCGCGGAGCTTCGCCGCCCAGTCCAGCATGTTGCGGATTTCGTTCAGATCCTGGCCGGGCAAGCCGTACATCAAGTCCACGGTCACGAGAATCCCGGCGCGCGCCAGCGCGCGAATGCCGCGGTCCAGACGTTCCAGATTGGTTGGTCGGTGGATGCGCCGGAGTGTGTCCAGGTTCCGGCTCTGGACGCCGACCTCGATCTCCCGGAAGTTGGCGGCCGCGAGCAGGCGGGCGTCGTCGGGCGTGATCCTGTCGGCCTGGAGTTCGGCAAAGAACTCCAGCCGGCGGCCCCGGTTCAATTTCGCGAGTCCCGCGATGATCCGGCGGAACTCCGGATTCGCGTTGAACGTGGGATCGATGAACCGGATTTCGCGCGCTCCGCGGCGGCGCAGGACGCGGACGCGTTCGAGTACGTCGTCTGCGAGCAGGCAGCTGATTGCGTGCCGCCGATGGCCGTAGCAGCAGTAGGAGCAACGGAGGGGGCAGCCGCGAGTGGTTTCCAGGTAGGCCATGCCGTTCGCGTCCGGCTTATTATAAGGATAGGCCGCGGGCGGCAGATCGGTCCGCAGGTTGAAGGCGGGCGGTTGGGCGGGCGGCGAGTACCGTCGGCCGGTGCGCAGCGCTTTGAGGATTTCGGGAAAGACCTTCTCGCCTTCGCCGGATACCGCGATATCCGCCATCCGGCTTCGAAAAAGAAACGGATGATCGGGCGCGACCTCGGGCCCGCCTGCGACGACCTTCAGCTTCGGCAGGATCCTGCGCGCCTTCCTGACCAGGTCGAGCGTGCGTTCGATGTTCCAGAGAAAGAGGGTTGCCGCAATGACGTCGGGCTTCAGCCGCGTGATCGCCGCGAGCAGGCGGCGGTCATCGAGCCGGTCCGCGTTCGGGATGGACACGATCCGGTGGAAGCGGCGCTCGCCGGACCGTTCCAGCGCGTGCCGCAGGTAGACGGCCGCGAGCGGCACGTTTTCCTGCTGGCCGTGCGCATCGTGATCAAGCCGGGGCAGCTGAAGAAAAAGGATCTTTCGAGCTCTCACGAGGCTGAGTTAACCACGGAGACGCGGAGAAAAAAAGCATGAGCTTGCACACTCAGGTTTCAGGTCTCATACTCAGATTTCAATACGTTGCCCCGGTAGCTCAGTTGGACAGAGCAGCGGTTTCCTAAACCGCAGGTCGCGCGTTCAAGTCGCGCCCGGGGTACCATTTGTCCGTTCAATTCATCATGAAAACAAACACAAGAATCGCGGGAATCATCTGTCTGGTGGTGTTGGGCCTGTCCGCGGCGCGGGCCGACTGGCCGCACGTCGTCAAATCGGCCGACGGCGTTCCGATTTCGTACGAGGTCTATGGCTCGGGCGAGCCGACGTTGGTTTTCGTCCACGGCTGGAACTGTGACGCCCGCTACTGGCGCGAGCAGATCCCGTTCTTTTCGAAGAAGCATCGCGTGGTTGTCCTCGATCTCGCCGGCCACGGCCACTCGGGCCTGTCGCGCACGAAGTACACGATGGCGGCGTTCGGGGAAGACGTGAAGGCCGCGGCGGAGACAGCGGGGGCCGGCCGCGTGATCCTGATCGGCCACTCCATGGGCGGGTCGGTCATCGCCGAGGCGGCGCGGCTCATGCCGGCGCGTGTCATCGGACTGATCGGCGTGGATACGCTGGAGAACGTCGAGTATCCGCTGACGCAGGAGGAGTTCGTGAAGATGACGGCTCCCTTGCGCGAGGATTTCCAGGCCGGGTCCCGGGGCTTCGTCGGCCAGATGCTTTCGACCAACACCGATGCGCAGCTCCGCGAGTGGATTCTCTCGGACATGTCCGCGGCGTCGCCGGCGGTGGCGATGAGCGCGATGGACGAAATGATGGGCCAGTTTATCAGCGGCGAGGCGGCGAAGGTGTTCGAGCAGGTCCGCGTGCCGGTGATGTCCGTGAACGGAAGCCTGTGGCCGATCAACTACGAGGCCAACCGCCGGCACATGTTGTCCTACGATGCAATCGTCCTGACAAACGCAGACCACTTCCTGATGATGAACCGCCCGGCGGAGTTCAACGCCGCGCTGGAAGGGGCGGTGGAGAAGCTTCTGAAGAACGTCTCGGAACCTTGACGGTGCGCTATCTCTTGTCCGGATCGAGTTGAAGCCGGACGCCTTTGATTCTCTCTTCGCCGAACCGCTTCTGAAGGTTGGCGAGGACCTGCTTCTGCCCGTAGCGGCTCAGGTCGCTGAGCCACGCGGGATGATCCACGAAGATGTGGAGGATCTTCCGGTCGAGGCGGCCGGGGCGGGCGTGTTTTGCCACTTGCGGGCCGACGAGGGTCTCCCATTCGGTGATGAGCGCCTGTTCCCAGAAGTGCTTCTCCAAACCCATACCCTTCACGACGCTTTCGATCACAGGTTCAATGCCGGTGGAGCGGTCCGGCTGCGGAGGTCGCTCCCGGAGGATGTGGTGGCGCTCCCGCTCCAGTTGCCAGCGCGCTCTGTCTTCGCCTCCCCGTTTCATGAAGGAAAATCCTATTACAGGGGAAACGGAAAAAGCGACTTCGTAATTGCATCCGGACGAATGAAGGCCAGAATATCCTTCATGAAACTCCCGATTCTTCTATCCGCATTGGCTCTTGCCTGCCTTCTTGGCGCCTGCGCGACGACCTACGAGGCGAGGAAGGTGCAGCCGTCCGGGTTCCTCGGCGACTACTCGCAGTTGGAGGCCGAAGGGGAAGGACTGCTCTATGTTGACCGGGACGTGAAGGGAAAATACCCAGGGGTGATCCTTGAGCCCGTTCGCTTGTACGCGTCCACCAACGGCCGGCTGTCGAGACTCTCCCCGGAGGACCAGCAGGTCCTCGTGAACTACCTTCATGCGGCGCTCCAGACGTACATGACGAACCATTTTGCGGTGGCGGACGAAGCCGGGCCCGGGGTGATGCGCGTGCGAATGGCGATCACGGAAGCCCGTGCCGCCAACGTGCCGATGGATGTCATTTCAACCCTTCTTCCGATCGGTCTGGCTGTGAGCGCGGTCAAGCGGGTCGCCACGGGCGCGCACTCGGCCGTGGGCTCGGCGGGGATCGAGTGCGAAGCGGTCGATTCGGTTTCGGGCCGGAGGCTCTTCGCGTTTGTGGATGCGCGCGTCGGGCGGAAGGTGACCGGCCGATTCGACAAGCTCAAGCAGTGGCACACCGCACAGGACGCCTTCGACTTCTGGGCACAGGAGATCGCCCGGCAACTGGAGGGCGTTGGCTCGTCTTCGGAGTCCGAATCCAGCCATGAGAAGTAAAAAGCCCGCCGCACTTGCGGCGGGCCGGGGAGGGCGGACAAGACAAAGCGAAAGTAGTCAGTGGTCCGTTTGCTTATCGCCGGGCGGACCAAAACGGATCATCCAGTCGATGGCGGCTCGATCCCAGCCAATGTCGTGGCCGGCCTTCTGGCTCTCGTAGTACTTGTGAAGAAGAATCTCCTTCTTCATGTTGTCCCACTGCCGGAAAAGCAGAGTGTTCTTCACCCAGCAGGCATCCTCGTCCCGCGGGCCGTCCGACTTGACCATCTTTCTGTACGTCTGGGTTGACATAGGTTATCAACTCCACTTGTAAGGATACCCCTACGGTGTTAAAAGTAAAGAAAAACGTTTCTATAACAGCGTAAACCGTTTAACCTGAACAACATGAAAATACGTTTTACCTGATTTTGTTGCCGTCGGGATCGGTTTTTGGAAGATATCGTAAAAACCGGTTTTGACTCGGTGTGAAGAGCGGGTAAGTTACAGAAACAGTCGAACAGACGAAAGGAGAAGGAAACATGAGACGTTATGTTCTATTGGCGGTTGCGGCGGGGTTGTGTGTAGGGCTCACGGCGTGCTTCACGACTTCGGGGAAACAGGGGAAATGCGGAAAACCCGCGACGTGCGGGGCGGCGCAGACGGAGAAGATGTCCATCGATCAGTGTCCGGTCATGGCCAAGCTGAACCTGACGGATGAACAGAAGGTAAAAGTCCAGGCGATCTGCGACAAGTGCTGCGGATCGAAGTGTTCCAAGAAGGCCTGCAAGCAGATGACCGCGGAGCTTGAGAAGGTTCTCACTCCCGAGCAGATGGCGCAGTTCAAGGCGGCCCGCGCCGAAATGAAGAAGGAAGGCAAGTGCGGCAGTCAGCCCAAGGGTTCGTGCTGCAAACAATCCGAAGCGTCCGGCTGCCCGATGAAGAAGTCGGACTGACCAGAGGCTCGAAGCAGATCGTGATGGTTCGAACGGGTAGAGAGGCACAGCCGTGCGTCTCTACCCGTTGCCCCTTGTAGACACGGCATCCGCTTCCGGCGGGCTGTTGGTTTCTACTTGCCGCACAGGTTCGCGCGGATGAACTGGAAGCTTTGCTTCAGCGACTCGAACGGATCGCGCGGACAGACATCCTGCTCCGGCACGAACCACCGGCATCCCGATTCCTCCGCCGCCGCGATGATGGCGGGCCAGTTCAGGTTGCCGCTGCCGACCTCGGCGAACACGACCTCGTTCTTCGTGCTGATCGCGTAATCCTTCATGTGCAGGACGACCAGCCGGTCCTTCATCCGTTTGCACCAGTCGGCGGGGTCGCCGCCGCCGAACTGCACCCAGTACGTGTCCAACTCCGCCTGCACGAAACGCGCTTCCGTTTCCGCGTAGAGGATTTCGAGGACGGTCTTTCCGGCGACGCGCCGGAACTCCATGTGGTGGTTGTGATAGCAGAACGTGATGCCCGCCTTGTGGAACGCCTCGCCGGCCGCGTTCAGCTTCCGGGCGAACTCGCGCACCTCGTGGAGCGTGCCGAAGGGCGGGTTGGTTCCCGGCCACGGGTACGTCGTGATCCGGCACCCGAACGACTGCAGTTTCCCGATCACGCGCTCCGGGTTGGCGAGCAGCGTCTCGCCGTCCTCGTGCGTCGCGCAGCAGGCCAGCCCCTCGTTTTTCAGCATCCGCGCGAGTTCGCCGTCGTCGATCGCGCCCATCCCGCTGATCTCGACCGCCTCGTAGCCGATCGTGCGAACCTTGCGGAGGCTCGCGGCGATTTCGCGCGGTGTCTTGAGATGATCGCGAACGGTATACAGTTGAGCGGCCACCTGGTGGAGGTTCATGGGTCATCCTTTCTGAAGGCGTTTCAGGAACCGTTCGTAATGGGCCGCGTTCAGCGGCAGGTCCACGGTTTGTTCTTTGAACGAAGAGTAAATCATTGCGTTGGCCAGTTCGAGAGACCGGGTTCCCTCCTTCGCGGGCGCGATCAGCGGCGTGCCGTCGAGGATGGCATCCACGAAGTTCCGGGTCAGGGCCTGGTGAAGTTCCGGAGTGCGCGGCACGCGAACGGCTGTTTGCCGCGCTGCGGGTTTGGCCATCGGCGCGCGGGATGTCCTCCTGAACCTGGCGGCGGAAACGGAGTTCCGGGTGAGAGTCAATTTTCCGCCTTCCAGCACGATCCGGCCAAGGTCGCCCGCGATCTCGAACCGGTTTGTCCCCGGCGCCTCGCCCGTGGAGCCGACGAACACGCCGGTGGCGCCGCCTTTGAACTCGAGGCGGGCGGTGACCTCGTCCTCCGTGGCGATCGGGTGGTATTTCCCGATCGAGCAGAAGGCCCGGACACGCTCCGGCATCCCGCAAATCCATTGCAGGAGGTCGAGGTGGTGCGCGTACTGGTTCATGAGGATGCCGCCGCCCTCGTGCCGCCACGTGGCGCGCCAGCGGGCCGCCTCGTAGTAGACATTGGTCCGGAACCACTCTGTCATCTCGAGATGGACGCGCTGGAGCGCGCCGATGACGCCGGCCGCGACCGCGTCGCGGATCCATTGGTGCCGCGGGTCCGCCCTCTGGTTGAACATGATGGCGAAAACCTGTTTCCGGCCCCGGTGCGCGGCAACGAGCCGCCGCCCCTCGGCCAGGTGGCGCGCGAGCGGCTTTTCGACCAGCACGTGCAGTCCCCTCCGGAGGGCGTCGATGCCGATTTCCGCGTGCAGGGACTGCGGCGTCGCGATCAGCACGGCATCCGCCGCGCCGGAGCGGATCAGCGCGGAGCTATCGGTGAATGCCGCCCCGTGCCGCGCGAAGGGGCGAAGAGCCTTCGGGTTCGGATCGCAGACGGCGGTCAGAACAGCCCGGGGCACCTTCCCATCGAGCAGGCCGCGGGCATGGAAGGCACCGATGGATCCAAGGCCGATCACGCCGATTCGCACGCGCTTCATGGGGTGAATCGTAGGGTCAGCCGGCAAATAGCTCAAGCTTGGTTCTTGGGTTGCGGCGGTGAGCATGCTAAGGTAATCGCCATGAAACGTGTCGTGTTCATGATCCTTCTCGTGGCGGTCGCGGCGGGCTGCGCCATGCTGGACTCAGGGTCGAACGCCGGCCGCTACGTGGTCATCCATTACTACCCGTACACATTCTCCCTGGTGCGAACGATTGCCAAGCCGATGCCGGACTACGAGAACTGGGATGATATCCGGATGCGGCTCGACATGGAGCGGCTGGCGAATCTTGGCGTGGATATCGTGATGGTGACCGTGGAGCCGGATCGCATTCAGGACCGGGGCCGCGCGCTGAATTACCTGCGCTTCGTGGACCGCGCCTCCAAGTATCCCTTCAAGGTGGCGTTCATGGCGGACGGGCGGCGTGCCTCGCTGTTTGACATCCGGAAATTCGGCGAGTGGTGCGAGCGCAACCTTCCGAACCGCCTTGGGTATTTTCACCACGAGGGACAGCCCTTGGTCGAGTTCTGCCACGCGGAGGGCGCGGCAAGCTATACGAACCCGCACCTGACCATCCGCCGGACGGATGGGGGGGCCGAGTGGACCTGGGGGCCGGGCGAAAAGTACCAGCCGGAAGTGAGCCCCAACGGCGAGCAAATCATGGTCTACGCGGGGCTCTTGCGCAACGGGGACCGGCCTGAACTCGGCTTCAGCCTGACGAGGGACAAGGGCGCATGCATCCGCCGACAGTTCCGGCAGGCCGCGGAAACGGACGCGCGCTTCATCTGCATTTCCAGCTACAACGACTTCTACGAGGCGAGCGCGGTGGAGCCGAACACGTTCGACGGAGAGTCGGCCTTCAAGGCGCTTCGCAGCGAGATCCAGGGTTTCAAGTAGGCCGCGTCGCGCTACTTCTTCAATCCGAGCCCGAGCAGAAAGATGGGCCGCAGGATGCTCCACCAGCCGATGATGGGCGTCATCTTCGTGTATCCCAATTCCTTCGGAGGATAGATCTTGGTCGCGGGGACCTCCCGGACCTTGTACCCCAGTTTGATCGCCTTGAAGAAGATGTACGGTTCGAGCTCGTAGGCGTTGAGCCACTCCTGGTCGATCTGAATCCTGGAATCGTTGAAGATCGACACGCGGATCGCCCGGAACCCGTTCGTGCTGTCCGTGATCTTCATCCCGGCGGCCAGGCTGAACAGCCACGGGTGCAGGCGCGTCGCCATTTTCCGGTAGGCCGGCATGTTGCCCGTCTTCCCGCCCGCCAGGTATCGCGAGCCCTGCACGAAATCGAATCCGTCCTCGAGGATGGGTTTCGTCAGCGCCGGGATTTCGGCCGGCCGGTCCTTGTCGTTTCCGGCCAGGACAACGAGGATGTCGAAGTTCTCTTTCTGCGCGAGCCGGATGCCCGTCCGGATTGCCGCGCCGACGCCCATGCGGTGCGGGTGGGAGACGACGCGAACCCCCCGCTTCTTGATCTCGGCCACGCTGCCGTCGGTCGAGGCGTCGTCCACAACGACCACTTCATCGACGAGACCGGGCTGGAAACGGTCCAGGACGCTGCCGATTTTCTTCTCCTCGTTGAAGCAGACAGGAAGGGCAAGTATTCTCATGGGGCGCATCCGTTCGGTTTGTCTCGCGCGCTGCCGGGGCTGTCCCGAGGGGCGGCGGCAAAAACCTCATTTTCCGTAAATGATTTCGGTCTGCCGGCCCTCGTTGGCCAGGGATTTCGACGCCGCTTCCAGAATGTCCACCACCTCGGCTCCCTGCCGCGCGCTGCCGCGGCCGTTCAGCGGGTCGTTGGTGTTGATCATCGCGGCGAACGCGCGCGCCTGCGCGGAGAGCGGTTCCTGCGACGGGATGCGCGGCAGGATCACGTCGCCTTCCCGGGCGAGAAGCTGGAATTCGCCGAACGAATCGTATTTCGGCTCCTTGACCACCGACCGGTCGTAGATCATCACCGGTCCCGGCACGCCCAAGTCGTCCCACGTGATCATCTTCTTTTCGCCGACGACCGTGATCTGGCGGATTTTCTTCGGATCGAGCCAGCTCACGTGGATGTGGCCGAGCACGCCGTCGGGATAGTGCAGCGTCATGAACACGATGTCCTCCAGCTTCTTCTGGAGGTAATGCCCGCCGACCGCGGCGACGGTGGCCGGCCGCTGGCGCAGCAGGTGGTTGAAGATGTAAATATCGTGAGAGGCCAGATCCCAGGCCGCGTTCACGTCGTAGCGGAATGGGCCGAGGTTCGTGCGGACGGCGCTGAGATAATACACCGGGCCGGCCGCCTTTTCGTCGAGCGCGCGGGCCAGGTACTCGATGCCGGGATTGAAAAGGAATACGTGCCCGACCATCAGGCGCACGTTTTTTTTCTCCGCGAGCGACACGAGCTCCCACGCGTCCTTCCCCTTGGAGGTCAGCGGCTTCTCGCAGAGCACGTGCTTGCCCGCGGTGAGCGCGTCCCGGACGATTTCGTAGTGCGTGGCCGTCGGCGTCGCCACGACGACGGCGTTGACGTCCGCGCGCGCGAGGACCCGGTGATAGTCCTCCTCGATCGTCATGGCGGGATAGGAAGCCTGGATCCGGGCGCGGTGGGCGGCATCGGTCTCGGCGGCGGCAACCACGGAACAGCCCTTGATCGACTGGAAATTGCGCACGTGGTTCGGGCCCCAGCGTCCCAAGCCGATTACCGCAATGGAGACAGTCATGCTCGCTCCTTCGTTTGCCTTTCCGTGCCGCGGATTCCCGGCGCGCGCACGGGTCAACGGACCATATCAAACGCCGCCTGCCGGTCCAATCCGGAATGTGAATGCCGAGGCAATTACGGCGATCCCAGCGCCTGCTTGACGACCTTCGCCACCGCCGCGCCCACGCCCCGGACCCCGGCGATTTCCTGCTCGGTCGCCTTCCTCAGGCGCGCGACGGAACCGAAATGTTTCAGCAGCAGGTTCTTCCTCTTTTCGCCGACGCCCTCGATTTCATCCAGCATCGACTCGCGGATGCGTTTCATTCGCAGGCGACGGTGGTAGGTCAGCGCGAAGCGGTGCGCCTCGTCCCGGAGTTGAACCAGCACCTTGAGCGCGTTGGAATCGGCTGGCAGGCGGATCGGGTCCGGCTGCTTCCAGTGGATTTCTTCGAAACGCTTGGCCAGTCCGGCCGCCGGCAGGTCGCGCAATCCCAGCGCCTCCAGTTCCGCGCGTGCGGCGTTGAGCTGGGTGATGCCGCCGTCCACGAGGACCAGGTCGGGCAGGTTCTCCCTCTCTTCGAGCGCCCGCGAGAACCGCCGGCGGATGACCTCGGCCATCATGCCGGGATCGTCGCTGCCCGTCACGGTCTTGACGCGGAACATCCGGTAACGGTTTTTCTGCGGGATGCCCTCCACGGAGCAAACGAGGCTCCCGACCGCGTGTGTGCCTGAGATGTTGGAAATATCGTACGCCTCGATCACCCGCGGAAGCTGCTCAAGCCCGAGCACCCGGCGCAGTTCCTCGACGCCGGCGCGCGCATCCTCCGTCTTGATCGCCAGCGTCTTTCGCGCGCGGATCCGCTCCTTGACCGCGCGGCGCAGGAGGAACAGGGTGTCGCGCAGGGCGGCCGCCTTTTCGTAGCGTCGCTCCGCGGCCTCCTTCTCCCTCGCCTGCCTGATCTCCTCGAGGTACTCCGGCCTCTCGCCGCGCAGGACCGCGACCGCGAGGTTGACGCGTTCGCGGTACTGCTCCGGGCTGACCTTCGCGATGCACGGCGCCGAGCAGAAGCGCACGATGTCGTTGTGGCAGTGCTTGTGATCGTCCGGCCCCGGCACGCGCGGCCGGCACACCCTCAGGCCGAACCGCTTCTCGACGAATTCCAGCGCCGCCCACGCCGCGGGCGACGACGCGTACGGTCCGAAATATACCGCGCCGTCGTCCTTCCGGATCCGGCACGCCTCGAACCGCGGGAACGGATCGTCCGGGTTCACGCGGACCAGCAGGAAACGCTTGTCGTCCTTCATGTCCACGTTGTAGCGCGGACGGTAGTCCTTGATCAGCCGGCCCTCCGTCAGGATCGCCTCCGCCTCCGTGCGCGTGACGAGGATGTCGAAATCGTGGATGCTGTGGACGAGTCCGCGCAGTTTCGGGTCGGCGCTGCGGAGCGTGGCCTGGTGAAAATACGAGCGCACGCGGCTGCGGAGCGACGCGGCCTTGCCGACGTAGATGATCCGCCCGTCGCGGTCCCGCATGAAATAAACGCCGGGCTTGTCGGGCAGGTTCTGAAGCTTCTGCTTCACCTTGTCGGGCAGGTTCATCGGGGACACTATACCATTTTTCCAAGGCTTGGAAAAATGGCGGCGGAAATTTCCAACCCGTGCCGAAAATCCGGGGGTGCTGAACCGGGCTTTTACAGGAACGTGGAAGATTGCGGCGCCTTGGCCTGGAGAAGTTCGTCGGACAGGAGCCGCTGCGGGTTGATCCGGTTCTCGCACTCGTCCAGCCAGAGACCCAACTCTCCGAAGTGAAGCGGCTTCTTGAACAGCTTGCAGCTGACCTTCCGGGCGTGCGCGACTTCCTCCGGAGACCAGTCCTCGGACAGCAGCGCCACGTTCCGGATGCGGCAGCCCGTCCGCAGGTTCTTCTCAATGGCCTGGAACATCGTCACGTTGGGCATCGGCAGGTCGCAGATCAGGATATCCGTGCACGCGTAATGACAGGTGTTGTTGTGAAGGAGCATGCAATCGGCGGGATTGGAGAAGGCGACGATTTCGTATCCCCGGCGGGACAGAAGCTCGTTGAGCTTCGACCTCAGGAACAGGTTTTCCACGAACACCATGGCCCTGATCTTCATGGGTCACCTCTCTACTTTCATTATAATCGAAATTCGGAGTATGGCAAATGGTTGTTTCCTGGCGCGAGTCAGTCTAGAATCCAGGCACAAAGGAGGGATGGGTGTGAGGGTTTTCAAGGCATCTCTCGTTGTTCTGCTTCTGGCGTCGCCTGCCGTCCGCGGCGGCCTGCTTTCCAACCCGTCTTTTGAGGACCCGGCGGGCACCACGAACTGGGCCGGAACGGGCTGGGCGGCATCTGGATCTGCGTGGCGCCGGCTCGAAGCGGCCTGGACCGGAAGCCGCGGCGCGTGGGTTGACGCTTCGGCGGCGGGGGAGGCCCGCTTTTTTCAGGATGCCCCGGCGCCTACGGGGACCTACACGTTCAGCGGCTGGCTGAAGATCGATCCGGGGTGCAACCCGACAAACCTCCAACTGCGGCTCGAGTGGAAGGACTCCTCCACGAACGACGTCCAGCCCGCGTCCGTCGCGAACCTGACCGGCCTGCCGCGGGACGCGATCTGGCATCACGTGCACGTGACCGGCGCGTGCGACGGCGGCGGCCTCTCGTTTGTACGCGCCATTTTCGAGTCGCAGTACACGAACCGGACGTCCGGTCCGTCGACGATTCTGTTCGACGAGGCGGACCTGTATTCCGGGCCGTACGCGGGCGTTCAATACATGGCGAACGGGAGTTTTGAACGGGGCGATGCCGATGCATCCGAGTCATGGTTCGGCAGCTCGTGGGGCGTCGTGACCCAGTACGTCGGCAACAGCCGGCGCAACTGGTGGACGCTCTGGGGAGTCTGGCACGGCGTGCTTGAGGGGTGGTGGGGAGGGGGAAGCAGCAACTTTGTTTCGACGTTCTCGCAGAACATTTATCCGCAGGCGACGGGCGCGTGGACCTATTCGATCTGGCTGATGCGGGAGCCCCTCTTCGTTCTCAGCAACGCGCAGCTTCGTCTCGAGTGGCGCGACGCGACGTACACGAACACGGTGCAGGTGGAAACCGTCACCAACCTCACGGTACCGGCCGACGGCGCGTGGCACATGTATACGCTGTCCGGCACGTGCGGCGATACGAACCTCTTCGAACTGCGCGCAGCGGCGGCGTTCCAGTACGACGTGACCGCGGCTGGCAAGTCCATGTTCCTCGACGACGCGCGGCTCGTGCCGGAAGGATTTACGAACAGCCTCGTCCTCGACTTCGGCTACCACAACCAGCACCATTATGATCCTTCCCTCGAGCGCGTGCCCGGCACGAACGGCTACGGCGCGTTCCTCCAGCCGAATTACGCGCGGACGACGACCACCTTCTACGTCCTCGCGAACTACCCCAGCACTGCCGAGTACCCGGACTCGGACGGGATCGTTTCGATGTACACGGCGTACCAGATTCCGGGCACGACCAACTGGACGATCGCGTATTCCAACATGACGAAGGTCGGCTCGATCACGCTGACGACGAACACGCCGTTCCACGGCCTGCCCGCGAGCGGGACGCTGGACTTGAACGTGTACCGGTACGAATGGACCCAGCCGTGCAGCAACGGGATCCCGTACACCGAGCCCATCAAGGTGTACTATGCGCCGAGGTTCATGCTGGCAGACGGTGGGACGGTCGAGACGCAGTACCTCGTGCGGCTCGACGGGGACGTCACGAACAACTGGCCGCAGTATCCGCAGCTTTTTCACTCGAACCAGTGGGAAAAGGATTACGCGTACTTCAACCTGCGGCCGCAGGTCCGCACGGTCTTCACCAACGAGAGTTTCGAGCACCCCGAAGTGGTGGTGTCCAACTGGCTGGGTGCGGGCTGGCAGGGGTACGGCGACGCAACGCGGGACGATTGGTCGGCGCGTTCCAGCCCGATGGGCGCGTACCTGCCGGGCTGGTTCTCCCAGCGCTCGCTGAACGAGAGCGGCGTGATTCAGCCGATGGCCGTCACCGGAGGGACGTACACGTTCGCGGCGTGGCTGCGCAGCGACCCGTACGTGGATTTCAACCGTCTCGATCTCCGACTCGAGTGGGTGAACGCGTCGGGCGTGGTCGTGCAAACGGACCTTCGGGATCTGGCCCTGTTCCCGCGCGACGGCAGCTGGCATCACGTCTTTGTCAGCGGGACATGCACGCAACGGGATGTTTCATACGTGGTGCCCGGGGTGCACGCGCAGTTCTGGCCGCGGCTGGGCGACCCGGACCGCGTCCAGGTGGATGATGCGGGGTTCTACGCGGGGCCGTATACCGGCGTGCAGACGCTGGCCAACACCAGCTTCGAACGGGGCAACGCCGGGCAGTTCCGCGGCAGCGCGTGGTATGCCCAGCCGGAATACGTGGCCAACTACCGCGCGGCCTGGGGCGGGCGGCGCGGCGGTTCGTCCGCCGTATACGAGGGCGCCGCGACGAACCCTCCGCCGTTCACCACGCGGATTTCGCAGGGCGTGGCGCCGGGACCCGGCACGTACACGTTTGCCGTCTGGATGCTGCGCGACACGAATTTCCTGATGACGAACGCCGAGGTCCGGCTCGAGTGGTACGACGGCACGTTCACGAACCGGCTGCAGGCGGACAGCGTGACGAACTTCGTCGCGCCGGCCGACAACACCTGGCGCGAGTACCACATCACGGGCGCCTGCGCGGACACGAACTTGGCCGAGGTGCGGGCCACGGTCATGGTCCAGTACGGCGGGAGCCCGGGGTCCAACGGCGCGACGGCCCGGATCGACGATGCGCGGCTGTTCAGCGGCGGCTACGTGCCGCCCCTGATCGTGGACTGGGGCTATTTCTGCGGCGGGGCGAACGACCCGCGGTCCGAGCCGGTCCCCGGCGGCCACGGCCCGTTCGTGCAGATCGATTACGCGCGGACGACGACCGCGTTCTACGTCATCGCGGAACATCCGACCATCGCGCCGGACGCGTCGGTGACCGGCGTCGTGGGGATGCGAATTTCCTATTGGAGCACGCTGATCACGAACTGGCTGGATACGCAGACGCCGATGGATTTCCTGGGGACCGTCGAACTGGCCGCAGGCGCTCCGTTTCACGGCCTGCCTCTCGCGGACAGCCACACCGTGAGCGTGTACCGCTTCCGATGGACCCAGCCGCTGGACGCGCTGGGCCGGCCGTTCACGAACCCGATGACGATCTGGTATTGCCCGTATTTTCGCACGTTGCGCGGCGGTACGGACATCGTGGAGAACCTGTGGCTCCTGAAGTCAGGCGAGATGGCGAACAACTATCCGGCCGACCCGCAGCTGTTCGGCGACTGGTTCCTCCACAAGGACTACGCCTACACGAACCTGTGGACGCCGGACCAGGATGCCGACGGAATGCCGGACCTCTGGGAGCTGCGGTATTTCACGTCGATCACAAATTGCCGGCCCGCGGACGACACCGACACGGACGAGTGGAACAACGCGGAAGAGTACATCGCTGACAGCGTGCCGACGAACGACGCATCCTATTTCCACGGGCGCATTTCGGCCGTCACGGGGACGGCGGTGGGCGGGCTTCGCGTCGACGCGCCCACGACCAACAGCCGCCTGTACGATGCGTACTGGAAGACGAACCTGATGACAGGCGATTCCTGGCGTTCGGTTGGCCCTTCCGCGCCCGGCGATGACGCCGGCGGGAACCTGTGGCTGACGGTGACGAACGCGCAGGACACTCTGTTCTACCGGACCGGCGTCAGGCTTCCTTGAGCAAGACTACGCCGCAAGGGCGGGTCGCAGTTGTTTCTTGTGGCCGCGGATTCCGTACGCTAATTTATGCACGAGTTTCGCATGAGCGGCAAAAGCCTCAACGTTATCGAACTGGCCAAACTGGCGCACACGTCCAAGAGCACGGTGAGCCGCGTGCTGCGAAACGAGCCGGATGTCTCCCCGAAGACCCGCGCGCGCGTCCAGCGGCTGATCCGGAAATACGACTATCATCCCAGCCTGTTCGGGCGCGGCCTGACCGGCGCATCCACGGGGCTGATCGGGGTGCTGGGCCGCTGGATGGAGAGCGGCTTCGCGGCCGAGGTGCTTCGCGGCATCGTCGCCGAGGTCGAGCGGCGCGGCGGGCACCTGCTCTGCAGCTTCGCGCCGAACATCGACGACTACGTCAGCATGTGGCGCAAGTTCGCCGCCGGCGGGCAGGTGGACGGCGCCATTCTCATCGCGCCGGCGAATGAAATTTTCGCGCACTCGGTGAAGCCGGGCGACCGGCCGGTGGTCCTGTGCGCGTGCAAGCCGCCGGACGAGAAAAGAGGCTGGGGGAAGATCGGTTCCGTCACGATCGACAATCGCACCGCGATGAATGACGTCGTGGACCACCTGGTGGGAGCGGGATGCCGCCGCCTGGTGCATCTGTCCGGCGCGCCGGATATCCTGGACGCGCAGGAGCGCCGCCGTTTCTTCATGAAGGCCGCGGCCCGGCACCGCGGCGTGAAAGCCGATGTCGTTCAGGGCGCGTGGACCCGGGAGCTGGCCTACACGATTGCTCTCGAGTACATCAACACGCACGGCGGTCCGCCGGACGCGTTTGTCGCGTTCAACGACTCGGTCGCGCTCGGGGTGCTGGAGGCTTTGCAGGCGCGCGGCATTCCCGTGCCCGGCAAGGTGGCCGTGACAGGCTGGGACGACATCCTGTTCGCGTCCTACGCGGGGCTGACGACCATCCATCTGCCGATGATCCGGATGGGCGAAGAGGCGGCGCGTCTGCTGTACGAACAACTGGATGATCCGCGGCGGAAAGTCGGCCGGCCGGTCCTCCTCAAAATGCCTCTCAAGGTCCGGAGCACCAGCGGCAGGCCGCGGAAGTAGAAGCGGCTGATCACGCGCTTCATCCCCCGTTGTCCGCCGCAAGTTGACCGTCCGTCCTGTCCCTTCTTTTGCGAAGCGCGTCCCACACCTCGCTCAATTCCCCGCAGCGGAACAGCCGGGCCAGCACCAGGTAGATGATCACTCCGCACGCCACGCTGAGCAGGACGGACTGGATCTCGTTCAACTTGGGAATCAGACCCAGGCGTTCTCCGAACCGGTAAAGCATCCCGTTGACGGCCGCCGCGCCGATGCCCATGCCGATGGCCGCCGCGAGGCTTCTCGCGGCGCTCGCGAGGATCTGCCGCCATCCGGGCGAACCCAGCCGCCGGTGGATGAACACGGCCAGCGTGATTCCATTGAAGCCTTCCGAGATGACTGTGGCCAGGGCGAGGCCGGCGTGCTTCGTGTAGAGCGGGAGGGTCAGGATGAAGAGAATGTTCAGCATGAAGTTGAGGGTGACGGCGACGAGCGCGATCTTGACCGGCGTTTTCGTATCCTGCGTCGCGTAGAACACGGGGACAAAGACCTTGGCCAGGCAGAAGACCATGAGGCCGGGCGCGTAACACTGGAGCGCCAGCGCGGTGAGGCGGGTTGATTCCGGCGTGAACCGGAACTGCTCGCAGATCATCTGCACGAGCGGGCGGGCCAGGGCCAGCAGTCCGATCGCCGCCGGGATCATGACGAACAGCAGGTTGCGCAGGGAGTGGTTGATCGTCGCCCGGATCTGCGCGAAATCGGACCGCGCCGCGTGACTGGAGAGGACGGGCAGGAGCACGGTGCTCAGGGCGACGGCCAGGATGCCCTGCGGAAAATAGAGGAGGCGTTCGGCGTAGAACAGCGCCGCCGGGGCCCACGAGCCGACCCAGATCGCGAGGAAGCTGTTGACCATGACGTTGATCTGCGTCACCGCGAGCCCGATCGCCGCCGGGCCCATGAGGGTGAAGACGCGGATGACCCGCGGATCGTTGAGACCGAGATTGAAGCCGGGCCGGTAGCCGCACCGGATCAGCGCGGGAATCTGGACGGAAAGCTGGATGACGCCGGCCGCGAAGATGCCCCACGCGAGTCCGTACACCTGCTCCTCCAGCGTCGATCCGATGCGCGGGCAGACGGCGAGGAGGAAGGCGATCCACGTGATGTTGAGGAGGCTGGGCGTCAGCGCGGGCAGGGCGAACTTGTGGTACGAATTCAGGATCGCCATCGAGAGCCCGGCCATGCAGATGAAGAACAGGTAGGGAAGCATGATCCGCGCGAGCGGCAGAACCATCGCGGCCTTCTCGCTGAGCCCCGGCCGGTTCATGAAGAGCGTGATGCCGACGACGCCCAGCGCCACGACGCCCAGCAGGACCACCCCGACCAGGGAGATCACCTTGCGCGCGAGCGCCCACGCTTTTTCCTCCCCTTCGTTCCGGCGGGTGGCCACCAGCACGGGCACGAAGGCCGACGACAGCGCGCCCTCGCCGAAGAGCGCCCGGAAAAGATTCGGAATGCGGAAGGCGACGAAGAACGCGGAAATCGGGAGGGACGTGCCGAAGAAGCCCGCGGTCAGAACATCCCTCGCCAAGCCCAGCAGGCGGCTGATCGACGTGAACCCGCCGATCATGAACGCGGACCGCATGACATTACGGTGTTCCACGATCCTCCGCCTTTCGGGTCGGGATGGCGATTGCCGCGGCGATGCAGGCCGCCACGACGGCCGTCCCGAGCCAGGTCATGGCGATGGTTTCGCTCGGGCCGAGCCACGCGCCCAGCCGGTCGCCGCTCCGGTCGAAAAGAAAGGTGCCCATGCCCATCGCGAAGACCCAGCCGCCGTGCAGGCCGATGGCCGGATAGATGCTGCCGGCGCGCCGGTAGAGAATGCAGAACAGCAGGCCCATCAGGAACAGGTTGGCCAGGGACGGCGCGAGGTAGCGTGCCTCCACGCCGTCGGTGATGTGCGGGATCATCCGGATCCCGGCCAGCCAGTGCGCCGGATCCAGCCCGGCCGGTTCGGCCGGCCGCGCGAGGTGGATGAGCGCGAAGACGGCGCTGGCCACGACGGCCGCGGCCCAGAAGCTCAGCCGATGGCGGAACACGCCGAACACGTAGCCGCGGAAGAACGTTTCCTCGAACAGGCCGATGAAGAGGGACCCGGCGAACAGAGCGCCGAATTTGCCGAGCCAGGCCGCGAACTCCGTCGAGCGCGGCTTGAACACGAAGGCGCCCGCGAGATCGCACCCCGCGTAGATCGCCGCCATCAGGAGGGCTCCCGCCAGGTACCATGCGGCGATCTTCCGCCAGCGGCGCGGGTCGCGGGTCCAGCCGAGGTCCGCCAGGCTCGTGACGCCGGAGAGCCGGACCGCCGGGTAGAACAGCAGCAGCGCGATGACCAGCGCGCTGCGCGAGAGCACCCGCTTGAACTCGGGGTTCGTCAGGTGCGGGCCGAGATTGACGTGCTGTCCGAGCCACGCGAGCAGGTTGTAGATCTGCGGCGCCAGCAGCGCGCCGGCGAGGGCCGGGACGGCCAGCAACAGCAGCAGCGAGGCGATGGGGCGCGCGCGGGTGGCCGTCATGTTTCACCATTCCGGAAAGAAGGGGGGATCAGGTCCGGCCGGAGTTCGGAGGTGTAGAACGGATAGCGGTCGCGCGCGTCGCCCGGGCGCACGTGCTTCCATCGCTTGTACAGCCAGACCCAGCACTCGGGGTGAGTGCGGATCATGTCCTCGTACACGCGCGTGATCTGCCGGGTGAGATCGAGAATGGCCTCGTCGGCGTGTTCGCGACGGTACGGCGGCGGCGCGATCGTGGGCGGGATGTGAATGTGGTATCGGCCGTTCGCGTCGGGAATGCTGAAGCCGAACGCGATGCCCGTACCGGTCCGGTACGCCAGCGATGCGCCCGCGGCGGAGACCGTCGCCGGGACGCCGAAGAAGTCCACGAACACGCCGCCTTCGTTGATCTGCGTGTTCTGGTCGAGAAGGAGCGCGACGCGCCCGCCCTCCTTGAGCGTGCGCAACATGGAGCGCACCGCCCCTTCGCGGTCGAGGATGATCTGGCCGGTCGCCTCCCTCTGACGCCGCAGAAGCCGGTCGACAACCGGGTTCTTGAGCGGCGTGGCCACGCTGGCGAGCGGATAGCCGCGGAGCGCCGCCGCCAGCCCGAGGACTTCCCAGTTTCCGAAATGGCCGGTGATGCAGATGTACGGCTTCCCGCCGATGACCTCGCCCGGCTCGCGCTCGAACGCGGTCCAGTCGGCGATGCGCTTCGCCGTATCGCGCGAGAACCAGGCGATGTCGAGCGCGACGAGGGCAAACGTGCGGCAGGACGCCTTGAGGATGCGCTGTTTCTCGTTCGGCGGCAGGGTGTCTCCGAAAACCAGGTCAAGGTTTGCGCGGCCCACGGCCTTCAGCCGCCCCGCGAAATGGTAGCCCAGCGTGCCGATCCCGCGCGCAAGCGCCAACACGGCGCGGCGCGGCAGGGGCGCGATCAGCCAGCAGGCGGCGAGCGTCAGCGCGAATTCGATTTTTCTCCGGATCAACTTCAGCGGGTTCATGAATCGGGAGGAGTATAAACGCTGAATGGCGGGACAAAAGCACTTTTGGCGGCTTTGACAACCGCGGGGCCGTTCTGTAACGTGCCGTCATCATGAAAGTCAGCGGCTTCACATTTCTGCGCAACGGCGAGATGCTGAACTATCCGTTTGTGCAATCGATCCGTTCGATCCTGCCCCTCGTGGATGAGTTCGTCGTCGCGCTCGGGCCGTGCAAGGACCGAACGGAGGAGATGCTCGCTTCGATCGGCGATCCGAAGGTGCGCGTGATCAGGACCACGTGGAACGAGGGCATGAAGCCGGACGTGTCGATCAAGGGATTCGTGTACGGCCAGCAGAAATCGATCGCGCTGTTCAACTGCACCGGCGACTGGGCGTTTTACCTCGAGGGCGACGAGGTGGTGCACGAGGACGATCTCCCGAAGATCCGCGCCGCGATGGAGAAGCATCTCGATAATCCCGAGGTCGAGTCGCTGATCTTCGACTACATCCATTTTTACGGCAACGCGAACACGTATGCGTGGTCGCCCGGCTGGTACCGGACCGCGCCGCGGATCATCCGCAACACGATCCCGTGCTGGGCGCCGAAGGGGCTTTTCTTCGTCGTCCTCGAGGACCAGAAGACGGGCCGCTACCCGAAGGCGGCCCACACCGGCGCGCGGATTTTCCACTACGGCTGGGCGCGCGGCGAGGAGCGCATCCAGGCGAACAAGGACCAGATCGAGAAATACTGGGGCAAGGTGTCGAAGAAGATCGATTGCTCCGAAATCGACTCGGCTATTCTTCGTCCTTTCACCGGCACGCATCCGAAGGCCGTCCTGGACTGGTTGCCGAAGACGGATGGGATTTTCAAGCCCAACCCGGACCACCGGCTTACCGCGAAGGAAAAGAAGCACCGGCTGATGCTGAAGATCGAGCGGCTGTTCGGAGCGGAGTTCTCCAAGAAGCACTACACGCTCGTGAAGTAGCCTCTTCCTGTGCCTACCCGCACTTCTTTCGGAGGATCACGCGCGCCTTGTTGCCGATGTGCAGCCTGTTGAAGATGAAATTGGAGACCGGCCGGTACGAGTAGGTTTCCCAGACCACGAGTTCAAATCCCGTGGCGTTCAGCAGATACTCGAACGATTCGCGGCAGAACTCGTTGCAGTGGCCGGGCCGGTAGCCTTCGGGATACTTCCTCCGGTGCAGGCCCGTCTTGCGCATCCAGCGCTGGAACCGCAGGTCCAGGGCCTCGATATTCGGAAATTCCAGGAGCGCGCGGCCGCCTTCGCGGAGCAGGGAGCCGATGCTGTTCAAGGCGCCCCGGCAATCGGGCAGGTGCTCAAGAACGTGGCGGAGCAGAACGAGGTCGTACTGCCCGCCGTCCGGGCTCCGGTACTCCAGGAAATTGGCCACCTCGACCTCAATACCCAGCCGCTGGTTGACGGATTCGGCCAGGAACGGAGACAGCTCGAGGCCGCGCACGGTCCACCCGTCCTGCCGGGCCAGGTGCAGCAGGCGCCCGTTGCCGCAGCCGATCTCCAGCAGGCGGCCGGGGCCGCGGATATGCGCTTTGAGAAACTGGTGGCTCAGGGTCTGGGCGCGGTTGGATTTGACGGTCTCATCGAAAGGATCCACGTACTCGAGAGCGTATTTTTCCTGGTCGATGCCGCCGGCGAGATCGTAGTTCACCAGCTTGCAGACGGGACAGCGGTGGAATCGGAATTCGTCCCGGTTGCCCTGCGTGTAATACAGGGGCAACCCGTCGTGGTCACACAGGCGGCATTTCATGGTTCGGGCCTTTCTGGAGCCGGCGGCTCCCGGCGGTGTCCGAACAGTTTCCAGTTCGGCGGGCGGCCGTCGCTGACTTCGAACATGAATCGGAAACCCAGTTTCTGAATTTCCTCTTCATGCGCGGCGTCGGTGCGGGTCATGACGAAGGTCGGATGCTCCTCGCCGGCGCGCGCCTTCAAAGCGGGCAGGTCCGTCCTGGGGACGATGCCCCGGTAGAAGATCAGAAACTCGTCGCCGGGCCGGGCCTGGTGCTGGGGGTACTTGAAGTCGCTGATGAAGAACAGGTTCGTTCGTCCCGTCAACGCGGCCATGCACTCCGCCTCGCTGCGGCAGGGGAATTTCTGGTGATCGGCCACGGCGTAGCCCGCGAATCCGAACGTGGACGCGACCCACATCCACAAGGCGGTGTAAAGCGCCGCGCTTCCCCAGCGCTTCTGCGCGTGGGCGCGGGCGCCGGCCATCGCGGTACAGGCCAGCGCGACAAACAGCGCCGCGGCCATCGCGACGTTCAATCCCACCACGACGGGCGCCTCGAGCCAGCCCGCGCGGATGAACTGCCGCTGGAAGACGATGAAGAGCGGCAGGGCGAGCGTGCAGAGCGCGAGCAGCGTCCAGTGGATACGTCGAAGCCAGAGCACCCAGCGCGCGGCGACGCCGTCGCGGTCGCCCTCCTCGAGTCGCGCCCAGACGAGCGCGACCAGCAGACCCGCGAGGGGAAGGATGGGCACGATGTAGCGCTTGTTCTTTACGGGCGACAGCGTGAACATCGCGAAGACGATCACGAACCCCAGCCAGGCAAACCACGTATTGCGGTCGGCGCGCAGGGCCCGGTCCACGACGACCCGGATCAGCGACGCGGCCAGCCAGAGGCTCCACGGGAAGACCACGGCTACGACGGAGAAGTAGAAGAACGGATTGTGGAACGCCTCGAGGATAAACCGGTATTCGCGATCGAGCGCCCGCACCGCATCCGGGGCGGTCCCGGCCGCGGCGATAAACCACGGGGTCATCAGCGCGACGGCGGCGACCGCGCAGACCGCGACTCCCGCGGCGTTGCGGGCCCGGCGGTCCGGGAACGCGACGAGCGCCGCGGCCAGCGGCGCGAGGACCAGCGCGAAAGCCAGCGGGCCTTTCGTGTAGCTCGCGGCGGCCAGCGCCAGCGTGCTGAGCAACCAGCCGGCGACGATGCGGCTGCGCGATTCGCCCTTCATCGCCCAAAGACCGGACGCGACGGCCAGGGTGGCCCAACCCATGAGGTGCGTGTCGTAGGAAGCAATGCGCGCCTGGCGGATGAACGCCATGCCCGATCCTGTGACCAGGGCGGCGAGCATTCCGAGGCGCGTCCCTCCCAGCGTCCGGCCGATCCAGAACGTTGCCGCGACCGCGAGCAGCGCGAACCCGACCGACAGGACGCGCGCGCGCAAGGTCAGCCTCTCCACGCTCGCGGTGTCGGGGTCCAGGTCATGCCATGCGAGAAGATTCATCCATACCAGCATCGGAGGCTTCTGAATGCGCGGCTGGCCGTTCCAGGACGGCATTTTCCAGGCGTCGGACTCGCCGTGATGGATGCGGAGCCACGTCTCCTGGCTGGTCATGAAGGAGAGGACCTCCATGATGCGAACCGGGTCGGGCTTCCCCACATTGATCAGCATTGGGGGCGCGCAGAGCAGCAGCACGAGCGCCAGCAGGATCCAGGGATTTCCCTTCATGGCGTCGGCCTCGTTCGATGCGTATGGGTGGAGGGGGCGGGCGCGGGGTTCATGATGGTTTCGATTCCGCCAGGCACTCGATCGCGGCCGCGCAGGCCTGGTCCGGATGAATAGCGGCGAGGGCCGTCCGGGCCTCCGGCGAGTCGCGCGGGATGTCGCGCGCGCGCAGGTCGCTGTTCTGCAGGACGCGGCAGACTCTGCCCAGCGGGCCCGTCTTCGACGGGTCCGTAATGCCGTAGAGGGCGACGACCGGGGTGCCGACCGCCGCGGCGAGGTGCATGCCGCCGCTGTCGTTGGCCACGACGAGATCGCACGCCTTCAGCGTGGCGATCCATTCGGCGAGCCCGGTGTGGCCGGCGAGGTTGAGCGCGGACGGGCCGATGCTCCTTGCCACTTCCTCGCAGAGCGCGGCCTCGCGGCTGATGCCGAGCACGAGGATGCCGCATTTCTTCTGCTCGCTGAGCATCCGGCCCAGCTTGATGAAGTGTTCGCGGGGCCACTGCTTGGAGGGTCCCCGAGCCGCGCCGGGAATCAGAGCGACGCGCGGCGAAGCCAGCCCGGCGATCCGGTTGCGGGCCGCCGCCAGTGCGTCCGCCGGCAGTTCAAGATGAAGGGGTTCGATCGCCGCCTCCGCGGCGGACGGCATGAGAAGGTCGAGGTACTCGTACGCCTGGTGCGCGCGGCCGGGGCGCTCCATCGGCCAGACCACCTCGCTCAACATGAAATCGCGGAAGTGCCCCGGCATGCCGATCCGCACGGGAATCCCGGCGAGCCATGGGATCACCGCGGACCGGAACGAATGGGGCAGGATGTACGCCTTGTGGAAATGGAGCCGCCGCACCGCCGCCACGGTCTTCAGCGTACCCGCGAGGCCTTCGCGGAGCGGAAGAATCCCGTCGAACACCGCGTCCAGTTTCCAGAGCGGCACCAGGCCGGGCTTGGCGAGCATCGTGAGGTGCGCCGACGGGTTCGCTTTGCGGAACGCGTGCAGGGCCGGCATACTCATCACGCTGTCGCCGATCCAGTTCACGCCGCAGATCAAAATACGGTTCACGGTTCCCTGTTCACGGTTCGCGGTTGGGTGGTTGTCCAACCGGGAACTCTGAACCGGGAACTCCGAACCGGGTTCACTTGAAGCAGATGCGGGAGATGCATGCATTGAAGTCTTCCGTTCCGCTGAGCATTTCGATTTCGACGCGCAGGAAATAAATGGGCAGATCGCGGCGCTCGATCATCGGGAAGCGCACGGCGTCCTTCTCCGTGGTGATGACCGCCTTCGCGTCCCGGCCCAGCCCCTTGTTGATCACGTCCAGAAGCTCCTGCTGGCTGTACCGGTGATGGTCCGCGTAGCGCTTGTGATACACGACCTTGGCGCCAAGCCGGACCAGCTCATCCTCGAAGCCTTTCGGGGCCGCGATCCCGGAGATGGCGGCCACCTCCAGGTCCTTCAGGAAGTCCAGGCTCTTCCGCTCGCCCGTGAACACGTCCTGGATGTACTTCGCGCTGTGGCGGCACTCGGAAATTTCGGCGTGCGGATTGAGCTCGCGGAGCTGCTTCTTCAAATCCTCGGCGCCGTCGCCCTGCGACTTGGTGATGAAGATGAACGACGCGCGCTTGATGTTGCGGATCGGCTCGCGAAGGATCCCGCGCGGCAGGAGATGCTTGTTGCCGAACGGGTTGGTGCGGTCCACGAGTACGATGTCGAGCCGGTGTTTCATGTGCAGGTACTGGAAGCCGTCGTCGAGGATTAGCGTGTCGCATCCGAGCTTCGTGATCGCGTACTGGCCGGCCTTCACGCGGTTCTTGTTCACGAGCACCGCGACGTTCGGCAGGTTCGAGGCGAGCATGTACGGCTCGTCGCCGCTGACGTCGGAGTCGAGCAGCAGGTGTTTGCCGTCGGAGACGACCAGCGTGGGCAGGAGTTTCCGTTTCCCGATGGCCTGGTCGAACAGGCGCTTGTAGAGCGGCGGTTCGTGGCGCTTGTAGCCGCGGCTGAGAATAGCGACCTTGCGGCCCTGCTTCTGCAGGGAACGCGCGAACACCTCCACGATCGGGGTCTTACCCGTGCCGCCGACCGTCAGGTTACCGACGCTGACCACCTGGCAGCCGAGCGTGTGGTAGCGGAAGATGCCGTGCGTGTAGAGCGCGAGCCGCAACTGGACGATCGCGGCGTAAAGACGGGAAAGCTGTTTCAGCACCCAGCGGAGCACGGCCGCGGGACGTCCCTGCCGGCGGTCCTCGATGACCGTCAGCATGTACGTTTCCAGCTTCTCCATTCGTTTCGTTGACACGGCGATTCCTTTTCCGGTTGCGGGCCAATTTGAAATGGTGCCATCTGCAAGGGGCAGGCGTCAAGGCGGGGAAAACGGATGAACGCCGAACTCTCAACGCCGAACATCGAAGTAAGGCAAGTGGACTTCGGCGTTCGACGTTGGGCGTTCGGCGTTCAATATTGAATGTTGTCGGGAACTTCGGATAGAACCCCTGTAGCCCATGCAACCCAAACTGCCCAGCCTGCGGGTCTTCGCGGAGGATTGGCTCAAGCCCATCCGGCTCGAGGCGCTCTTCGACGTGTCGCGCCCGTTCGAGATCGACGTGGGCTGCGGCAAGGGGCGGTTCCTGCTCGCGCGGGCGGCCAAGAACCCCGGGACCAACTTTCTCGGGGTCGACCGGATGCTGCGGCGCATCCGCAAGGTGGACAACAAGGCGCGTCGGCTGGGTCTGGCCAACGTGCGCCTGATGCGGATGGAGGCGTTCTACGCGGTCACGCACCTGGTCCCGGCGGACTCCGTTTCGACGTACTACATTCTGTTCCCGGACCCGTGGCCGAAGAAAAGGCACCACGACCACCGGTTGTTCAACGAGGATTTTCTGAACGCACTGCACCGCACGATGGTCGCGAAGGGACGGCTTCACTTCTCCACGGATCACCTCCCGTATTTCGAGGAAGTGAAGGCCATCCTTTCGGCCGACCCGCGGTTCAAGGAGATTCCGGCGTTCGAACCGTCCGACGACGAGCGGAGCGATTTCGAGCTCTACTACATCCAGCACAAGAAGATTGGGCGGTGTTCGTTCGAGCGGGCCTGATCGTCCTCGATTATTCCGTGAACGACCGACGACGAGAACCGAGGACGACGACGAGGGCGAGTGGTGGTGATGTTCTAAGGGCTTAGGAACTCGTTCGTCATTCGCTCCTCGCCATTCGTCATTCTTGGCTGAAGGATCGTTGACGGCGGAGGCTGTGCGGACGCGCGCCACGGCGGCGGGAACTGGTCGGCCCTGTCCTGCAGCGATCTCGGGCGCGCCTCTTCGTCCTGCAGTTGCTCGCGGTAGTAGACCTGAACGATGTGGCCGAAATACCTGCACTTCTGGCCGTACTTCTCCTGTTCGGTTTTTCGGAAGTCCTTCGGAACAATGTACGCCGCGGTCACGGTCATCTGCTCGTCCTGGGTCCACGTTCCGTCCAGGCGCAGGGAGTCCTTCGGCACGGCGACGCGGGTCGGGTTGATGTCCCGCGAGATGTAGTCTTCGTCGAAGAAGACGACGTGCACGAGGATCTCGGCCCGGTTCAACTCGCGCTCGCCCACCTTGGGCTTCAGCGTGATCCGGAGCAGGCGCATTTCCTCGAACTGGTCATTTTCCGGGAAGCGTTGAGGCTCGACGGACACGATCTTGATTCGCCGCGCGAGGCGCTCGGCGGTCGGTTTCTTCTCCGCGGGCGTCCCGGCCTTCGTGGTCTTCTGCAGGATTTCCAGACGCGAGATGCGGATGCGTTCCGCCGCGGCCTGCTCGTACAACGGCGTGCCCGACGAACGGTGCAGGACCTCCTTCCAGAGGTCGCCCGCCTTGGCCAGGTCGCCGCGCTGTTCGCAGAGCCGGGCGCGCTCGATATACGCCGGCAGGAAGTCCGGGGCCATGATCTGGATGCGTTCGAACTGCCGGTCGGCCTGGAGCAGGTTGTTCCGGGTGATCTCGAGAAGGGCCGCCTGAAGCATCTTCTGGGCCTTGGCCGTCAGCGGGTCGACCTTCTTCGGCGGTTCCGGCTCGTCGTCGGTCACGGCCTGGACCGTCGCCGTGGCGGCGGGCGGTTCCGGCTTCGCGAGCTCGTTGACGTGCTGGCGGAGATCATCGACATCCCGGCGCAGGTCCCGGATGTCCTCCGTGACGTTGGTCTGCGGCTCGCTGACCGGGATGGGTTTATAGGGTTCCGCGCGGGCCGTGCTTTGCAGGTGCGCCTCCGCCTCGGCGAAGGTGCTGCTCGCGGCTGTGGGCGCGTTCACGGCGGCCGGCGGCGGCGCCTCCGTTTTTTCCTCCGGCTCTTCGACCACATCCTTGCGCCAGAGGGAGAATCCAACGACGAAGGCGAGTTGGATGAGGATGATGAAGATGACGGCGCCGAAGGCGAGTCCCTGCGAGTGCGTGACCCGGCGTTTCTCGCGCAGGTCATTCTGGTTCATCTGCTGGAAATGAATCCGGGTGCGGCCGATCTCCAGCGTGTCGCCGTGGTTGAGCTTCGCCTCCCGGCAGTTCCGGTCGTTCACGAGAATGCCGTTCATGGACCCGAGGTCGCGGATATGGAACGCGTCGTCGCGAAGCTCGATCACCGCGTGCTTGCGGGAAATCTCGTCGTCCGCCACGGCGATGTGGCAATCCGGGTCGCGCCCGATGATCACGGGACCCTGTTGGATCGCGAGCCGCTTGCCCTTGAGGGGGCCCGATAGAAATATGAGACGGTACATCCGGTGATATCCTGGGGGGCAGTTTCGTTGAGCCTACACGGGGCGGCAAGCAGAATTCTTCCAAGGGTTGGAAAAACGGCAAAAAAAAGTTCCAACGATTGGAAAACCCGCAGGTGCCCGGCGCCGACGGCTTGCCGTGAATGCTCGCCCTGAAGGGAACGGCGTCCTCCGTGCGCAGAGCGTTCTGCTTCGTCGAACCCCGACAGGGACGGGGGCTCAGACAGAAGACCCGGGGCTATTTTGTCATTGAAAAATGAACATGTAATGATCATATTTCAATCATGAAGATGATTCCCCGAAATGAATATTCGGCGCAGATCGGCGCCGCTCTGAAGAGAAGTCCCGTGGTGGCGCTGCTGGGCCCGCGCCAGTGCGGCAAGTCGACTCTTGCCCGGCAGATCGCTGCCCGGCAACCGGCTACCTACTATGACCTTGAGAATCCGGATGATGCAGCTCGGCTGCAGAATCCCTTGCGTGAGCTGGAGCATCGCAAAGGTCTGATCGTGTTGGACGAGATACAGCGGAAGCCTGATTTGTTGCCGGTCCTCCGCGTGCTTGCCGATCGGAAGCCCTTGCCGGCGAAATTCCTGCTTCTCGGAAGTTCGTCACCCGAGCTGGTCCGGGGTTCATCGGAAACGCTGGCGGGCCGGGTTGAATTCATTGAAATGTCCGGCTTTGATATCGAAGAGGTTCATTCACAGCATCAGCGCCGTCTTTGGAATCGCGGTGGTTTCCCCAGGTCATTTCTGGCGGCAGATGACTCTGCCAGCTTCACTTGGCGCGAGAATTTCATACGCACGTTTCTCGAAAGAGACATCCCTCAGCTTGGATTTCATATCCCCGCGCAGACGCTCCGAAACTTCTGGACCATGGTTGCGCACTACCATGGCCAGATCTGGAATGGGGCGGAGATCGGCCGCTCTCTTGGGGTGGGGCACACGTCGGCGCGGCGCTATCTGGACCTGCTGTGCGGCGGGCTTGTGCTGAGACAGCTCCCTCCGTGGTTTGAAAATGTGGGGAAGCGGGTTGTCAAATCACCGAAAGTTTATGTCCGCGATTCGGGAATCCTGCATGCCTTGCTGCGCCTGCCGGATATGGATGCGGTGAGCGGACACCCCAAGCTCGGCGCGTCATGGGAAGGCTTCGCGTTGGAACACGTGTTGCGCCAGATCGGAGAACGCGATGTCTACTTCTGGGCCACTCATGCGGGAGCGGAACTGGATCTGCTGTTTTTCCTTGGCGGGAAACGATACGGCGTCGAGTTCAAGTACGGTGATGTGGAAACGGCAACCAAATCCATGCGAATCGCCATGGGGGACCTCAAGCTGGAGAAGCTTTGGGTGATTCATGGCGGGAGGGACTCTTATCCGATCGATGACCGAATCCAAGTCGTTCCTCTAGCAAATTTTGAACTCTAGCACGACACGCCGTACTCCAAGCTTGACCCTTTCCGGGCGGTTCAGCAGGATGCGCGGACTATGAGCGAAAAGAAAGCAGACCTGACCATGGAAGCGCTGGCGTCACTGTGCAAGCGGCGCGGCTTCATTTTCCAGAGTTCGGAAATTTATGGCGGCATCAACGGGTTCTGGGACTACGGCCCCCTCGGCGTCGAGCTGAAGCGCAACATCAAGAACGCGTGGTGGCGCGCGATGGTCCAGGACCGCGAGGACATCGTCGGCCTGGATTCGTCGATCATCATGCACCCGCGCGTCTGGGAAGCCTCCGGCCACGCGTCCGGGTTCACGGACCCGATGGTGGACTGCAAGAAGTGCAAGGGCCGCTGGCGCGCGGACCAGCTGCCGGAGACGAAGTGTCCGCAGGGCGGGCCGCACGAGTTCACCGAGGCGCGCATGTTCAACCTGATGTTCGAGACGAACGTGGGTCCGGTGAAGGACGCGTCGGCGCTGGCGTACCTCCGGCCCGAGACCGCGCAGGGAATCTTCGTCCAGTTCGGCAACATCCTCGCGATCGCGCGGCAGAAGGTGCCATTCGGCATCGCGCAGATCGGCAAGGCGTTCCGCAACGAGATTAACCCGCGCAACTACACGTTCCGCTCGCGCGAGTTCGAGCAGATGGAGCTGGAGTTCTTCGTGAAGCCCGGCACGGACGCGCAGTGGCACGAGTACTGGGTCGCCGAGCGCATGAAGTGGTACACGACGATCGGCCTGCCGGCGGAGCACCTGCACCAGTACGTCTATAAGAAGGAAGAGCTGGCGCACTACGCGAGCGCGTGCGTGGACGTGATGTACGATTTCCCGTTCGGCACGCAGGAGCTGGAAGGCATTGCCGCGCGCGGCGACTTCGACCTGCGCCGCCACCAGGAATTCAGCGGCAAGTCGATGGACTACTTCGATCCGGAGACGAAGGAGAAATTCGTCCCGCACGTCGTCGAGCCGTCCGCCGGCGTCGACCGCATCGCGCTCGCGCTGCTGTGCGAGGCGTACCGCGAGGAATGGGTTCCGACCGAGGAAGTGGCCGGCGCGCAGGTTCTGCCCGCCGAGCCCGGCAAACAGCCGCCGCAGGGCTTCGAGGCCCGGACGGTCATGCGGTTTGCGCCGAGCGTCGCGCCGGTGAAGGTCGCGGTCTTCCCGCTGCTGAAGAACAAGCCGGAGCTGGTGGAGAAGGGGCGCAAGGTGTTCGACCTGCTTCGCAAGCGCTGGCCCGCATTCTGGGACGCGACGGGCGCGATCGGCCGCCGGTACCGCCGGCAGGACGAGATCGGCACGCCGTACGGAATCACCATCGATTTCCAGACCTTGGAAGACGACACCGTCACGCTGCGCGACCGCGACACGATGCAGCAGATCCGGCTGAAGATCGGGGAGTTGGCGGCGAAGCTGGAAGAGACTCTGTAATCAATCGTCCTCGGTCGTTGTCTTTCGAGTACGACGACGAGTTCGAGGACGAGGACGATGGGATACTACTGCGAGACCGTGTCGCGCATTCCGCGTCCGACTTCGGCCAGATGCATTGTCTGGCTGCCCGTCAGCGCCCGCCCGGCTTCCTTCAGGACGCCCGGTTCCGGCAGGAGCACTTGCGCGCCCGTGGCGAGCTTGCCGGGGAGCAGGTCGTTCTTGTCGATGGAATCCCACGCGATGCCGTTCGACGCGCAGCGGCCGAAGACCCACGCGGTGCGGAGCCAGGCGAGCAGGCCCATGTCCGTGTCGATTTCCGCGGGCAGATGCGGGGCGAGTTTCGGAAGGGTCATCCAGGACGAGGGGGTTTTCAGGCGCGCGATGATCACGTTCAGGAGGTGGCGGTTGCGTTTCATGCGGCCGAAGTCGGTGTCCGGTTTCCGCAGGCGGACGTATTCGAGCGCCCGGCGGCCGTTCAGGTAATTCCAGCCCGCTTCGAACCGAAGCGCGTAGGAGCGTCCTCCCAGCATGCAGTTGAACTGGGGATCCATGACGGGGTCCTCGAAGTAGATTTCGACGCCACCGATCGAGTCCACCAGTTTTTCCAACAGGCCGAAGTGAACGACCACGGTTCCATTCACGGGAACATCGATCAGGTTGCTGACCGTCTCCCGCGCCGCCGGGATGCCCTGCGAGTCGGCGTAGTAGTCGCCGTAGAACAGGGCGGCATTCAGCTTCGCGGTCCGGCGAACGGGCAGGCCCTGGAGGGGGACGTAGATGTCTCTCGGCAGGCAGAGGCCGCGGATCGTTCCCTGCCGCGGGTCCGCGCGCAGCACGAAGATGCTGTCCGACCGGGACGGCCCCTCGACCGATCGGCGGTCCGAGCCCAGGAGCAGGAGCGTGACGGGCTGGGACAGATAAGAGAACAGCATGCCCAGCAGAAGGGTGATTGTCAGGACGGGGATCAGCGCGACCGCGATCCAGTAGGGCGGATGGACGCGAGGGGCCGCGTTCCCGGAGGAGGGCGGCGCGGACGGACTGCGTCCCGCGGCAGAAATGGAGATATCAGAAGTCATTGCCTGTGCCTGTACGATCAGAAATGGCGTGTGATTCTCGATATCCGGGCTGCAAAGTCAAGACCTTATGGGATATTCGGCAAAGCGCCCTGTCCGGGCGGGATTTGCGGATGTGTTTGAAATGCAGGCATTTCCGTTGACATCCGCCTTTTGCCCAAGAAAATAGGCATGAAAACAGCAAATTGAAAGGAGCCGACATGTCCGAAGTCCCGGTCAATTGCGGCCATTGCGGCGAGGTTTTTTCCGTTTCCGACAAAATGATGGGTCAGAGCACCGCCTGCCCCAAGTGTAAACGGCAGGTTGCCGTGCTGGATTCCTCCGACCGTCCCGAGGGGGTGGAGAAATTGCAGTTGAGGAAGGAAGAGAAGAGTTCGGGCGGCAAGATTTGTCCTTCGTGCGGCGCAGCCATGGCGCCGGGAGTGCTCATCTGTTCCCAGTGCGGATACGACACGCGAACCGGCGCACGGTATCTCGACCGCCCGCAGCCGTCGCGTGTTCTTCAGTGGGTCCTTTGGGGTGTGGGTGCCGTCATTCTCGTCATGCTGTTGAAGTCGTGCTTCTCCGGGAAAAAGGAAGTGGAGATCCTGGGAGACGGCGCGGTGAGCGGGCAACAATCTGCGGAAACGGTGGCGGCGGGATCCGGCGCGACGGGCGAAACGGCCGCGGCGGGAATCGCGGACGGGGTCCGGACTTCGTCGAATGCCGCCGCGGGCGGTTCCACAGAGATGTCTCCGGAGAACCTGGCGAAGTTGGAGGCCGAGTATCGCGAGAAGCTGACGCAGCAGCTGGCCGTGACGTATCCGATGTACAAGCCGGGCGACGCGGTTGTGCTTCGCCGGGTCAACGGACAGATTCATCGCGGCGCGTTGAAGGAGCGGAAGGCGGCGGCTGTCGTGATCGTCAACGGCGGACAAACCAACGAGATTCCCCTGAAGGTGCTCGATCGAGCGTCCCGCTTGAAATGCGATCCGGTCTTCCGCGAGGAGATCGTGAACTTCCACGTTCAGAAGAGGGCGAAGGAAACCGCGGGCTTCTGACGCAACTTTTTTTAAATCCCTTTCAACAAACTTGCGCCGTCCGGGTATACATGGGGCGCGGTGCAAGAGGTGCGAGGAGGTTCCCTTGATGCGTGGCATGAAAGCCGTTCTGGCCGTCGGCGTGTTCCTGTCGTTTGCCGGCGTTGCGTTTGCCGGGAAGCTGGAGAACTCCAGCTTCGAAATCGATTTCGGGGATCGCGCGAGTCTGAGCATGTGGGGGGGGTATCGCGAAGCGTGGGGCGAGGCGTACCAGGTGAACGCGGGGAGGGCGAATTACGTGGAGAGGGCTCTGACCGGGGAGCGTTTCCTGCTGATCAACGTGCCGCCGGCATCGTGGAACGGCGTCTGGCAGCAGGTTTCGTGGGGTGAGAAGCAGCCGTACCTCTGGGAAGCCTTCTACCAGATCAAGGGCGGGGATCTGCCCGATAACTGCTCGACGTTCATGAAGGTGGAGTTCTATGATGGGCACGATATACAGCTGGGCAGCGCGGTCGGCGAGATGCGCAGGACCGACACCAAGGGGGTCTGGGTCAGGGACTCGATGAAGGGCGTGACGCCTGTCGGAACCGCGGCCATCCGTTTCATCCTGATCGCGGGCGGCAACGAGGGCGGTGAGGGAATTTTGGACCGCATCTACTGGGACGATGCGGATACCGTCGAATAGGATACTGAAATGGCAAAACGGGAACAAACCATCCGGGAATTGGCGGCGGCCAAGGAACATCTGCTTCAGTCGTTGCGCTTCTTCGATCTGGCCGCGGCGGCCCGCGAGTCTGATTTTCTGAAGAACGTGGATATCGCGGCGATCAAGGAGCTGTTCGGCGGGGCGGATCTCCCCTGGGGAGAGGAGGGGCTCTATCCGGAGTCCGGCAAGATCCTGGCGGCGATCCGCAAATCCGAGGAGGGCCAGAAACTTCTGCTCGCCTCGGACGTCGATATCCTGAAGAAGGTTGCCGAGACCGGGAAGGACCAGGTTGTCCAGGGCGCGCTGGGTTTCTTCGAGGCGGTGTTCCCGGTGAAACTGCGCGGCCTGGTGGTTCATTGTCTCTGGTCCGGCAGGTTTCGCGAACAGCCTTTCACCCGGGACGAGATCGGCGAGATCGCGCGGCTGGCCGGCGTGTCGCGCGCCGACGCCGAGGAGCTGGCCCAGGCGATTCCCGTCCTGTCGAAGAAGCAGGTGGAGCGCACGCTCGCGTTCTGCGGACGTTTTCGCGGCGCCTTGGAGCAGGCCATCGCGAATCACCTTCACTCCTCCGAACTCACCCAGCAGTTGGTTCAGTCCGAGCGGACGCATTCGGTAGGGACGCTCTCGGGCGGCGTCGCCCATCATTTCAACAACCTGCTTTCCGTCATCCTCGGATACTCCTCGTTCGTGCTCAACCGCGAGCAGCTCTCCGGCGAGGCGGCGGACGCCCTGCACAAGATTTCCGAGGCGGCTCAACGCGGCCGCCGCCTGACGGAGGAAATCCTCGCGTTCCTCGGGAGCGAGGTCGAGGAGGAGACGCCCTGCGATGTTCACGAAACGGTGAATAACGTCCTCTCCCTGCTGGAATCCAAGACCGGGACGCACGTGCGCGTGCAGACGCATCTGGATGCGAAGGCGTCCACGGTGCTCGCGCCGCCCAGTTCCATCCGCCAGATCGTGTTCAATCTTCTGACGAATGCCATCGACAGCATGCCGTCCGGCGGCGTGCTGACGGTGACCACGATCAACACGCACCTGGCCACGGAGGACGGCCGCCAGGAGTTCTTCAGGCTGGAGGTGGCGGACAGCAGCGGCGTCATGCCGTCCGGGGTCCGTCCCGACATGGCCGGCAAGGGCAAGCTGCAACTGCATGCCGGCGACCGGATCGGGTTCAAGCTTTCCAGCGTGTACGGGATGGTCGGCCGTCTCGACGGCACGGTGCTGGTGTCTTCCGAGCCCGGCGCCCTGACGCGCGTCCAGGTGCTCCTGCCCACCGTGTCCGGCGGCGAACTCATCCGGGAGGAGAAAAAGATCCGGCACCGTCTTGCGCCGAGCCGCATCTGGGTCGTGGATGACGACGCGATTTTCCGGGAGATGTGCCGGCAGGTGCTTTCCGACGAGGGACACGCGGTCGACGAAATGGCCGGCGGCCGGGAATTCCAGGAGAAGTGGCGCAAGGGCGGCGCGAAGCCCGATCTCATCCTCATGGACTTCAGCATGCCGGAATACAACGGACTGCAGCTCTGCGAGTGGCTGAGAAACGAGGGCTCGAAGATCCCGGTCATTCTCGTTTCCGGGTTCTCGTCCAGCCAGCCGGACATCCGGAAGGCCCTCAAGCTCCGGAAGACGTTCTTCCTCCAGAAGCCGTTTTCCTTCCGCGAGATGGCGGACACGGTCACCGTCGCCCTCGGCGAGACGCTGATCGGGGAATAG
>ERZ1645192.408-NODE-408-length-35266-cov-7.105791_pt1 | contig 35266 bp, 30 predicted proteins | sample MGYA00575354_ERZ1645192 | MGnify/ENA primary metagenome ERZ1645192 (study PRJEB40844, sample SAMN11349763) | freshwater sediment metagenome | isolation source: river sediment | host: Sediment | place: India: Faizupur Khadar , New Delhi | collected 2017-02-21 ...
TCTTTCGCCTTGTCATCCCCCTGCGCTACTTCTGTGTTTTTTTCAATCTCTACTGTCGGTTCAGTCCCTTCCTTTGCTTTCCACGCATCCTTTTCAAGATACAGTTTGACCGGCTCCTCCTCAACGTCCCGTGCTATCTCTTGATGCTCTTCAAGCTGTTCTTCCGGTTCAGTCTTTTCCTCTGCTTTCCTGGCATCTTTTTCAAGATACAGTTTGACCGGCTCCTCCTCAATGTCTCTCCCTACCTTTTTAATCTCTTCAATCTCGGCGTCCGGCTTAGGCTCTTCGTCCAGTCCAGCCGCTTCGAGATACAATCTCATGGCTTTTTCCCGTACATCTTCTGCACCAACGTTCTTGCTCTCTTGTTGAATATCCTTCTGGATGATCTTGGCTTCATCTTGTTCTTGTTCCTCCGCTTTACGCTGGCGTTTCGCGGTTTTTGTTTCCTCTTGAGCGTCTTTTCTTTGCCTGCGCATCACGTCCAGATTAGCCTGAGCTTCTTCATGTCCCTGTTCCGCGGCTTTGCGATACCATTTCATGGCTTTCGCGTCGTCCTGCGCAACACCATCGCCCTTCTGAAAAATCAATCCCAAATTATACTGAGCATCAGCCACGCCTAATTCAGCAGCCTTTAGATAACGTTTTACAGCACTCTCTTTTACATCTTCCTCCGTTGCCACTTTTTTTTCTTCATGACTTTTGTCACGTTTTTTTTGAGCATCTTCTTGGTCTTGTTCTTCTTCCGCCTTGCGTTTTTTCGCCGCTTCCGTTTTTGCTTTTAAAGCCTTCTCACGCTCGGCTTTTTCTCTCTCGGCTTTTGCCCGTTTAGCGTCTTCGATTTTTTTCTGCAGCATATCTATTTTTGCTTGAGCTTCATCATACCCTTGCTCAGCCGCCTTGCGATACCACTTCATGGCATCGGCATCATTTTGAGAAACACCCAAACCTTCCAGAAACATTTCACCCAGATTATACTGCGCAATCGCCAGGCCCTGTTCCGCGGCTTCTAAAAACCATTTTGCGGATTCCGTTTCATTCAGAGGAACACCTTCACCCTTATGGTACATCAAACCCAGATTGAACTGGGCATTTGCATTTCCATTTTCGGCCGCCTTAAGATACCATTTGGCTGCTTTGGTATCGCTTTGCGCGACTCCCCTGCCTTCCTGGTACATCCAGGCAAGGTTCACTTGAGCTTTCGCATGGTTCTGCTGAGAAGCTTTTAAAAACCATCCTGCGGCCTCGGCATCATCCTGTGGAACGATATCTCCTTTCAGGTAAATCAGTCCCAGATTATACTGGGCTGCCACGTTACCCTGTTCCGCCGCGTTAAGTATCTCTTTAAATGACGCCATCGTCTTTCCTGTGTCGAATGAACATTTAAAACAATGAAAAAGTCAATAAACATTAATGGTCTCTTGGAGAGAGACCTCTTTCGGTAATTACACTCTAAATTTGGCTAATCCGCCAAAATCCAAGGTTGCGAAATAATCGTTGACGGTCTCTGCGCGACGGATTTGCACAACATCGCCGTCAGCTCTCAAAAGCAGTTCCGCCGAACGAAGCTTGCCATTATAATTGAAGCCCATGGCAAAACCATGCGCACCGGCTTCATGAATAACCACAATATCTCCTCGTTCAAGCTTGGGCAGTTTCCGGTCAATGGCAAATTTGTCGTTGTTCTCACAAAGGGATCCCGTGACGTCGTAGACAACGTTATGCGGTTTGTTTTCCTTACCCATGACCGTGATGTGATGATAGGCGCCGTACAAGGCCGGACGCATCAAATTGGCCATAGAGGCGTCCAAACCGGCAAATTTTTTATAGGTATCCTTAATATGCAAAACGCGGGCAACCAGATAACCGTAAGGACCGGTGATGTAACGGCCGCATTCCGTAAAAAGTTTCAGAGGAGCAAGACCGTTGCCAACGATGATTTCGTTATATTTCTTTTTTATGCCCTGGCTCATAACGTTCAAGTTGATTCGTTTTTGTTCCGGACGGTAGGGAATCCCTATCCCGCCGCCGATGTTAACAAACTCGAATTTGATTTTCAGCGTTTGTGAAATTTCCGCAATGAGTTTAAAAAGAATCTCCGCTGTTTCAACAAAATAGTAAGGGTCAAGTTCGTTGGAGGCGACCATGGTGTGAATGCCAAAACGCTTAATCCCTTTTTCTTTGCAGATTTTATACCCTTCAAAAAGCTGTTCGCGCGTAAATCCATATTTGGCTTCTTCGGGATGGCCGATAATATGATTTCCTTTTTTCAGTTTCCCCGGATTGTAGCGGAAACAGATCATGGAAGGCAGACCAGCATATTTTTCCAGATAGGCAATATGGCTGATATCATCCAGATTGATGATGGCCTTTAATCTTTTGGCCAGCAAAAATTCTTCCACAGGCGTGTCGTTGGAAGAAAACATGATTTCTTCACCGGTGATGCCCGTTTTTTGCGCCATGATCAGTTCGGCCAACGAACTGCAATCGGCACCATAGCCTTCTTTGTGCAGGATTTTCATCAAATAGGGATTGGGGGCCGCTTTGACCGCGTAAAATTCTTTAAATCCTTCATTCCAGCTAAAGGCATTTTTAAAATCACGGGCATTTTCACGAATCGCTTTTTCGTCATAGATATGAAAAGGTGTCGGATATTTTTTGATAATTTTTGCGATTTGATTTTTTGTAAAAGGCAACGGCTTCCCCGGCATAAAACTCTCCCACATTTAATGCTTAATGTAATTTAACGATAGATTTACGGCAAAAAATAAATTTTATCAATATTATTTTCCGTTTGCGAACGATAATTTTAATAAATAAAAAATGAAACGATAAAGTAGGTTGCGGAGGACATTAAGGCCGAAATGGGTATGGTGAGAATCCATGCCCAGATAATATTGCCGGCAACGCCCCAACGAACGGCAGAGAGTCGTTTTGTGGCTCCGACGCCAACGATTGCTCCGGTAATTGTGTGGGTTGTGCTGACAGGTATGCCAAAAATGGATGCACCGATAATGGAGCAAGCGGCTCCGGCTTCAGCACTGAAACCGCCGATAGGTTTTAGTTTGGTAATCTTTGTCCCCATGGTTTTAACGATGCGCCAGCCGCCGAACATGGTACCCAAAGCGATGACAGAGTAACACATAATAATAATCCAATAAGGAATATTGAAGCTGGAATCAATCAATCCCTTGCTGTAAAGAACAATCGCTATGATTCCAATGGTCTTTTGCGCGTCATTCATGCCATGACCCAGTGAATAGACAGCCGAAGAAATAAATTGTAATTTTCGATAAAGCCTATCAGAACGGGCCATGTTGGAACCACGGTTTAGATTGAGGGAAAGCGCCATAAAAAAGAATCCTAAGAACATACCAATGGCCGGTGAGAGAACAATAAAGGCGGTGGTTTTGATAATACCCGACCAAACAAGTGTGCTGGTTCCTGCCTTGGCAATCCCTGCGCCAATGAGACCGCCAATTAAAGCATGCGATGAACTGCTGGGCAATCCGAAATACCAAGTTATAAGATTCCAGATAATTGCGCCGCTGAGGGCAGACAAAATGACCAGGTTATCAACAATTTCAATATGAATGATGCCTTTGCCGACCGTATGAGCAACTGCCGTACCGATAAAAAAGGCAGCCATAAAATTAAAAAACGCCGCCCATAGTACCGCATACTGGGGAGAAAGCACTCGAGTGGAAACAATAGTGGAGATGGAATTCGACGAGTCATGAAAACCATTAATGAAATCGAAAACAAGCGCAACGACAACAAGAAAAATGACAAAAGCCATTGAATCAAGCATGTTTCAGGACAATTCCTTCCACGATGTTGGAAACGTCTTCGCAAACGTCTATTGCTTCTTCAATCCGTTCAAAAATTTCTTTCCATTTAATTAGTTCGATGGCGTCGGTTTCTTTAATGAATAAATCCGTAATGATGGTTCTCAAAACAACGTCGCCGGCATTTTCCAGTGTGTTGATTTCCACACAGCCATCCAGAATCATCTGGGAATTTTTCATATCGCGCAGACCATGAATAATTTCTTTTATTTTTTTAATTGCGTCATTGAGAATTTGTGCCTGCTTGATAATTTCATCATCCGGTTTTTTGACTTTATACATGTGAATACGGATGCCGGTGGCTTCAATCACATCCATAATGCTGTCCATCTTGTTGACCAGCGCATAGATATCCTCCCGGTCTATCGGCGTCAGAAAGGTCTTGTGCATTTTTTCATACGTGTTATGCGTAATCACATCAGCCTCATGCTCAAGTTCTTTGAGCTTGGCAACTTTGGCCGCAGAGTAATCACGAGACTTTGTCATTTCCAGAAAAAACTGGCTGCCTTCCAGAATTTTGTTGGCCAGTTCTTCAAAATATTCAAAGAAATTTTCTTCTTTAGGGAACAAGCGCATGAGACAAACCTCCTTGCTTTCCAAGATAAATACCATTTTAAAAAAGCTTTTAATTTGCCGGCATTGCTCTAGCGAATTATCGGGAAAAATGCAAGGATTAAAACGATATAAAATGTGAAAAAGAAGATTAATACCTGTTATTTAAGGGCTTTAGCATAGATAATTTTACTATCGCCTTCATTATAGAAATTCTTCAAAAAAGCCTCCTGATGAAAACCGCAGGCTTCATAGAATTTTTGCGTGGGTTTATATTGTTCTCGTGAAGAAGTTTCCGCATATATTTGCCTGCCGCCACTTTGCCGGATCAGTTGCTCGGTTTCGGCCATCAGCAGTTTCCCAACCCCCTGCCCTCGCAGGTCATCGGAGACGACAATCCAGTATACATCATAACTGTAAGCTGTCGCGGGCACAAGGCCGTAGCACGTGTATCCGAGAACACGTTCGTCATCTTCGGCAAACACAAACCGGTAAGAGCTGGCGTCCTTCTGATCCAGTTTTTCTTCAGCCAGTTGTATGGCTATCTCTATTTCTTCATCGGAAAAAAAGCCGCTGGATTCCACGAGACCGGCAATCGCTTCAATGTCGGAAGGTTTAATGTTTTGACGATAAGTAAATGTTTTCATAAAAATTACGCGTGCGGCAGCCCTTCACGGAACATGAAATAAACTGCTCCGACAAGGCAAAGCCCCGCCCAGAGAAAATCCATTTTCAAAGGCTGTTTCATATACATTATCGCAAAACCCGCAAACACAATCATCGTAATCACTTCCTGAATGATTTTTAGTTGCCCCAAAGAGTAATACTGAAAACCGATACGATTTGCGGGAACCTGCAAAACGTACTCAAAAAAAGCGACACCCCAACTAAACAATATGACGAATAATAAAGGTTTGTGGTTGAAGTTTTTCAGATGTCCATACCAGGCGAATGTCATGAATAGGTTGGAAAAGAAAAGGAAGATGATGGTTCGTAACACAGATTTTAGATCTCCTTGCGAGTGGATTTCAACGCGTTATCAATAATTAAACCGATAGCCTCGTGATATTTTATCTCAGCCCTCTCCAGCGCAGCGGCAAAACCGGCATCCGGTGATAAACAGGGATTCGTGTTGACCTCCAATACCCAGGGTTTACCGTTGTTGTCAACCCTGAAATCAACCCGGGCATATCCGCTTAGCGAAAAAACATTCCAGCATTGCAGAGACATTTCATGCAGAGACGATATTAAAACGGTATCCTCATCATCAACATCGAATTTGCGTACCGTGTTCCTGTACTCAAAGGAATCCGCTTCCCATTTTGCCTTGTAATCGACAATTTTCAGTTTATCGGGGGCGTAATCCTGAAACAGCATCTCCGCTATCGGCAAAATCCTTGCTCCGGCCTTATCAGAAATTAAAGCGACATTGAATTCGCGGCCATCAATATAGGCCTCGGCATAACAGGATCCGCCAAGTTTTTCCTCACGGAGCTTCATTTCTTTTAACATGTCCGTTGTATCCGTGAAGCGAATGAGCGATTTTTCATCAAGTCCGATGGAGGCATGTTCCCAGGATGACTTTATTAAATATTTTTCCGATGGTTCTCGTTGAACACTGAAGCCATCCTGTTCTATCCAGTCCGGTGTGGCAATACCGGCATGATACATCATTCTCTTGCTCTGCGGTTTGTGTGACGTGTGATATATGGCCTGGGTCGGACAACCGGTGTAGGGAATTCGCAGGGCATCAAGAAGGGCGGGGGCAACATGAATCAGGCTGCCCTTGTCATCCAGCGTTTCGACGATATTGAAAACAACCCGTGGCTTGAGTGACCGCAGCATGGTCATTGTATTGTTGAGGTTCAGCTCAAAAGGTAATAATACAGGATCGTAATTCAGTGCGCGTATGGCCTCGGCGATTGCTTCGGCTTGCACAAGGCAATCCAGTTCGTCATCCGGGGCATCCGGCGCAACATCACTGTGTAGAATGATTATTTTATCCATCAGGATTATTTCATTGGTCCTTCTGTATAATTATCTCTTTAGGCGCTTAAGAGCTGATTTAATAATGGCGCTGATTAATTTATGATAGCTCATTCCTATTTTGGTGCAGAGGATGGGTAAATCCGAGCGTACGGGATTGAGTCCCGCCAGGGAATTGACTTCCATAAAATGAGGAACACCGTGAATATTGGAACGCAAATCAATGCGTCCGGCATCTTTTAAATCCAATCCGCGCCAGGCCATCAGGGAAATTTCCATGGCTTTTTGAGCTTCATCATCGTTAACCAGAACGTACTCTACCAGTTTATCGTAATGCTCCTTGTTTTCATAAGAGTAAGCGTTTTTTTCCGCGTTCGGTTTTAAAAGAACCTCCAGAACACCCAACGCGCGGGCATCCTTGCCTGTTCCCAGGATGCCGACGGTGAATTCGCGTCCGGGAAGATACGTCTCCACCAGTACCGGCTGCTGAAAAGTCTTTAAAAGCTGTTTGCAGACCTTATGCAAATTTTTACGGGTATTTATTTTGGAAAGCGAGGTAATGCCCTTGCCTGTGCCTTCAGCCACAGGTTTGGCAAAAAGCGGAAAGGGCAGATTAATTTTATCAATATCGTTGACATCATGAACAACGAAGAAATCAGGGGTCGGTATTCCCAAATCGCGCAGAATCTGCTTGGTAAAACCTTTGTGCAGCGTGAGAGCGTTACCCAGAGGATCGGAAAACGTATAGGGAATGTTATAGGCTTCCAGAAGAGCGGGAACCTGCGCTTCGCGACCGAAACCATGCATGCCTTCGGCAATATTAAAAACGAGGTCCCAACGGTCTCCTTTGGCAAGCCGGCGCGTCAAGGCTTTGATGTTACCGATCCGGTCAGACTGAAAGCCGTTGTCTAAAATGACTTTTTCGATAGCATGGATGGTATCGGGAAGATCGAATTCAGCGGTTTCTTCAGAACCGTATCCTTCTTTGAGGTAATCATCGCGCAGATCATAGGTGAGACCGATTTTGATTTTTTTACTGACACGACCCACGTTTAAACTATCTGCCCCCTGCCATAAGATCTGCCAAGTTAATGTATGTCTTTCAATTTGGCGTGATTGTCAGGGTAGCGGAAGGTATGGCCTTCATAATTGCGCAGCAGCAGATCGCCGTTTTCCCATCCGATCGCGTATTCGGGAAGCAAAGGAATTTTGCCGCCGCCGCCGGGGGCGTCAACAACATAGGTCGGCACGGCGTACCCTGTGGTATGGCCGCGCATGCCCTGAATGATTTCCAGTCCCTTGCTGATAGGCGTCCGGAAATGGGAGGACCCGGGAATCGGGTCACACTGATATAAATAGTAAGGACGGACGCGAATTTGCAACTGAGCGTGTACCAGCCTGGTCATCGTTTTGACATCGTCATTGACATTGGCCAGCAAAACGGTCTGGCTTCCCAATGGAATGCCTGCATCGGCCAGACGAATGCAAGCGGCGCTCATTTCCGGAGTCAGTTCCTTGGGATGGGTAATATGGATGCTTATCCATAAAGGATGATATTTTTTCAGCATGCTGGTCAGGGCCGGCGTGATGCGTTGCGGTAGAACAACCGGTACCTTCGTCCCGATTCTTATCAATTCCACGTGACGAATCTTGTGTAATCGTGCCAGCAGCCATTCCAGCTTTTCATCGGACAGCGTTAAGGGATCGCCGCCGGAAAGCAGGACGTCCCGGACATTCTTATTGTTGGCGATATAATCAATCGCCTTATTCCATTTTTCATAGTTTAAAAACCGGTGGGCGCTCCGCTCGATAATGCGGGAACGGGTACAGTACCGGCAATAGGTGGAACAGGTGTCGGTGACCAGGAACAGTACGCGGTCGGGGTAGCGATGAATAATCCCTGGCACGGGAGAATCGACGTCTTCACAAAGAGGATCTTCTTCCTCGCCTTCGGTATGCAGACATTCATCCACCACCGGGACCACGCAGCGACGTAGCGGGTCGGAAGGATCGTCGGCATCAAGCAGACTGGCATAATACGGGGTAATGGAAACAGGCAGCGCGCCGGAATGGTGCATCATCGCCTGACGTTCATTATCCGAAAGTTTTAAGATTTGAGACAGGGAATCGACATCCCGGATGGCATTGCGCAACTGCCAGCGCCAATCAAACCATTCAAAACGGGTAATGTCGGGATAATTGTGTGTTCGGAAAATCCGGGAGCGGTTGGAATCTTTAAAAGGAAATAAAGCACTATCTGACTTTTGTTTGATCGGGTAGGACTGTGCGATCTCAGAACTGAACAACAAAAAGTCACTTACATTATTTTTAGCATGAACAAGACCGGTCAAATGACCAGGAGGTTCTTCCTCCTCTTTAAACAGGGTCTCGCTTTCCATTCTCTCCTCCTTAATGAGGTATGACCTCCCGTAAAATAGTTTCCGTGTTTAAAAAAAATTTAACTCTTGATTTACGAATGTACTCATACAAAAATTTTTGTCAACACTTTTTTGCATTTTTGACAAAAAAAATTTAAAAAATTTTCTGAGGCCATCGTTCATGGCGAATGATTTTCACCTCGCGAAAACAGGTTTAGGATGTCTTTATGTCAATAATCAGGCGGTCGATGAAGGTGAAAATTGAATATTCAATATCGCTCCAGGTCTTATTCATCGCAGGTTAGCGAATGATGAGATCGTAAATGAAATAAGCGGGATGAACTTATAGATGCCGGACGCTAGCTTGATGTCAAATCGACAGAGCGCCCTTTCGGATCGTTTTTAAATCCAAGACGATCGAATCGGGCGGTCGGGGTATTTTTGTCCCGGATTGAAATGGATTGATCAGTTTGAAAAAGAAATAGGAAAATTTTTTTATTTTTAGTAAAGCTGAATCGTCCAATGAATGGATAAACGATATCGGCAAACCCGTGGAGCATGAAAACAGCATATGCCTGAACTGCCCGAAGTAGAAACACTCTGTCGTCAACTTCAGGAAAAAGTCTGCGGCAGGAAAATATTAGCAAGTGAGATATACGACGCAAAACTAGCCGGCGTGAAAAATCTAAAAGGAAGAGCGGTCACGGCGGTTGAGCGCCGAGGAAAAACGGTAACGGTCATTCTTGATAACGGTGATTGCGTATTCATTCATCTACGCATGACCGGCCGCCTTCTGTGGCAGGAAAGCTCGGACAGACCGAAATATGGCCGTTGGAGAATGACATTCAAAGAGGGAAATATATTTCTTATTGATCCGCGTCGTTTCGCTACGATTAAAGTTCAAAAGCAGACTCCTTTAAAAATTCAGAATGACTTGATGGTCTGTTTTGATAAAAAAACATTTTTGGAGAAGCAAACCAAACGAACGGTTAATGTCAAGTTTCTATTAATGGATCCAAAAGCCGTGGCAGGCATCGGCAACATTTACGCCTGTGAAATTTTACATCGGGCAGGCATTGATCCTATGAGAAAGGCTTCATCTTTATCCGGTGAAGAATGGGAAAAGGTCTTTGTGAAGGCCAGAGCTATTTTGGAAAAGGGTGTTGAAAAGAGGGGAACATCTGTTTCCGATTGGCATGACTTATATGGACGACGGGGAGAGAATCAATTCGAATTGAAAGTCTATCAGCGGGAAGGAAAACGCTGTTCAATATGCGGCGGAACCATTCACAGAATAAAACAGGGCGGCCGAAGCACCTTTTACTGCCCTGGTTGTCAAAAGTAAAGGATGCTTTCAGAACGGCATTAACATTTTTTTAACAACACGGGCAATGCTTTTCGCACATCATTTATAAAGCGATGTTGCTCTTCAACTTCTCGGCAAGACGCAAGGCCTCGCGGACGAGCAGTTTGGTGGAGAATAAGCCCTCGCGATCGTTTTTCACACCGAGCTTTTCGCGCTTATACGTAAAATTCTCCTCGCGTTGTCCCGATACGACACCCACCCCGTAAAGAGCCCCAGCTTCATGGCATGACGGTGTCAGCATTTCGTGGACAAGAAAAGCTCCGTGCAAACTTGCCAAGGTCATCTCCAACCCTAGATTCCTGCACCAACCGACTGCCAACGCAACTCCCACTTTGCCTTTAAGTGCCAAGTGCCCGTTCTTACCGAAAGTGAAGCAGCGGGTTCGGTCGATCAGACAGGCCATTGTTCCCGACAGACGAGAAAAATAAACAGGAGAACCTAAAATGAGAATGTCACAATCGAGAATTTTTCGAAGTATTGGCGAGGCATCATCCGTTATGGAGCAGAATTTGTCCGTTGTCTGTTTTGTCATACACCAGTTGCAATGCCGGCAATCTGCAATGGAGAGACTGGCAATAGCAATAGCCTCCGTTAAAACTCCGTCGATTTTTGATGCCTCCTCAAGAGCATAGTTCAAAAGATAAGACATATTGCCATGGTTAATTGGGCTGGAGTGGATGCCAAGAACCTTCAATTGCGACCTCCGTTCGTATAGTAAGGGTTGTAGTCTATCATAAAATTTTAAAATAGAACATTGTGGACTATAGGAAGTTGTGACGTGTTGCTGTTATTATTTGGGAAAATTTTTTTGGAAAAAATCTTGAGTTATTTTTTCCGGATAGATTCATTGGCATCAATTATCCATTGACGGATTTTGCTCTTGGGTGGAACTTCGCCGACCGACACAACCTTTTTATTAATGACCAGGGCTGGCGAACCTAAAAGTTTATAACTCGCTATTTCTTTGACGTCAGTAACGTGTCGAAGAGATGCGGCAAGTTGCATCTCGGATAATACATCGCGTACATCTTTTTCAAGTTGGTCACAGCGGGCGCAGCCCATACCGACAACTTCGATATTCAATCCGTTGACGGGTTCCTCAGCGACAGACAGACCTTGTGCTATCTTAAATTCTCTCAAAAGTGCTCTTGCATAAGCGCCGCGAGCATTGGACGGAACATAGTTGTTGGAAGCAACTTCATTGAGTAAAATATTTTTTATTTCTTCGTCGCTTTGATTCTGCGGATTTATTTTTCTTATCGCCTCACACAATCCCACGACACCCACCAAATGACCATTAATCATTATTTGTTTTATGTTGTTTTGAGCCATATATTTTTTCAAATGAAATATGTTTTATTTAAATTTATTAGCGTGAGACTATTTCGTCAAGTCATAAGGTTGATCGTGTCAGAATATATTAATCAGCAATTCATATTAACAATGGTCTTGAAAATCTCTAAAACTCTTTAAATTTAAATTTTTTTAATTGAAACAACGTTTCATTTTTTACTTGACATTTGAAACGATGTTTCATATTTTTATATATCACGGGTATGAACCCGAGGGCAAGCCCTGGACCCTAATTCCATCCCAAAGGGCGGGGTATTATACCCTCCGCTTTTAGCGGGATTGTTCGACTTACAAATTTCAATTCACCTATAGTGACCTTTAGGTTATTCGTTTTTGAAATTTGAGTCTCACAATAAATAAGGATACAATTATCGCTATGATAACAGAAAAACCGTCAATGTCACAAAAATTAAAAGAGCGTCTGTATCCTGTCGTCTTACGGCAATTCTCAAATAAAGATTTCCATGCCGTTAATATCAGGGATATTTCAAAGGAAAGTGGTATCAGCACAGGAACCATATATAAATATTTTTCATCAAAAGAAGACCTTCTTTTTTCAATCATTGCAGAAAAATTGCTGGTTCTGGCTTCTTTATTGAGAATGCACCTTGCGGGAACCGAAGATATTCGAGAGATGTTCAGAAAGCTTTTCTGGGTAACAATGAATTTCTTTGATGAAAACCCCGATCTTGCAGTTACTGCTTTTATAACTGTACCATGGAAAAGCTTTATGGCTAGCAAATCATACAAAAGGGAATCTGAAATAGATATATTAAATGAAATCGTGGAAAAAGCAAAAAAGAGAGGAGCTGTTATATCGGACATAGAAAACCATTATTTTGCAGACCTCTATATAATGATCATGCAAAGACATATACAGAATTGGTATGTTCACGGCAAGAAATGGAACCTCGCTGATACGATAAACCAGTTTTTTGATTTTTTCTGGAAGGTAGTCGCGCCTCTCAGCACACAAGACAATGTTAATACCATATCGAACAAAGCATAAAAAAGATATAAGTATTTGATATTATAGATATTAATATTATTTCATGCTAAATAAATTTGGAGTTGTATTGAAGAATGGATAAGAAAAGAATAGATATTATTGAGAAAGCAATTTCTGAAAAACGGACCGCCTTAACAGAAGCGGAGTCAAAGGAAGTATTAAAAAAATACGGAATCCCGGTAGTCGAAGAAAAAGCTGTTAAAACAGTAGAGGAAGCTGCAAAATCAGCGGAGGACATCGGTTATCCGGTTGTTCTAAAAGGCTTGGGTTCCCGTCTTACGCATAAAACAGAAAAAGGTCTAGTTAAGCTTAATTTAAAAAACAAAAAAGACGTTCAATCTGCCGCGCTATACATAAAGGAGGCGGCTGGAAGCGATTTAGAGGGATTTCTGTTGCAGCCAATGTTGGAAGGCAAGCGAGAGTTCGTCGCAGGGCTTTTCCGTGATGAACATTATGGTCCTACGGTTATGTTTGGCCTGGGTGGAATTTTTACAGAAGCAATAGGAGATGTCGTTTTCCGTCTTGCACCCATTGATGATAAAGAAGCGGAAAGAATGATCGATGAATTACACACTCAAAAGCTGCTTGGAGCGTTTCGCGGAGAAAAGGCCCCCAACAGAGATGAATTGGTCAAAACGCTTGTTGGTTTATCACAGTTGAGCATGGACATAGAAGATATAAAGGAAGTGGATATTAATCCTTTACTAGTAACTAGAGAAGGAAGAGTTACTGCTGTTGATGCCCTTGTTGTTTTGGGAAAAACAACCGATCAAAAAATAACCACTTTCCCGGTAAAACCTAGAGATATCGCGAACCTGTTCTATCCCAAATCCATGGCTTTTATAGGAGCGTCTGCGGATATCAGCAAGTGGGGACATTTGCTTTTTTCCAACGTTGTTGCCGGTCAATATCAGGGTCAAATCTATTTGGTGAATGCCAAAGGAGGAGAAATTGCCGGAAGACCTGTTTTCAAATCAGTGACAGAAATTCCCGATCCGGTCGACCTTGCAGTGATTACAGTTCCCGCGAATAAAGTGATCTCTCTGCTTCCAGAGCTAAAGGAAAAGAAAATAAAAAATGTGTTGCTTATCTCTTCCGGCTTTGCCGAAACGGGCGCAGAAGGTAAAGCACTGGAAAACGAGCTGGTAGAACAGGCCAGGAAAGAGGGGATTTTAATTCTTGGTCCCAATACCATGGGAATATGCAATCCCTGCATATCTCTTTATTGTACCGGCTCCCATGTCAGGCCTAAAAAAGGAAGTATTGTTCTGGTGACTCAATCAGGTAACCTGGGAACGCAGTTGCTGGCTTTTGCCGAAAAAGAAGGAATCGGCATACGGGCGTTTGGCGGTTCCGGTAATGAAGCCATGATAACCATTGAAGATGCCATGGAAGGGTTTGAAGTTGACGAGAAAACAAAAACGGTCGTCCTTTATATTGAAAGCGTAAAGAATGGCCGAAGATTTTTTGAATCGGCAAAAAGAGTTGGAAAGAAGAAGCCGGTAATCATCTTAAAAGGAGGGCGGACGGATGCAGGCGCGCAAGCAGCCGCCAGCCATACAGGAGCAATGGCTTCCAATATAAAGGTTTTTAGGGAAGCATGTAAGCAGACAGGAATTATTGAAGTGGAAAACCCCATGGACTTACTTGATATGTCTGCAGCCTTTTCTTCGTTGCCGTTACCCCAAGGCAATAAAGTTGGTCTCATCACTTTGGGAGGCGGTTGGGGTGTGGTGGCATCTGATTTGTGTATTGAAAATGGATTGGAAGTACCAAAACTATCGGCAGGTGTTATCTCTAAAATAAATGATTTGCTTCCACCTTTCTGGAGTCATGCGAATCCGGTTGATGTCGTAGGAGATATGAATGCCGGAAAATATATGAAGATTATGGAAGAACTTCTGCAATGGCCTGATTGTGATGCGATCATCCATATGGGAATTATCGGAAGAATCATCATGATCAGAGCAACTTTGGAATCAACAAACGTGGTAAATACAAACTATGACCATAAAAACATAGAAAGCTCTTTACAATATCTAGAGAATTTCGAAAAACAAACCATTGAGCTGACAGTAAAATTAATGGAAAAATATAATAAACCAATCATTGGTGTGTATCTGCTCAATGATGATAAAACGCGAACAATTACAGAGTTTGACGGCTTTAAATATAAAGGCGTAAATTTTATTTCTCCTGAGCGCGCTGTCAAGGTGTTGGGTAAAATGTATAAATATGCGCAATGGCTAAAAGGGTAAAATGTTTCACGTGAAACATTTATATCAATTTAAGAATAAGGCGTTGAGAAGGGGATAACGAAAGCAGAAACGTATTATATGGATTTTGAATAATATTAAATTATTAGGGAGGGTAACATGTCTGACATCAGATTTGATGGAAGGGTAGCAATCGTGACAGGAGCGGGAGCCGGGTTGGGTCGTTCCTATGCATTGGAGTTTGCCAAAAGAGGTGCCAAAGTGGTTGTCAATGATTTGGGCGGTTCGCGTGACGGTTCCGGCGCCAGCCATAGCGCAGCCGATGTTGTTGTCAAAGAGATAAAGGATTTTGGGGGAGAAGCGGTTGCCAATTATGATTCCGTAGCCACGGTTGCCGGAGGTGAGGGCATAGTCAAAACAGCTGTTGATGCTTTTGGCAAGGTTGATATCTTGATTAATAATGCCGGCATACTTCGCGATAAAAGTTTTACCAAAATGTCTGAAGATGAATGGGATCTGGTTACCAGCGTTCATCTTCGCGGCGCATACTGCGTAACGAAACCGGCTTTTAATGTGATGCGCGAGAATCAGTATGGTCGCATCGTCTGCACCACTTCCGGTGCCGGTCTTTACGGCAATTTCGGCCAGGCCAATTACAGCGCCGCCAAGATGGGACTGGTGGGACTGATGAATGTCCTGAACATCGAAGGTGCAAAATACAATATCAAGACAAATACGATTGCGCCTGTTGCCGCATCCCGCTTGACTGAAGACGTGTTACCGCCGGATTTGTTCAACAAACTCAAACCGGATTATGTGATGCCGATAGTACTTTTCCTGGCATCCGAAGCCAATCAGGATTCCGGGATGATTTTCAATTGCGGAGCCGGTTGGTACAGCCGGACAGCTGTTGTTTGTTCCAAAGGCATCACCATTGGTGATGGCAAACGGCCTATTAAGCCGGAGGAGATTATGGAAAAATGGAACATCATCAAAGGCCTGAATGACGCAAAACCGCTGGGAAGTGTCGCCGAATCATTTGAATACATGATGCCACTACTCCAGTAAATAATATTATTGGGAATAGTAAAGTAATATTTCATAAAAGGAATTTTTTACAATGAAAGCGCTTTGCGAAAGCTGTTTTTCGTAAAGAGATAAATATTTACTGAAAATATAAATATCTTAACAATTTGATATTATTAACTTTTTTGTAATAAGCGTCCTGGTTTCACTACTGTTCTAGCATTAATGCAACGTCGATGGACTAGAGTAGGGGGAACAATGGAATTCAGCACAAAAAATATTTTTATCTATTGTGGATATTTTTATTCGGAACGCCCTTATTGCATATTAAATTCCCAACAAATGATCTATGACTGCCTTACCAGCTTTATTGTTGAAGATAAATCATTACCCGTCTTTAGTGTAAATCAAATTTTAAGCACGTCTAAGTTATTAATTATTTTATGGATATTAAAACATGGAGGGGTTTTGCCGTCTTTTGTAAAACATCTTAATCAGTAACTTAAAAGGGGAGGGGGAAGATATGAGAAGAGTAAATGTTATTGGTGTCGGTATGACAAAGTTTACATCGCCAAAAGCCCTAAGACCTTATACGGACATGGCCAAGGAGGCGCTCTTGGACGCTTTAAAGGATTCGGGCGTTGATTACACGGAAATCCAGCACGCCTATACCGGGTGGGTGTATGCCGATAGCTGCGCCGGTGAGAAGGTTTTGTATGATGTTGGCATGACGGGTATTCCCATTTTTAATGTAAATAATAATTGTTCCACCGGATCAAATGCCTTATTCCTCGCCCGTCAGGCGATTGCCTACGGTGCAATTGATTGCGCTCTGGCTCTTGGTTTCGAACAAATGACTCCCGGAGCATTGGGAATTGTTTTCAATGATCGTCCCATTCCCCTGCAGACTTTTTTTGAAAAACTGTTCGAAGTTGTTCCGGCTCTGGATAATGCTCCTCCGGCAGCGCAGTTATTCGCCGGAGCCGGTGTTGAACATCAGAAAAAGTACGGAACGAAGAATGAAACGTTTGCTAAAATAACCGTCAAAGCGAGAAAACATGCCGAGCATAATGAGCGAGCTATTTTCAGAAATCTGGTAACACTTGAGGAAGTTTTGGCGTCTCCAATGCAAGCGCCGCCTCTGACACGCCTGCAATGCTGTCCGCCTACCTGCGGAGCGGCAGCGGCGATAATTTGTTCCGATGAATTTGCTAAAAAACACAACATCAGCAAACCTATTTATATTGCCGCCCAGTCGATGACTACCGACTTTGCCAGTACCTTCGAAAGCAAAAGTCCCATGAGAATAGTTGGGTATGATATGACGGCTGCTGCCGCAAGAGAGGTTTATGAACAGTCAGGCATTGGTCCCGAAGAGGTGAATTTGGCAGAAATGCACGATTGTTTCACCGCTAATGAACTGATCACCTACGAAGCACTCGGACTGACACCGGAGGGCACAGCCGAGAAATTCATCGAAGATGGAGATAATACCTATGGTGGCCGCGTTGTCACGAATCCTTCAGGAGGTCTGCTTTCCAAAGGTCATCCTCTTGGCGCTACTGGTATTGCGCAGTGCGCTGAAATTGTCTGGCAGCTTCGCGGTCAAGCTGGTCTTCGCCAGGTTGAAGGGGCAAGAATAGGCCTCCAGCAAAATATCGGCATTGGCGGTGCTTGTGTTGTAACGATGTATCGTAAGGACTGAAAAGAAAATAGTCTTTATCAAAAAAATGGTATAGATTTGTTACGGCAAGCTTTAATATTATCGAATTACATTAATATTTGTGAACGCATTTATGAAAAAGCCGCAACGTTGGGGATTGCTTTCGGATAGTCATGGGAACCTGACGGCAACCGAAAAAGCGATAGACATTCTTAGTTCAAAGAATTGCGAAACTATCATTCATCTTGGCGATTTCTGCGACACCAGCCGCCGTGAATATCTGGAAGACATATTACGACTTTTTCAGGAAAAAGGAGTTGTTGCGGTTAAAGGAAACAATGATTATCTGATCGAACTGGCGTTGCAAAACGATGCCGGCAGAGAGTATGCCGATCCGAAAGGAATGTATAAATTTTTAAAAGATGTTCCCATGAAAATTATCAAGAATGATTTTTGTTTTGCTCATTCCTTCCCCTTCGATTATCTACGGGCTTTTTACGAACCCATCGATATAGGTTCAACGGAGCGTGCCTCCCTTCTGTTCGGGCAAATGCCCTACAGGATTCTCTTTTGTGGACATTCTCACACACCAATTTATTTTTGCTTGAAGAACAGGGATGACGTTCTTCGTCAGGAGATACCATTGGGCGAAAAGCTTTTACTGGAACCGACCCATCGCTACATATTTGTGGTGGGTTCCGTCGATCAAGGTGAGTGCGCTGTGTTTGACGCAGAAACATCGCTATACGAGAGGATCAACGTTTTCCTCTGAATTCATGGAAGGAGACGACAAAGAATCCTCGACCTGTGATAATTTTACAGCGACTTTAACTGGTTCTCCGCATAGAGTTTCCGAAGCTCGCGTTTGTTGAACTTTCCCACGCTGGTTTTAGGCATTTCTCTTAGAAAAATAATCTCATCGGGTATCCAGAAAGAAGTTTTAACCTTGTTTTTTAGAAAGCTCTTGAGTTCCTCGACGGATAAGCTATGACCTTCGGCAACCACGACACAGGCCAGTGGCCTTTCCTGCCACTTCGGGTGAGGCACACCGATAATGGCTGCTTCGCTGACGCTGGGATGTGACATGATTAAATTTTCCAGGTCGACAGAGGATATCCATTCACCGGCACTCTTGACGAGATCTTTTTTGCGGTCCACAAGCCTTACGTAACCTTCTTCATCAATCGTTCCGATATCACCTGTATGATACCATCCGTCGATAAATGTTTCTTTGGAACGTTCCGGGTCTTTATAATATTCGTTGGCAATCCAAGGGCCTCTTAGACAGATTTCTCCCCACTCCTTGCCATCCATTTTCACCTCATTGCCGGCATTGTCTATGATTTTCATTTCCAGGCCCAAGGCGATAATACCGATACTTGTTTTGACATCGTAGAGATCCTCAGGCGGCCAATCCGCCATGTAGCTTTTTGGAATTGCCGCTGTTGCCAATGGTGTTGTCTCTGTTGAACCATATGCCTGCTTGATGGGGAAATTGTATTTTTCATTGAGTTCTATCATGAGTTGACGTGGCATTGCCGCTCCTCCGCTTGCGATTGTCTTTAATGAGGAGAAATCATGCCATCCGCCTTTTTCCAGATAGTCATAAAGCATCATCCAGATGGTGGGAACTCCCGCAGTAAAGGTAACCTTTTCCTGAGCAATGGTCTGGCAGAGTTTTTCCATATTGATGACCTCGCGGCTGGGCAGGACCTGCTTACAACCGGCTCCCACGGCCGCGAACGGCCCGCACCACGCGTTGGCATGAAACATGGGCACGATGTGCAGGATGCAGTCGGCTTCGCTGGCCCCGAAGGTGACAGCTACCGCATAGGTATGCAACATGATGGCCCTGTGTGAATACACAACACCTTTGGGATCTCCTGTGGTGGCAGATGTATAGCAGATCATAGCCGGATCCGATTCGGAGAGGTCCGTAGGGAAATCATATTCCGCCGGAAACTGTGCGATGAGATCATCATACATGATGAGATTATCAATGCCTGAGGCGGGTTTCTTACCGGTATGAGAAAGGACCACAATGTGTTTGACCGTCTTGAGCTGGTCCTTAATCAATTCCACAAACATCAGCAGATCCTCATCCACAAAAATGACCTGGTCTTCGGCATGGTTGATAATATGCACAAGATGGTTCATGGGTAGCCGGAAATTAACCGTGTGAAGCACTGATCCAGAACACGGAACTCCGAAATATAGCTCAAGATGCCGATGGTCGTTAAGAGCAATACTTGCTACTCTGTCACCGCGTTTGATTCCCAAGGATTTCAGCGCGTGAGCCAGCTGGCATACCCGTTTATAATATTCCGCGTAGGTGTAGCGATGAACGCCTTCCGGAAAGATGGAAACAATTTCTTTTTTGGGAAAATATTTTGCGGATCTCAACAGAAACGTTCTCAGAAGCAAGGGATAATCCATCATAGTGAAAACCTCCTCATTATAAGAGTTTTTATTCAACTATAAAATCGATATACCTGTTCCCCGCAGCCGTTGGTCTAAAATGTAGAGTCGGCAAATTAAAATTTTTTATTTAGAAGGAAGAGCGGCAATAAAGCTACCGGTTAACTTGACACTGCCCAAGGCGTCGACAGCCTGAATATCGCACTGTATACAGTTTTCTCTTCCTTCCGTATATTTTTTTACAACCTCGCCTTTGATGGTAATGGTAGCACGTCCTTTTGTGTTTTCAAAATCCGTCAGATCGGCCGGTTCGGTCATTCCAGAGAAACGGACTTTGAAATTTCTTAAATATTTATTATCAATCCATTGTGTGATGGCGTTGCTTGTTATCCCCATAATGAACATTCCTTGAGCGATAACCCGTTGCATGCCGAACATCGCGACAAATGTCTCGTCGTAATGGAGGGGATTGAAGTCGCCGGAAGCGCCTGCGTAACGAACAAGATGAGTTCTTGTGATAGGATCTGATGTAAAGGCTGGCATAGAATCACCGATATTGATGTCTTCAAAATAGATTTTATTAGCCATGGCGTCCTCCTTTATCGTTCAACAAGGGTCGAGCGGGTCTTGATGACAAGTTCGCCCCGCTGATTGCTGATTTCGGTTTCAATAACCGTGAAATCCATGAATTTTCCCGGTTTGTCTTTCTTTTCCTTCTGGTACATTTCGACGACTTTGGATTTTCCTGTCATGATGTCGCCCGGATGAATTGTGGCATAGTAAAAATATTCCTCTTCCCCGTGAAGCAGTCTGATCAGATCGATTCCCAAAATCTGAATAATCGGCAGAAGTCCTCCGGCTGCCCAGAAAGGGAAACAGGTCTGAAATGTTGGCGGGGCGATAATATCATTATAACCGGATTTTTTTGCCGCCTCCCTGTCAACATAAACAGGATTCAACTGATTCTTATCTTCCTTCTGAGAGATCGCCAAAGCAAATTCGGCAATCTTTCCCTTTTCCACTTCAAAGGTATAGGTAGGAAACTCCATCCCTAATTTCGTTTTATCCGCCATTTTTCCCTCCTTTTTTAATCAAAAAAGCCTGGTTTGTTGATAGCTAACTTAAGACGCCGTCTTTTTCGAAGTTGCTGATTTGTTTTTCCGAATAACCCATTTCAAGAAGAACTTCTCTGGTGTGCGTTCCTGCAAGGCATCCGATAAAGCGATATTCCTGTTTCGTTTCGGAAAATTTAAGAGGATTTGCAATCTGTTTCAATTTGTCTCCCGATGGAAGCGTAAACTCCACAATCATGTCCCTATCTTTAGTATTCTTGTCGGCAATGGCTTCCGCGAGTGAAAGCACCGGTTCCACGCAGGCGTCCACCTGCGAAAATATTTCCGTCCACTGGTCTCTTGTTTTCTGCAAAAAAATTTTCCGGATATCTTTTTTGACCTGTTCCATATTCGGCGGCATGACACCGCACGGAATAAGATCCTCTCTATCGATGATCCTGCAAAAATTGGCAAAAAACTGCGCTTCTAATGCTCCAAAGCTGATGAATTTTCCGTCCTTTGTTTCATAGAAATCATACAGAGAGCCGCCATTAAGAAGTTCCTGTTCCCTCTTTGGTTCCGGAGCGCCAGCCAGATACGTTGTAGCCATCATGGCATTGAAAGCCATAACGCCATCGGTCATGGAGACATCGATATGTTGTCCCTTCCCCGTATCTTTGCGGTGAACCACTGCTGCCATGATGCCAATGACCGCATTATTGGAGCCGGATGCCACATCGGCAATTTGCATGCCCGTCAGGGAAGGTCCCTTCTCTTTTGTTCCCGAATAATCCATGAGTCCGGATCGCGCCAGATAGTTTATGTCATGGCCCGCGCGGTCTTTTAGAGGTCCCTTCTGTCCGTAACCGGTCAGAGAACAGTAAATCAGGGAAGGATTCACCGCTTTAAGATCTTCATAACCTAAACCAAGCTTGGCCATAACTCCGGGACGGAACTGCTCAATAACGATGTCGTATTTTTTGATAAGCCGGTGGATTATCTCAAGAGCACCGGCTGACTTGAGATTAAGATTCATACAGCGCTTCCCTCTTCCCATGTAGGCGAGGTTGCAAGATAAATTGCTACCGAACAGGAAAGGTGGAAGAAAGGCAGCCATATCCGGGTACGAGTCGGACAATACACGCAGCACTTCCGCTCCCATATCCGCCAACATCATCGTTGCGTAAGGTCCGGGCAGGAGAGTCGTAAAGTCCAGTACCTTTAAGGTACTTAGTGGTCCAGCCATCACGATCTCCTTTAGAGTCCCATGAAACGGGCCGCAATCATCTTCATGATTTCATTGGTACCGGCAAAAATTCTGGTAACGCGGATATCCCGCCAGGCACGCGATATTGGATATTCATCGCAGTAACCATATCCGCCAAAAAGTTGCAGACAACGATCAGCAACTTTGAAAGCCATATCCGTCGTCCAGTATTTTGCCATGGAGACTTCCACCACTACGTTTTTACCTTCCACATGATCCATAATGAGTTTATCGAGAAACGTCCGACCGAGTTTTGCTTCTGTGGACATCTCGACCAGCTCAAACTGCGTGTGCTGAAATTTGGAAATAGGTTTCCCGAATGCCGTTCTTTCTTTGCAATATTTAATGGTCATTTCTACCATCAACTCCGCCGCCGCCACGGCACCGATGGCGCACACCAGCCTTTCCTGCTGAAGTTTTTCCATGAGTTTCAGGAAACCGGTCCCTTTTTCTCCCATTCTATTTTCCTTGGGAATCCGACAATCGGTAAAATACATTTCCGCCGTATCCTGACTATGCCAGCCGATTTTTTTAATTTGCTTTCCTTTCTCAAAGCCGGGAGTCTTGGCATCCACAAGAAAAAGGTCGACTGCTGCATGCGGGTTGGTTTCAGCAGGATCTTTTGCCGCCACGACAACAAGATCGCAGTTAATACCGTTCGAGATAAATGTTTTCTGTCCGTTTAAGATGATATGATCACCGTCTTCGACGGCGGTGGTTTTCATCGAAGCCAGGTCGCTACCCGCGTTGGGTTCTGTCATGGCAACAGCGGTAATGATGTCACCGGAAATACAGCCGGGAAGATATTTCTTCTTCTGTTCCTCGGACGCAAACGCCGTGATATACGGAACGACAATGTCACTGTGCAGCGCGGCCGTGAGTCCCGAAAATCCGCTTTTTGTTGTTTCTTCGGTCACAATCACAGAATAGAGAAAATCAGCACCCAAACCTCCGTACTCTTCCGGAACACTGGTACATAGAAAACCCTGCTCACCCATTTTCTTCCAGACGCTTTTTGGAACAATGCCTGCTTCTTCCCATTCTTCAATGTGAGGGACGACTTCTTTATCTAAAAACTTTTTTAAGGAATCTCTGAATATCTTATGCTCTTCACTATAATTGATGATCTCCATTTTATGTTTCTCCTTATTAAAATACGTTCGTTCCATGCCCGGAGCATAATGGTGTATCGGAAAAAACCAAAAATGTTTTCATCGTTTCGGCAGGAATCATTTACAAAACATCCAGGGCCTGAAAATAATTCTGTTTCTTCTTTTAAGATGTGAACGGATGCTGAGAAAACTTTTTTACGAATTTTCCCACAACACAAAACACATGTGCTATTAAATTGTCGGTGCTTGTTATGATTAAAATATGAAACATTGTTTTAAAAGTCAAGCAATAAATGAAACATTGTTTCAATCACGGGTATGAACCCTATGGCAATCCATAGACACTAATTCCGCAGCAAGCTGCGGGGTATTATACCCATGACTATGCAGGATAATTCGACCTGCAAGTTTCAGTGCACTGTGTTTCTGAAACTTGGGTCTCATTACCCTCCGCTGTGCGGGATTGTTCGACTTACAAATTTCAATGCGCTATGCTTTTGAAATTTGAGTCTCACAAATAAACAGGTTTATCTTTAACTTTATTTCCCTTTTTGACGAGTTCATTGATGATGCTATCGAGATTCGTAATGTCGTCGTCGAAGGTTATCACGACAAAATCCTTTTTTTCGAAGTCAAATTTCTTGATTCCTTTAATCGCTTTCAGGATAGCCCCTATCCTGTTCTTGGAACCTCAAGATGCACAACCAGGTATGTTCAGCTGAACGACCCTTTCTTTAGCCACCACAACATTAGCAAATACTGCCACAACAACCAAGACAAGAATAGAAGTTAATATCTTCTTCATTACTCACCTCTTTCCTTTTGTCACATTTATATTAACTCCAATCAAGATCGAAATGCAATCTGTAATTTATAATTGACAGGCACTTTTAAATCTGTGATAGAAATGCAAAACTTATTTTTGGAAACATGAACAAACATGTCCGGTATGTGCAGCCCATCATTCATTTTAGCGTCCGCATCACCACGCCGTCGGGAACTGCTTCGATCCATCGGATTGGATTTCAGAATCATTCCGGCCCATGTTGATGAAAAGTACCTTGCTGGAGAAAGTCCCGCTCAACATGTCAGAAGGCTTTCCACCATCAAAGCAATGGCTGTCGCACAAAAATATCAAAAAGCCTGGGTGCTGGGAGCCGACACAATCGTGGTAATTGACGAGACGATTCTGGGCAAACCTAAAAACAAGGCCCAGGCAAAAAATATGCTTAAAAAATTGAGCGGACGCGAACATAAAGTTTTTACAGGCGTTACCATTGCCCATATGACATTGAACATTTATGAAAAAAAAGTTGTTCAGTCCACGGTTCGTTTCAAAACGATCAGCACCGAAGAGATGAATTGGTACACAGCCTGTGATGAACCCTATGATAAAGCAGGTGGGTACGCTGTGCAGGGGAAAGGTGCCATCTTTATCAAATCCATCCGCGGCTCGTATTCCAATGTCATTGGTTTGCCGCTTTGCGAAGTTGTCGAACTATTAAAAAAATATGATGTAATGACTCTGGATTAAGATTTATGAGCGATGATATTGCTTTAAACCTCAATAACGTCAGACAAAAGATAGCGGCCGCCGCCGCGAGATGCCAACGCGATCCCGATTCCATTAAGCTGCTTGCGGTGACGAAAACCGTTTCCGCCGCGCGTGTTGGAGAAGCCATCGCCGCAGGCATAACATCCTTCGGAGAAAATTACGTCCAGGAAGCCAGAGAAAAAATTACCCGGATCAACGATCCTGTGGAGTGGCATATGATCGGATATCTTCAGGCCAACAAGGTCAAGTACGCCGTTCGTCTTTTTGATTACATTCATTCGATTGACCGCTTGGATCTGGCGAAGGAAATTGACAAGAGGGCGGGTTTGGCGAAACGCATCATGAACATCCTCATTGAAATTAATATAAGCGGAGAGCAAACCAAAAGCGGCATACCGACGGCTCATGCTATTGCTCTGATCAAGGATATATCGCTGTTGGAAAACATTTCTGTACAAGGACTGATGACCATGGCGCCTTATTCCGACAATCCGGAACATTCACGTCCCTATTTCTCCGAACTCAAAAACTTTCAGAAAAAGATTATCCGCGAAGGCATTACCGGAATTCAGATGAATGAACTCTCCATGGGGATGACCGATGATTTTGAAATCGCCATCGAAGAAGGCGCGACGATCGTACGCATCGGCAGAGCCATTTTCGGGGAAAGAAAATCAAAAAACAATCAGAATATATAGGTTCACGACATGTTGATCGCACGACAGTCCGTTAATTCATTGTCGGACGATTATTTGGATTCGTGTCTTTTTTGTAAACTCTTAAACAGGCGTCCACGACCACAGAATCATATGTGACACCCTTGTGTTTAATGATTTCCGCAATGGCCGCATCAACGCCCAGTGCCGGCCGATAGGGTCTGTAGGACGCCATCGCATCAATCACATCCGCAACGCCTATGATGCGGGCTTCGATCGCAATTTCTTCACCTTTCAAGCCTCGCGGGTAACCGGATCCATCCATTCGCTCATGATGCTGATAAATAATTTCAGCCACGGGATAGGGAAATTCGATATTTTTGAGAACATCATTGGCGACCTTGCAATGTGTCTTGATGATTTCTTTCTCTAGCGTGCTTAACATACTGGGCTTGGTCAATATTTCTGAAGGAACGGATATTTTCCCGATATCATGAAGCGTCGCGGCAATGTGGATAAACGAAATCTGTTCTTCCGGCAAGTTCATTTCCCGTGCTATTTTACACGCAATCTTGGCCACCTGATCTTCATGTCCCGAGGTATACGGATCTCTCGTTTCGATAATTTTGGATAACGTCCTGACAATACCGTCCAGAATTAATTGCGAATTTTTATAACTATCCTTGAGTTTCTCGGTTTGAATTAACAGATCGTTTGTTTTTTCTTCGGTTTTCTTTTCCAGTGTTTTGTTTAATGCCAGTAATTCCTTATTCTTATTTTTTAGCAAATCCATCAGACGCTTATTTTCCGTCATGATTTCAACTTTGGAAAGGGATTGCTTGATATGCAGCAGTATTTCGTCTTCATGCCAGGGCTTGGTAAAATACAGATGCACGCCTCCCTTATTGACCGCTTCAATGATGGAGTCAGAATCAGCATACGCGGTAAGAAGAATCCTGACGGCATCCGGAAAAACATCTTTAGCTTTGGAAAAAAACTGAACGCCGCTCATGTCGGGCATTCGTTGATCGGAAATAATCAGAGAATAGGGTTTTTTAGCCGTGCGCAGTTTATCGAGCCCATCCACACCGTTACTGGCAACATGAACCTCATAATCCCCATCAGCCAAGATACGTTTAAAAGTATTAAGGATGGAATCCTCATCATCTACGATTAATATAGAATGCTTATATTTTGGATATTTAGACAGCCTGCAAACCCTTTTGACAACACGAAATTTATTTCATATTTGTGACAATGTATAACGATTTTGATCATGATGTCAAGACATTCTTTGTCAATGCACGATCATCAAAATGATTTATATTGATTATTAAGCGGTTACACCTCAAAAAGATCATGCCACTGATTTACTTCCGGGCAGAAATGACGTCTCTTAAAAACGGACCTGTCACGGATTTTTCATCGTGGGCCACTTTCTCCACCGTCCCCGATGAAACAATCCTGCCGCCGCCGGAGCCGCCTTCCGGTCCGAGATCAATGATATAGTCGGCGCATTTGATGACATCCAGATTATGTTCTATCACGACCATGGTATTGCCCATATCCACAAGGCGCATTAAGACATCCAGTAATTTTTGGATATCCGCAAAATGTAAACCGATGGTCGGCTCGTCCAGAATATAGAGTGTATTGCTGTTGATTTTTTTACCCAATTCACGTGCCAGCTTTATTCTTTGGGCTTCACCGCCGGAAAGGGTTGTTGCCGATTGTCCTAGATGAATATATCCCAGACCGACATCATTTAATAATTGCAAATGCGATTGAATGGAAGGAATGTTGGAAAAAAATACCAGCGCCTGCTCGACCGTCATATCCAGAACATCGGCGATATTCTTATCTTTATATTTAATATCGAGGGTATCCCGATTGAATCTCTTCCCGTGGCACGCATCACACGTCACGTAAACATCAGGCAAAAAGTGCATTTCTATTTTAATCAAACCGTTGCCTTCACAGGCTTCGCAACGCCCTCCTTTCACGTTAAAGCTGAAACGCCCCGGCTTATAGCCACGCATTCTCGATTCGGGCAGATTGGTAAACAAGTCCCGGATAATAGAAAACACGCCCGTGTAGGTCGCCGGGTTGGAACGCGGTGTGCGGCCGATGGGGTGTTGATTAATCATGATGACCCGCTCGATATTTCCCAGATCGATCACCCGTTTGATTTTGCCCATGGAGCCGTTGTACTGATTCAAACGGCGCGCCATGACTTTATAAAGTGTTTCGATCACCATCGAGCTTTTGCCGGAACCGGATACGCCTGTTACCGCCGTAAAAACACCGACCGGAATTTTAATATCAATGTTTTTCAGGTTATTTTCACTGGCGCCTTCTATGATAATCTGTTTGCCCTTGATCGGTCTTTTTTTGTCGGGCATGGCGATGAACGACCTCCCTGACAAATACCTTCCCGTGAGGGAATGATCGCTTAACAATATTTCGTCGGGCGTTCCCTGAAAAACGATATTTCCCCCATGGGTTCCTGCCCCCGGACCGATATCCACGATGTGATCACAGGCGCGTATCATATCGGCGTCATGCTCCACCACCAGGACGGTATTGCCCATATCGCGAAGCTTCTTCAACGTATCGATAAGACGTCGGTTGTCTTTCTGGTGCAATCCGATCGTCGGTTCATCCAGTACGTATAAAACACCCATTAATCCCGAACCGATCTGCGTGGCCAGACGGATACGCTGACTTTCCCCGCCGGATAAAGAAGACGTCGCCCGCTCCAGGCTTAAGTAATCCATGCCAACATTCAACAAAAACAGCAGGCGGCTTTTGATCTCCCTGATGATTCGTTCCGTGATGCTTTTTTCCTGCGGCGATAGATTGATCTGTGCAAAAAATCCATAACAGTCACGGATGGATAATTTACATAGTTCGTAAATGTTTTTTCCCATCACCGTCACGGCAAGGATTTCTTCCTTTAAACGAGCTCCGTGACAGGTATCGCAGGCGCTCAAATCGATGTAACGCATCAAATCATTGCGTATGGCCGTTGATGGTGTCTCTTTCCATCGTCGTTCGAGTTGTTTGAGGACACCTTCAAATGGCCGGTGATAAAAATACCTTTTGCCCCCGCGGTCATGATAAAATTTTATTTCATCATTTCCCGATCCATACAGTAAAACGTTTTGAATCTTGTCCGGCAATTTATTGAAAGGCGTGTTGATGTCAAAGCCATAATGGGATGTCAGCGCGTCCAGAAGGCTGAAATAATAAAGCGAGCTTCGTCCCGCCCACGGGGCAATAGCGCCATCTCGCAGGGACAATCCGGCATCAGGCACGACCAGATATTCCGCAAAACGCATGGAAGAACCCAGTCCGTTGCAATCGGGACATGCCCCATAGGGGCTGTTAAACGAAAACATACGGGGGGTCAGCGCGGGAAGACTGATGCCACAATCCGGACAGGCGTATTTTTCGCTGAAGAGGAATTCCTGGCCGCCGGCCGTAACGATGCGTACCAACCCCTCGGCACGCCCGGATGCAATCTCCAGTGAATCCCGCAGTCTTTTTCTGACGCCCTCTTTCAACACCAGACGGTCAATCACAAGATCAATATCATGGCGTTTATTTTTTTCCAGAAGAATATCGTCCGCCAGATCCCTTATGTCTCCGTCAATGCGGACGCGGGCAAAACCTTCTTTCTGTAGTTTTTTTAGTTCCTTTTGAAACTCACCTTTCTTCCCCCGGACAAGAGGAGCCAGAACGCTGAATGCCGTATTTTCAGGAAGGGCTAGAACGTTTTCCAGTATTCCATCAATCGTTTGAGATTTGATTTCCCGGCCACATTTGGAGCAATGACAGACACCGATCGCCGCGTAGAGCAGCCGAAAATAATCATAAATTTCCGTGACGGTGCCTACGGTGGAACGGGGATTATGGCTGGCCGCGCGCTGCTCTATGGCGATTGCCGGTGACAAGCCTTCTATGGATTCCACATTAGGCTTATCCATTTGTCCGATAAACTGCCGCGCGTACGTGGAAAGCGATTCGACATACCGTCGCTGACCTTCCGCGTAAATCGTATCAAACGCCAGCGAGGACTTGCCGGAACCGCTGACGCCCGTCATAATGACAAATTGATCCCGGGGGATATCCAAACTGATATTCTTTAAATTATGTTGAGCGGCCCCCCTGATTTTTATCGTGTTCATGGCTACGTATTCTTCTATAATTTCATTTCAATATGAGATTTAGCTCTGACGGAAGCAATCCATTCCTCAAATTTTTTGTCCAATTTTTCTTCTTCCAGTTTTGCTTTGATTTCCTCACGCACCACACTCACCGACTTTAAGCCCGCGCCTTTTTTGTCCACCACCTTTATGATGTGAAATCCAATGCCGGATTCTATCACCTCGCTTACCTGATCCACAGGCAGGCTAAAGGCTATTGCTTCCACTTCAGGAATAATGGTGCCTTTTTCCATGAAACCCACATCCCCGCCTTGCGCGGCCCCCGGCCCCTTGGAATGTTTTGCCGTCAGAAGATCAAAGGATTCCCCTTTGATGAGACGTTCCCGCAGACGCAGAGCCTCTTCTCTGAGTTTTCCCTTAACGTTTTTATCCGCCCCCGGGGGAAACGCCAACAGAAGCTGTTTCATTCTTACGCTTTCTTTGCCCTCATAGTCCTGGCGATGTTGATTGTAGTATTCTCCGATTTCCTCATCGGTCACTATGATTTTATCCTTGATCTCCCGTCTCAGAAGACGTATGCGAATCATTTGGGATCGAATGTCTTTTTTGACCGTTTCAATGGAGCTGCCTTCCGCGGCAAGATTTTTGAGAAAATCCTGCATGCTCATTTTTTGTTTCGTCAACATGTCCTGAACCATGCCCATCACATCATCCTCTTTCACGGAATCACTGATGCCTTTTTTCTTTGCCTCCTGTTCAATGAGTATGTTGTCCACCAGTCGCTGCAAGAAAGAATTCCTGGTCTGCTCTAACAACGCCGCCTTGTCAGGGCCCTTATAGGTGTCTTCAATATTTTGCCGGATGGGATTAAATCCCTCATTAAATTCGTAAAGCGTTATGATTTCATCGTTGACCACCGCAATAATTTTATCCAAAACCTCGGCGTAAGCCGGCAGGCAAAAAAGTATCATGCTCAACACGACCAATGTTATTGCTCGAATAAATTTCACAACCACTCCCCCCTTGTTTAAATTTTACTTATAGGATTTTTTTAATTTAATGTTTTCTTCTTTCTTGATAACCGCTTTTTTCTTTAAATCATCCAGCCATGCAACATAGGCGGCTTCTTCTTTTTGCATGCGCACGTCGGATATCACGGCCTCCCGGACATCGGCAAGATTCCTGTCCCGGGCGTGTTGAATTTCCATGATTTTGAATATATGGAAGCCATAGGAGCTTTGCACGATATCACTGATTTCATCAACCGGCATTTGAAAAATGGTGTTGTCCAACGGCTCGGGCATCACCAGTCTGGTAACAAATCCCAAATCGCCGCCCCGGTTGGCTTCCGGGCTAATGGAAACATCGGCGGCCACTTTGGCAAAATCTTCTCCCTCTTTCACGCGCCGCAGGGCGCTTTGGGCCGTCGCCATATCCCGCACCACGATTTGTGAAACACGGACGCGCGAATCACTCTTATAATGACCACGATGCTTTTTAAAATAATTCTCTATTTCTTCATCTGAAATCTTAATTTTCGAGTTTACATCAAACTCGACAAGTTTCTGTAAAAGAAGCTCTTTTCTAAATTCTTCCTTCCATTCTTCATAATTGATATTCGTCTGGGAAAACAGGCCGGCAAAATCTTCACCATAATCTTTCCTAATCTCTTTAATTTTATTTTCAACTTCTGTATCGCTTATGGAGATATTGAGTTCTTTTGCGCGCAACTGCATGATCTTCTCCGTGATCATACCATCCAACACTTCCTGTTCAAACGCCTTCATATCATCAGGCTGGCTCAGATACTCCCGGGGAACCATGAGTATTTTTTTATCCATGCGGGCCTGATATTCATCCAGATAAATTTTGGAACCATTAACCGTGGCAACGTGGGGATGAGAGAAAATATTAATTTTATCGCAGGCCATAATTAATAAAGGCAGGATGAAATATAACAAGCCATGGCGAACCGGTAAAATCCCTGTAGATTGTCTGATGAAAGAGAAAATTCCGGAAGACGGCTTTGCATTAATCATAATATTTTCTTATATCCTGCTTGTCGTTATTGGGCAAGCATCTTTAATAATAAATCAGCTTGTTCCAATATTGCCTTCTGGGGAAAAAACGATATGGGGACAAACAACTTATAATCCGGGGTAAAACGTAATTCCTTAATTTTTTTGCGATAAATGGCCATGATCTTCGCGGGCTCAACCGGCGAGTTATCCCGGAAGAAAATATACAGACATTTGCCGTCATACCCCATCTTTTTGCCTTTCAGCGTTTTGAGTCTGTTTCTTATGCTGATCACCTCAAGCAGATTGTCCACGGGCCGGGGCAGATTTCCATAACAGTCCTGCAGTTCGTTTTTAATCTGTGCAAGGTCCTCATCATTTCCGGCCAGAGATATTCTTTTATATAAAATAAGTCGTTGATGGACATCCTGCACATACTCTTCAGGAATAAAGGCAGAAATTCCCAGCTGAATTTCGGGCAACATTTCTTCTTCCTCGGTTTTTTCTCCTTTGATTTCCCGAACCGTCTTTTCCATTAATTCCGTATAAAGTTCATACCCGACGGCTGAAATATGCCCGGACTGCGATATGCCCAACATATTTCCCCCGCCGCGTATTTCCAGATCATTATAGGCAATCCTGAACCCTGAACCCGGCTCGGAAAATTCCTTGATCACCTGGAGTCTTTTCATCGCTTCGCGGGAAAGCATCACGCCCTTGGGTAAAAGCAAATAAGCAAAAGCTTCTCGATTCGAACGCCCCACGCGGCCGCGTATCTGATAGAGCTGCGCCAAGCCGAATTTTTCGGCGCGGTTGATGATGATGGTATTGGCCGTGGGAATATCCAGACCGGACCCGATAATCGTGGTGCAAACCAGAACATCGCATTCTCGTCGGATGAAGCCGGTCATGGTCTTTTCAATTTCCGCCGGTTTCATCTGTCCGTGAACAACACCGACTGTCGCCTGCGGCACCAGACGTTGAACCAGACGGGCAATCGAATAAATGGAACGCACCCGGTCATGAACAAAAAACACCTGTCCCTGACGCGCCAGTTCCTTCTCAATCGCGGATTTGATGGCGTCCTCATCGAACTCCAGGACGTACGTTTTGATGGACATCCGGTCTTCCGGAGGGGTGTTGATAATGGATAAATCCCTGATGCCGACAAGCGATAGATGAAGCGTGCGCGGTATCGGTGTTGCCGAAAGGGTGAGCACGTCGACCAGCGCGCGCATCTTTTTTAACTTTTCCTTGTGCGCCACGCCAAACCGCTGTTCTTCATCAATGATCACCAGTCCCAGATCTTTAAATTCAATATCCTTCTGCAACAAGCGGTGCGTCCCCACAATAATATCCACCTGCTGATTTTTCAAGTCCTGCACAATTTTCTTCTGTTCCGCAGAACGTTTAAAACGGTTCAGCACGTCCACGCGAATGGGAAAATCACTAAAACGGCGGGAAAACGTCTGGTAATGCTGCTCCGCGAGAATGGTCGTGGGCACCAGGACCGCAACCTGCTTCCCGTCCATGACCGCCCGGAAAGACGAACGGATAGCGACCTCCGTTTTGCCGAAACCGGCATCGCCGCAAATCAATCTGTCCATGGGCTTGCAATCATCCATATCCAGATTGATGTCTTCAATCGCTTTAATCTGATCCGTCGTTTCTTCAAACTCAAACGTGGATGAGAATTCTTCATAAAGTCTGTCCGGCGGGGAAAACGATTTTCTTTCCAGCGCTTCACGGGCGGCATAAATGGCTACCAGTTCCTCGGCATAATCCCTTACCGATTTTTTTACTTTTTCCTTGACGGCCTCCCAGGATGCGCCGCCCATCCTGTCTATTTTCGGCACGTAGCCATCGGGACCGAGATAGCGTTGAATCTTTTCCAGAGAATTTACCGGAATGTAGAGTTTATCGTTATCCAAGTATTCAATCACCAGGAAATCGTTTTCAATTTTGCCTATCGTAATTTTCTTCAGTCCGCGATAAATACCGATACCGAAATCCGTGTGCACAATGAAATCATCTTCTTTCAAATCGCCGAACGATTTAATAAAGTAACCTTCCCGCACAGGCCGTGAACGGCGGCGAGGAACTTTTTTAACGAATATTTCTTCTTCGCTTAAAAAAGCAAGCTTCATTGCCGGTATGACAACACTGTTGGAAATTTCCCCTTCCCGTAAAAGAAGCTGAGCTTTTCCCTCCCACCGGTCAATCATTTCCAGAACCGAACTTGTCCCGGACAAAACTTGAACAGGCAAATCATAGGACAACAGCAGATGTTTCATTCGTTGTACGTCTTCCGATGTCCGGCAAAAGAAAAAAATGAACATGCCTTCAGCAAGCCATGACTTCATTTTTTCCGCTGTCCACCGCAGGCAGGCATCTTCTTTTATCTCGCCGCTAAGAAGCTCACCCGTACAAAGGTATTGATCCGTCTCCAGAGAAACAGCGTAAGCTTTGTCGTCTTCTGTTTTTTCCAAATTCAAGCCTTCCAGAGATACCTGCCCGAATCCGGCCATACCGGCCAGCATATCGGCGGGGCTAAGATAGGCGTTTTCTTTTTCCAGATAAAATTTCCCGCTGTTTTTTGTTTTGAATAATAACTTGTCAATACTGGGCTGGGCGCTTTGAAGCGCCTGGTTTACCGCCAGCGGATCATCAAGAATCATCACGGTATCGGGCGACAGATAATCAAAAAGGCTGGACAACTTATGGTTCGAGAGTCCTTGCTCGTGATCGTACGACTCATAAAACAGCGGTAAAAATATCGGATTGATGGAGTTGGTCAGGCCGTCTCTCAACGTATCCACCAGACGGTTACGAATCTCGCGGGGAAGCGACAGATCGTCGCAACGACGTTTAATGTTCCGGACAGCCAGCTCCAGCGTTGATTGATTGATTATGACTTCGCCGGCCGGACATAAAATAAAAGCGGAGGATAGGCCTATCGAACGCTGAGAGGTCGTGTCAAACACTCTGATGGATTCTATTTCGTCACCATTCATTTCCAGACGCAATGGATTTTCTTCGGCTGGCGGAAAGATATCCATAATGTTTCCCCGGATACTGAATTCGCCTTTTTCTTCCACCAGGCTTTGTCGGATATATCCCTGTTCCACAAGGCGGACGCAAAAATCATCTCGATTAAACGTATCACCTGCGGAAATGATTTGCAGATATTGACTGAATTCCGTGACAGGCGTGACTTTCTGCATCAAAGCCATCACAGATGCCACGACAACAATTCTGTTATTGACCTGCAGATTGCTCATCACCTCAAGACGCATCAATTCCTCGTCTTTCTGGAGAGCAAACATATCCACTGTGAGAAAATCGAGCGATGGATAGTAAAAGACCGTCTTGTCTCCCAGAAAAACAGACAGATTGCGCGCGAAGGCGGCTGCTTCTTTTTCTTCCGGACAAACGACAAGGACAGGCCTGTCCAATCGCTCTACAAGAAAAGCGGCCAAAAAGGAACGGGCAGAACCTTTAAGACCACTGACATTAACATTTACAGTTCCCTGACTAATCTGCAAAAGAAGATTATTCAAAGGCTCGATATCTTTCTTGTCTTTCTTGATGATAATTTTCCGCACTGATTATAATCCGATATCTC
>ERZ1645192.409-NODE-409-length-35254-cov-26.598710_pt1 | contig 35254 bp, 34 predicted proteins | sample MGYA00575354_ERZ1645192 | MGnify/ENA primary metagenome ERZ1645192 (study PRJEB40844, sample SAMN11349763) | freshwater sediment metagenome | isolation source: river sediment | host: Sediment | place: India: Faizupur Khadar , New Delhi | collected 2017-02-21 ...
TGCCAATGACAGCATCCGCTAGCCGAACAGGCTCAGGCTCAGCAGTATGAGCGGCAGTGTCAATACGCTGAAAATGGTTGACACAAAGACATTTGACGTTGCAGTGCCATCATCTTCGCCGAGTATGTTCACCATTATAACCACATTGACCATACAGGGCATGGCTGCCTGCATCAGCATCACCGAGACCACCTCCTTGCGCAGAATACCCGGAAACAACAGGTTGAAAAGAATAAACAGTCCCAGGAGTATGAAAGGCACCAGCAGAAGCCTGTTGAACGACAGAAGGTAGGCATTCCTGTTACGGTGCATCTTCCTGCCATCAGCGAAGTACATCACTGAGGCGATGAAAATCATAGAGAGGTAAGTATTGCTCTTCCCAAGTGTGCCCACAGTTTCAAGGACAAACTGCGGCAGTTTCACTGAAAACAGGAACAGGAGGAACCCGGAAATAATTGCTATCGTATTGATATTAAAAATCCTCCGTAATCCCGATTTCAGGCTGAATGATCCCGCCGGGGTAATGATAGCAACTCCGAGCGTCCACATGAGTATGTTTGAAACCAGCACGAAAATGCTTCCGTAAAGCAGTCCCTCCTGCCCGAACTGGGCCGAGATCACTGGCAACCCCAGGTAAATGATGTTTCCAAGCATACTGTGGAGCCTGAAAATTGATGCATGCCCTCCCTTTATGCCGGAGATAAGTGTTGTCAGCCATCCGGCGAAAAGCATGAACAGCATTATCAGAACTGCGAGGAGCAATGCCTGAAGGCTGTTGGCCAGGAGCCGCGGAGTGACCTCTATTGCGCTGAAGCTTGTAAAAAGCATGGCTGGCAGCGTCACATAGAATATAAGTTTCGCAAGGAAATCCTTTGTAATGGCAGTGATCACCCCGGCACGGCAGGCAATGAGCCCGATAACCACTATGGTTGCAAGCATTGCTATCTGACGGAGTATGATGGCGGAGGTCATTAAGGTACTTTATCAGTTTGGTTTCAGAGCCGGCTTTTTTCAAAACCACCGCAAAGATAACTCCGGAAAGAAAACGGAAGAGCCCACCTCATACTTTCTCCATGAAATAGTTTTACTAATTTTGAGCTTCAGGATTGCATAAATAAAAAACCAGGCTGAGCAAGCCAGAGACCAAAATCACAGGTGCCTCATGAAGATACTCATAGTTGAAGACGAACCCAGGGTCGCCTCTTTCATAAAGGAAGGTCTCGAGGAGAAGGAGTATGAAACGGTTGTGGCCTACGACGGGATAACGGGAGAGGAAGCTGCGCTGAGAGAAGAAATCGGTCTTGTCATACTTGACCTTATAATTCCGGGCAAGAGCGGCATGGATGTCTGCCGGACGGTCAAGGCAGCCAGACCTGACCTTCCCGTACTTATGCTCACAGCCCTCAGCACCACAGTCGACAAAGTCAGAGGTTTTGACGCAGGAGCCGATGATTACCTTGTCAAACCATTCGATTTCCCGGAACTCCTGGCACGGATCAAGTCGCTGCTCAAGAGAAGCAGGGCTGCAACCCACCAGCCGGAGTCGCTCCGCGTGGCTGACCTCGAGCTCGACCTCATGAGGAAGGTGGCTATCCGCGGAGGAAATGTAATCGAGCTTACTGCCAAGGAATTTGCACTGCTTGAATATTTTATGCGCAACAGCGGAAGGGTGCTGTCTCGCTCCGACATCTCGGAAAAGGTATGGGACATAACCTATGACACGGGAACCAATATCGTTGAGGTCTATGTGAACATCCTCAGGAAGAAAATAGACAGGGACTTCGAGCCGAAGCTCATCCACACCAGGATAGGTCTGGGATACATTTTCACCGACGCATAGATGAAGATACGGCAGAAACTTACCCTTCAGTTTTTCCTGTTGACCAGCGTCATACTGCTGCTCTTCTCGCTGACAGTATATCTAGCCTCAGCCAAATACCGCCGTGACGATTTCTACCAGCGGCTCGAGAGCAGGGCCTACAGTACGGCAAGGCTGCTGATTGAGGTTGACGAAATTGATACTGACCTGCTGAATAAGATAGAAGAGGATAACCCGGTATCACTGCCTGATGAGAAGATTATTATCTTCAATTACAAGAATGAAATTGTCTACTCAACTGATACAAGGAACGTCATTCTGTACGATGACGACCTGCTGACGCGGATCAGGACATCAGGTCAGATAAAGACGCAGAGCGGCAGGTACGAGCTGATGGGAATCCTTTTCCCGGAGGAGTTCAACCGGTTTGTGGTGCTGAGTGCGGCCCGTGACATATACGGATTTGACAAGATGAAGAACCTCAGGACGATCCTGATCCTGCTGACAGGCATTTTCCTTCTGCTGTTTTACCCTGCAGGATGGCTTTTCGCAGCAAGGTCACTCTCTCCGATTTCCAAAGTTGTTGACCGGGTCGAGGAGATATCAATCGCCAGTCTTGACGTGAGGGTTGACGAGGGTAACGGAAAAGATGAGCTGGCACACCTCGCACACACATTCAACCGTATGCTCGAAAGGCTGCAGACGGCTTTCGAGATGCAGAAGGATTTTATTTCAAATGCCTCCCATGAACTGAGGACGCCGCTGACAGCCATCAGGGGACAGCTTGAAGTGCTGCTGATGAAGGACCGTACTGATAAGGAGTACAGGGAGTCTACTGCTGCCGTCCTCGATGATATCAGCAAGCTGAACAGGCTGCTTGACCGGCTTCTGCTTATGGCCCACGCCAGCTCCGAAGGCGCCAGGGAAGGTTTCAGCGAGGTCAGAATTGATGAGATACTGTGGCAGGCACGCGAGGAACTGCTGAAACACGAAAAGGAATATACGGTTACAGTTGCCCTTGACGAGAACATCTCAGACATTGAAAACCTTACTATGAGAGGCGACGAGCAACTGCTGCTCTCGGCTGTCACCAACATCATGGAAAACGGCTGCAAGTATTCCCCCGACAGGTCAGTAAGGATCCTCCTTTCGCATGACACTCATAACATACTTGTAAGCTTCACCGACAACGGTCCCGGCATTGCTGAGGATGAGATTGAGCGGATTTTCGAGTCTTTCTACCGCAGCAAATCAACTGCATCGGTAAGGGGCCACGGGATAGGACTCTCCCTGGCCAGTAAAATAATAGATATCCACAACGGAAAGATAACCGTCACATCACGCCAGGGTGAGGGAACCACAATCAGACTCATTTTTCCTGCCGAACGTTTTATAACGGTTTAGCCAGGAATTTATCCGGAACTTTATTAACTTTGGTATCGGATGCCATGCATCAGACGGTCTGCATTCCGCTAAATATCTGCAATATGAAGAGATGCCTGCTCATCATCCTGATCTTTGCCGGGCTCAGCGCCGGGCTGGCAGGACAGGACAGGATCATTACCCTCCGTAATGACACAATTGTCTGCAAGATTACAAAAATCACACGCAATGAAATTCAATTTGACATTGTCAATCAGGGGGTTAATGTATCGGCGAGATTGCCGGTTTCAGAGATTTATAGCTACGCCTTTGCCACACTTCAAATTTGGGAAGAGGGAAAAACTTACCCGTCTGTCAGAACTGTTCCTGCAGGTAGCCTGCGCATTGGCCTTAACGGAGGATTGGGCTATATCGTAAGCAACACGGATGTTGCAGAGGAGGCAATGACAGGTTTCGGTATACCACTGGAGAAGGTCCGCGAATACTACGATAATCTTAAATCAGGATGGTATGGAAGCGCTGATGCCGAATGGATCTTCAATAAGAGATTCGGGGCAGGCCTGAAATACAAATTCTTCAATACCGGTGCCCTTACAGAGGGATATTTCAATCCGGGCGACCCGTTTTACCTTTACTATACCACCTACCGGGAAAACATTTACGTTAACTATGGGGGACTGTTATTGTTTTACCGTGAACCCCTCGGCAGGAATGATCTGTTTAGTCTTTATTCAGCCTGTTCAATTGGCCTTACCCTCTACCGCAATGAGTCAGAGGCTTTCTCACAGGCTGTGCTGATCACCGGAGAAGCTCTGGGCATGGACGGAACCATTGGTTTGGAATATAAGATAACCCCTTCTGTCTCAGCCGGGTTGGAAGTCTCCGCTTTTAATTCAAAACTCAGGAAGATTGATTTTACCGATGGTGAGACGGAACAGACACAGGAACTCGAAAAGGATAGCTATGAGAACCTCTCAAGGATTGAGTTTTCACTTGGATTAAGATTTTATTTGTGAAACAGATGAAAAGGATAACTAAAATTCCGGGAATTATCCTGCTGATTCTTGCAGGCGTTTCCTGCAGTGACGACTTCCTTGAGAAGAACAATGCCGAATTATATGCCCTCCCTGACACACTGATAATGGACAGGCAGAATTATGAAGCCATTGTCATGTTTGAGCTACCGGAAAAGATCAACGGAGACTTTACTGTCTTCATGCGCCCAAACTGGATAAATGTGGATGACCCTACCGGCGCTGTAAGGGCAGGGAGGATTGAGTTTTCACTTAGCCTTGACGGCAGCAGACTCCCCGAAGGCTATTACAGCCACACCGGTTTGGTGGTGCTGAAAATAGAGAATTTTGGCTTCGTAAGTTTTACAGTCCTCTTTACCGAATACGGGTCTCCGACTATTCAATGCACTCCGCCGGAGCTTGTGTTTGACGGTACCCTCACTCAGAATTTTGCTCTGAAGACCCCTAGTACGGGTCTGCTTGACTGGACGATTACGAATATACCTGACTGGGTTGCCTTTTCAGTTGAATCAGGCATCCTGTATCAGGGCCAGGAGGAATTGATTACAGTTACTCTTGATCCCGGGAAGATTACTCCGGGAACAGAAATGAATGCAACAGTTACAATTAGCAGTCCCCATGTGCAATACCCTTATCTGCTCAAGATAACTGTCACATCTGAACCTGTTCCTCCACCGCCGGGATTCAGCCTTGGCACTATCCTCGCTGATGCTGAATATCATTACGAATCGGGTATTCTGGCTGTATGTACCCGGGCTCCTGACCAGCTTATCCTAATTAACACCTATACAGGCGTTCAGAATACAATACCGCTTAACAAAACACCCATGTGTATAAGTCTTGCGGAAGACGGACATAAGGCAATTCTGGGGTATACCGTTGCCTCGGTTAGTTACGTCGATTTAGATGAGATGAAGATTATTGACGATTATGAAATTGACTGTATCCCATATGACATCGTTATGGGAGACAACGGACTCTGCTATTTTACGCCATTTAAGGACCAATGGGTGACCATGCGATGCTTCGACCTGAACTCCGGACAGCTGACATCCGGATCAAACCCTCCGACTGTTTATGAGAAAACTCAGATAAAGAAAGTGCCGGGAAAATCCGTGATTGTTGGTTCAAGCCTCCCTCTAAGCCCCTCTGGATTAAGGTTGTATGATCTTACTCCAGGTCCTCCCAGGGAGGAAGTGACCCATTACCATGAATCAATTGGTCATTTCTGGATATCAAAGGATGGTGAGAGGGTCTATTCTGCTTACGGAAACATTTACAATATACCAGAATATGACGGTCAGGATCATAGTACATCACCTCCGTTTTACGGCACTTTGAATATTGAGCCTGCTTACATCACTGCCCTGGACGATTGCCCTTCATTAAACAGTGTATTTTTCAGCACAGCACCATCATGGCATGAGGAGGGGAGATTTTCGCTAATTACACAATACAATTCAACGAGCCTTAATCAGACTAAAAAATACAATCTATCTGATGTGCGGATTAACATCAACGGTAATCTCATTACCTGTGAAACAACCCCCAGGTATATTTTCGTCAACAAGCAGGGTACATCCATGCATGTCCTTAAAGTACTCAGCCCTCAATACAATACAAATGGCTGGCTGCTGGAGACAATTTCCCTGCAATAAGTTTCCCGGATTTTTTGCTGTGCAGCTGCCTGTGACCCCTAGGCTGCCGGATTGCTTTTGCGCGCGTGAAAATAAGTGAAGCCGTTGATATCGGTCATGCTTACAAGCTCAAGCCCTGACTCCTTCAGAAGGTTCGTAACAGCCCTCCTGGTCAGGTACCTGTTGGTCCTGAAGTCAATGATGCTGTACATCCTGTTTATAAATGGAATCCTCGACTCTATTCCGTTCTCATAGGCTTCGGTCTTGTCAGATACCTGCCCTGAAGAATTGTTGTTTTTTTCAGAACCGGTGCCCTGTGCCCTGTTGTCAATAAAACACCCTATAAAATTGCTTTTGGCAGGAAGAAGACCGGTTATCTGCTTCAGGAAGTCACGCACCTCCCTTATATAGTTAAGCTGCCTGAGGGTGATGACGGTCCTGATTCCCTTCATGTCTTCAGCATCATAGAAATAGTGACGTGATGAAGGAATGACAAGCATACCTGATTCCTTCACAAGGCCCAAGCGGTCAAGGTAGTCTATCAGGGCCTGACGAACTTCAATATCAAGCTCGTTGAAGAGGTGCGTCAGCCCGCTGTCCCTTAGTGACAGCTTGCGCGGACTCAACCTTACTACGGCCTGATCCCTGATAGTTTCCTTGTTCAACCCGATGGTTCCTTTATCCATGTCTACGTCAGATGCCCTCTTTCAAACAATTTCTATGCCATTAAGTTTTGACAGTACCCTGTGAGCAGGATTTTCACACCGAAGATATTCACTATACCCTATTCGAACCAAACTATTTTGATGTTCGAACCCAACCCTTTGACCAACGGAACCAAACAGGGGACTATCATCAATGAGCGGATACGGAAAGGTCATGCTGTCATTGTATTAAATATGGTGTAATTAATTCTTTATCAGATAGTTTAGTATGTTTTCGGGCTCCAATGAGGCCGTTCCGGGCATTGCTCCAGGCCTTGCGGACCGCGCTGCCGGTAATTGCCCTGATCCCGTTCGGCTCATTTATTGTTCAGTGTTCAATCCTGAACTCACTGAAGCCCTTTGGCGGCCCTTCGGTCACCTCGGCACTGTCAACGAACCCTGTTCCGGGTCCCCGCCTGCACCATGCCGTAAACTCTGCCAGCTGTTCCAGCGTTCCTTCCGCCTCGATAAATACGCTACCGTCAGCCATGTTTTTCACATATCCGGTAACTCCCCGTTTCCACGCCTCACGGGCGGCGCTCCAACGGAACCCAACTCCCTGCACCATGCCGGTGACATGTATCCTGTAATGAACCTTCATTCCCATTCTTTACTGGATTCTGAACTGAAGCGAATACACCAGATTTCTGTTTTTACCTGTAATTTAAGTTAATTTTACACATTTGTCAAATGATTTGTTAGCAGGAAGGAGGCTGATTCCTCTGATGAAAAAGGGATTGAAAATAACTCTTGTGGTACTCGGGGTAATTATATTCATCCCGGTATTTTTCATCACCTCTGTTCAGGCCGGTATCTTTGGCCGTCTGCCCGGGAAGAAGGAACTCAGCAATTTCCGCAACGCCACGGCTTCAGTAGTGCTGTCGCTCGAAGGAGAGACAATAGGCAGGTTTTTTTCAGAGAACCGGATCGCCATACCCTTTGACCAGATGCCGCCTCATCTGATCAACGCACTTGTAGCCACCGAGGATGCCCGTTTTTATGAGCATTCCGGGGTCGACTCAAGGAGTCTAATCAGGGTAATATTCAAAACCATCCTGTTCAACGACCGCAGTTCCGGAGGAGGGAGCACAATCACCCAGCAGCTGGCAAAGAACATGTACGGCCGGAAGGATTACCGGGTATTCTCCGTCATCCTGAACAAGACCAGGGAAGTCATCCTTGCGAAGCGCATTGAAAAGGTTTTCTCAAAGGAGGAGATTCTGACGCTCTACCTGAACACTGTCTCGTTCGGCGAAAACATTTATGGCATTGAGGCAGCTTCGCAACGCTATTTCAGCAAAAAGACAGCTGACCTGAAGGTAGAGGAGGCGGCCCTGCTCACCGGTATGCTGAAGGCCAACACAGCCTTCAATCCGCGTCTGTATCCTCATAACGCCGTCAGAAGGCGCAATGTGGTCCTGGGACAAATGGAGAAATATGGTTACCTGGCCGGCAGGGCCGCCGATTCGCTCAGCGCGCTGCCTCTCAGGCTCGATTACAGTAAGACTGATCTCTCCGGGCCCGCTGATTACTTCATGGTCAGGGTAAGGATGGAGGCAGAGCGGATACTGAAGGATATTTCAGCCTACCGCGGGAAAGACTGGGACATCGAGCGTGACGGACTGATCATTACAACAACACTCAGGATGCCACTTCAGAAGGCTGCCGGCGAGGCATTCGCCGCTCATATGCCCAGGATGCAGAAGAAGCTTGATGAACAATATAATACATCATCTGGGCGCAGAGCCCTGAAAGAGATTCCTGACAGCCTGAAGAAGATGATGACAACCCTACAGGCAGGACTCCTTGCAATGGACCCGGCCTCCGGGGCTGTAATGGCCTGGACCGGGGGAATTGATTTCAAAACCCAGCCATATGACCAGATAATGGCAAGAAGGCAGCTGGCATCAGTCTTCAAACCATTCATTTACGCGGCTGCGCTTGAAGACGGGGTGGAACCATGCAGGTATCTCGACAACGACTCAGTAACACTGTCGGGATTCAACGACTGGAGTCCTGAAAACTACAACCACTCATACGGCGGCAAGTACTCTCTTGCAGGAGCACTGGCACAGAGCATGAATATACCCACCTTCAGCCTCTTCCTGATGATCGGGTTCGATAAGGTTGACAGACTGTGGCAGAATATGGGCTTCTCCTTTCCACTTGTGAATACCCCTTCGCTTGCTATGGGCACTGCTGAAGCAAGCATACTGGAAGTTGCAAGGGCATATGCCGCCTTCGCCAACGGCGGGATGATTGTCAATCCTTACCTTATTGAATCGGTGAAGGCGCCTGATGGCAGGGTGCTTTGGCAGTACGCACCGCCACGCGGATTGGACAGGGTTCTTTCCGAGCGTTCCGCCACACTCATGGCTGCCATGCTTGAGAAGGCAATCAGGGAAGGAACAGGCGCCTCTGCTCACAGTGTTTACGGTGTGAAGGTACCTCTTGCAGGAAAGACAGGCACCTCGCAGAATTATGCCGATGCCTGGTTCGCAGCCTTCAACCCGGGAATAGTCATTGTAAGCCGGGTGGGGGCTTCCTCACCCTCGATCCATTTCAACAGCGGCTCGTATGGTTCGGGTAGCGCCCTGGCTCTGCCCCTTGTGGCGATGACCCTGAAAAAGGTTGAGAAAAACAAAGAAATAATGAGTGTGATAAACACCCCCTTCGCTCCATTGCCTCCGGAACTGGCGATGGCGCTTGACTGTCCTGACTTCAGGGAAAAGAGCTTTTTCGACAGGCTGATAGACATCTTCAGGGATAACAATATAGACTACCAGAAGGAAACCCGGCGCAGAAGAATCATCCGTGGCCGGATTTTTAAGATCTGAAATTCATCATTCCTTCATCTGGCACATCATACTTTTGCCCGGGTAGCACAAACCGTAAAACGAAAGCAAGATGAAAAAGAAAGCGATCCTGTTGTTAACCGCGGCATTGATCTTTGTCGCAGGAGCATGCAACGAAATAAGGAACGGGAATGATTCCGGAAGAGTTATTCTTAAGGTGACTGACGCACCGTTTGACATAAGCAACATTGAATCCGCCCTTGTAACAATCACAAAGGTAGAGCTGAAAAAAGAGGGTGATGGCATCAGTGACGGATATCAGTTCATCACTCTTTCGGAAGACACAGTGACTCTTGACCTGATTAACCTCAGGAACGGTGTTGCCGAGACACTTCTTGACATGGAGATCCCGTCGGGGACTTATGACATGATTCGCCTTTACATAGACGAAGCAGGACTCAAGCTGAAAGACTCTGATGAGATACACAGGGTTAAAGTCCCCAGCGGCAGTCAGACAGGAATAAAGATTTTCCTGCGCCCGGCTCTGGAAGTCAGTGAGGGAAACCTGGAGGAGGTGCTTCTTGACATCGATCTCTCCAGGTCATTCATTCTCAGGGGCAATCCCGCACACAATAACGGCTTCATCTTCAAGCCTGTTGTCAGGGCGGCCAATATGGCGAAGGCAGGCTGCATAAGAGGGCTGGTAACTGACACCGCCGGGATGAAAATCGGCGAGGCCACAGTTTGGGTGCATCAGGATACTGTTCTTGCCACTGCATTCACTGACACCCTGGGTTACTATGCAATTATGGGTGTGCCTGCGGGTTCGTGGTCAGTGTCAGCCACCAAAGAAGGCTATGATACTGTCCGTTTTGACGGGGTAAATATCATTGCAGGAAATAAAACAGTTCAGAATTTCGAACTCACCAAAAAGTAACAGGCTGAAATAGTATAATATGGCTTAATTCCAAGCCGTGCCCCTCAGGCACGGCTTTTGTTTTTGAATAATTATTTCCTAAATTTGGAAGATTGCCGCCATTTTTATGGGGATGACCTAAATCCATTAAAAGGAAATCATTTACACAATACAATGAAAAAAAGAAGAACACTTATCTATGCAGCGCTGATAACCGCAGCATTGGTTACTGTGATATCCTGCGCTGTGAACCCGGTTACCGGAAGAAAACAGATAATGCTCATGTCAGAGGCGCAGGAAGTACAGCTGGGTTTATCCTATGACCCTCAGGTACTCGCCAGTTTCGGCGAATACAACAGCCCGGCTCTCCAGTCATGGGTCCAGGCAAAGGGAACCGAGATGGGCAAGCTGTCACACCGGCCGAACCTGGAATATCATGTAAAGGTGGTAGACTCACCTGTTGTAAACGCCTTTGCTGTTCCGGGCGGTTACATCTACCTGACGAGAGGCATAATGGCCAATCTCAATAATGAAGCTGAATTCATCGGCGTTCTGGGTCATGAGATGGGGCATATAGCCGCCCGCCACTCTGTGAGCCAGCAGACCAAGCAGCAACTGGGTACCCTTCTTCTGATAGGCGGAATGATAGCCTCTCCGAAGTTCGCCAACTATGCCGAACAGGCTATGCAGGGACTTGAACTGCTTTTCCTCAGTTTCAGCCGCGAGGATGAACGGGAAGCTGACGCCCTCGGATCAGAATATGCCACGAAAATGGCATACGACGGAACCAGAATGGCCGATTTCTACAAGGTGCTGATAAGAATGAACCTCGCTCAATCCGAAGGGGGAGTACCCACCTTTCTCTCCACCCACCCCGATCCGGGTGACCGTTACAATGCCGTGCTGAGGAACACAAAGGCATGGCAGGACAGCCTGAAGCTTCCCTCCTACAAGGTAAATGCAGATTCATATCTACAGATGATTGACGGGATGATATACGGCGAGGATCCGAAACAGGGATATACAATGGACAACACCTTCTATCATCCCGAGCTCAGATTCAAGTTCTCCTACCCTCTCGGATGGCAACTGACAAATGCACCTACACAGGTGACCGTTCAGCCTTCTGACGGCAAAGCGCTGATGCTCTTCACCCTCTCCGGCCAGAAAACCCTTCAGTCAGCTGTTGACACCACAATGGCAATGTACGGTCTTCAGCTGCAACGCTCCGAGAAAAAGACAGTAAACGGCCTGCAGGCAATAGCCACTCTTTCAAAGCAGCAGGTGCAGGACCAGTCAACGGGTACCACAGGTGCCAATGCCGTCATCTCATATTTCGTTCAGTACGGATCAATGATCTACGTATTCCACGGTGTCTCCACAGAAGCTGACTTTGCAGGTTATGCTCCCACCATGGAGGCATCAATGAAGACTTTCGCTCAGCTAACTGATCAATCGAGGATCAACGTCAAACCCAAAAGGGTTTTTGTCAGAAAGGCTCCAAAGACAGGTACTCTTGCCAGCACACTCAGCTATTTCAATATGCCCCAGGCAATGATGGAAGAACTCTCCCTGCTCAACAACATGGAGCTTAATGAAACAGTGCCTGCCGGGAAATACATCAAGATTGTTTCCGAATAAGCCGGATTGAACTGACCACTGACTCCACTACCCTAAAAACTGACTGACATTGACTGACCAGACATACCGGAAATCAGGCTACAGGGCCTGGATGGACAAAAACGGGCTCTATCTGAAATATGGTTCTGTTGCCCTGCTTGTACTCATACTGTTTGCCACCACCCTCTTTCAGATTCAGCCTGAAGAGGTGGGAGTAATAACAAGGTTCGGGAAATATGTCCGAAAGGTTGAGCCGGGGCTCAATCTCAAGTTCCCCGTAATCGAGAAACTTTACAAGGTTGCCGTCGAAAGGCAGCAGAAGGAGGAATTCGGTTTCCGGACAACAGCTCCCGGCGTCCGTTCTGAATATACAAAGGAAGGGACAGCGGACGAGTCGCTGATGCTTACCGGTGATCTCAACCTTGCCGATGTTGAATGGGTGGTGCAATACCGCATTGAGGATCCTTACAGCTTCCTTTTCAGGGTCAGGGAACCGGTGGTGGCCCTTCGTGATATCTCAGAGGCTTCGATGCGCGAGATAGTGGGTGACCGCACAGTTAACGAAGTGCTTACCGTGGGAAGAGCCGAAATTGCATCCACTGTTCAGCAAAAGATTCAGGAGCTCTGCTCCGAGTACTCTCTGGGTATCAGGATTGAACAGGTGGTTTTGCAGGATGTAAACCCGCCTGACCCAGTCAAGGATGCCTTCAACGATGTAAACCAGGCGCAGCAGGAGAGGGAAACGCTCATTAACCAGGCCCGCTCGGAGTACAACAAGGTTATTCCCAAGGCGAAGGGCCAGGCTGAGGAAACAGTTCAGCGGGCCGAAGGATACGCCACTGAAAGGGTGAATAACGCACTGGGTGAAGCCTTTCGCTTCAATGCACTTTACACTGAATATGTAAAGGCTCCTGAAGTGACCAGGAGGAGATTATACCTCGAAACAATGACTGATATAATCCCCAGGGCGGGCAACAAGGTCATTACAGATGAAAGCGGCAACAACCTGTTGCCTCTGTTGCAGATGCAGCTAACCTCAAAGAAGTAGACCATGCGCACAAATACAACAAGACTTGTTTTGACTATCTCGGTGCTGCTGGCATCATTGATTGTAATTCTGGAGTGCGTCTACAAGGTAAAGGAGACCGAACAGGTAGTCGTTACACAATTCGGTAAACCGGTTGGTGAACCCAAAACCACCCCGGGACTAAAGATTAAAATGCCTTTCATTCAGCGTGCCAACTATTTCGAGAAGAGGTATATGGAGTGGGATGGCGATCCGAACCAGGTGCCCACAAAGGACAAGAAGTTCATCTTCGTTGATACCTATGCCCGGTGGCAGATAACTGACCCTCTTCAGTTCTTCAAGAGGCTGACGGACGAGCGTGGTGCACAGTCAAGGCTGGCTGATATTCTTGATGGTGAAACCCGTGACCATATTGCCGGCCACAACCTTGAGGAGGTGGTCAGGTCAGTCAACAGAACCCCTGTTTCATCAGGGCTGATCGGTGAGGAGACCGGAGACACCCTCAACACAATCATAACAGGGAGGCAGAAGATTGAGGATATGATCCTGATCTCGGCGAATGACAAGGCTAAAGACCTTGGAATCATCATTCTTGACGTCAGGATTAAGCGCCTCAATTATGTCGAGGAAGTGAGAACCCAGATATATGAGCGGATGAAGAGCGAACGTTACCGTATTGCAGAGCGCTTCAGGTCAGAAGGTCAGGGGGAAGCTTCAAAGATTAACGGAGAGAAAGAGCGTGACCTGAAGACAATCCAGTCTGAGGCATACCGGAAGGCGGAGGAGATACGTGGTCGTGCTGATGCAAGAGCAGCAGCAATTTATGCCGGTGCCTATGACCAGTCTGCAGCCGCCCGTAACCTTTACGGATTCATGAAATCGCTTGAAACATTCCGGCTGACGTTCGACTCCACAACCACAATCATACTGTCTACTGACAGTGAGCTTTACAAATACCTGAACGGTTTCAATTAATCAGTTCTGTTTCCTCCTACGGACAGGCACAAACCCTCAGTGACGTTGTCACAGCCGTGTCACCGTTGGTCACTGGTTGATTGGTGTCTGTCAAAAGAGACTGGCTGAAAGCTCCTTTCATCCGTATATTAGTGTGGAATTCATTACTGTGGCAGATGAAAACTTACTATCAGATAACAGCCGAAGGAATAGGTATTGTACTGCTCCGGAAAAGAAAGATTGCCAAAGCACTTCGCAGGTGGTTGCGTGAAAAGGGATTGTCCTACGAATACGTTTTTTACATCCAATAATCTTTCAGGAAAAGGTTCTGTTTAATGATTTTTCCGGAGCCATGGAGACCGGTCCGTCAGGGCCGGTTTTCTTTTACAATTCTGTAACTGCTACGCGGTATTCAGATGTATCCCATATCCAAATATCCAATTCCTGATGGCAATGGTTCCGCGTAGCGGATAAAGCATTGTATTGCTGCAACTGCACAAAAGGCCGCACTCTTGCGAGTGCAGCCTCTTTTCTATGTTTGTTGCGGCCTGCCGTTCTAGCCCCTGTCAGGGAAGAACCTGCGCCACCAGTAATATTTCCTTATTCTTGCCATAGTAAAATCGTTTGCAAATATGCAAACAAATTTCGGCAGGAATTATTGTATGATGAACTATTTTTTCAGCAGATCACGAATTTCCTTCAGCAGGGTAACCTCTTCACTGGGAGGAGGAGGAGTAGCAGGAGCAGCTTCTTCCTTCTTCTTAAGGCTGTTCATCGCCTTGATAACGAAGAAAATACAGAGCGCAACAATCAGGAAATCAATAATATTCTGAATGAAGTTGCCGTATTTGATTGCGACCTCGCTTACAGCTGGCTGAACAACCGCAGCCCCGTCCATTACTGCATCGCTTCCTTTCTGCAGGATAGCCTTCAGGTTGGTGAAGTCAACCTTGCCGAGAAGCATGCCAAGCGGTGGCATGAGAACGTCATTCACCAGTGAGGTGATAATCTTTCCGAATGCTCCGCCGATGATGATACCAACGGCCATGTCAAGCATGTTTCCCTTAACGGCAAACTCCTTGAATTCCTTTACTATTCCCATAATTGATCAGGTTTTTGGTTTGTTTATACAAACAGGTTAACTGATATCAAATATACAAAAAGGTATGACATATTCATTTTTAGCGTCTGATTTTAGTTTTCACGGCCGTCATTGATAGAACCCGATTTTTTTGATTAACTTACGGTGTTTCCAGGCACATAAAAAAAGAGTGACAACACGTTTAATAATAACCTTTTAAAATGAATGATTATGGCAGTACTAAAAGTTATCGAGATTCTTGCATCATCGCCGGTTAGCTGGGAAGATGCAACAGCCTCTGCCGTGAAGATGGCAGCAAAAACAGTCAAGGAAATACGTTCTGTGTATGTGCAGGACCAGAGTGCTGTGGTGGTCAAAAACAAGATCACCGAATACCGTGTTAATGTTAAAATAACCTTTGAAGTAATCTGATAAAAAGAAAACTATGGGACTTATTTCATTTATCAAGAATGCAGGTGCGAAGATCTTCAAGTCAGAAGAGAAACGTGAAGAGGAAAAGGCACTCATGATTACCGAGCACATCAAAAAGTTCGGCTTTGACGTGAGCAAGGTGAGAGTTGCCGTCGATGGCGAAAAGGTGGTTCTTACCGGATCAGTCGACACCCTGTCAAACAAGAACAAGATAATCGTTACGGCAGGCAACATCGAAGGCATCTCGGTTGTCGAAGATCATCTCCTTGTCACAACGCCGGAACCTGTGGCACCTCCGGCACCTGAGAAGCAGTTTTACACGGTAAAGAAGGGTGATTACCTCTCGAAGATAGCCAAGGAGGTTTACGGTGACGCCAAGAAATACCCGATTATCTTTGAAGCCAACAAACCGATGCTCAAGGATCCGGATCTCATCTATCCCGGTCAGGTCCTTGTTATTCCTCCAATCAAATAACAACATAATTTTCATGTATGTGGTGTAGAGACGGATCTGAGATCCGTCTCTACTGTTTATGCACAACATTTGATCAATATTGTTGTTATATTTGCAGCGGTGAAAAAGATACGCATCATATCGCCAATCATTTCTGTATTCCTGATAACTCTCATTTTATCAGGCAGCTTCGGATTTACCCTCATTCATCATACCTGCATTCACTGCGGAACCGATGAAACGATAGCCTCTCTTACAGGTGATACTGTTGAAAATGAATGCATCAGCCATCACGGCAGTGCCTGCTGCGGCAACCCGGGGGCGACCTGCTGCAGCCATGGAGATGGTGAAATGCAGCACCGGCACAGCACCTGCGAACCCGTCTTCTCCGATGACTGCTGCACACACGAGACCGAACGGGTTATAACTGACGAGCTTGTCCGTACAGAGGTGCAAAATGAGATTCTTCCTTACTTCCTTGCAGCTACCGTAATTGCTGTAATTGAAGATGATCAAAATAACAATTTCAGCCATTTTTCAGCAGAGCAGCCGTTCCATTGCGGACGTGACCTGACCACAATACTCTGCCGTATCCGCTCCTGATCCTCTCATAGGGAAACAACTGACCGTGGAAAGGATAACTGACCTGCCCGGTTGCAGTTGTCTGCATAAGGTTTCCAATAACCGCTGCAGTAATTCTATTTAATTAATTTTCAACATTTTCCCTATGAAACATCTAATAACACTAATATCAATTCTATTCATACCTGCCTTAATGGTGGCACAGGGCCGCCTGGAGGGCAAGGTTGTTGTCGCCAGTGGTGACGGTGCCACTGACGGAGAAGGTCTGCCCGGCGCAAACGTCGTCTGGGCCGGAACAACCGTCGGAGCCTCCGCCAACGCAGCAGGCTATTTCACAATCAGGAAAGTAAAGGATCACAACCTCCTTGTTGCCAGTTTTGTCGGTTATACGCCTGACACAGTCTCTGTTGACCCCGGCGAGGATTACATAGAGATCACCCTGGATGAAAACAGCATGATGAGTGAGATCACTGTAATAGGTCGGGCAACCGGAACTCACATCGACCGTGAGGCCACAATCGCTACCGTAAACATCACTGCCGCTGAGCTTTGCAAGGCAGCGTGCTGCAACCTTTCGGAAAGTTTTGTTACAAACGCTTCAGTAGATGTCAACTACGCTGATGCCGCCACCGGCGCAAAACAGATCCAGCTTCTCGGCCTTGCCGGCTCATACGTACAGATACTGACTGAAAACATCCCGGCTATGTACGGTCTGGGAGCTGCATACGGACTGAGCTATATCCCCGGCCCTTGGATGGAGTCGATACAGGTCTCCAAGGGCACCTCCTCGGTGCGAAACGGAAATGAGTCGATCACCGGGCAGATTAATGTCGAGTACAAGAAGCCTGCAACTAGTGAGATCGCATTTGTAAATGGCTTCGTGAGTGATGCAGGCAAAATCGAGACCAATGCAAATGCTTCGGTTAAACTGAATCCGTACTGGAGCACCATGCTGCTTGGACACGGAGAAACACAGTCAGGCGCCAGTGACCACAACAAGGACGGATTCCGGGATGAACCGGATGTCAGACAGTACAGTTTCATGAACCGGTGGGACTACCTCAGCAATAACCTGACCTTCCGTGCAGGCATCAAGTATATGAACGAGGAGAGGATAGGCGGCCAGTTCGATTACAGCCGCAATGACCCAAACACATGGGACAGCGGATACGGGATAAACATGGCCACGGAGAGGGCTGAGGCCTTCACCAAACTGGGCGGCATGTTCGGCCCTTCGGATAATATGTCGCTGGGTTGGATACAAAGCGCCACCTTCCATCAGATCGACTCCTGGCTGGGATACAACCAGTATGATGCAACGCAAAAAAGCTATTACACAAACATTCTTTACCAGTACTTCCCGGCCGAGAAGCACACTGTTGACGCCGGCGCCAGCTACCGGTTTGACCATTATGACGAATTGCATGGCATTTTCGGACCCGTTACCGGACAGGTCCTGACCGCCTTAAATGCTGAAACGATCGAATCAGTGCCTGGAGTCTTCGTTCAGTACACCTACACTGATTCCGCGAAAGTGACCCTGCTGGCCGGAGCCAGGTATGATTTCTACCGTCATCACGGTGCACAGTTCACACCGCGCCTCCACCTGCGCTATGAGATCACGCCCCATCTGACTCTCAGGGCTTCAGCAGGAAAAGGCTACCGGACAGTCCACGTACTGGCTGAAAATATGTACTTCCTTTCAAGCAGCAGGCAAATGGTGATTGAAGATAACCTCGACATTGAAGAAGCATGGAACGCAGGAATCAACCTTACAGGGTATGTCCACATCGGTAGCCGGGAGCTGAGGCTGACCGGTGAAGCTTACCGGACAAGTTTCGTCAGGCAGATTGTAACCGACCTTGACTCTGACGTTGACAGGGTGTCGTTTTACAACCTCGACGGAAAATCATACTCCAATGTCTTCCAGCTTGAGGCACAGATGCAGCCTGTGACAGGACTGGACATCACCGCTGCCTGGCGCTGGAATGACGTACGGCAGACTATAGGCGGTGAGCTTCGCGAGAAACCGCTGTCATCACGCTACAAGGGACTTCTCACAGCTTCATACACAACACGGATGAGGAAGTGGCAGGCAGACTACACCCTTCAGTACAACGGCCCCGGCAGAATGCCCTCAACAATGGCAAACCCCGAACCTTACAGGAGGCATGAATCCTTCAGCGCCTACCCTGTAATGAATGCCCAGGTGACCAGGTATTTCAGGAAATGGAGCGTCTATATCGGCGCCGAGAACATTACCGGTTCAAGGCAACATGATGCAATTATTGCAGCCGATGATCCTTTTGGCCCGTATTTTGACGGATCAATGATATATGGCCCGGTTCACGGCAGGAAGCTTTACGCCGGTTTCAGGTTCGCACTCGACAGAATTCAGAATTGATAACATTATTACAAAATTTCAGCACAATGAAAAGCAATCTTATAATCACAGCGGTTCTTCTCTTCCTCTTCTCCTCAATCACACTCAGCGCCCAGGAGAAAAACAAGAAAGATCTCTCCACGGTACGGTTTGAGACAAGCATTGACTGCCAGAACTGCGTCAACACAATAATGAAGAATGTCCCTTTTGAAAAGGGCGTAAAGGATGTGAAATGCGATCTCGCAACCAAAGAAGTCACCGTGCAGTACCAGAAGGACAAGATCTCCCCTGAAACACTGAAGAGGTCAATTGAAAAGCTTGGCTTCACCGCCAGGGAAGTGACTGAAAAGAAAAAGGAAGAAGGAACTCCGCAGGGGAGCAGGCAGTAATGCCCGGGTAACCGGGGCTAAGTGAAAAGTCACGGTTCAGTTAAATATTATGACGGACCCGTAGTGGTCCGTCTGGCCGGGGACATATTATCCGGAGGGGAAACGGGGAAATATAGAACCGGCAGGCCTGTCATGTCATCGACACCGGGGGGAGTCATGCATGGCAGGCTGTTTTATCCCGGGAGATAAACCCTTATTATGAGGTGTATCCCGGGCGCAGATGATCAGGATAATTCCTTATTTTTGAAGTTGAAATTAATTCTGAATTTAAATCAATCCCGATGAAGTTTTCCCGTATCACCCTGAGCATTTCAATCTGCATCATCTTTGCACTTGCCGCCTCATGCAAAAGCCGGAAGCAGTTTGACGCGTCGCTTCCCCGCAGCACCCCTGAGGCTGAGGGAGTATCATCAGCAGGCCTCCTTACTTTCCTCGACTCTGCGGCTGCCGACAGGCATGAGTTTCACAGTATTATGGTCATCCGCCACGGGAAGGTGGTTGCGGAGGGGTGGTGGGCCCCTTACAGGCCGGATCTCAGGCACACGCTCTACTCCACAAGCAAGAGTTTCACTTCCACTGCAGTCGGGTTTGCAGTTGCTGAAAAACTGCTGAGCGTCGAAGATACCGTGATATCTTTCTTTCCGGACCAGTTGCCTGACACTGTCTCTCCCTTGCTCTCCATGATGACGGTAAAGGACCTGCTGACAATGTCTGCAGGGCAGGCCCCGGATCCTACAGGCAGAATCACCTCTTCTTCCGGAAGTTGGGTGAAAGATTTCCTTGCCACGCCAGTGCTCAAAGAGCCAGGGACAGAGTTCCTGTATAACTCAATGGCCACATTCATGCTCTCGGCAATTGTACAGAAGGTCACCGGTGAAAGAATTGCCGACTACCTGCAGCCACGCCTTTTTGAACCGCTGGGCATTGAGGGTTATGACTGGGAGGAGAGTCCTGAAGGTATCAACACCGGCGGATGGGGATTGCGGGTAAAGACTGAAGACATGGCTAAGTTCGGCCTCCTTTACCTGCAGAAAGGGATGTGGAACGGAAAACAGGTACTCCCTGCAGCATGGGTTGAGGAAGCCACCACCTTCAAGATAGACCAGGCGCCGGGCGCATCGCCCGGGGAAAAAGCAGAGAGCGACTGGAAACAGGGATACTGCTATCAGTTCTGGCGCAGCCGTAACAACTCATTCAGAGCCGACGGTGCCTACGGGCAATACATCATTGTACTGCCTGAAAAGGATGCCGTAGTGGCCATCACCGCCGAATCACCTGACATGCAGGATGAGATTAACCTGGTATGGGATCATATTCTTCCTGCCCTGAAAGAGGGCCCGCTGCCTGAGGATAAGGAGACACTTGCTATTCTTCAGGAACGGCTCGCTAACCTTACGCTGCCGCTTCCGTCAGAAAAACCTGATTCGCCAATTGCTTCCGCGATATCCGGAAAGAAATTCATGCCCGAAGATACCCAGCCTGATATGAAATCCTTCTCAGCACTGTTTGCAGGCGACACATGCAGGCTGTCGCTGGAGATGAACGGAGAGAATTATGACATACCCTCAGGCAGGGGCAGATGGATTGAATCTGAGACCCGCCTTGCCGGACCGAACCTGATAAGCCAGCCGGGCGGATCCGCTTCGCATCGTATTGCTGCAGCCTACGAATGGAAAGACGACGGCACCCTTGAGATGACTCTCAGGCACATTGAGAGTCCGCACCATACGAGAATCAATTGTACTTTTAAAGGTGACACGGTTGTAATTAAGACGAGACTGAGTCCTCCCCCGGGATTCGACCTCCCTCCGGTGAAAGCAGTCATCGGGAATTAGGTCAGACAGCCGGGGTAATTCCGGCCAGTTCCCTGATTACAACCGAAGCGCATGCAATGCCGAACGCGGCAGGCATATATGACATCGTTCCGACGCTCGATGCCTTATTGCTTTCACCGGAGCCCCGGATAATCAGGTTCTTGTCAACAACTTCCGGGCTGTAAACGGCAGTGAATCCCTCATGAACCCCCAGCTTGTGCAGCTTTTTGCGCAGCATCCGGGCGAGATTGCAGAAATTAGTCTCAGAGATGTCTGTCACCCTGATGGCGGTAGGATCATACTTGCCACCGGCACCCATCGAGCTTACCACCCTCATGTTCAGCCTGAGAGAGTGATAGACCAGAAAAACCTTCGGTGAGAGTGTGTCGATTGCATCAACCACATAATCATATTTCTCCTCTTCGAGGATATCGATCATCCTCTGGTCACGTATGAATTCCGGAATGATCCTGAGCCGGAGGTCAGGGTTGATGTCAATCAGTCTCTCTCCCATCACTTCTGCTTTCTTCCGGCCCGTGGTTGAAGTCAGCGCCGGAAGCTGCCTGTTCCTGTTTGCAGCCGTAATCACATCACCGTCAATGATTGTCATGACTCCGACTCCGGCCCTGCATATCATCTCCGCTGCCCATGATCCTACGCCTCCCAGCCCTGCCACCAGGACGTGCGACTCCTTCAGCTTCTGCAGTGTCTCAGGTCCCAGCAGCATCTCGGTGCGTGACAGCCATCCCTCCATCACAGGCTGAAGTTCAGTAATGTGTTGAAATTATTCCGCATAAGGCTTTCCGCCCTTTGCTCATCATACCCCGCGGCTGCCCCGAAGAGGCGGTAGACGTCATATATCTGCGTGCCGGAATCATCAGTCTCGAGAAGAAGCTTCTCATGGTATATGGAATCAAGCACTTCGGTGGTCAGTCCTTTTGCGCCAAGGGAGAACCAGAAGCCTTCTTCGGCCAGTGAGGCAGCAAGGCTGCCGCTGCCCCTGAATCCATGGATGACCCATGGGCGGCCGGGTTTGACCTCCCTGCGCACACGCCTCAGTTCATCCCAGCCTTTGACGCAATGGATTACTACAGGCTTCCCCATTTCCGCGGCAATATGCGCCTGGAATAGAAAGGCCCGGTACTGTACCTCCCCCTGTGCCCCGCGAAGCCGGTCAAACCCGGCCTCTCCTATCACCACCACATGAGGGTGCGCTGCCGTTAAAAGCAATTCAGTCTGCATCTGTCCGAGGTTGTCATCTGTAAGCTGCCATGGATGAATGCCTGCCGAAAAGAGGGTGTTTGCTGAGAAATCAGCAGGCGCCTCATCACCTGCCATCAGGTTCCTGACGGCAACTGTGTCAGAACTGCCACCCGCTGAATGGGTGTGAAAGTCAATATATCTTATCTCCGCGGAGAGTTTCATCAGGGTTATGATGAGAGCCGTCTGATGCCTTCATCAAGCCGGCGCAACGTCTCCTCCCGGCCAATGAGTGCTGCTATGTCAAAGAGGTGCGGACCCCTCGAAGCACCCACAAGCAGCAGCCTGAACAGGTTCAGTATTGCACCGGTGTTGTATCCGGACGAGACAATCCACTCCTTCACGCTCTGCTCAAGCACCTCCGGTGCGAAGGGCTGCACACTGGCAACCTTCCCGCGAAGCTCGCCCATCTGCCGCGGTGAGTCGGCACTCCAGCGCTTCCTGACAACGTCAGGATCATAGCTCTCCGGAGCCACGAAGAAGAAGTCGGCCTCATGCCAGAGATCCTTTACAAAACCGGCTCTCTCCTTCACCAGTGAGATTATTCTCACCAGCGTGGCCCTGTCGGGAGTGAATCCTTTTTCCTTCACCAGGGGCATGAAGAGGTCTGCCAGTTCCTCGTCGTTTTTCATATGGAAATACCTGGCATTAAACCACTTCGCCTTATCAGGATCAAATCGGGAGCCTGATTTGCCGACCCGGTCTATTGTAAAGGCTGCAATCAGTTCGTCCATTGTGAATATTTCCTGTTCCGTACCCGGGTTCCATCCCAGGAGGGCCAGCATGTTGACGAACGCTTCGGGGAAGTAGCCTTCTTCGCGGTAACCGGAAGCCGTTTCGCCGTATGGCCAATAGAGCGGAAACACCGGGAACCCCATCTTGTCGCCGTCGCGCTTGCTCAGTTTGCCTTTGCCAGTAGGCTTGAGCAGCAGCGGCAGGTGGGCAAACAGTGGCGCCTCCCAGCCGAAACTTCGGTAGAGCATGACATGCAGTGGCAGTGACGGAAGCCATTCCTCTCCCCGTATCACGTGCGATATCTCCATCAGGTGATCATCAACGATGTTGGCAAGGTGGTAGGTTGGCATGCCGTCAGACTTGTAAAGCACCTTGTCATCGAGGGTTGAAGTATTCACAACAATGTCACCCCTTATCAGGTCATTGAAATGAATGTCTTCATTTTCAGGCATGCGGTATCTTACCACAAAATGCTCCCCCGAGGCAATGCGCCGCTCAACATCCCCTGCCGGGAGGGTAAGTGAGTTGCACATGCTCATCCTTGTGGTGCAGCCGTAGTTGAAGGTCTCGCCACGAGATTCATATTCCTGTCTGAGCTTTTCGAGTTCTTCAGGCGTATCGAAGGCATAATAAGCATCACCGCGGCGGAGGAGTTCATCAGCATAACGATGATATATTTCCTTCCTGTCGCTCTGACGGTAAGGGGCAAAAGGTCCTCCCTCACGGACACCCTCGTCTACCTTTATTCCGGCCCATTCAAGGGAGTCCATTATATAATCCTCCGCTCCGTCAACGTAGCGCGTCTGGTCTGTGTCCTCGATCCGGAGTATGAAAGTCCCGCCATGGTGACGTGCAAATAAAAAGTTATACAGTGCCGTGCGTACGCCGCCGATGTGAAGAGGGCCTGTGGGGCTCGGGGCAAAGCGCACCCTGATTTTTCTGTCTGTCATATTTTTATTGTTGCCTGAACTGATGATGGCCGCATCGCCCTATCATGTTATGGTACCGGCGGCAGCGCCTGACAAAGATAAATATTATGTGGCGAAGGGCAATTTGCCCTTGCCGGCAACATTAAAAATCATATTTTGTGACCTCTATTTGTATTATTTTTACGTCATAACGAATTAATGAGTACTCCCGATGAAAAAGATGAAAGCACTTGTCAAGGCACAGGCTGCCAAAGGATTATGGATGCAGGAAGTGCCTGTTCCGGAACCGGGTTACAATGATGTGATAATAAAGGTCAGGAAATCAGCCATCTGCGGCACTGACCTTCATATATACGAATGGAATGAATGGGCACAGAAGACGATAAAGGTACCCATGACAATAGGACACGAGTATATGGGATATGTTGAAAATGCGGGCCCGGGTGTCACAAACGTAAAGGTGGGCGACAGGGTAACCGGTGAGGGGCACCTGTTCTGCGGCACATGCCGTAACTGCCGTCGCGGCCGCGAACATGTCTGCGAGAATACAGTCGGGATAGGAGTTCACATCGACGGCTCCTTCGCAGAGTATGTCAAGGTGCCGGCACGCAATGTCGTGCTTCTTGATCCGAGGATACCAGACGACTGGGCAGCCATCATGGATCCCTTCGGTAACGCGACACACACGGCGCTTGCCTTTCCCCTGCTGGGTGAGGATGTGCTTATCACAGGATCAGGGTTGATAGGGAGCATGGCAGTCGCCATCGCCAGGTTCGCAGGTGCGCGCAATGTTGTGGCAACCGACCTGAGCGACTACCGCCTCGAGCTGGCAAAAAAGATGGGAGCCACAATGGTTGTCAATCCGAAAAAGGGAGAGAAAATCAAGGATGTCCTTGAACCACTTCATATGAAAGGCTTCGACGTGGGACTTGAGATGTCAGGCTCCCCTGCAGCCTTCCGTGAGATGATCGCAAACATGTACAACGGTTCCAACATCGCCCTGCTGGGCATTCTCCCCTCGAACTTCGAGGTGCCATGGAGTGATATCATTTTCAAGGCACTGACGCTGAAGGGCATCTATGGCCGCGAGATGTGGGAGACCTGGTATAAAATGCAGATGATGATAATCGGCGGCATTAACCTTGACCCGATAATCACCCACCGGTTCCATATCGATGAGTTTCAGAAGGGTTTTGATATAATGGAGGAAGGCAACTGCGGCAAGGTTATACTGAGCTGGGACTGACCGGAAACATGAGAAAAGTCAGTTTTGCAGCTTGGCAGTATCGAAAATAATTCTATCTTACATGTCATTGTTACGATAACATATGGCATTGAACCCTGAACACAAATCCTATGAAGAGCTGTCGGCCAACTTCACCTGGGCCGTAGCTGAAAAAGAGCTTGAATATAAGAACGGTGATGTAATCAACATCGGGTGGTACTGCAGCGACAGGATCTGCCTGAAAGGCAATGGATCAAAGGTTGCACTCATCTACGAAGGGTTCGGGGGAATAAGCAGGCGGTTCACCTATAATGACATCCGTATTGCAGGCAACACAATCGGTTCCTTCCTCAGGGGTATTGGCATTACAGAGGGCGACAGGGTATGCCTCTTCATGGACAGGATCCCCGAACTGTATCTCTCATTCCTTGGCATTCTTAAAATGGGGGCCATTGTCCAGCCTCTCTTTTCCGCCTTCGGCGAAGAATCCCTGTTTGTAAGACTTGAAAACGCGGGAACCAGGGCTATCATTACCCAGAAGAAACATCTCGGTAAAGTCAGGAAGATACGCCAGCAACTGCCTGACCTTGAGTTTGTGATAATCGTCGATGAAATGAAGCAGGCAGACCTCGCCCCCGGCGAAGTGCTGTTCAGCCTTGACAGGGCGGAGCCGGTGGAACAGTTTGATATCTGCCCTACCCATGCCGAGACCCCTTCTGTGCTGCATTATACTTCAGGAACCACAGGGCAGCCCAAGGGAGTAAAACATGTCCACTATTCGCTTATATCACAATACCTTACAACAAAGTGGGTCCTTGACCTGCGTGATGATGACATTTACTGGTGTACGGCAGACCCGGGATGGGTTACCGGCACATCGTACGGTATCATAGGTCCGTGGAGCCTCGGGGTGACACAATGCGTTCTTGACATCGGTTTCTCGGCTCAGGCATGGTACCGCTTTGCCGAAAAGAACAGGATTACAGTATGGTACTCCGCTCCCACCGCAATAAGGTCACTTATGAAGGCCGGAGATGAGATAGTGAAGTCATTTGATCTTTCATCGCTGCGCCACCTGGCAAGCGTGGGCGAACCCCTCAACTCCGAAGCCGTGATATGGTCTGAGAAAGTGTTCGGTAAACCGTTCCATGACACCTTCTGGCAGACAGAGACCGGATCAATAATGATAACCAACTTCCCCGGGATGAAGATCAAGCCAGGGTCAATGGGCAGAACCTTTCCCGGGATAACCGGAACGGTTCTTGATCCGGTCACATACCAGCCTTATCCGGAACACGGAAGGGCCGGTCTCATAGCTTTCAGACCCGGATGGCCGGCATTGATGCGTGCCTACTGGAACAATGAGGAAAAATACAGGGAAAAATTTGTCAACGGATGGTACCTTTCGGGCGACAGGGCAAGCATTGACAGTGAGGGCTATTACTGGTTCATCGGGCGGGATGATGATGTAATAAATACAGGCGGACATCTCGTGAGCCCGTTTGAGGTGGAATCCGCACTCCTTGAACATCCTGCCGTGGCCGAATCTGCTGTTACATCCAAACCTGATGAGATAAATATGGAGGTGGTCAAGGCATTCATTACCCTGAAGCCGGGCCATACACCCAACCCTGACCTTGAACTTGAGATCATGAACTTCATCAGGAAACGTCTTTCACCACTTGCCATGCCGCAGGCTGTGGAATTCATGGACAGGTTGCCGAAAACACGCAGCGGCAAGATAATGAGACGCGTCCTCCACGCCCGGGAATGGGGAGAGGAGACAGGGGACCTCTCGACACTTGAAAACGACTGATAATTAACTATATAAAAACACTAATTTTTAATACACTTTTTATGGAAGAAATGAATATCAATGAAATGAAGGAGCTGGTGCTGAAGTATGTCGTCAAAGAATACATTGATGATGACGATGTAAAGATCACCTATGAAACTCCTCTCATTTCAAGCGGTTATGTAGACTCTTTTTCTATGGTCTCTCTTCTTGTATTTCTTGAGAACAGATTCAAGATCAAGATTCCCCCTTCAAAGGCCACACCGGAGGCTTTTGACAGTGTGAACAGCATCGTTGCACTGGTCAACCAGTACCTGAAACAGTAAACAAAAACCCAATGAGTTTCCCCGAGAGTATCAGAAGTATCTATCAGGCACAGCTTGCAGAGATACACAATGCCGGCATTTTCAAGGAGGAAAGATTCATTCACAGCGCACAGTCGGCCGACATAGAAGTTGAGTTCCCTGCAGGTTCGGACCTGAAGAAGGTAATTAATATGTGTGCCAACAATTACCTTGGCCTCTCCAGCCATCCGGAGGTGATAAAAGCTGCTCACGACGGACTTGAGTCGAGGGGTTACGGTATGTCATCCGTAAGATTTATCTGCGGCACACAGGACATCCACCGTGAGCTTGAAAACAGGGTTACTGATTTCCTTGGCACCGAGGACACGATACTGTTTCCGTCATGCATGGATGCCAATGCCGGCGTATTTGAAGCCATCCTCACCAGTGAGGATATTATGATTTCAGACCGTCTTGTACATGCTTCAATAATAGACGGTATGAGGCTCTGCAGTGCACAGCATGACACCTTCAAGCATTCGAGCATGGAGCACCTGGAGGAGAAGCTGCAGCTGCATGCAGATAAGAGGCTGAAGCTGGTGATCACTGACGGTGTCTTCTCAATGGACGGTGATACGGCAATGCTTGACAGAATGGTGGATCTGTGTGACAAATACGGAGCCATGCTGCTGGTCGATGACTCCCACGCCACAGGTTTCATAGGGAAAACAGGAAGGGGAACTCATGAATACTGCGGAGTTTTTGGGAAGATTGACATAATCACCACAACTTTCGGTAAAGCTCTCGGAGGTGCCTCCGGCGGTTGTGTTTCAGGGCGAAAGGAAATTGTGGATATGTGCAGGCAGAAGGCACGTCCCTACCTCTTCTCAAACACAATTGCCCCGGTGATAGTCTCGGGGGTCCTGAAGGTATTTGACATTCTCTCCGGCAGCACCGAAAGGCGCGATAAGCTCGAAAAGAATGCAGCATACTGGCGGAAGGGACTGACAGAGGCCGGATTCATCCTCAAAGAAGGTAATACACCTATCGTACCGGTGATGCTCTTCAACGCAAAACTTTCACAAGATTTTTCGAAGGACCTGTACCGGGAAGGGATCTATGCAATCGGCTTCTTTTTCCCGGTTGTACCCAACGGCCAGGCACGGATACGCACACAGATTTCTGCCGGGCACGAAATACATCACCTTGACCGTGCACTTGAAGCATTCATAAGGGTGGGAAAGAAACACGGTATTCTGGGCCTCACCCACGACCAGATTGTTGAGAAATACGGGCTGTGACTCCCGCAGAACCGACACCCGGCTCCGGCAGTCCGTTTTGGTTTTTATTTCATTGTTCCCTGTAATTGATGATTATCATCATTGGATAATGACGGTAAAAGCCCATCTTTGCAGTCGTTTTACCTAATTATTTCCTTAAAATGTACGACAGTTACAGGGATCATCTTGTGGTCCAGCTTGAGGAGATCAGGGAGGCTGGTCTCTATAAGAACGAGCGTGTCATTGTTTCGCCCCAGGGGGCAGAGATAACCCTGAATACAGGGCAGAAGGTGCTTAACTTCTGTGCCAATAACTACCTGGGCCTCTCGGCGAACAAAAAGCTTGTTGAAGCGGCAAAGGAAGCGCTTGATACTCACGGCTACGGCATGTCTTCGGTCCGTTTCATATGCGGAACGGGTGACCTTCACAAGGAGCTGGAGAAAAAGATAGCCGGTTTCTTCGGTACCGAAGACACAATCCTTTACGCTGCATGTTTCGATGCCAACGGCGGCGTGTTTGAACCCCTGCTCACGAGTGATGATGCAATCATCAGTGACTCACTGAACCATGCCTCAATAATTGATGGGGTAAGGCTGTGCAAGGCGAACCGATACAGGTACGAAAACGCTGACATGGAAGACCTTGAGGCGCAGCTACAGCAGGCACAGGAACACCGTTTCAGGCTTATAGTGACTGACGGTGTCTTCTCAATGGACGGCAATGTTGCTCCGCTCGGCAAAATTTACGAGCTGGCAAACAGGTACAATGCAATGGTGATGGTCGATGAATCGCACTCCGCAGGTGTGGTGGGAGAGACCGGCCGCGGCGTCACCGAGCTTTACGATCTCCGGGGAAAAATAGAGATCATTACCGGCACACTCGGGAAAGCCTTCGGCGGCGCCATCGGTGGCTTCACAACAGGAAAGAAGGAGATAATCGAGATGCTGCGCCAGCGTTCGAGGCCATACCTATTCTCCAACTCCATCCCTCCCCTTGTGGCCGCGGCCGGCCTGAAGATGGTGGAAATGATGACCGAAACCAACGAACTCCAGGACAAACTCCATCACAACACCAGGTATTTCATGGAGAGAATGCTGAAGGCAGGTTTTGACATCAAGCCTACACAGTCAGCCATATGCGCCGTGATGCTCTATGATGCCAAACTCTCGCAGGAAATGGCCGCCAGGCTCCTGAAGGAAGGCATCTACGTGATCGGGTTTTACTATCCTGTGGTTCCAAAAGGTCAGGCCCGCATCAGGGTCCAGCTCTCGGCTGCCCACGAAACAGAACATCTTGACAAGGCTATTGCTGCATTTACAAAGGTCGGAAAAGACCTTGGTGTATTGAAATAATTTATTTTTTAATTCCTGTCATTTATTAATAGGTATAGATCAGGTTTAAAAAATTAAAATAATTTCCGCTTTCTCTTGTATTCTTAAATTTATGGTTATTTTTGCCAACCATAAGTAGGACTATGTACCACACATCACTATTTATTGCCCTGTTTATTATCATCGCCATAAGCGGATGACCGGGGAGTAGTATATAGTGAGGATAATATTATATAAAAGCTTCCCGGAAAACCGGGGAGCTTTTTTTGTTTCAATAACGCTGTGATGAAAAAAGAACTGAGAAGCCTGCAGACGATGAGCGGAAGGACGATGGCCGGTGCCAGGAGCCTCTGGCGTGCAAATGGAATGAAGGAGGAACATTTTGGCAGGCCTGTGATAGCTGTTGTCAACTCATTCTCGCAGTTCGTGCCGGGCCACGTGCACCTGCAGCAGGCTGGCATCGTAATCAGGGAGGAACTTGCCCGCAGGGGGCTTTTTGCAGCCGAGTTTAACTCAATTGCAATTGATGACGGTATAGCCATGGGGCACGGTGGAATGCTCTACTCACTCCCCTCACGTGACCTTATTGCTGACAGCGTGGAGTATGTCTGCAATGCACACCGTGCTGACGCGATGATCTGCATCAGCAATTGCGACAAGATTACTCCCGGTATGCTGATGGCCGCCATGCGGCTGAATATTCCCGCACTGTTCGTTTCGGGCGGACCGATGGAAGCGGGTCTCTCGGCCGGAAAAGCTGTTGACCTGATCGATACAATGGTGGCCGCCGCCGATGACTCGGTCTCCGCTGAAAAGCTCGGTGACCTTGAGAGATCATCATGTCCCTCCTGCGGATCCTGCTCGGGGATGTTCACAGCCAACTCCATGAACTGCCTGGCCGAGGCGCTCGGTCTTGCATTGCCCGGCAACGGCACCGTGCTGGCAACACACTCTGACAGGATGAAGATATTCCGGAGGGGAGCACACCTGATAGCTGATCTTGCTGAAAGGTACTACAATGACGGCGATGAAACAGCATTGCCACGCTCCATAGCCACCAGGGAAGCATTCATGAATGCAATGACTGTTGATATCGCCATGGGGGGCTCAACCAACACCGTTCTGCACCTGCTTGCCATAGCGCATGAGGCCGGGGTGAATTTTTCCATGAAAGACATAGATCAGCTCTCACGCAATGTTCCGAACTTATGCAAGGTCTCCCCTGCTTCGGCATATCATGTTGAAGATGTCAACCGCGCCGGAGGTGTCTTTGCAATCATGGGTGAGCTTTACAGGGCGGGGTTGATTGATGCTTCTGCCCGCAGGATTGACTATCCGTCAGTTGAAGAGGCGCTGGCCGGATGGGATATTTTGAGTCCGGCCGTGTTGCCGGAAGCACCTGATCTCTTTCTCTCTGCCCCTGACAGGTCAGCCGGGCCCGAACCCTTCGCCTCCCGGGCAAGGTACACTTCACATGACACTGACAGGGTTACCGGGGCAATAAGGGATAGAAGTCATGCATACAGCAATGACGGAGGGCTGGCGGTTCTTTACGGAAACCTTGCTCCTGGCGGATGCATTGTGAAGACGGCAGCCATTGACAGCTCAATGCTGCGGTTCAGCGGACCGGCAGTGGTCTTTGACACCCAGGAGGATGCCGTGGCCGGCATTCTCGGAGGCATGGTCAGGGAGGGTGATGTTGTGGTGATCCGTTATGAGGGGCCCCGCGGCGGCCCGGGGATGCAGGAGATGCTGTACCCCACATCATATCTCAGGTCAAAAGATCTTGACCGCCGGTGCGCCCTCATCACTGACGGCCGCTTCTCGGGAGGATCTGCCGGTCTCTCGGCAGGGCACCTCTCCCCAGAGGCCGCCGCCGGGGGAACAATAGCCCTGGTGGGCAACGGCGACAGGATAATGATTGACATTCCTGCCAGAACCATCAGGCTGGAAGTGGATGAGACTGTCCTGGAGACAAGACGCAGAGCAGAGGAAGCCAGGGGAACCGCGGCATTCACACCGAAGAACAGGGTCCGCAGGGTTTCAGATGCACTGAAGGTTTATGCAGCTCATGTCAGCTCTGCAGACCGGGGTGCAATAAGAGAGATTTGAAAAATGATCAGGCGAATGAAAAAGAATATCAGTCATAAATTGCCGGGCCGGGCAGAATCATCCCTGCCTGCGGACGGGCTGACTGAAACAACAGCAGCAGAGAATGTTCCTGCAACAGATTCTTTGGTCAGTACGGTACAAGGTAATGTAATTACCGGAGCCGAAGCGCTCCTGAAATCACTTGTCGAGGAGGACGTTGACACAATCTTTGGTTACCCCGGCGGTGCCATCATGCCTGTATATGACAAGCTGCTCGACTACAGCAGTAGTCTCAGGCATATACTCACAAGGCACGAGCAGGGTGCCGCACATGCAGCACAGGCCTATGCCATGGTAACGGGTAAACCGGGAGTCTGCTTCGCCACATCCGGTCCTGGAGCCACCAACCTCGTGACCGGAATCGCCAATGCTTATCTTGACTCGGTGCCCGTGGTCTTCATAACGGCACAGGTGACATCTGCACTCATTGGTACGGATGCATTCCAGGAGACTGATATCCTGGGCATTTCGATGCCTGTAACCAAATGGAATGCGCAGGTGAAGAAAGCCGCTGAAATACCGGACACAATTTCCAGGGCATTCTATATAGCGCGTACCGGGCGGCCCGGCCCTGTACTGGTTGACATATCAAAGGATGCCCAGAATGAGATCATGACTTTCCGTTACAGCAAGTGCACGTATATACGCAGCTACAATCCGGTGAACCCACTTGTCAGCAGGGATATTGAATCAGCCGCAGTGATGATCAACCATGCGGAAAGGCCCCTGGTCCTGGCCGGCCACGGGGTTATCATCTCCGGTGCCGTGGCTGAGCTGAAGACCTTTGCCGAAAAGGGAGGTATACCCGTAGCCGTCACCCTGCTTGGGATACCGGCATTCAGTCATGATCACAGGCTCTTCGCCGGTATGCTGGGCATGCATGGCAACTACGCCCCCAATGTGCTGACAAACAAAGCTGACCTGATCATTGCCGCCGGAATGCGATTTGATGACCGGGTGACAGGTAACCTTAAGAAGTATGCACCACAGGCAAGGGTAATACACATTGAGATAGACAGGTCTGAGATAGACAAGAATGTCAGGGCTGATCTTGGCATCAACGGAGATGTGAAAGAAATCCTGACAGCCATGCTTCCGAATATAAGGGAAAGAAAAAGGGAGGAATGGATACGCGAGTTCAGGATCCTTGACTCCAGGGAGCACGAAAAGGTCATCAGGCCTGAGACGGAGCCGGACCAGGGCGAGCTGAAAATGGGTGAAGTGGTGAAGGTAATCTCGGAGCTTGCCGGCAGGGATGCGGTGGTGGTGACTGACGTTGGCCAGCACCAGATGGCAGTAGCCCGCTATTACCGCTTCACTGAAAGCAACACCCTCATTACCTCGGGGGGTATGGGAACGATGGGCTTCGGTCTTCCCGCAGCCCTGGGCGCCGCCACCGCCACCACAGACCGGCAGGTGATAGCCTTTATCGGTGACGGCGGCTTTCAGATGACGATCCAGGAACTTGGAACAATAATGCAGTATCGCATCCCGGTGAAAATCGTCATCCTCAATAACAGTTTCCTGGGAATGGTGCGCCAGTGGCAGGAAATGTTCTTCAACAGCCGCTATGCCTCAACGGAGATGGTCAACCCCGACTTTGTGACACTGGCTTCTGCCTATGGCATCCCGGGGCGAAAGATATATGACCGCAAAGAGCTGAAAGCATCTGCCGCAGAGATGCTTGGCTCAGAAGGCCCCTTTATCCTGGTGGCGGAGGTCAGCCGTATGGCAAATATTCTCCCTATGGTTGAACCGGGAGCATCAGTATCTGAAGTAACACTTACATACACCAGCAAGTCATGAAACAGGAATTTACAATATCACTATTCAGTGAAAGCCATATCGGGATCCTCAGCAGGATAACCCTTATCCTGACGCGGAGGCAGATAAACATAGAAAGCATAACCGCCTCGGAATCAGCGGTTCCGGGAGTTCAAATGCTGACAATGGTTGTGCGCACCACGCCGGAGATTGTGCAGAAAGTTGCCCGCCAGATAGAAAAGGTGGTTGACGTGCTCAAGGTATTCGTGCACACATCCTCTGAGATAATCTGCCAGGAGATGGCCCTCTACAAGGTCACTACCAGGGGACTCATGTCGGGCAGTATGATAGGTGACATCGTCAGGAAACATAATGCAAGGATACTGGAAGTAAAACCCGAATACATGGTTGTGGAGAAATGCGGCACCAGGACGGAGATAAAAGAACTGCTCGCGCTGCTGGAGCCTTGCGGGGTGCTGCAGTTCGTCAGCTCAGGCCGGGTGGCGGTCACACGTCAGGTGAAGGAACTCAATGCATACCTCCGTGAGATGGATGAAGCCAGGGGAACCCGCCAGGAGGCACTTGAATTTTACAACTAAACATGACACTAACCTAACAGATATTCATTATGGCACAGATTGATTTTGGAGGAGTCGTTGAGAATGTGGTAACAAGGCAGGAATTTCCGCTGTCAAAAGCACGCGTGGCACTTAAGGATGAGGTTGTTGCCGTCATCGGTTACGGTGTTCAGGGACCGGCACAGGCCATGAACATGCGTGACAACGGCATCAATGTAATTGTCGGCCAGGCGCCGGAGTTCAGGGCTGACTGGGACCGGGCCGTTGCAGACGGATTTGTCCCGGGCGTGGCACTGTTCACCGTTGAGGAGGCAGCTGCGCGCGGCACAATCATCCAATACCTTGTATCGGATGCCGCCCAGCGTATATTGTGGCCGGTGATCAGGCAATATCTCACCACCGGAAAGGCCCTTTACTTCTCGCATGGCTTCTCCGTTACATATAAGCAGCATACGGGTGTTATACCCCCGCCTGACATTGACGTGATCCTCTGTGCCCCGAAGGGATCAGGCACCAGCGTCAGGCGCAATTTCCTTGCCGGAGCCGGTATCAACTCCAGCTTCTCAGTCTTCCAGGATCATACAGGAAGGGCCGGAGAGCGGGTTATTGCCCTGGGAATTGCAATTGGTTCCGGGTACCTCTTTCCCACCACTTTTGAGAAGGAGGTCTTCAGTGACCTCACCGGCGAACGCGGCGTACTCATGGGGGCCCTCGAGGGTATAATGGAGGCACAGTACCAGGTGCTTCGCGAAAACGGTCATTCGCCGTCAGAAGCATTCAATGAGACGGTGGAGGAGCTGACGCAGAGTCTTATCAGGCTTGTCGACGAGAAAGGGATGGACTGGATGTATGCCAACTGCAGCGCCACCGCCCAGCGTGGTGCACTCGACTGGAAACC
>ERZ1645192.410-NODE-410-length-35241-cov-7.021060_pt1 | contig 35241 bp, 30 predicted proteins | sample MGYA00575354_ERZ1645192 | MGnify/ENA primary metagenome ERZ1645192 (study PRJEB40844, sample SAMN11349763) | freshwater sediment metagenome | isolation source: river sediment | host: Sediment | place: India: Faizupur Khadar , New Delhi | collected 2017-02-21 ...
CCTCGAATGATCGCGTGGGAAGTGACGCGGAGCTGCAATCTCAATTGTGTGCATTGCCGCGCGGCCTCCAGCCTTGGCCCTTACACGGGAGAACTATCGACGGATAAGTGTCTCAAACTCATTGACGAAATAACCACCGTCTCATCGCCGGTGATCATCCTGACCGGAGGCGAGCCGCTCTTGCGACCGGATATTTTTGAAATTGCGGCCTACGGAACCCATAAGGGGTTACGTATGGTGATGGCAACCAACGGCACATTGGTGACTCCCGGTGTTGTAAGGAAAATGATAGAAAGCGGCATTAAGAGAGTCAGCATCAGCATTGACGGCAAGGACGCTCAAAGCCATGACGTATTCCGGCAAGAAAAAGGGGCATTTGATAAGGCGATGTCCGGCATTGATATTCTCAAAAATTCCGGAATGGAATTTCAGATTAACACAACGATTACAACGGCCAACCTTGAGCAGATTAAAGACATTTTGAAATTGGCCAAACGCATCGGAGCGGCGGCGCATCACATTTTTCTTCTGGTACCGACAGGCCGGGGCAAAGATCTGGCAGGACAGGCGATCACTGCTGCCGATTATGAAGAGACGCTGATGTGGTTCCATCAGGAGAGCTTGAGCTGCGAGATTCAACTCAAAGCTACCTGCGCTCCGCATTATTTCCGCATCATGCATCAGCACAAGAGTAAAGCCGTCGAACCCAAGAAAAAAATTGGTGGACATTTTCATGAGTCTACTAGAGGTTGTCTAGGCGGCATCACGTTTTGTTTTATTTCCCATGTCGGGCAGGTTCAACCCTGCGGCTATCTTGAACTGGATTGCGGCAACGTGAAGAAAAAGAGTTTTGCCGATATCTGGGAAAATTCGGACGTATTCCGCAATTTGCGCGATTACAGCAAGTATGGCGGCAAGTGTGGCCGCTGCGAATTTATAAAGGTCTGCGGCGGTTGCCGCGCGAGAGCGTATGAAGCGACGGGGAATTATCTAGCAGAAGAGCCGTTATGCTTATACCAGCCGATAGTAAAATAGATTATGGACGAAATAGATAAGAAAATATTAAACATTCTTCAGAAGGAATTTCCTATCGATGAACAGCCATTTCTCATTGTCGGTCAGCGTTGCGGCATCAGTGAAGATGAAACTATCAGCCGCATCATGAGAATGAAAAAAGAAAAAATCATCCGCCGGATCGGGGCTGTCTTTGATGGTAATAAACTGGGACGTGTCAGCACATTGTGTGCCGCCCGGGTACCGGTGGAAAAAATAGAACATTTCGTCAAAATCGTGAACGCCAATAAAAATGTCACGCACAATTATCAACGAAATCATGAGTACAATATCTGGTTTACCGTCAGCGCAGCCAATATCGAGGAAATGCAAATGTTTCTAAAGAAGGTAAAGGAAGAAACCGGCATAACCGATATCCTGGACATGCGGGCGGCAAGAACATTTAAGATTAACGCTTCATTTGATTTATAAAATTATAAACCATATATTTTTATGGCGTATTGATAAATAATCTTTATGATATGGATGTTTACAGGGGAGAATGAGCATGAATCTGAAAGACATGAATTTTGCAGACATGCCGCAAAAAGCACTGATCATCATCACAAAACCGTCAGACTATTTTAAGAAAATGTCGAAGACGGGTGGATTCGTGGAACCGCTTGTTTTTGCAATGATGATGGGGCTCATCGGCGGAATTTTTCAAGCGGTCATCAATGTTATCGGATTTGGTCGTTACACCGGTTACGGCAATGGACTGATAGCCGGATTGAGTATGATCATTAAAATGCCTCTTTACGTCGGTATCGGCTGTTTTATTTGTGCAGCCGTTTTTTTTCTGATCTGGAAATTTATGGGTTCGCAGGAAAATTACGAAACGGCCGTTCGCTGCATTGCATACCTGGCTGCACTGGTCCCCCTCACAACGCTTGTAGGCGCTGTACCTTACGGCAACATTCTTAACACAATCATCTATGTATTTTATCTGGTTATGGTCAGCGTTCATGCATACAATCTTCCATCGCAAAAAGCCTGGCTGGTGTTCGGAATCATCGGTGCGTTTTACGCAATCATCGGTGGCTGGTAAATAGACATCAAGGAATGAATAGGAATACATGGTTATGACAGAAAAAAATAAAATGCCGCTCATTGCTCTCGTGGACGGCAGCAATTACATCTATCGGGCGTTCTACGGGCTGCCCATGTTGACCAATTCCAAGGGATTTCCCACGAACGCGATTTACGGCTTCACCAACATGCTGCTGAAACTCAAGCGGGAGTTGAATCCGGATTATATTGTGGTGACGTTTGATCTCAAAGGACCGACGACGCGCCACGAGGAGTTCGAAGATTACAAGGCAACGCGCAAACCGATGCCGGATGATCTGATTCCGCAAATTCCTTTCATCAAGGAAGTGGTTCGCGGATTTTCAATTTGTGTTCTGGAAAAGCAGGGCACGGAAGCCGATGACATCATCGGAACGCTCGCGGTCAGAGCCTCGGAAAAAGGATGGCGCACGGTTATTATTTCCGGCGACAAGGATTTGATGCAGCTTGTTGACGAAAATGTCTCGATGATTGATACCATGAAGGAAAAGACATATGACGCGGCGGCAGTGAAGGAAAAATTCGGTGTGGGACCGGACAAGGTGGTGGAAATTTTGGGGTTGATGGGTGACACATCCGATAATATTCCCGGGGTACCCGGTATCGGCCCCAAAACCGCGCAGAGATTGATCGAAGAATACGGAACGGTTGAAGAGATCATCAAGAATACCGATAATTTGAAAAATGTAAAACTACGCGAAAGTTTCCGTCAATATGCCGACCAGGCGAGGCTCAGCCGTCAACTGGCCAACATCCGAAAGGACATTGATATCGGTTTTGATTTCCAGGAAGCAGCCGTTCGAGATCCGGATAAAGAAACACTTTCCAGGCTTTTCAGTGAATTTGAATTTTCCTCCCTTTTGCAGGAAATCAGGCAGGATAGGGCTAAACCCGCCAGAGAATATAAGCACATTATGGATAGCAAAGCCCTTGATGAGCTTATTGCCCGCCTGAAAAAGTGTCGTGAAATATCTCTGGAATTTTTATTTGAAAAAAATCAGCCGGCGGATTTAATCGGTATCGCCGTAGGCAGCGGCGAAGAAGCTTTCTATATTCCAATCGGTCATACAAATATCCTGGATCAGTTGCCGGTTCAGGACGTGCTTTCCTTACTGGCTCCTGTTTTAAAAGATACCGCAATAAAAAAGCACGTTTATGATCTGAAGATGGCTCTCGTTGCTCTGGATCAATTTGAGGTGCGCTCCGGAGAAGACGTGCAGCTTGCCGCTTACCTGCTTAATCCGTCAAAGAGTTCCTATGCACTGGATGAAGTGGTCTGGGAATATGTGCACGAACGCATTCCGGCGCCCAATGATGTCGCCGGCGGAAAAGGCAAGACGTATCCGCTGACCCTTGTACCGCTTGACAAGATGACCTCATATGCGGGCCAGCGTGCCGACGCTATTTTTGAACTGGCAAAGGCGGTCAAGGAACAGTTAAAAAAGATAGATGCCCTCGAACTCTACCATAAAGTGGAAATGCCCCTTCTGCACGTGCTGGCCGAGATGGAAAAAAAAGGCGTTCTGGTGGATACCGCCCTTCTCAAAAAAATGTCAGCGGAGCTGAACCAATTGCTGACGCTTTCAGAGGGGAAGATTCACAAACTGGCTGGAGAAACATTCAACATCAATTCACCGAAACAACTGCAGGCCATATTGTTTGAAAAACTGAAGTTACCCGCCGGGAAGAAAACAAAGGAAGGTTTTTCGACCGATGTGGAAGTGCTTACCGATCTTGCCCGCAATCATGAACTGCCCGCTGAAATTCTAGCCTACCGCTCGCTGGCAAAACTGAAATCCACCTATGTGGACGCGCTGCCGCTACTGATCAATCCGCGAACGGGCCGGATTCACACCTCATACAACCAGACGGTAACGGCAACGGGCAGGCTCTCCAGCAGCAACCCCAACCTCCAAAATATCCCCATCCGCACCCTCGAAGGGAAGAGAATTCGACAGGCCTTTATTGCCGATCCGGATTGTTTTTTGATTTCTGCCGACTATTCTCAAATCGAACTGCGGGTGCTTGCGCATCTATCCGGAGACGAAACTCTCATCACGGCGTTTGCCTCTGATGAGGATATTCACGCCCGCACCGCTTCGGATGTCTTCGGCGTTTTCCCGGAGATGGTTAATGCCGATATGCGCCGTCAGGCCAAAGTCATCAACTTCGGCATTCTCTATGGCATGAGCGCGTTTGGTCTGGCGAAGGAATTAGGCGTTCCGATGAAAACCGCTCAGCAATACATTGATGGGTATTTCAATCGATATAAGAAAGTGCGCGCCTACCTGGATGGCATTCTCGACGGAGCGCGTCAAAATGGTTATGTCTGTACGCTGCTGAATCGCCGCCGCTATCTGCCCGATCTGAAAAGCAAGATTCCCTCGGTACGTCAATTCGCGGAGCGGATGGCCATTAATACGCCGATTCAGGGAACTGCGGCTGATCTGATTAAAGTGGCCATGGTCAATATCGCCAATCTGCTTTTGAAGAAAAATTTAACCGCTCGCCTGATTATGCAGGTGCATGATGAACTAGTTCTGGAAATGCCGGCCAACGAAAAGGAAGAGGTGATGGCGCTGGTAAAAAAAGAAATGGAAGGTGTCATTGCACTGAACGTACCTCTCAAGGTTGAAATCGCTTCCGGCAGGAACTGGGATGAAGCTCACTAAAATATAAAAATATTTTAGAGGAAAGAAAACCGTTTATCTGTTATAATAAGTTATCTAAGCTAATTTAATTTTAACGTATAAAATCATTAAACAAGAATAACTTCTTTGGGGGTTATTTATTAATGAAGAATAAATACGTTTCTCTCTTAACAATATTTCTGGCCGTATTTTCTTTTTTCACGTTCAGCAGTATTTTAGACAATGATTTTATAAATTTTGATGATACGGAATACCTCACTGAAAATACTCAGATAAAATCAGGCATAAATTTAAAAAGCATTCAATGGGCTTTCACCGCTGTCGTCAGCGGAAACTGGCACCCGTTAACATTAATTTCCCACGCTCTGGATTGGAGCATGTTCGGAGCAAACGCTTCAGGGCATCACCTTATAAACTTAATCTTACATATCGGCAGCGCCCTTATCTTGTTTTTATTTTTAGACAGGACAACAAAGGCTTCCTGGCCTTCATTTTTTGTCGCGGCTTTTTTTGCTCTGCATCCTCTCCGGGTGGAATCCGTCGCCTGGGCATCGGAACGCAAAGACGTTTTAAGTATGTTTTTGGGAATGGCCAGTATTTATGCCTATGCGTTTTATGCCGAAAGTCGCAAGCCACTTCCGTACATTTTTTGTTTAGCATTTTTTGCTATGAGTCTGATGGCCAAATCCCTCATGGTGACGCTGCCTTTTCTTTTCTTGCTGCTTGATCACTGGCCACTGGGCCGCCAGCCGGATAGCAATCGCTTTTCATTGAAGAACAACTTTTCTGTAACAAATCTTCTTTGGAAAGAGAAAGTGCCGTTTTTTTTATTGTCTGTGATCATTAGCGTGATCACGATCTGGAGCCAGAATAAATCCGGCATGATTGTTCCCCTTGAGGATTGGCCTGTTTCCGGAAGATTTTTCAATATCATTATCGCATATGTTGCTTACTTGAAAAATATTTTCTGGCCTGCTGATTTGGCTGTTTTTTATCCTTTTGAATTACCTTTTGTTATACAAGAAATATTTAACAATTTATTCTTTCTAATAATCACGACCGCTTTTGTTCTTTTATATTTTAAAAAGAAGCCTTTCTTATGCGTCGGTTGGTTTTGGTATCTGGGAACATTTATTCCAATGATAGGTCTCGTTCAAATTGCCTCGCAATCCATGGCCGACCGTTACACCTATTTCCCATCAATCGGCATTGCCATCATTCTAGTCTGGGGCACGGTCTCCGTTATTCACAAAGAAAAAATAATGAAAACAGTTTTGTTCGCGGCGGGCGGAACTGTTCTTGTTATTCTGGCATTATTGACATGGAAACAATGTGGTTACTGGCAAAACAGCACAAGTCTTTTTCGTCACACGTTACACGTCACCAGGAATAATGCCCAGGCACATCATAATTTGGGACTTGCCTTATTTCAGGAAGGGAATATTCACGGTGCTACGTATCACTACAGTAGGGCCATTCATATACAACCGGATGCGTTAGGCTATTTCAACAGAGCGTTGGCTTATGCCAGTATTAACCATATTGATCAGGCAATAAACGACTTTACCAATGCGATCGAACAAAAGCCCGATTGCGCCGTTTACTATAATCATAGAGGAATTGCTTATTCAAAAATTGAAGATTATCAAAAAGCTATTGCGGATTTCAGTAAAGCCATTCTTCTGAATTCCGATGATGTCAGCGCATACAATAACCGCGCAAATGCTTATATAAAGCAGGGCAATATCGATGCGGGGTGCCTGGATGCTCAAAAGGCCTGTACATTAGGGAATTGTAAAACACTGAATTCAGCAAAAGAAACCGGACAATGCCGTTAGTTGTCGTTAGCAGAATTATCAACTCTATTGTGAGACTCAAATTTCAAAAACGCAGTGTATTGAAATTTGTAAGTCGAACAATCCCGCACAGCGGAGGGTATAATACCCCGCAGTTTGCTGCGGAATTAGGGTCCAGGGCTTGCCCTGGGGTTTAATACCCGTGATTTCATTTACACTGAGTACCATAAGCAAAGATGGAGGATCATAAAATGACTCAGAGGAAATATAAAAAATACGTTGTGCGTGTTTCAGAAAACGCATTGATATCTCTGGTATTAAGCTCTTTGGAGGCTTATTCGGTGAAGAAGATGGACATAACACAGAAAGGCAGACCGAAATCCAGAATCGAAGTATATGGAAGTCTTTTCGGGCATGAAGTGGTTATGAAAAACAATGCAATCCTTTATCACATTGAAATGGCCAATACTGACACAACAGCTGAGCAACGAAGAAGCTCCGTGGATGTCAACAGGGAAGCGATATCCCTTAAAGCGGATGTGATCACATCGTTTTGGCCCCATCTTGTCTACCTCGGCGATTTTCATTCACACCCTTTTAAAAGCACCAGAGAAGTATTGGACAATAAAATGTATTGCATGTCGGAAGATGATCGCGAATGGTTGAATGATAATTTCTGGCAGGAAAAAGGATACCGGGTGGGCATTGTGATGACCATTGCGGCCATGGAAAAAGCCGGAAGCAAAGCCTGCGGGTGGGTGTCGAATCATTGCGTGGAAGCCACACTGGGTAATTACCGAATGTGGCTGGCAGCCTATTGTGCTTATTCCCAAAAAGGGGAATTCCGATATACAAACGACAATGATATCTCCGTTACGTTGGATTGTCCGGCGTTGACCGGTCTACAATGGGAACATGCCAATTTCGGCCGATTTAAGAACGGGCAGTACAAACCTTTGTAATATAATGACGCAACATGCAAGTTGATCAAGGAGAAACCTTTGTGATGGGAATCTCCGTCAACCATGGATATACATTTAATCTTTGATCATAGCCGCCACAAGTCGGCCGATGCCCAGGACTCCCAAAATGAAAATTCCTCCAACAACCAGTTCTACACCCATCCAGACATATGGATTCGCATGAGGCACTTGTTTGGCGATGGCCGATACCAGAAAGAACATAAAGGCATAACTGTTGAAAAAATATGGGAGGACATTTTGCAACAGGACGATGGCAAAAACAAAAAGACCGATGAAGAAAAGCTTTGCCGCTTCATGTTCCATGAACGGTCTCAGTAAATCTATAAATCCCGCGAGCAGCATGACACAGAGAATCCCCATCAATCCGCCAATGATTATTGGGGGTGCCTGTTTGATATCTTCATGAGCGACAAAGAAAAAAATCATAACCATAAACGCCGGCCAGGCGGGAAGATTTAATCGGGCGAGTAATATTTCAAAGATAATAATGAAAGCCACCAGCAGCAACCCAAAGGTAATATTTCTTTTCGTCAGTATTTTTGACATCAGATAGCCTCCTATATGTAAAACATAAGTTATTTCAATCGAATTTCTGACCGACATAGAGACAGGCAATCCCGAACGTCAGGCGATATATTTTGACCGAGGATATGCCATTCTCCTGCATGATGCCGGCAAATTCTTCAGGGGTTGGAAAATTCATTATGGAGTCGGCAAGATAATAATACGCGGCGGCGTTTTTGGAAAATATCTTGGCGAGCAGGGGAAGAAAAAGATTTAAATAAATATAATAAAACAATTTGAAAAACCGGTTTTGTACAAATGTCATCTCCAGAATCATGATCTGCCCGCCCGGCACCGTAACACGCAGCATCTCGTTTAAAGCCTGCACCTTCCGGGGGATGTTTCTGATACCGAAAGCCATGGCTGCAACATCAAACGCATTGTCCGGAAAAGGCAGTTTCAGGGCGTTTCCCTGAAGAAAGGTTATTCTCTCCAAGAGTCCCTTCCCCTCTGCCTTGTCTTTTCCAACTTTTACCATCGGATAGATAAAATCAGCGGCGGCAACGGATATATCTTTGTGTTCCTGACAGGCATTTATGGATAGATCCGCCGTGCCACAGGCAATATCCAAAAGTCTTTTTGTCTTGAAGAAATTCATTTTCCGGACGGTGAAACGCCTCCAGGCAATATCACGGCGCAGGCTCAAAAAGTGATTTAAAAAATCGTATCGGTCGGTAATGGTCGAAAAAATATCCTTGACCATGCCGACGCGGTCCGCATCGCTTGCTTTCCTTACAGAAGGGTATCTATCCTTTTTTGATTTTTGCATTTTTTGACATTACGTTACTGACATATTCCGAAATCTGAGGTCGTTACGCTTTTGATTTTCCACGAATCAGAACAGAGTTGGCGTGCGCATCAAGTCCCTCCATTTTGGCAAAACGGGCCGTCGGCGCACTCAAACGGTCAAAGGCTTTTTGTGAAAAGGAAAGGACACTTATGCGTTTGTAGAAATCATAAACACCCAACGGAGAGGAAAAACGCGCCGTGCCCCCCGTGGGAAGAATGTGATTTGTGCCGGCCGTATAATCTCCCAGTGCCTCCGGCGTAAAGGAGCCCAGAAATACCGAACCGGCATTCCTGACGTCATTCAAAATTTTCTTCGGATTCTTCACCATGAGCTCCAGATGTTCCGGCGCAAACGCATTGGCAATCTCCACGGCTTCCCCCATGCTCTTTGTAATCATGATCGCGCATTGTCTGGACAATGATTTTTCTATTATCTTTTTTCGGGCCGATGTTTTCATTTGCAGGGAAATTTCCCTCGATACGTCCCGCGCCAATGTTTCAGAAGGGGTTAAAAGAACCGCCGCTGCCATCTCATCGTGTTCCACCTGTGCCAGCATATCCGCCGCCACGAAGGATGCTTTTGCCGCGGAATCGGCAATGACAACGACCTCGCTGGGTCCGGCAATCATATCAATATCCACCTGGCCGAAAACCATCTTTTTCGCCGCCGCAACATACGCATTTCCCGGCCCGACGATTTTATCTACCTGCGGAATCGTTTTTGTGCCATAGGCCAGTGCCGCGATGGCTTGTGCGCCGCCGATTTTATAAATCCGTTTTACTCCACTAATCTCGGCTGCGGCCGCGACGAGCGGATTGAGAAGTCCATCCTTGGCTGGGCTGACTAAAATAATGTCTTCCACGCCGGCGATACGCGCCGGAATTGCCGCCATCAGAATCGTTGAGGGATATGAGGCCTTGCCCCCGGGAGCATAAATGCCGACTCGCCTGAGCGGTAAAATGCGCTGTCCGATTTCCGCACCGTCTTCTCTTTTAATGATAAAACCCTGCGTAATCTGATGCCGGTGATAATCAGCGATACGTCTTGCCGCCAGTTCTATGACTTTTATGTCATCTTTTTTTAACGAAGACATGGTTCTGCGTCTTTCCGACTGAGACACTTCCACCGTCGCCGCCGTCAGTTTATAGCCGTCAAACTTCCGTGTGTATTCAAACAAGGATTTATCGCCATAGATTTTGACGTTGTTAACAATCTCAGTAACCGCGGATAGCAGAATGGGGGAAGAAGAGTCTCTTCTTTGGCGCAATGCAAGAAAGTATTTTTCAAATCCCGACGTGCCGGATTTTATAATCTTCATTATTTTATCCTTTTAATGTCCGCTCCAAGGGCGGAAAATTTCTTTTCAATGGATTCATAACCACGGTCGATATGATAAACACGGGAAATTTCTGTTGTGCCTTCTGCAGCCAATCCCGCCAAAACCAGAGACGCCGACGCCCGCAAATCCGTGGCCATGGTCTGAGCACCCCGCAGCTTTGGAACGCCTCGTACAACAGCGTTGCCACCCTGAATGACAATATCGGCACCCATGCGCAAGAGTTCGCTGACATGCATGAACCTGTTTTCAAAAACGGTTTCGGAAATTACACTCAACCCGTTACCGATGGACATATAGGCCATCATCTGTGCCTGTAAATCCGTGGCGAATCCAGGATAAGGAATTGTTTTGACATCCACGCTGTTGATTTTTTTTCCGGAAGATACCTTCAGACCGTTTTTCATCGGCGCGATTTTCATGCCTGTGTCGCGCAGTTTGTTGATCAGCGCTTCCAGGTGGTTCGGGTTGCAGCCGATGACATTTATGTCGCCCTGCGTCATACCCGCGGCAATCATGAACGTTCCCGCCTCAATGCGGTCGGGAATAATCGACGCTTCAGCCGGTTTCAGGGACGTAACGCCCTCGATGGTTATCACGTCGGTTCCGGCTCCGCTGATTTTCGCTCCCATACTTTTTAGAACATCCGCCAGATTGATAACTTCCGGCTCTCTGGCGGCATTATTCAAAACGGTCGTACCCTGTGCCAGCGTCGCCGCCATCATGATATTTTCCGTGCCGGTTACCGTGGTCAAATCAAAATAGATATCCGCTCCCTTTAATTTTTTGGCTTTGGCTTCAATATAACCGTTTTTTATCTCAACGTGAGCGCCCATATCCTCCAGCGCTTTGAGATGAAGGTTGACCGGACGAGCGCCGATCGCACAACCGCCCGGCAAAGAAACTCTCGCCACGCCTGTGCGGGCAACCAGGGGCCCCAGCACTAAAATGGACGCCCGCATGGTTTTCACCAGATCATATGAAGCTGTTTGATTAATAATTTTATCAACACAAATTTTGACGGTGTCCTCTCCTTCAATCTCGGCACCCATGCTGCAGAGAAGTTTTTTTATTGTTTTAATATCCACCAGATCCGGAATATTGTGAAAGGTGTGTGTTCCCTTCGTCAACAAGGCAGAAGACAAAACCGGCAGCGCCGCGTTTTTCGCGCCGCTGACCTGAACATTGCCATGCAAAGGAATTCCTCCCCTGATCACTATCCTATCCATTTATTTTCTCCTTGCTCTTACGACTCGCGGCAATCCGGCATAATCCCTGCGCATGGTGACGCTGTCATAACGCCCTGCGTCTTCCATCAACGTACAAACCTCTTTTTTCTGTTTAGCGCCAATTTCCAACAAAAGCCACCCATTTTTTTTCAAATAACCGGGTGCCTGATCTATCAACTTTTCATAAAATTCCAATCCATTTTTGCCGGCCAATAAAGCAATCTGCGGCTCATAATCTTTGACTCCATTCGGAAGTTCTTTATATTCTTCCTCCGAAATATACGGAGGATTAGATACAATAATATCAAAAACCTCTTCTAATGGTTCAAACAAATCGCCCTGACGGAAATCAATCTTATCTTCCAGCTTCAACAAGCGGGCATTTTCTCTGGCGAGAGCCAGAGCCGATGTGGAAATATCGGTAGCGGTAACATTTCCACGGGAAATTTCTTGGACCAGCGCCAATGCAATAGCACCGCTGCCGGTACCGACATCAAGAATGTTTATTTCCGTAGAATCTATGTCGCGGCAAACAGCAATGGTTTCTTCGACAATAATTTCCGTATCAGGACGGGGAATCAAAACATCTTTGTTTACGTTCAGAGAGAATGTCCAGAAATTCTTACGTCCGGTGATATAGGCCACCGGCTCCCATCGCAATCTTCTGGCAAGAAGTTTGCTAAATTTGGACTGTTGCTTTTTGCCGATGGTCATTGCAGGATTTTTAAGAAATTCCAGACGGTCACATCCCAGACAAAAAGCCAGCAAAACTTCAGCGTCAAGCCTCGCGGTAGGACTATCAACGCGTTCCAAAGCGTTTGTGGATTCCATTAAAATATCGTGAACGGTCATGGCTTTTTTCCAAATCTATCGTTTTTGGCAACATAGCAAGACGCCTGCCGGGCAGACATGGTCTTCATATACAAGTGAGTTGAAAATAAAGTGTTGCAAAAAAAATGTCAAGTGATTATAGATTTAAGATATTAATATTCTAAAAGAATTTGATTTGTTGAGGGGGGAACCATGAAACCCGGCGCAAGCCTGATGGAACGATTCGACGGCTGGTTTATCAAACCGATAGAAAAATTAAAAGAACTGCCGGAAGGAGATGGAGGGTTCCTTGCCCTGTCGGCCGCGCTCTTTCTCTGCGAAAGATACTATCGCGCTTTGACCGACACGCTTCATGGCAAAAGGGATGATGAAACATTTAAAATTGCCGCTGCAAAAGATTTGGGACTGAGCCTGGAAGATTTTAATTCTTTTTGGATTGCCTACCGGCATGGCATACAACATCAGGGAACGCCCAAAAAATATATCGACAAGAAAAAACAGTTGAAATATTTTCCTCAAATTCATGACGAATTCAATGGCATTCCTGAAATATACAAAATAAATGCTTACAAACGCGCCATAAGATTAAACGTGTGGAAATTTGCTGATCTAATCATCAATAAGTATAAAACAAATCCCAAGATCTTTGAAAAAGCTGTTTCAAACACATTTCCGCAAGTTACGTGAATCAAAGACGTAAGAATAATGATTAAGACTGATTAAAGTTCTATCCCAACTCAAGACGGGCACAACTAAATAGCACGGAAACTGGATGCATATCCATGGTATCTTTGATTGATATGTGGATATCGAGAAAAAAATCAATAAAAAACGTCCGGTCTTTATGAGTTGAAATAGTCAATATTTAAACGAAAATGTCTGTCGAAAAAAAGTATAATTTACAATTTATTCTACTATTCCTCAATGCGTTGATTGCCACATTCATTTGGGTGTATTATCTCTCTCAAGGGTTCAATCAGCCGGGCATTCTCGACGGTTTTATCGATATTCAAGCCTACGTCCTGCAAAGGGGGCATCTGGCCATCACCCCCGATTATCATTACATGTTTTATCATGATGTTAGCCTATACAAGGGAAACTATTATTTTTATTGGGGACTGCTTCCATCCCTATTACATGCCTTTTTATCAATATTAACTAACAGGATCATATCGAGTTATTTTATCGTATGTCTTTTTTTATTTCTTTTCGTCTTTTCTTTCCAGCTCATCATCTTTGAAATATTAAATACGGCAACCCCGGCGGCGTCTCCTCAAAACATTTTCATCCCATGCGCTACGGTCATCCTTTCGTGGGTACTGATATTCAATCTTCCTTTTCCCTATGATGTTTATCATTATTCATGGTTTTTTAATCGATTCGTCATCTACGAACAACAGATACTCTTCGGTTTAGGATTAGCCGTGCCCGGACTTTTTTTTATGATCAGAGGATACAGAAAGGGATCACCCGCCTTGTTGATAACGGCAGCCTCTCTTTTCGCGTTGGCTCCGTGGGCGAGGGGAACCTGGTGTTTATTTGCCGTCCTTACCATTCCAGTTATTTACACCAACCTTTTTACTAAAAAAAGTCTCAGGTCTTTGCTCAACCGGCATCATTATGCATTCATGATTCTGCCCATTTTATTAATTGCCGGACTACTGACACTGAACTATGTGCGGTTTGACAATCTTTTTGACTTCGGCATAAAACTTCAAGTGCCTATTATTTATAATGACAACTATTTCAGAATACAAAATGGAATTTTTTCTGCGATAACGCATTTCTACAATACGATATTTAAAATACTTTCCTACTACACATCTCCCGGTTTGATTCAACTATCGGGAATACCGGAAAGAAGCGCTTCCTGGTCTGAATTTACAGCACCCTACCTTTTTCATAACAACCCCTTGCTATTCCTCCTCATGCCTCTCGTCCTCTATGGTATTTATCGAGCGTTACGTGAAAAAAAGGATAAGCTTATTATGATCATTTCCATAGGATCAATGGCACTTATCATGAATGGAGTGATTGTGTCTGTGGGTAATATCGTGACGATGCGATACTTTGTTGAATGTTACTACATTACAATTCTTCTGTTGCTTGCCGGTTTGACGTTTGCCATTCCCATAAAATATTCTGTTCCCATATTGGTGCTGTGTCTTGGCTTTTATATTCCGGGAAATATAAAAATATTCTTAACAGCTCAACCCGAACTGCGGTTAATTGAAGTCGTTAAAAACAAACAAGATCATGTGGAGTACAGGATTACTTCTCCGATGAGATCATTTTCTGTATTCAAAGATATCTATTGGCATGAGGGTATCGTTACAGCAACCCAAGAAACATTCACCCGCTACAACACGATGGGTATGATTCCCATGAAAAACGGGATGATTTATGCAACTGACGTGACTGCCATTTATATCAAACCTCAAAAAAACAAGGAAATTTCAGGGAACAAGGCATTCCTTGAATTCATTGGAATAAAATCAGTCAGCAAACCCGGCATCATAAGTGTTTATCTGGACAAAACAAAAGTTGGTGACTTCAGTATTGTGCCATGGCATGCGCGATCTTTTAGTGCTCCCATCAATGACAATTTGACGTCTGATGCCCCTTGTAGACTTCTTATCTACTTTTTTGAAGGAAACCAACATTATCTTCCTGCAAAACAAAGCAATCTTCCGTCTTTCATATTTGAAAAAATAAGTTTCTCACGTCTTTGAATGGGCATAAAAGATTTTATTTAGAAAATTCAAAAACATTCACACGGATAAATGTGCAGGACTTCTTCCATGGTTCTACTGGAAATCCTGAATGGATTAAGAAAAGATGATGACGAAAATTTATTTCAAAGATTCAGCCTGATAGTGAGCTGCCAAGGCATCTATCATGGCGCCGATGTTGCCGTTTAAGAAATTGTCCAAGTCATACCGGGTCAGATTGATACGATGATCGGTAATTCTTCCCTGAGGAAAGTTGTAGGTACGGATGCGCTCGGAGCGATCGCCGCTGCCCACCTGACTTTTGCGCGCTTGCGCCTGCTCGGCATTTTGCCGCTGCACCTCCGCATCCAAAAGCCTCGCCCGTAATACCTTCATGGCCTTGTTCTTATTTTTGAGCTGGGATTTTTCATCCTGACAGGTGACGACCAGCCCCGTCGGGATGTGGGTAATGCGGACGGCGGAATCCGTCGTATTGACACTTTGACCACCGTGGCCGGTGGAACGATAAACGTCAATGCGCAAATCGTTCGGATCAATACTCACTTCAATGTCCTCTGCTTCCGGCATGATGGCTACGGTCACTGCCGAGGTGTGAATGCGTCCCTGGGCTTCCGTCACGGGCACGCGCTGCACCCGATGCACACCGCTTTCGTATTTCAGGCGGCTGTATGCGCCGCTGCCTTCGATCTGCGCAATGATTTCCTTGAATCCCCCAACACCGGAAGACGAACTGCTGATAACTTCCACCCGCCAGCCCTGCGCTTCAGCGTACTTGGCATACATTCGAAATAAATCACCGGCAAAAAGGCCGGCCTCATCTCCGCCGGTGCCTGCCCGCACTTCCAGAAAGACGTTTTTGTTATCGTTAGGATCTTTCGGCAGCAATAATACTTTCAACCTGTCTTCCAAATCGGTTTGCTTTTGCTTGAACAACGGCATTTCCTCTTTGACAATGGATTTCAATTCATCATCATTCCCCGCCAGCACGTCTTGATATTCGCCTATCTGACTTCTGACGTGGTTGTACTCGCGAATTGTCTCCACCAACTCCCGTAAATCAGCATGCTCTTTGGCGTATTTTTGATACATCCCCGGCTTGGAAACAATCTTAGGATCACTGAGTTGTCCCTCCAGTTCCCGGTAACGAAGTTCAATATCTTGAAGTTTATCGAGTATAATATCCATTTTTTAATAAGAAATTTAGCGTTTAAGATGGTTGAATAGACACCTTGATAGTTTCCTTCCCTGAGTTTCGAAGGACACCTACAAATGGCGATGCCGAACGGCTTTTGACATAACGTCTGAACGATAAAAGGATTTACAACGAACAAAGCCGCTGGTTTGCGGCTTTGCATCATTCACATAACCGGATGAATCCGGCTTGTCATCTAACAGATGAATTTTCTTCATCAGGTATTCCAATATATCCTTTCGTGAAAGGAAATTTGATTAAAAAATTATTTTGTTGTTTTTTTGGATGCTGTCTTTTTGGCTGAAGAACTTTCCGGTTTGGCTTCGTATTTCTTCTTGAATCTTTCCACGCGACCGGCCGTGTCCATAATCTTCTGTTTACCTGTCATAAAGGGATGGCAGTTTGAACAAATTTCCGTCTTAATATCCTTTTTTGTTGATCGGGTATGAATCACGTTGCCGCAAACGCACGTTATGGTTGTTTCCTTATATTCCGGATGAATGCCTTCTTTCATTTCTTTTTTATTTCCTCCCTGGGTTTATCTACAATTAATTATTAATGTTTTTCACTATCTGTCAAGAGTGTGCCTGTTTATAATATATGCAATAAAAATTCAAGTAAAAATGCAAAAGCTGTTTTTTTAGCGGTTAGGCGTTCATGGAATCCAGAAATTCCTGATTATTTTCAGTCTTTTTGATCTTGCTGATGATAAATTCCATGGCATCCACCGGGTTCATTTCCTGAAGCAGGCGGCGCAGGATCCAGACGCGATTCAGATTGTTCTTGGGAATCAGCAATTCTTCTTTTCTGGTCCCGGAACGGATCAAATCGAAAGCGGGGAATATTCTACGATCGGAAATACGGCGGTCCAGGTGCAGTTCCATGTTGCCCGTTCCCTTGAATTCTTCAAAAATGACTTCGTCCATCCGGCTGCCGGTATCGATCAAAGCCGTTGAAATGATTGTGAGACTCCCGCCGTTTTCGATATTTCGGGCCGCGCCGAAAAAGCGTTTTGGTTTGTGCAACGCATTGGAATCAACACCGCCGGAAAGCACTTTTCCGCTGGGCGGAACAACCGTATTATAGGCACGAGCCAGACGGGTGATACTGTCCAATAAAATAACAACGTCTTTTTTATGCTCGACAAGACGTTTGGCCTTTTCAATAACCATTTCGGCTACCTGAACGTGACAGGTCGCCGGTTCATCAAAGGTTGACGAAATCACCTCACCGGCAACACTGCGTTGCATATCGGTAACTTCTTCCGGACGTTCGTCAATCAGAAGAACCATCAAAACCACTTCGGGATGATTGGCGGAAATACTGTGGGCAATATCCTGCAACAGAACTGTTTTACCGGTTCGTGGCGGAGAAACAATCAACCCGCGTTGTCCCTTGCCGATGGGCGCAAATAAATCCAGAGTCCGGGTGGAATAATTTTTAGGATCATATTCCAGATTTAATTTTTCCAGAGGATAAAGAGGGGTCAGATTATCAAACAGTATTTTATCGCGAGCCTGCTCCGGACTTTCAAAATTTACCGTATCCACTTTTAAAAGGGCGAAGTATTTTTCTCCCTCTTTCGGGGGACGGACCTCGCCGGAAACGGTATCTCCGGTTTTTAAATTAAATCGTCTGATTTGCGATGGCGAAATGTAGATATCGTCCGGACTGGGCAGGTAGTTGTAATCAATGGCTCGTAAAAAACCAAATCCATCCGGTAAAATTTCCAGGACGCCCGAACCCGAAATAACGCCGTTTTGTTCCGCCTGTGTCTGCAAAATGGCAAAGATCAGTTCCTGCCGGCGCATACCGCTGGCGCCGGGAACGTCCAGTTTCTTGCCCAGTTCATTCAGCTCGCTGATAGGCAATCGTTTGATATCTTCGATGTTCATAAATACTTCCTTATTTGATGATAATGAGATTAAGAGAAATCACTTTGATATTACATATTTGCTTTTGTTTAACGCATTATTTTTAAAAGAAACAAAATAAAGACAATTAAGATTTTTCAGTAATTACGGATTAAATCTCGGCTTGTTTATTAGATTATTTGAAACGCTCCAAAGGATAGGGGTCAAATAGCCTTTACGGTAAAATCTCTATATGAATATAAAGCACCTGTCAAGAATTTTTATTTTTATACTCAAACTATTTAGAGCTTTCCAAAATCTTATAAAAGCGTCCCTAATCAGAATATTTTTTTGCCTCTTCGACAAGCATGACAGGAATATCATCTTTTATTTCGTAAATTAACTTGCAATGGTCGCAAAGGATTCCGTTTAATTTTTCATCATAACGAACCTTGCCGCGGCATTGGGGACAAATAAGAATTTCCAAAAGCTTTTTATTTAACGTCATTTACCCCTCCTTAACAATTCCTTCACAGCCGTAAAAACCTGCCCGATGGATATATCTTCCATACACTTTTTTGTCGAACATTTTTTTAAAAAACAGGGGCTACAGGAAATGTCCGTCCTGATAATGGTGTGATCGAACCCGTATGGTCCTGTTCTGAGCGGATCCGTCGGCCCGAAGAGAGCGACAACCGGCGTTTCCAAGGCTGCGGCCAGATGCATGGGGCCGGAATCCGTGGAGATGACGACCTGCGCTTTTTTATAGATATACGCAAGATCCAGTAATGTTGTTTCCCCGCCCAGATTTATTTTTTCAGTCGTCATCAAAGATGTTATCGTGTCAATGGATGCTTTTTCACTTCCGGTAAAAACAACCTTCAGATGCAATTCGTTATGAATCAAATCCGCCAAATGAGCAAATTTTGCGTCATTCCAGAGTTTTGTTTCCCATAGAGCGACCGGATTCATGGCAATAAAGTTTTTGTCTTCCAGATTATATTTACGCAAGATGATTTGAGCCCTTTTTTCCGCTTCCTCATTAAAAGGAAGAACAAATTGGACGCTTCCTGTTTTGGCGCCAAGATAGCGGGGAAAATCCAGGTAGCGGTCCACCGCATGCTTGTTCATGTCTTCAGGAATTTTTTCGCTGACAAATAAGCCGCTCAATTCCTGAAACGAATCATAACCGAGTTTTCTTTTCCCGAGGCTCAAGAACACAATGACTGAACTTTTAAACAGACCGTGAAAATCAATCACCACGTCGTAACGATGCCGTCGCACATCTTTCATAAAAGACATGATTTCTCTTAGCGGTTGTCTGATGTTACCGCTATGAAAAGCTTTCATCCAGCTCTTTCGCCGCGAAATGATAACCTCATTCAATAAAGGATGATTTTTGACCAAATCCGCCGCAGCTTCCTCCACGACCCAGGTGATATAAGCATCGGGATAAAGCCGGCGAAGCTCGGCCAGTGACGGCAGGGTGTGAATGACATCGCCTATGGCGCTGAGTTTTACAATTAATATATTCACGCTCTATTCCTTAAAACCATTTGTTATACTTGCAAGAAACCAGGTCAATCATTCATGGTTGAAGTCCATTTGGTCAAATATCCATCTTACAGCGTCCAGAATATCGGCGGCAATAAAATCCGGTTGACTCTCCGGCGTTGCTTTATCCGGGCCGTCATCCTGCAGCAATTCCCAACCATATCCTGTTTTGACTAAAATGCCTTTAACCTCCGCATTTTTAGCCGCTTCCATATCGCGAAATCTGTCGCCTATAAAATAAGACTTTTTTAAATCGATATTTAAATCCCGCGCCGCACGCAGCAGCATACCCGGAGCCGGCTTGCGACAGTCGCAAATCCGCCGGTAGGGCTCCATCCCTTCTGTCGGATGATGCGGACAAAAATAAAAGCGATCAATGCAGGCTCCATTCCTGTTTAACATCGTTTGCAGACAATCATTTGTTTCTCTTACAAAATCCTCGGTAAACAATCCTTTTGCAACACCGGCCTGATTGGATACAACAACAGCCATCATTCCACTATGATTGATCATCCGTATGGCTTCATAAGCACTGGGAATAACCTTTAATTTATCCAGGCTATCCAAATAACCGACTTCCTCATTAATCACGCCGTCTCTGTCCAGAAAAACAGCAATATTGTTTTTCATGAATTTCATTCCCGTTATTTTAAAGCACAACTATACATTTCAAAGTAAACGTTGGAAACATTTCACAACAAATCTCCTTATATCGCCCACTCAGCTTCGCACGTGGGATAATTCCGCTTTCGCTTCTATCTTCATTTTATTCGCTCTCAGCGAGCGTCATTAAGTTTTGAGCAGAATGTAAAACATCTTTTACAGAAACGAGATCCATACAACGAAAATCCGTCGGACAATTTTTTTTCAGGCACGGACTACAGGGAACATCCTTGCGAACAATAACTGATTTTCCCCCCATGGGGGAGGTGGTCAACGGATTCGTTGAGCCAAAAATGGCAATAGTGGGAATGTTCAACGCGCCCGCGATGTGCATTAAGCCGGAATCATTGCTGATAAAAAGACGGCACCGCGAAATTAAATGAATCGCTTCCCGCAAACTTGTTTTCCCGGCAAGATTCACCAATGTAGTCTTTGCTTTTTTTTGAACTTTTTGCGCTGCTTCTCCATCGCCCTTGCCTCCCAAAAGAATGCACTGGATGGAATACGTTTTGTCCAGTTCGTCGACAACGTCAGCAAACCTTTCCGGGAACCATCTCTTTGCCGCGCCATACGTCGCTCCCGGCGCGATGCCGATTAATGTTTTATTTGACGCGGGCACATATGTACGCAACACATCTTCCGCGTCTGAATTTTTTATTTTTGTCTCCAGATGCATCTCGCGATGGACCTCAAGGCCACCCAACGCCTTGACCATCTCCAGGTAATAATCCACCTGATGAACTTTTTTTATTTTTTCCGTTCGTCTGACGCGATGCGTCAGCAGAAGACCCCGGCCATCGGAATCATAGCCTGCGCGCCACGGTATCCCGGCAGCAAGAGCAATAATGGCAGCCTCGATGGCGTTCTGCAAAAGGATCGCCAAACCAAAGTTTTCTTTTTTAAGCGTGCGCGCAAGACGCAGGACACCAGTCGGTGTATCAAATTTCCTGTCATAGGGGATTATTGCATCGGCGCCGGAAAAAAGCCTATAAATATCAGCCACCAAAGGTTTCACCAATACCGCAATATGTGCCTGTGGATAGGTTGCGCGAATGGATGTCATTGCGGGTAATGTCATGACGGCATCGCCGATCCAATTGGTACCACGAACAAGAATTTTATGAATACCTTCCCGGGGTAACTGTTTTACGTTTCCGAAATTCAATGCGCTATCCTTACTATTTTATCTGACATCATTTTATCTTTTCCATGATAAAGTTTTCAAATGGCTGCGCAGACGGTACGATTTCCATTTTCACACGCAGAACAAGAAGAGACTTTAAAAATTCCGGATGATTTTTCAGGCGCGCGGCGTCTTTTTCCGTTGTCATCAGATAATCGGCTTCATGTTGAATATAGCCGTTCGTCAAATCTTCGATTTCTTTTACGTTATACTGATGATGATCACGGAAAGCAGCAAACGACAATATGTTCGCACCGGCCGCCCGTATCGTTTCTTTGAATGAATCCGGATTGGCTATACCGCAAAACGCGCAGACTTTCCTGCCTCGTAAGGCGGAAACCGCCATGGAAAGACCCTCGTCTCCACGGATCAGATCCTGCGCGTGATGAATACTTTTGAAAACGGGAATATTTGCATCCCGGATTATCTCTTCGATGCCCGCGTCCAATGTTGCATCTTTTCCGGCACGCGTCATCAGAATAGCGCTCGCCCGTCTGATCCCCGCTATGGGCTCCCTCAATTTTCCCCGTGGAAGCACATGATGATTGCCCTTAAGCCCTTCACTGTCCCATAACACCAGGTTGATATCTCTGAAAATTTGCCGGTGTTGCATGGCGTCATCACAAATCAGAACATTTGCCCCGAATTTGTCGATGGCCACCTGGCCGGTGGCTATTCTTCTAGGGCCGGTGATAACCGGAACACCTTTCAGCGCCCGGGCAATTAAAAAAGGCTCATCCCCTGATGTTTCGCTATCGAGCAGAATCGTCTTGCCATCTGAAACAACATTGATAGGATTCGTGCTCCGGCCACCGTAACCGCGGCTGATTACCGCCGGCTGGAAACCGTTTTTTTTCAGCATGTGACCGAGCATGATGACGCAGGGCGTTTTCCCCGTTCCGCCCACCGTGATATTCCCGACGCTGATGACCGGGCATGAAAGTTTAGTCTCTTTAAATATTTTGTGCGTATAAAGCCAATGACGAAGATTGACAACACCCTGATAAAAGAAAGAGAGGATACGCGCGATGATCTTTACAGGGATATCCCTGATCGTATTTTCGTCATCATCCCATATCCTTTGCCAATGGATCATTTTTCTCTTCACTTCCTTCGTCTTTGAACTGCAAATTATACAAACGGAAATATTCGCCCTGCTTCAGCATCAACGTTTCATGATCGCCCTGTTCAACAATTTCTCCGTTCACCAGAACGATGATGCGATCGGCATTACGAATCGTGGACAGTCGATGCGCTATCACCAGCGTCGTGCGTCCTTTCATAAGGTTGTTCAACGCTTCCTGAACTTCCAATTCCGCTTCCGTGTCCAGGGATGATGTTGCCTCGTCAAGAATCAAAATGGGAGCGTTCTTCAGTATGGCCCGGGCAATGGAAAGACGCTGTTTTTCTCCTCCGGAAATCTTGGTGCCCAGTTCGCCGATATTGGTGTCATACCCTCTGGGCATCTTCATGATAAAGTCATGGGCATTGGCGGCTGTTGCCGCCTTAATAATATCATCATCGCTTTTTTCAAAACTTCCGTAAGCAATATTGTTTCTGACCGAGTCATTAAAAAGAATGGTTTGCTGAGTGACGATAGCAATTTGTCTGCGCAGCGACTGCAAGGTAACATCTCTCACATCATGACCATCAATGAGAATGTTACCTTCGTTAACATCGTAGAATCGGGGAATCAGATTGACCAACGATGTTTTACCTCCGCCGCTCATGCCTACAAATGCAATCACCTCGCCCGCTTTTATGGAAAGGTCTATGTTTTTCAACACCGGGGTTTTTTCATAGCGGAACGTGACATTTTTAATGTCAATACTGCGTCGGACAGGAGAAAGCTCTATGGCGTTCTGTTTGTCCTGAATATCGGGAGCCAGGTCAATGATATTAAAAACACGCTCCGCACCGGCGATGCCTTGATTGATCGTATTATTGACTTGTGTAATTCTTTTAATCGGTTCATAGAGCATCAGCACCGCCGCCAAGAAAGAAAAAAACGTGCCCGGCGTGGAATTCCCTTTTAAAACATTATAGCCGCCGTAAAAGATGACGGCAGCAACACCCAATCCACCGATAAATTCCATCAGGGGATGGGAAAGGGCTTTAACGGTAGCCGATTTCATGTTTAATTTAAAGTAGCGTTCATTTTCTTCGGCAAACCTTTTGTTTTCATATTTTTCCATGCCGAAAGCTTTTACAATGCGTGTTCCGGAAATGGTTTCCTGTAAGAGCGAACTCAACGTTGCCATGGTGATCTGCGTTGAGGTGGTCACCTTACGTATTTTCTTGCCGAACTGTGAAATCGGATAAATGGTGAGAGGAAAAATAATCATGGCCACAAAGGCCAATTTCCAATCGGTATAGAAAATGACACAAACCAGGGAAATGATCGTGAAAGCATCTTTGAATATACTGGTGACCACGTCGGACACGGAGTTTTGAATGGAGGCAACATCGTTGGTAATGCGAGACATAAGCAATCCTGTCGGATGTTGCGTAAAAAATGATAAAGACTGTTTCTGAATCTGCTCGTAGAGTTTATTGCGCAGATCCGTGACAATGCGCAACCCGATATGGTTCATTAAAACTGCCTGTATATAGGTGCAGATTCCTTTGACCAGAAAAATGATGACAACGGCAATGGGCAGCCATTTCAACGCGGCAGGATTTTTGGCCAGAAAGATATCATCCAAAACCGGTTTAACCAGGACGGCCTGTGAGGATGTTGTTGCCCCGACAAGCAGCATGCAAACCATGGCAATCAGGAAGCGCAAGGTGTAGGGGCGGCCGAGTTTTAAAAGACGTTTGAACGTTTGCATAATGTTTCCGGTTCCTTATAACATATCCAATGCCAGCATGGCAGTTCTTGCTGCGGCTCCCGGGGTACCCAGCTTCTCCCGGAGTTCTGCCAATGCTTTTATCATGTCCTGTTTTCTTTCTCCATTATTTAAAATAGATAACGCTTCCCCGGCAATACGTTCTCCGCTCGCCTCCCCTTGAATCAGTTCCGGAACAATGGTCTTTCCGGCAATAATATTAACCAAACCGATATTTTTGACGTCAACTATTAATCGGCCAATGACATAAGACAATAGCGAAACTTTATAAACGATAACCATGGGAACCTTCAGCAGAGCCACTTCCAGCGTCGCTGTGCCTGAAGCCACGAGCACCAGATCCGAGCAGGCGATGACATCGTAGGTGCGGCCCGAGATCACCCGAACGGGAACCCCGGAGGCTGTGATAAATTCATCAACACTGGATTTTTTGAGGGTATCGGCGAGCGGCAGAACACATTGAACGTCTGGAAAATCATGGACTAACAATGCAGCTGCACGCAATAATTCCGGCAGCAATCTTTTAACTTCCGCGAGACGGCTGCCAGGTAAAATGCCTATGGTCATTCTGTTTTCAGCAAGGCCGAGGTTCGTTCTCAATGCCTGCTTGGAATCATTCATCTTAATCATATCCAGCAACGGATGACCCACATAATGAACAGCAAATCCATGCCGGCGGTATGTGTCAACCTCAAAAGGAAGAATAACGGCCATCTGGGTTACCGTTTTTTTTATCTGTCTGATTCTGCCCTGGCGCCACGCCCAAACCTGAGGACTAATGTAGTATAAAACTTTAATGCTTCTTGCGCTGGCGGCTTTGGCTATCGATAAATTAAAATCAGGATAATCAATCAGGATGACCAAATCAGGACGGCGCTCATCCAGTGATCTTTTCATCTTGGTCATGGTGGTCAGAATGCTTCCTAATTTGGACACGGCTTCGGTCAGACCGACAACGGCCATATGGGAGGCATCGGCCAAAAGCTCAACGCCCTCTTCGCGCATTCTTTTACCGCCAATACCGTAAAAACTCAACGTCGGATGGAGTTTTAACATCTCCCTGACGAGACCGGCGCCGTACATATCACCGGAGGCCTCACCGGCAATAATCATGATGGTTTTCTTTCTATCTGAACTTTCCATTGCCCGGATCGGATCTTTCAAAAGACATTATTTATAACGTCGGAAATCAGCTGTATTTCATCCCGATTTAACTCCGGGAACATGGGCAGAGAAAGGACTTCTTGCGATGCTTTTTCGCTCTGCGGCAGATTGTCCGAGTCATGATAGAGGCGGAGAAAAACGTCTTGCTGATGCAGCGGCACAGGATAATAAATAGCGGAAGAAATTTCTTTTTTAAGAAGGGCATCGGCCAGCCGATCACGATTTTTAGCGCGAATTGTAAACTGATGGTAAACATGTTCGCAGCCGGGAACAACCACCGGCAACGTTATATTCTTGTTTTTAATGGCCTCGCCATAGGCCGCGGCATTGTGACGGCGTGCGGCATTGAACTGATCTATTTTTTTAAGTTTGACACGAATGATTGCTGCCTGAATTTCATCCAGACGGCTGTTGTAACCGACGTCCTGATGGTAGTAGCGCTTGGCACTGCCGTGATTGCGCAACATTTTTATCCGCCCGGCAATCTCTTCCTCTTTTGTTATGACCATACCGCCATCCCCGTAACCGGCCAGATTCTTGCTGGGGAAAAAACTGAAACACCCGGCATCCCCCATGGAACCGACTTTTTTCCCCTTGTATGTGGCTCCAAAAGCCTGAGCGCAATCCTCAATCACTTTTAGATGGTGCTTTCCGGCAATTTCCATAATGGGATCCATGTCGGCGGGATGACCGAACAGATGCACGGGAATAATTGCCTTGGTTTTTGAGGTAATTTTACCGGCAATTTGATTGCAATCCAGATTGTACGTATCGGGACAAATATCCACAAACACAGGTTTTGCTTTCAGAAGCGCAACAACCTCCGCCGTGGCAATAAACGTGAAGGGTGTTGTAATGACCTCATCACCTTCTCCGATGCCGCAGGCGCGCAGCGCCAGAAGCAGGGCGTCCGTTCCATTGCCCACGCCAATGGCATAGGGCAGTGAATGGTATGTGGCAACCTCTTCTTCCAAAGCACCGACATTGGGACCGAGAATAAAACGCGTTTCCTCCAATACATCACGGATGGCGTCATCCATCTCCTTTTTGAGATTGTGGTACTGTCTTTTCAAATCGACCATGGGGATCATTTTAGTAATTCCTCGGTAATTTTTATTTTTCTCAATATTTCAACGGCCAACGCCAGCGATTGACGGGCATCCTCACCGGAAACCCGCGGTCGGGAACGATGCATCACGGCGTCCACAAAAGAACAGATTTCTTCTTCCAGCGGATCATGCATGCCCACCTCAATAGTGTTTTGCACAATTTGGGTTTGACCGGTCTCATTCTTTGTTTTACCCAAAGACAAAACTTCGCGTTTCTGACAATCGGCTGAATGATAGCCGTCGGGGCTGAAAAAACGTATTTTTTGCATGGTTTTTGCGCTGATACGGCTGGCGGTGATATTTGCCGTACATCCGGTCACAAAGGAAATGCGCGCGTTGGCAATATCAATTTTATCGGATAAGATAGCCACTCCGACGGCGTCAACCGTAGTAACCGGAGCATTGACAAATTTAACGACCAGGTCGAGATCATGAATCATCAGATCCAGAATTACATCGACATCCGTTCCCCGTTCAAAAAATGGATGTAGTCTGTGCGATTCGATGAAGAGCGGTTTTTGAACAATCTTATCCAGGGCCATAATGGCCGGATTGAATCTTTCCACAAAACCAACCTGCAGAATAAGGTTTTTTCTTTTGGCCAGTTCAATCAGGTCATCGGCTTCTTCCAGCGTGAGGCAGATGGGTTTTTCTATCAGAACGTCGACGCCTGCGGCCAGGAAATCCCTGGCGACGTTATAATGATCGGTAGTGGGCACGGCAATGCTGACCGCATCAACATGACCGATCATATCACGATAATCTTCAAATAAAGCACATCGATAAATTTCGGCCGCTTTCCCGGCGCGCTCAGGCAGCATATCCGCTACGGCAACGATTTCACAATTCCCCAGCTTCTGATATTTCTGAAGATGATAATTTCCTAAGTGGCCGATGCCGACCACGCCGACTTTTATTTGCTCTTTCTTCATTGCTTATAAATCAGCGGCAAATGCCCCTTTCTGCTTCCTTGATAAATTTTACGAAATGCTGTGCTTCCGGCACATCATGCGCTTTTGACTCCGCCTTTTTTATCGCTTCTTTTAGACGCAACTTGGAACGGAAAATAATCCGGTAGGCTTCGCTGATGGCCTTAATCGTCTTGTCGGGAAACCCCCTTCTTCTCAGCCCGATCAAATTTAAACCATAAAGTTTGGCATGGTTCCCCTGGGCGATGGTATACGGAGGCACATCTTTCACGGCCGCAGAACAACCTCCAATCATGCAATGCGCGCCCACGCGGCAGAATTGATGCACTCCCGTCAACCCGCTGATGATGGCATAATCCTCAACCAGCACATGACCGGCCAGGGTCGCCGCGTTGGCCATGACGATATGATTGCCCAGCCTGCAATTATGGGCAACATGGACATAGGCCATCAGTAAATTGTGATCCCCCATTACGGTAACGCCGATGTCGGCGGTCGTCGAACGGTGAATGGTCACAAATTCCCTGATCGTGTTGAAATTCCCGATGACCACGCGGGTCTTTTCGCCTTTGAATTTCAAATCCTGAGGGGGAGCGCCGATCGAACAAAACTGAAAGATATGGCAATGCTCTCCGATATGCGTATAATCCTCTATGACCGTATGAGGACCGATGACGGTGTTTTTACCAATCACCACGTCAGACCCGATCACCGCATAAGGGCCCACTTCCACGCCTTTTTCCAATTTTGCATCAGGGGCAATAATGGCCGTCGGATGAATTTTCATTTTTTAACCTTCTTCGGTAATTTTTTTTTCTCAAGATCATCAACTTTTTTCACCAGATCTCTTAACAAAGATCGCATTTCGGGAAGCTTGGAACGGCACGCCTCTACCTGCAGCCATTCTTTATAAGGCAGTTGCATGGTTCCGCCGACGACTTCCCCGGGCTTGATATCTTTGTGGATCCCTGAACCGGCCGCAATCATCACATGGTCACCGATGGTAATATGGCCGACCATGCCTGCCTGCCCGCCCACCATGACACTGCGGCCGAGCCTGGTGCTTCCGGAAATTCCGACCTGGGCAACAATGACGGAATTTTCACCGATGACAACATTATGGGCAATCTGGACCAGGTTATCAATTTTTACATTACGCTGGATCCAGGTTTTTCCCAGCGTCGCCCGATCAATCGTTGTGTTGGCGCCCACTTCCACATCATCATCAATCTGAACGAAACCCACCTGTGGAATCTTGACATTTTCCCTGCCTGGCGAGGCAAAGCCAAACCCGTCAGCCCCGATCACAACCCCAGAATGCAATATCACCCGGTTGCCGATAACACAGGAGTGATGCACGGTGACATTGGCATACACTACTGTATTTTCTCCTATGGAAACATTCCTGCCGATGAACACACCGGGATAAATGACGGTTCCTCCGCCGATTTTCGCTCCTCGGGAAATAAACGCGCGGGGGAAAATGACGGCGTCACGCGAGACCGTAGCGTCATCCTCAATGTAAGCATCCGGACTGATGCCGCCGTGGTCATGATCCAGGGGATAAAAAAGGGCCAGGAGCTTCCCCATGGCCACGTAAGGATCAGCAACCACAATCAGGTTTTTTCCCGCCGCCGCTGTCTTATCGGCAACCAGGATTGCCGATGCTTTTGTGTCTTTGAGTTTCTTAAAATATTTTTTATTGGCTGCAAAAGTGAGATCACCTTGATTCGCATCTTCAATGGATCGTATGCCCCTGATCAAAACGTCACCCGATCCAATAACGGTGCCGCCCAGAAAGGCGGCTATCTCCGTAATCGTCATCTTCATGAAGCAAATCTTTCCTGTTATTTCACCTTATTAAATTCTTCGACAACCTTCTTGCTGATATCACTCTCCTTCGCATAATACGGTATGGGCATGGTGGCCACATCAATCACCATGGTATATTTTTCTCTTTCAGCGATGGAACGCACAATTTTGATGATGCCCGGCATAAGCTTCTGGGTCATTTCCTGGTCCCGTTTTTTAAGTTCATCGTTTGTATCGTTGACGAGCAACTGATAATCCCTCATTTTCTTTTGATAGGCGGCTTCCTTTTCGCTACGGGAACCCGGTGTCATGATGGACCCTTGTTTTTCCAGATCATCCTTCATTTTTTTTAGTTCTTTTTCCGCGTTTTTGATTTCCTGAGTTTCTTTTTCATAAAACTTCTTAAAATCTTCAGTAGCCTTTTTCCCTGCAACAGAATCCTGCATGATTTCCTGTAGGTTGATAAAACCAATCTTATCTACAGCCAGGGCGCTTGTGCTCCAGACAAAAACAAACATCATTATGACAGCCACCAGATAAATCATTCTTTTCATGTATCGTTCTCCTCTCATAAAGTATTGCATTATTTTTTACATTGGCATGCCAATGGTAAACTCCCAGCGTCCGTCGGATGTATCGCTCAAGTCACCGCGGTCAATGATACGTCCATACTCCAGTCGTAAAGGTCCAATGGGTGAATACCAGCGAATGCCGGCGCCATACGATGACCTCAAATCACCAAAATCATATTTATCATTCCAGGCATTACCGGTATCATAGAAAGCGACGATTTTCATGCCGGATTCTTTAATAAAAGGGAACACCAGTTCGAAATTAAAAACCACCATGTTGGTACCGCCGACAACATCAGACGTTCCGCCGTTGGTTGGACCGATATAACGGAATCCCCGCAGAGAATTAATGCCGCCCAGAACATATCTGTTGGAAAGGGGAATTAAATCCTCCGTCTCGCCGTTGATCGTCACCTCATCATACCCCTGGATATAACCAATCCTTCCTTTAGCGGCGAAAACAACCTCAAGCGGAAGCGGGAAATACGTGTTCAAACTGGCTCCGTACTGGGTGTAATAGGCATCTCCTCCGAGTGGACCGCCGGCATGGGTCACGGACAGGTTGGCCTTGACTCCTTTCGAGGGGAAAATATAATCGTCTGTTGTATCGCGAACAAACGACAGGGTTGCGGCGCTCGTGATGGTTTCACCTTCCTGCTCTTTGATGTAATCGGAGGCAATTGACGAGACATCGCTGATATCGTCGCTATAATATTTATAGCCCAGATAACCGACGACTTTTTCAAACAACGGATATCCCAGGGTAAGCCCCGCTCCCTGTGATCTTAAATTATAAAAATCGTATTCCCTTTGATAATTCCAGATATCTGTTTTGCATAAAAGCGGTAGGTTAAAAAGCCATGGTTCTGTGAACGATAGTTCATAATTCGTGAGAGCCGACCCCAGCGATGCTTTCAGACTTAATGTCTGACCGTAACCCAGAAAATTCTGCTGGGTAATCTGTGCCATGCCGACAAATTTATCCGTCGCGCTGTAACCGGCGCCGACCATAAACATCCCTGTGCTTCTTTCCTTCACCCGGATATTGATATCGAGCTTATTTTTATCCGTTCCTTTTTCGGTTTGAAAATCGACTTCCTCAAAATATCTTAACCTGTTAAGCTTGGCGTAACTGGTTTTCAAATTAATACTGGAATAAAGATCGCCTTCCACCACGTCCAGTTGACGCCGGATAACCTTGTCCCGCGTAATATGATTTCCTGAAATAAGAATACGATTGATGTAAACCAATTCACCTTTATTCACTTGATAATGGATATCCACCAGTTGCTCGTTTTCCCTCGTGTTGACTTTCGGATTGATTTCCGCGTTGGCATAACCTTCATCATTGCAGGTCAGTGTCAGAAAATCCAAGTCCTTGATAATCGCCTCCCGATTGTAATGATCACCTTTTTTAACCTTCAGGGATTTCATTAGCTCTTCTCTCGGTTTTCCCGGGACATCCCCGGAAATTTCCACCTGATCCACTTTGAATCTTTTTCCTTCTTTAATTTTTATCTTGACGTGAATACCCTGTTTATCCGTCGTTATCTCCGGGTCACCCACCTGTGCGTTAATGAAACCATTATTGAAATAATAAGCGTTGATCTTGCCCGCATCCTGTTTCAACTGTTCCTTTTTGAGCAGGCCCGAATCCGTTATAAAGGAAAAAACGCCCTTTTCAGAGGTGCTCATCATGTTTTTCAAGTCTTTCGAACGGAAGGCCTCATTGCCTTCAAAGGTGATCGATCGGACATAAAGCCGTTCATTTTCTTTGATATCCAGAATGACACGAAAATCCTTTGCTCCATCCTGTTCCACCCTGTCTTGTATTTCCGCGTTGTGATACCCCTTGTTGTCATAAAGCGCTTTGATTTTTTCGATGTCCTCCTTGATCTGCTCCTGATTCAGGTTCTGTCGTGCCTTAATCGTCAAGACTTCCTGAATCTCGTCCTTGCTCAGCGCTTTATTGCCGACAATGCTGACTTCAGACACAAGACCCTTTTCCTGAACCGTAAAGGTGATGATCTTCCCTTCAGAGGTAGACGCGGTCTCTGCCGTCACATCAAGAAAAAATCCCATTTTAAAGATGGTCTTAATATCGGCAGCGACATCCGCTTCGGAAAGAATGCCGCCCTGCTTGCTTTTAATCTTCGCGGTAATGGCCGAGGAATTTATTTTCTGGTTGCCCTGAATTTCAATTCGGACTATTTTTTGCACCAATCCAATTCGATTGAAAATTTCAATTTTTAATTGCCCGACAATCGGTTCAAGGTTGGCAACGCCCCGGCCATGAGCGGACACCGGCGGCAAAGCACTTTGCTTTTCCACGTCAATTATACTGGCGTCCATGTTAAATGTTTTGCCCAGCTGCGTCAGCGTACCCGTAATCACAAAATTGGCCCCGGCTGATTTCCCGTGCTCCATCGCTTTATTTTCGTCAACTTTTACATAATTTTTTAAAAATTCATCAGCAGGGATGATCTCGACGGATTTTTCTTTCTTCAGTTGCTCGGACAAATTTTGATACAAGGATTCACGGAGAGCGTTTTTATCCTGATTGCTGAATATTTCAAACGGCATCACCATAATCATGATCTTTTTCATGTCCTCTGAGCGCGCCTGCGGGACAAGAAGCAGCATCAAAAATAAAACCATAAAAAATATTTTCCCTGCCGTTTTATTGGTATTCATAAATTTCTCCATCGCGCAAAATGATCCTTTCGGCCATCCTTTCCGCCAGTAATTTATTATGGGTGACTGTCACAAGGGTAATGTTTTTCTCCGCGTTCAAATTGACCAGGATATCTTCTATCTTTTTTCCCGTTTCCGTGTCAAGATTTCCTGTTGGTTCATCAACCAGCAATATGCCCGGTTCCATAATCAAAGCGCGGGCAATGGCCACTCGTTGTTGTTCACCTCCGGATAACTCGCCGGGTTTGTGCTTTAACCTGTTCTCTAATCCAACTTCTTGCAGTAATTTGCAAGCTTTTTCTCCAGCCTTATTCCTTGACATTCCCCCGATTAAGGCCGGCATCATGGTGTTTTCCACGGCATTAAATTCGGGCAGGAGATTATTGAACTGAAAGACAAATCCTATGTGCGTATTACGAAACGAAGCCCTTCTTTTTTCTTCCCATTCAAACACGTTATGGCCGTCAATAAAAAGGCAGCCGGACGAGGGGTGGTCGAGCATTCCCATAATATGAATCAGGGTACTCTTGCCGGCTCCGGAGGCGCCTAACACGGCCAGAGACGCTCCTTTTTCCACCTTGAGGTTAATGCTTCTTAATACCTCAATTTTATTTTTTTCTTTTAAAAAAGTTTTTGATAAATTTTCCAGGACAATCATGAATTCTATTCATACCTCAAGGCTTCGGCCGGATCTGTTTTGGAAGCCCTTAAAGAAGGATAGATGGTCGATAAAAAGCAAACCAGCAATGTTCCGATCACAATAATGAAGACGTCTCCGTAATTGACCTTGGACGGAAGCTCGCTTAAATAGTAAACGTCCCCCGGCAAAAATTTGAAGTGAAAAACTTTTTCCACAAAAAGCGATACGGCTTGTAAATTCAAGGCCACCGCAATGCCGGCAAGACAGCCGAGCAACGTGCCGATCACCCCGATAATCATGCCCTGATAAATAAATATCTTCATGATGCTTTGGGACGTCGCTCCCATGGATTTCAGAATGGCGATATCCTTATTTTTTTCCATGACGATCATGATCAAAGCGCTGATGATATTAAAAACCGCAACCAGCACGATTAAACTCAAAATGATAAACATGACTCTCTTTTCCAGCTTTAAAGCGGAAAAAAGGTTCTTATTCATCTTCATCCAGTTCTGCGCCCAAAAGGGGAATCCCAATTTGCTTTGAATTTTTTCGGCGATCACATCCGCCTTGTAAATATCATTCACTTTGATATCGATCCCCGTCACCGTATCGCCCATCTGTAAAAACTTTTGACAGCTTTCCAACGATAAATACGCCAGTGTGGAGTCGTATTCATAGAATCCGGATTCAAAGATGCCGACAACAATAAATTTCCCCATGCGGGGAACAGCCCCCATGGGCGTGGAAATGCTGACGGGTGAAATAATGGTAATCGTATCATGGAGAAAAATGCCCAGATTCCGGGCCATTTCCTTGCCGATGACAATACCCGCCGGAGGCGCGCCGTTGTTTGGGTCATGAGAAGAAATATCCTGCGGAACTTTGTTCAGGTGATCGATACTGCCTTCCCTGATTTTTCCCAGATGGATCACCTGAAACGCGCTTCGGGTATCCAAGGCGCGAATGACCACACCGGTGACGCCGTTATCATTGCGCATCATGGCCTGAGTATAAATAAACGGCGTGGAGGCGACAACGCCCTCTATGCCGGAAATCTTCTCGCGAACCTGCTCATAATTTTTCATGGAACCGGCCATGTCGGTCGTTAATTCGATATGGGATTTGATGCCCAGAATTTTTGTCCGCAAATCCTCCTCAAATCCGTTCATCACCGCCAGGACAATGATCAGGGCCGCCACGCCCAGAAAAATACCGAAGACCGATATGAAGGAAATGACGGAAACGAACATCTGCTTGCGTTTCGCTCTTAAATAACGTCGGCTGATGAAAAACTCGTAGGGCATTAATCTACATCCTGTCATGCAAAACTTTTTTTATTGGCGAGCAACTCATTATTCCTGCCGGGTTCTTAGGAGCGGGAAAAGTATAACGTCTCGAATGGAAGCGGCGTCGGTAAAAAGCATGACTAGACGATCGATGCCGATGCCTTCTCCGGCGGTTGGCGGCATGGCGTATTCCAAAGCGCGGATATAATCCTCGTCCATCTCATGAGCTTCCTCGTCGCCGGCTTCTTTCTCCTGCAATTGCTGAATAAACCTATCCTTTTGATCCACCGGATCGTTCAATTCCGAAAAGGCGTTGGCGATTTCTCTGCCGTAAATATACAATTCAAAACGATCGGTGAGGTCCGGATCATTTTTGGACCTTCTCGACAAGGGAGAAATAGCCACCGGATAATGAGTCACAAACGTAGGCTGAACGAGTTTCTTCTCCACAATTTCATCGAAAATAGCCATTAAAATTTTCCCCAGATTATCCGTTGGTTTGACGTCGCATCCGGCTTTGCGGGCAAACGCCAGGGCTTTGGGCTGATCTTCCCATGCGTCAGCATCCATGCCGGCGTTTTGAACAAGCGCTTCCTTGACGGAAATTCGCCGCCAGGGTGGGGTTAGATCGATCTCGGTATTTTGATAATTGAATTTTAATCCTCCAAAGATATCTTGAGCAAGAAAGGCGAATAAATCTTCGGT
>ERZ1645192.411-NODE-411-length-35230-cov-10.292651_pt1 | contig 35230 bp, 28 predicted proteins | sample MGYA00575354_ERZ1645192 | MGnify/ENA primary metagenome ERZ1645192 (study PRJEB40844, sample SAMN11349763) | freshwater sediment metagenome | isolation source: river sediment | host: Sediment | place: India: Faizupur Khadar , New Delhi | collected 2017-02-21 ...
CTGAAACCCAGAAGGCAAGCAGCACATATCTGCCTCTCAGGGAGGAGAGCGCTACCGTCTTTCCATTGATGTCTTTTAAAACAGGATCGAGCTTTACTTCAGGAATTTCTTCGATCAGCCGGTTCAACTTTAAAGCATTGAATTGCCTCATGCCGTCTTCAAAGGTTTTGATCAGAAGCCTGGTATGCCTCGATTCGGGATAATATTTTTTGAGCGTATCGGAGGCAATCTTAAGATACTGGAGATCGCGCTGGTCGTACAACACATAGGTCTGGTCATTAAGTTTCTGGTAGAGAGCTTTGATGATTGCCAGCGACTTAACATTATTAATGATAAATTCTATATTGAACTTCCTCTGTTCCTTAGCTATTTCAAGTGCTTTATCGGAGAGTGCTTCCCTGGTTGATGCGACGCCGGATTCCGATGATGCATTCCTGTAAAGAAGGTCGAGAGAGTCGAGCCTCCGGCGCGTTTCAAGTAACCTGAGATCAAGATCCCTTACAAGTGACGAGCCTTCAGAGCCCTGAACGGTATAGCTTTTGTAAAGCTCTTCGCCGGGGAATGAAAGGGTGATTCTTTCGCCTGGTGCGGCGAGCAGGGTTACAAAGTTTTCCGATGAAAAGCCTGCCTGGTAAAAATCGGGTTCGGCAGCGGCAATTTCTGTTTTGAAATTGCCTTTCTTACTGATCTTAACCGAGTCGATAAAATCGGTTTTATTGACATCTATTTTGTTGATAACTATGTAGTCACGGGTAGAGTTTGTGATCTTGCCGCTAATCGATACAGAGTTGTTATTCCTGCAAGAGGAAAAGGCGATTACCGGGATTAGCAGGAGCAGATATTTTCTCATTCTTATCAGTTATTGAATAATTCAGACAATTTTTTCTGGAGCATCTCTCCGCGCAGATCGGATGCGATAATCCTGCCCTCCCTGTCGAGCAGGAAATTGGATGGAATATGTTCAAGGTCAAACAGCGGAACGACCACTGACTGCCAGTATTTAAGGTCGCTGACATGTATCCATCTTTCCAGGTGATCCTGCTCGATTCCTTTAATCCAGGCCTCCCTTGTCTTGTCGAGGGAAACCTGGTAGATCTGGAATCCCAGGTGATGATACTTGTTGTATGCTTCGACGAGGTTTGGATTTTCGTTGCGGCATGGTTTGCACCACGATGCCCAGAAATCGAGCAGTACTATTTTGCCCCTGGTTGATGATAGCATAATCGTATCTCCATCAGGACCCGGCAATGAAATTTCGGGAGCTGTAGCAGGCGCATAGAATTCAGGGGCTTTAAGTTTTTGTGCATCGAGGTCGGATTTCAGTGAAAGCACCTGCTCATGCAGTGATTTAACGGGTTCATAATCAGGATACTGCCTGAATAATGATGAATCAACTTTAATAAAATACTCAAAGTCTTTTTCGGGGTGAAGGATATACTCTCCCGGCGCTACCTGCTGGTACAAAGCTACGAGGCTGACCAGTGAGCTTATATTATCATCGATATATTTTTTTGTATAGAGGTTCAGGTCGTCGAGTTGTACCTGGGCAAGAGAGTCGAGTCTGTCCATTACAGCCGCCAGCTGGTCGGCACCCATATTCCGGATATACACATCGTAGAGGCTTTTTAGCCTGGTAATGGTTCCCAGCAGCTTCTTATTGTATTCCATCATCAGTTCAGTGCCCCTCGATCCGGTTACAGAAGCCGGATAATTCAGGGAGTCCTGGTATGCTTTGATATTAATATTCTGGCCTGGCTCGAGCAGCATTGTAAGGAAATTTGTTTCATCAGTCTTGAGAAGGTAGAATGAAGGAAATCCGACTCTCCTGCTGAAGCTGAAGGTACCGTCATCGGAAATTAATGCTGAATCAACAGTAATGAGATCGGTGGATCTCAGCTCGTCGAGGTAAAGAAAATTACCAGGTGCGGGGGCTAATAGTTTGCCGTTAATCTCAATATTGTTATTTTTACATCCTGCAACAATCAGGGCAGTTAATAACAAGAAAGAAACTTTTTTAATCATTAATTGGTACAGATTAAATTAAAGATCTTCAAAAATTATTGAACTGCAAAGTTATTTATTTTTTTCAGCGGCAGGTATATGGCAATTCCTAATATTTTTTAACCCCGGCTCACCGGTTTGTAATGTGAATAAAAAATGTTATCTTAAAAGGCTTTTTTGCAAACACAAATTGTGATTATATGAGTTATATCAAGTTTGACAAGGGAAAAATAGTAAATCTTGAGTATTCGCTGGGAAGGGAAATTCTTAGGACAAACAGGGCAGGGTCCTATGCCTCAACAACAATCGTTGACTGCAATACACGTAAATACCATGGTTTACTGGTTTGCCCTGTCGATGAGCTGGGTGGCGGCAGGTACCTGCTGCTCTCCTCACTCGATGTAACGGTAATAAACGAAAATCAGAACTTCAACATAGGAATAAGAAAATATAAAAGCGACTATTTTAGTCCGAAAGGGCACAAATATATCGAGGATTTCAGCGCCGAGCTGATCCCCATGCGTATTTACAGGGTGGGAAACGTACTTCTCAAAATGGAAAGGCTCCTCGTTCATTATGAGGAACAGCTGCTTGTAAGGTATACTGTGCTCGAAGCCACTGAGACGATGAAACTGCAGATAAGGCCATTCCTGGCTTTCAGGAGTATCCATGAACTGACACATGCCAACCTTTCTGCAAACACCAAGATAGAGAAGATCAGGAACGGTATCAGATCAAAGATGTATGACGGATTCCCATGGCTCCATATGCAGTTCTCCTCAAAAGCCGAATTTATTCATGTACCCGACTGGTACCTGGGTGTTGAATATATTGAAGAGCAGCGCCGCGGATATGATTATTCTGAGGATCTGTTTTCTCCCGGATTCTTTGAAATAGAAGCAAAAAAAGGCGATGAGATCGTTCTTTCGGCTTCAACAAAAGAAGAGATGCCGGCAGGCCTGATGGCTAAATTTGACAAGAACCTTGCCGGAAAGATCCCGAGAAGCAATTTTGTCAACTGTCTTCGTAATGCTGCACAGCAGTTTGTTGAGAAGAGAGGCAGTGACACATTGATTATCGCAGGCTATCCTTGGTTCGGTTCCTGGGGGCGGGATACTTTTATTTCACTTCCAGGGATTGCCATGGCAAGGCATAAGCTGGCACTATACAGCGATGTCCTCGACACGCAGGTCAGAAGGATGAAAGACGGATTGTTCCCGAATATGGGTACAGCAGGTAATTATGCTTTCAACTCCGTCGATGCCCCGCTGTGGTTCTTCTGGGCACTCCAGCAGTATGTTCTCAGCGGTGGGAAGAACTGCTGCGAAAGATATGGAACCGCTGCAAAATCAGTACTGCTGGCCTTTAAGAACGGTACAGGCTTTAATATCAGGATGCGGGAAAACGGACTTATCTACGCCGGTGCTCCGGGCAAATCACTGACATGGATGGATGCCGTCGTAAACGGCGTTCCTGTAACACCACGATCGGGATATGCAGTTGAGATAAATGCCCTGTGGTACAATGCTATCTGTTTCACCCTCGAAATGGCAAAAACAGAAAAAGATAAGGCATTCATCAGGGACTTTGAACATCTGCCGGAGCTGATAAAGAAATCTTTCCTGGAGCTTTTCTGGGATGATAAAATTGGATACCTGGCCGATTATGTTAATGATGAGGAAGGAAAGAATTTCTTTAAACGTCCGAATATGGTAATTGCAGTATCACTGCCATATTCCATGCTCGACAAAGACCAGATGAAAATGGTACTCGATGTTGCCGACAAGGAATTGCTTACGCCAAGGGGTCTGAGGACTTTATCGCCGGGCCATAAGCTTTATAAGGGCATTTATTTCGGCAACCAGGATAAAAGAGACAATGCATATCATCAGGGGACAGTGTGGCCATGGCTGCTCGGGCCTTTCTGTGAAGGATGGCTGAAGGTTTACGGCCGCCAGGGAGTACATAAAATAAGAAGCCTCATATATGGACTTGAAGAGTGTATGAGTGAACATGGTGTCTCCACTATTTCGGAAATATACGATGGCGATCCTCCGCATCTGCCCAGGGGCGCTATCTCGCAGGCCTGGAGTATAGGTGAGGTTTTAAGGATCATAGAACTGCTTGAGAACAATTATGCAAACCAGTAAAAGAGGCATAGTATGCGTGTGTTAATGTTCGGCTGGGAGTTTCCGCCACATATATCCGGTGGTCTTGGTACGGCAAGCTATGGCCTCACAAAAGGCATGGCCACACTCGACGACCTTGAAGTGATCTTTGTGGTGCCAAAGGCCTGGGGCGATGAAGATCAGAATACCGTAAGACTCATCGGGGCCAATAAGGTGCCTGTAGCTTTCAAACATATTTATTACAAAGGCACACGACGGCCTGTAGAAAAAATTGAAGTCTCCTCAAAAATAATTCCATATACCGACCCTGAAGATTTCTGGAAAGTCACACGATCAGAGATAAACGGCCACAGGCTCTTCATCCATACCAACAAAAAAGGAATGGTAGATTTCTCAGGCCGTTACGACGGTAATCTTCTCGACGAGATCTATAAATACTCGGTCGTTGCATCGGTAATCGCCGAGGAAAATGAATTTGACATCATCCATGCACACGACTGGCTGGCATACCCCGCAGGAATTGCTGCTATGGAAGTATCTGGAAAGCCGCTCGTGATACATGTACATGCCACCGACTTCGACAGGAGCGGGGGAAATGTTAACCCCGATGTCTACCGGATTGAGAAAACAGGAATGGATGCTGCGTCGAAGATAATTACTGTCAGCAACCTTACCCGCGATATTGTAATAAACAGGTATGGTATTCATCCCGACAAGGTTGAAACAGTATATAACGCCGTAGAGCCTGTAAACATAACAGAAGACATTAAAGCCGACAAAGGCTTCGACGAAAAAGTTGTCACCTTTCTTGGACGTATTACCCTCCAGAAAGGCCCGGAGTATTTCATCGAAGCAGCATACAAGGTGCTGAAGAAGATGGACAATGTAAGATTTGTAATGGCAGGCTCCGGCGATATGATGGAAAGAATGATGCGAAGGGCTGCATCGCTGAAGATCACCGACCGCTTTCATTTTACAGGCTTCCTGAGAGGCAAAGATGTATATACAATGCTGACAATGAGCGATGTATATATTATGCCGTCAGTATCTGAACCATTCGGTATTTCGCCTCTTGAGGCAATGCAGAGCAATGTGCCTGTGATAATCAGCAAACAGTCGGGAGTGGCTGAGATACTTACACATGCCGTAAAGACCGACTTCTGGGATATAGATGCTATGGCCGATGCCATTTACGGGATTCTGAATTATCCGGCACTGGCCAGCATGTTCATTAAAAACGGGAGGGAAGAAGTGATAAGGCTGAAATGGGATAATTCGGCAAGACACGTTAAGGATATTTATGAAAGAGTGATTTGGCATAAATAAGTTATATCATGAGTGCAGCAGGCAAAAAAGCAATATGCTTATACTTTCAGGTTCACCAGCCATTCAGGCTGAAAAGATACAGATTCTTTGACCTGGGTCATGATCATTATTATTACGACGATTTCTCGAACGAATCCATTCTGAGAAAAGTAGCAGACAAATGCTACCTGCCTGCCAATAAGATAATCCTGGACCTTGTAAGGAAAAACAAGGGGAAATTTAAAATTACCTTTTCACTTACAGGCATTGTGATGAACCAGTTCAGGCTTTATGCACCTGAAGTGCTTGACTCTTTCAGGGAACTTGCAGAAACCGGAATGGTTGAATTTCTCGCCGAAACCGACTCCCACTCACTTTCGTCGCTGAAGAACAGAGCCGAATTTGAACGGCAGGTAGAAATGCATCGCGAAATGGTTCGCAATTATTTAGGAGTCGAGACAACTTCTTTCAGAAATACGGAACTGATATATTCCGACCAGATCGGATCATGGATTGCCGATATGGGTTTCAGGGCAATGCTTACAGAAGGAGCTAAGCATGTGTTGGGCTGGAAAAGTCCAAATTATCTTTACTGCAATTCAATAAATCCGCGCCTTAAGGTATTGCTGCGTAATTTTGTCCTCAGCGACGATATAGCTTTCAGATTTTCAAACAAGCAATGGAGTGCATGGCCTCTTACAGCAGATAAATACGCCTCATGGCTGAACAAGCTTGCCCCTAAAAGCGAACTTATAAATATCTTCCTCGACTACGAAACATTCGGAGAGCATAACTGGAAAGAGACAGGAATCTTCGATTTCCTGCAACATATGCCGGCTGCCATCCTGAAAAAAACACCTTTCAGATTCATGACACCCACAGAGGTTGCCGAATCGCTGCAGCCGGTCTCGGCTATAAGCGTCCCCTCTCCAATATCGTGGGCCGATGAAGAAAGAGATATTACAGCATGGCTGGGCAATGAACTGCAGGCCGCCGCGCTCGACAAATTATATGAACTCTCCGATAAGGTTAAAAAGTGTAATGACGAAATGCTGCTTAAAGACTGGGAATACCTGCAGTCAAGTGATCATTTCTACTACATGGCCACAAAATTCTTCTCCGACGGCGCTGTACATGCATATTTCAATCCCTACGACACTCCGTACGATGCATTCATGAATTATATGAATGTGCTGAGTGATTTTGAGATCAGGGTCAAGAGATTCTTCCCGGTAAGCACTGAGCAGGAACATATATCAAAACTCGAAAAGATAATTGCAGAAAAGGATCTTTTGATCGAAAAACAGACAAAGGAAATCCATAAATTAATGGGGAAACCTGAAAAAACTGCAAAGAGCACGAGATCTTCTGCAAAGAAAGAGGCTCCTGCTTCTCTCCGTGAGCTCGCCGCAAAACTGGCAGAGACAAGCCTCAAAAAAGCGCCGGTTAAGAAAACGAAGACAACAGCCTCCGCAAAGACAAAGAAAACCGCTAAGCCGGTTGTCAGAAAAACTGCAGAAAAAAAGGCTTTGAAAAAATCTCCTGCCAGGAAAACAACGGTTGCAAAAACAACAAAAAAAGTGAGCAGAACAAAAAAGTAAACTCTGAATATCATTAATAATCAATCATAAAATGAAGGTTGAATTTATCTTTGAAACCAGCTGGGAAGTTTGTAATAAAGTCGGGGGGATACACACCGTAATATCTACAAAAGCCCTTAACATTATTGAAGAGCTTGGTGATAACTACATTCTTATCGGTCCTGATGTATGGCGTGAAGATGTCAGGAACCCCGAATTCATTCCCGACGAGTCTCTCTTTGCCGAATGGAAAGCCAGGGCTGCTACAGATGGGCTGAGAGTAAAAACAGGCCGCTGGAACATCGCCGGAAAACCAATAGTAATGCTAATCGATTTTACACCATACTTCGGTCAGCAAAACGAAATCTTTGCCCGCTTCTGGGAGACATATAAACTCGACAGCATCTCCGGACAATGGGATTATGTTGAACCCGCTCTATTTGGGTACGCTGCAGGAAAAATAATAGAGAGCTTTACAATATTTTATCACGATCATCATAATATCGTAGCCCAGTTCCACGAGTGGATGACGGGTACAGGAATTCTGTACCTGAAAAAGAATGCACCCTGGATAACCACCTCTTTCACAACACACGCAACCGTCCTGGGCCGCTGCATTGCAGGCAACAACAGGCCGCTCTACGGAAAAATGAAAGAGTATGTACCACAGCAGGTAGCCAGGGAATTCAATGTTGTCGCAAAACAGTCACTTGAGAAAACATCCGCAGCAGAAGCAGATGTATTTACTGCTGTGAGCAAGCTGACCGGTAATGAATGTACACATTTCCTGGGTAAAGACGTTGACATAGTAACACCCAATGGTTTCGAAGATTCATTTGTTCCTCCGGCTGAAGTTTTCGGGGAAAGAAGAAACAGCGCAAGGGCAAAGCTGAAGAGTGTTGCCGAAGCAGTCCTTGGCTATAAGCTCTCAGATGATTGTGTCCTTATTGCCAACAGCGGAAGGTATGAATTCAGGAACAAGGGTGTCGACATTTTTATCGACTCTCTCGGCGAACTCAATAAGAAAGATAAGCCAGGAAAAGAAAGTGTGGCATTTATAATGATGCCGGCATACCACAAAGGACCACGGCAGGATCTGATTGATATCCTCTATAATAATGGCCAGCAAAACGGAGGCGACAGATACCTTACACACAGCCTTCATTATCCGTCAACCGACCCTGTATTACAGAGAATTGCGGCAAACCATCTGCATAACGATGAAAAGTCGCAGGTGAAAGTAATCTTTGTTCCTTCATACCTCAATGGTAACGACGGGATCTTTAATATACCGTATTATGACCTTCTTATAGGATTCGACCTTACAGTATTCCCTTCATATTATGAACCCTGGGGATATACTCCTCTTGAGAGCCTGATGTTCTCAATACCCACTGTAACTACTTCACTTTCAGGTTTCGGACTCTGGGTCAGGGACTATTTCCGGGAACCGGGTAACGGGATCTCGGTTATCGACAGAACCGACGATAACGAAAGCAGGGTAGTTAGCGATATCCGTGATTTCATGTCGAAATTCATCGGTCTGACCGATGATGAAGTCAGGGAAGCCAGGGCAAAGGCACACGAGATATCACGTATTGCCATGTGGGACAGTCTTGTCCAGCATTATTTCACAGCCTACGACAAAGCCCTTGATAAAAGCGGCGACAGGCGTGAAGAACCACGGGAGTTTGCAGGTTTTGTTGAGGCTGCAGGCGTTCCTGTACGGAAACCACACCAGGTACCGGTCTGGAAAGATATCTATGTCCAGAGTGATGTGCCCGAAAGACTTGCATCTCTCAAAGAGCTCGCCAATAACTTATGGTGGTCGTGGAACACCGAAGCAGAGTCGCTGTTCAAACGTATGGATCCCTCACTGTGGGAAGATGTCAAACATAATCCGAAGCTGCTGCTCGAAAAAATAGATTACAAACGGCTACTGGTACTTGAAGACGATGAGGAATTCATTGCCGACCTGGGAACAGTCACTTCAGCATTCAGAGATTATATTAACCGCCCCGATGATAATGAAAAACCAACAGTGGCTTATTTCAGCATGGAATTCGGCATACATCCATGTTTGAAGATATACTCCGGAGGCCTCGGAATTCTTGCAGGCGATTACCTCAAGGAAGCCAGTGATTCAAACATTAAAATTATAGGTATCGGACTCCTTTACCGGTTTGGTTATTTCAGGCAGAAGCTTGGCCCTAAGGGAGAACAACTGGCAATTTACGAGGCAGAGGAATTCTCAAGGCTGCCGATAAACCCGATCAAGGATGATAATGGCAATCACCTTTCTGTAAGCATGGTCTGGCCGGGAAGAACCGTAAAGATCAGGGTTTGGGAGGCAAAAGTCGGGAAAGTCAGCCTTATTCTTCTCGATACCGATTTTGATGATAATCTTCCTGAAGACCGTACAGTGACACATCATCTTTACGGGGGCGATATAGAAAACAGGCTGAGACAGGAACTGATTCTTGGTATTGGCGGAATCAGAGCCCTGACCGCCATGGGGCTTCATCCCGATGTATATCACAGCAACGAAGGACATTCAGCTTTTATCAGTCTCGAACGGCTCAGGACAATGATTGAGGAGAACCACCTTACATTTAACCAGGCTCTCGAAGCAGTGAGGGCATCAACACTTTTTACAACACATACTCCCGTACCTGCCGGGCATGACGCATTCGAAGAAGATCTGCTCAGGAAATATATTTCACATTATCACAGCAGGCTTAACATAACATGGGACGAACTGATGGCTCTCGGCCGTTGCGACACCGATATGGAAAGGAAATTCAATATGAGCTTCCTGGCTACACGCATGTCGCAGGAAGTAAACGGAGTCAGCAAACTTCACGGTGAAGTCAGCCAGGGAATGTTCAATAAGCTATGGCCCGGGTACCTTAAGGAAGAACTGTTTATCGACTATGTGACCAATGGCGTACACCATCCTACCTGGACAGCTCCGGAGTGGAAAGATATCTACAGAGAAATACTCGGTACCGATAACTTTGATCAAACCGACAGGAAACTGTGGGAGAAACTCTATAATGTCGATGACAAGAGAATCTATGAAGTAAAGAAAGGTCTTAAAAAGAGCCTCTTCGACAATATCAGAAAACGGCTTCAGACCGATATGATTCAGAGGCATGTTAGTCCCAGGACACTTATGAATATCAGCAGTCATCTCGATGAGAATGCACTGACGATAGGTTTTGCAAGGCGTTTTGCAACATACAAGAGAGCTACACTTATTTTCCGCGACCTCGACAGGCTTGCACGTATAGTAAATAATCCGCAGAAACCTGTTCAGTTCATATTTGCCGGGAAGGCCCATCCTCACGACGGAGGCGGTCAGGACCTTATAAAAAGGATACTTGAGATATCACAAATGCCTCAGTTTACCGGGAAGATCATTTTCCTTGAAAACTATGACATCGAACTCGCCAAATATCTTGTCCGGGGAGTCGATATATGGCTCAACACTCCTACAAGGCCCATGGAAGCATCAGGTACCAGCGGCGAAAAGGCAGTGATGAACGGGACAATCCACTTCAGCGTCCTCGACGGCTGGTGGGTGGAAGGCTACAGAGCTTATGCAGGATGGGCGTTACCTAAAAAAAGAACTTTTACCAACCAGGATCTCCAGGATGATATAGATGCAGAAACGATCTATAACATGCTTGAATTTGAGATCATTCCCGCATACTATTCTTTCAACGACCAGGGTGTTCCTGTTGAGTGGGTGAGCCTCATCAAGAATACAATGACCAAAATCGCCCCGGAATTCACGATGAAAAGACAGCTCGACGACTATTACGAGAAGTACTACCAGAAACTGTTCGTCCGCAGCAGGAATCTTATCGCGAACAACTATGGAAAAGCTAAAGAGCTTGCTGCTTGGAAGCAGACCATGAGGGATGAGTGGGATACTATTGAAGTATTGAATTACAGCTTTGAGAAACCTGATGAAAACATTTATCATTCAGGGCATGATTATAAGGCGGAGATCGCTCTCAACATTCATAAAATTCCAAAAGAACATGTGGGTGTGGAATTTATTATAACACACATGAGCAAGGAGGGAGAGCATGAGTTCGTGGCAAGCAATGATTTTGTGCTGGTAAGCAGCAGGAGCGGCAAGTGCCTCTACAGGGCCAACCTGGTTCCTGAAAAGGCAGGCACTTTCTTCTACGGCATAAGGATATATCCGAAACATAAAGATCTTCCGCACAAGCAAGATTTCTACCTTCTGCGCTGGATCGATTAGATATCTGTAGCTCTTCTGATAGCCTCCCTTTTCAATACCAGGGCAGTACGGGCAGGCAGATACAAATATAGCTGAAGGGGCACATTAAGTGTTGCCCTTTCTGCTTTTCTGACGGATGTGTAGATAGCCTGACGGTCGACCCTGTCAAATCCTCCGGTTTCCGGATCATCGGTATCAATGATTATCCTGAACTTTCCCTTTACAGGAATCCCATAGTCGATGAAGGACTGTGTCGGATTGAAATTAAATACAAACAGAAGTTCGCCCCGGGTAAAGGCAATAATCTTGTCATTGCTGTTTTCGGTCAGCCTCCCTACATAAAGATCGTCGAGGATCCTGAAATCATTCTGAAGGGCAGTCATCTGCCGGTCGAATTTTGCAAGATACTGGTATTTCAGGGCATCATCTTCCAGGAGGTTCCACTGACGCCTGGCATATTTATAACTCCAGTTGTTTCCTTCGCGCGGAAAATCTATCCATTCAGGATGGCCGAATTCATTACCCATGAAGTTCAGGTAGCCGCCGCCGGCAGTGCTGAATGTCAGGAGCCTGATCATTTTATGAAGCGCAATGCCCCGGTCGACAACAAGAGTATGGTTCTGTTTAGTCATCCCGGTATACATTTCGGCATCTATCATTCTGAATATTAATGTTTTATCACCGACCAGCGCCTGGTCGTGCGATTCACAGTATGAGATGACCTTTTCTTCAGGCCTGTGTTGTGTGAGTTCATGCATCAGCAGGCCCATATCCCAGTTCTCGTCGGGTGTCTCTTTAATGAGCTTTATCCAGAAGTCAGGCACACCCATCGACAGCCTGTAGTCAAAACCAAAGCCATATTTTGAAGTGTCCGCAGCCAGCCCGGGCATCCCGCTCATTTCTTCAGCAACAGTGAGAGCCAGTGGTTTAAATTCGTGGATCATTTTATTTGCCAGGAAGAGGTACACCAGGGCATCTGTATCCTGGCCACCGTCGTAATATTCACTATACTCAGTGAAATTCTTTCCCAGGCCATGGTCATAGTAGATCATGCTCGTTATACCGTCGAATCTGAATCCGTCGAATTTATACTCTTCAAGCCAGTACCTGCAGTTCGAAAGAAGGAAATGAAGAACATTATCTTTTCCGTAGTCGAAGCAGAGTGAATCCCAGGCTACGTGATGCCGTCGGTGTCCATTATGAAAATAGAGCCCCGGCGATCCGTCAAATAATCCCAGTCCCTCATTTACATTCTTTACAGAATGGGAATGTACCAGGTCCATTATTACCCTGAGGCCTGCCTGATGAGCTGTGTCGACAAGATCTTTAAGTTCTTCGGGAGTCCCGAATCGTGACGATGCAGCAAAGAAATTTGCGACATGATATCCGAACGAACCATAAAAGGGGTGTTCCTGGACAGCCATCAGCTGTATCGTATTATACCCTGCTCTGGCTATAACCGGGATAATGTTTTCGGTGAATTCGCGGTATGTACCTGTCTTTTCGAGGCTGGTGGCCATACCAACATGAGCCTCATATATTACAGGTGTTGTTGCTTTTGAAACAAAATCTCCGATCTTCCATTTATATTTTTTGGGAGGATCCCACACCTGTGCTGAGAAGATCTTGGTCTTTTCATCCTGTACCACACGGTTTGCGTATGAAGGAATACGTTCCCCGCTTCCGCCGCGCCAGTGAATACGCAGCTTATAAAGGTCGCCATGTTTAAGGGCATCGGAGGGAAGGCTTATTTCCCAGTCGCCATACTGATTAAGCCTGTTCATCCTTAATTCAGGTTTCTCTTTCCAGTCCGAGAAAGTGCCGGTGAGGGTTATACCTGTGGCATTGGGTGCATATTCCCTGAATACCCACCTCTCTTTCTGCCTGTGCAGGCCGTAATAGAAGTGCCCCATGGCAAATTCGCTGAGTGAGCGCGTATCGGCGAGATGTCTCTCCTTTAAAAGGCATTTCTCAATACGTTCATCTATTGTCCTTGTGAATGGTTTCAGCCACGGGTCAATTGTGTGGAATTTTAAAGGACTGCTCTTCATGCATCAGGTATCTTCGTATAAAAATACAAAAAACTAAATGATTAAGAACCGTGGATTTGTAATGCTTTGTTAATTTTGGGACTATGCAAATTCACCGGGGATATAATAAACTGATGCTGAAAGATCCTGTTGTTACGATGGGTATCTTCGATGGTGTTCACCGTGGTCACCGTGCACTTATCGACACTGTAGTTAGGCGTGCCTCATCGTCGGGAGGTGAATCGGCAGCGATAACCTTCGATCCCCATCCGAGGCTGGTTCTCGACAGCAGGAACACAAACCTGGCATTCCTTAATTCGATGGATGAAAAGATCCAGCTCCTGGAGAAGGCAGGTATTGATAACCTGATCATCATTGAGTTTACACCCGCCTTCAGTAAAATGAGAGCCTGCGATTTTGTAAGTGAGGTGCTGGGCAGAAAGATAGGCACCAGGAGACTTGTTTTAGGACACGATCATCATTTCGGGTATAAAGCCGAAGGCAATGCAGCGACAATAAGCGATTGTGCGGCAAAGATGGGATTTTCCGTTGAACAGATACCCGGGCTCAGGTCGAAGGAAGGACCTGTGAGCTCTTCACTGATAAGGGAGGCACTGCTGGCCGGTAATCTTGATAATGCAAACAAGTGGCTCGGCTATTGCTATTCACTGAAAGGCGAGGTGGTAAGAGGAAAGAAGATCGGCAGGAAGCTGGGATTTCCCACGGCAAACATTAATCCAGGTTACAGGTACAAGCTTATCCCTGCCAACGGAGTATATGCCGTTGAGGTATTCGTGACAGGCGAAAGACATACAGGAATGCTGAGCATTGGTACAAATCCAACTGTAAATACAGACCTGTCGGAAAGGTCTGTGGAAGTCCATATATTTGATTATGAAAAGGATATTTATGGACAGGAAATTGCGGTAACCTTCAGGTACAGGCTCAGGGATGAAGTGCGTTTCGATTCTGCCACGGACCTTGCCGTACAGATGAGAAGTGACAGGGAGGTGGCATTAAGGCTGCTCCGATGAACAAGTGCAATATTATTTTGTTAAATTTGCAGGCTCAAAAATAAATTTAGATGACGACAGTGATGCAAAAGCTAGATTATAAAGTAAAGGATATCTCTCTTGCCGGTTTTGGCAGAAAAGAAATTGAAATTGCTGAAAAAGAGATGCCGGGACTGCTGGCTATCAGAAGACAGTATTCAGCCGAGAAGCCCCTGAAGGGAGCAAGGATAACAGGCTCTCTGCACATGACAATTCAGACAGCTGTGCTCATAGAAACTTTAAAGGAGCTTGGCGCTGATGTGCGTTGGGCCAGCTGCAATATTTTTTCAACCCAGGATCATGCTGCAGCTGCAATAGCAGAAGCAGGCATCCCTGTTTTTGCCTGGAAAGGCGAATCGCTCGAAGAGTACTGGTGGTGTACAGCACAGGCACTTACATTCCCCGGCGGAAAAGGACCTAACCTGATCGTCGACGACGGCGGTGATGCATCTCTCCTGGTACACCTCGGCTATAAGGCAGAAAAAGATCATTCAATTCTGAATAAAAAACCGGAAAGCAGGGAAGAGGGTATCATCCTTTCGACACTGAAAGAGCTTCTGGCCTCTGAACCCGGAAAATGGCAGAGAGCAGTCGCTGAACTGAAAGGCATATCAGAAGAGACCACAACCGGGGTGCACAGGTTATACCAGATGATGGAAAATAATGAGCTCCTGGTTCCGGCAATAAATGTTAATGATTCCGTGACAAAATCGAAATTCGATAATCTGTACGGATGCCGCGAATCGCTTGCCGATGGCATTAAAAGGGCTACCGATGTGATGATTGCCGGTAAAGTAGTGGTTGTTTGCGGCTATGGCGATGTGGGCAAAGGCTGTGCAAAATCAATGAGATCGTACGGCGCCCGGGTGATAGTAACGGAAATAGATCCGATATGTGCTCTCCAGGCCGCCATGGAAGGTTTCGAAGTGAAGACAGTCGAGGAGACCCTTGCAGAGGGAAATATTTATGTTACCGCAACCGGCAACAGGGATATTATTACCCTTGAGCACATGAAAAAGATGAAGGACCAGTCGATAGTTTGCAATATCGGCCACTTCGATAATGAGATACAGGTCGACAACCTCAATGAATTCAAGGGGATATCAAAAATAAATATCAAGCCGCAGGTAGATAAATATGTCTTCCCCGACGGGCATGCCATTTTCATCCTTGCTGAAGGCAGGCTTGTGAATCTTGGCTGTGCAACAGGGCATCCCTCATTTGTGATGAGCAATTCATTCAGCAATCAGACACTGGCACAGATCGACCTCTGGAAGAAGGATTATAAGATCGGGGTCTACAGGCTGCCCAAGCAGCTTGACGAAGAGGTTGCAAGGCTTCATCTCGATCAGCTTGGTGTTAAGCTGACAGTCCTTACAAAAAACCAGGCCGATTATATAGGTGTCGCAAAAGAGGGCCCTTACAAGCCAGAACATTACAGGTATTAGTAATTTATTACAGTCAGATACCTGCCATTAAGGATTGTCCTGTAGTTCTTTAACGGGTATCTGCCCGGCCCTGAAGCCGGTGTGCCTGACGCTGCAAGTGCATATACAGTTCCGCATACAGGACAGGTAGCTACAGTAAAATCGGCAACTACTTTTACGGAACGGCCATCCGTTACATAATCATGCGGACATGTTCTGTCGTAGGCATAATATGCATCGGCGCCCGAATATATTATTATTCCATTGCCTTCGAATCCGCCGGCATACCTGCGATAATCAATCCTCAGGTCAGAAGCATCGACAGTATCAGACCCTATCATGCCGTTAATTGACGGGAAATCCATCAGGTCGATAGTAAAGTCGACATACGTGTAGGGTATTACATCATTGGTTTTCTTATTACAGGAGATCAGAAAAACCATTATTGCCGGCAGAAAGAAAAATATTTTTAATTTTGATATCGTTGACATTCCGGTTTTATATTGATGCAAATTTAGTATTAGCAACGGAATTGTAACGGCAGGTAAGAGACCTTTATTTTAAAATTGGAGCAATGAAGATAATGTCATACGGTAAAATCCTTGTTCTCTTCATAGTATTGATTTTTTCATATACTAGCGGAGAAGCCCTCGCTGCTGGCAGGACTCCGGCACTTATACAGCAAAAAGCATCCTCAAAAAAGCCGGTGAAACAGAAAAAAGTCCGGGTAAAAGGCCCGCGCTCAGCAGCCAAAGCACAGAAAGAGGCTGATAAGAAGGAGAAACAGCAGGACAAGGATTATGCAAAGTTTGTTAAGGAGAACCAGAAGCGGTCGATCCAGATACAAACGCCTGAGGTTCAGGAGCGTATGAAGCAGAACATAAAGAATGCAAACGCAAATTCAAAAGCCAGGAGGAAAAGCAATTCCACGCGGACTAAAAGAGCCGGTCAGAAGTACAGGTAGCTCGTCAATGGAAAAGTGATCTTGTAATCATCTTATTGTCAGCTTTTTTTTGGAATTATTGTAAAAATTTTCTATATTTGTTTTATGAAGAGTTCCGGAAGTTCCGGAATTCTTCGTCTTTTTATAATATAACAGCAGACAATGTCAGAGTTATTATACAACACGGAAGAGGGTCTTCAGAAGCTGAAGGACGAACTTGAACAGCTCAGGACTGTTGAAAGACCCGGTATATCAAGGTTGATTGCCGATGCTAGGGATAAGGGCGACCTGACTGAGAATGCGGAATATGCCGCAGCCAAGGAAGCACAAGGCATGCTGGAAGCAAAAATAGCCCGGCTGGAAGATATTATTGCCAGGTCGAGGATCATTGATGAATCCAAAATTGATACCAAAACAGTCAGGATACTCAACAAGGTAAGAATACGCAATAAGGTTAACAATGCCGAGATGGAATACCAGCTGGTTCCTGAGAGTGAAGCAAACCTGAAACAGGGTAAGATAGCCGTTAATTCACCTATTGCTCAGGGCCTTATCGGCAAACAGGTAGGTGCTGTGGTGGAAATAAAAGTCCCCTCCGGCATTATTCCCTTTGAGATTATATCTATATCGATGTAGCTTATTGATAATAAGAAAAATGGCTTCAATCTTCACAAAAATCATTAATGGCGAGATCCCGTGCTGGAAAGTAGCTGAGGATGATAATTATTTTGCATTTCTCGATATTAATCCCCTGAGGGAAGGACACACACTTGTTGTTCCCAAACATGAAACCGACTATATCTTCGATCTCGACGATGAAAAGCTGGCCGGAATGATTCTTTTTTCAAAAAAAGTCGCCTCAGCGATTAAGGAAGCGATCCCCTGCTCGAGAATCGGCGTGGCTATCCTCGGCCTCGAGGTGCCTCATGCACATATTCACCTTGTACCGATGGATTCGATGGAGGATGTGAATTTCAGAAACCCCAAAATGAAATTTACCCCTGATCAGTTCAGGGAAACAGCTGAGAAAATCAGGTCGAAGGTAACTCTTTGATTTTTCCCCGGGAAACCATTAATTTTACAGGATAATTCAGCTCGCTGCATGAGTTATCTGTATGATTTGTGGGACGATGTGATCAGTCTTCTCTTTCCAAGGCTTTGCCATGCATGTGGAAACCACCTGCTCAGGAATGAGAATCTTATCTGTACAGAATGCCTGGTGCTTATTCCCCGGACAAACTACCACAGGAAAGAAGATAATCCTGTGGCAAGATTGTTCTGGGGGAGGTGCAGGATAGAAAGGGCTGCCGCATTTTCCTTTTATAATAAAGACAGCAGGATAAGGAAGCTGATCCATAAGCTTAAATACAAGGGAATAAAAGAGCTGGGTTTTGAGCTGGGTATGATATACGGCAATACTCTTGCAGGATCAGAGTTTATAAGGGATATTGATCTGATAATACCTGTTCCTCTGCATCCTTTAAAGGAAAGAGTGCGAGGTTTCAACCAGAGCGAGATCATTGCCGGCGGATTCTCTGAAGCAACCGGTCTGAGGATTGACAATGGCATACTTATACGTCCATCTCTTTCTGAAACACAGACACGTAGGTCGAGATATGAAAGGTGGGAGAATGTCGAGGGTATTTTCAGTGTCACCTGCCCTGAGAAAATCGCCGGCAGGCATATCCTGCTGCTCGATGATGTTATCACTACAGGTTCAACGATGGAGTCGTGTGCTGTCGAACTTCTTAAAGCTGAAGGTGTGAAAGTAAGCGTTGCAGCCCTGGCGGCGGCAGTGCTCTGAATAGGGAAAAACTATTTGACCCTGCCCGGATTCTTCTTCATGAATTCCTTCCAGCCGGAATATGATTTTCCGGCAGAGATTTTATTTTGTGACTGGTAGAAATGGCACATTGCAGCAGCAAGTCCGTCAGTGGCATCAAGCTTCAGATCGGTATTTTTAAATTTAAGCAGATTCATAAGCATGGATGCAACCTGTTCCTTCGATGCTGCTCCCTGGCCGGTGATCGACATTTTTATCTTCCTGGGGGCATATTCAAAAATCGGTATAGAATGGGTAAGTGCGGCTGCAATGGCTGCCCCTTGTGCTCGTCCCAGCTTAAGCATCGACTGAACGTTCTTGCCGTAAAAGGGTGCTTCTATTGCAAGCTCATCGGGATGGTATTTTTCAATGATGGTGAGCGTCTTCTCGAAGATATTCTTCAGCTTGAGGTAATGATCACCGGCCTTCAACAGGTCGATAGACCCGATGGCAAGCAATTCAGGCTTAGAACCTGTGCATCTGATAACGCCATAGCCGGTTATGGTTGTTCCCGGATCTATTCCGAGGATGATCCTGTCTTTCTGAACGACTTTAGCTTTTTCCGCCATTGTTTTTCTTTTCAAAATGAATGGGTCTGTGAAATACTGCCTTCCTGCTGTTCTGGAGCAGTATCCCCGAAATGATAAGTACCAGTCCTGCCGGTGTCGTAAAATATATTGGTTCACCGAGGATAAAATGGACCAGTATCAGTGACAGGAAGGGAGCAATATATACAAGATTGCTCACTTTGTCGGTTGTTTCAGCCATCTGCAGCGCCTTGAGCCAGAAGAGAAATGTTATCCCCATCTCAAAAAGTCCAATGTAAACTGCTGCAAGAAGTCCTTTTACTACTGTGCCGGATACCTGCCACTCTTTTGTGATAAGCAAAGTGACCATCAGGTACATATAGCCAAAAAGGAAGTTCAGGAATAGTTTTATTACTTCATCCCTTCTGTCTCTGACATTAAGAATAAAATAGAGAGCCCAGAAGACAGAACTGCCCGTTGCCAGTAATACGCCCCTGATATCTGAATGTCCGGCTTTAAAGAAATTGCCCTGAGAAGCAATCACATAGACACCTGCAAAGCTGATGAACAGGGCAATATAGCTTCTGGGTTTTATTTTCTGCCGTAGTAAGGGAACAGAAAGAAAAACCAGGATTATAGGCCAGATCATATTTAGCGGCTGTGCAATCTGTGCAGGAAGGAGCTTGTAGGCGTTAAGGAGAATAATATAATAAATAAATGGATTTATGAAGCCCAGAAGGGCAGAACCCAGCAATTCTTTTCCTGAGTTTCTGAAAAGAAGGCTGGTTTTCTGTTGAGCAATTATAATAACCAGCAATACTGAAGCAGATGTACCTGAAGCAATGGTCAGAATGGGAAGTATGCCAAGTTCCTGCAGACCGATCTTAAACGCAGTAGGAACGGTAGCCCAGAGAAGAATGGCTAGCAGAGCATATAAATAGGATTTTCCTGAAGCATTCATGTTCTAATGAAGTAAAAACTCAGAACATTTGAACTGAGAAGTAAGAGGTTCTGCATTCTGAGTTCGATTGTTCTGAGTTCTTTCTTCAGAAATGTTTTAATCAATAATACTAAATCCAGTATAAGGTACAAGGATTTCAGGTACCATAATACCTTTTTCCGTCTGGTTATTTTCAAGTATGGCGGCTACGATCCTTGGAAGAGCCAGGGCACTTCCGTTAAGTGTATGTACAAGCCTTGTCTGTTTTTCGTTTTTCTCCCTGAACCTGCATTTAAGCCTGTTCGACTGGAACGATTCGAAGTTGGAGGTAGAGCTTACCTCGAGCCATCTTTTCTGTGCTGCCGACCACACCTCAAAATCATAGGTTAGTGCCGAAGTAAATGACATATCGCCGCCACACAGCCTCAGTATCCTGTATGGCAGGTTAAGTTTGGAGATAAGGCTTTCGACGTGCTTCACCATCTCTTCAAGCGCTGTGTAGGAATGATCGGGATGTGCTATCTGGACGATCTCAACCTTATCGAACTGATGGAGCCTGTTGAGGCCCCTGACATGTGCGCCCCACGAACCGGCTTCCCTCCTGAAACAGGGTGTATAACCTGCATTTTTAATTGGAAGCTCCGAGGCGTTGAGAATAACATCCCTGTATATATTTGTTATTGGAACCTCTGCTGTGGGTATCAGGTAGAAGTTGTCGATAGATGCATGGTACATCTGTCCCTCCTTATCGGGAAGCTGCCCGGTGCCAAAACCGGAATCTTCATTGACCATAATGGGAGGCATTACTTCACGGTAGCCTGCTTTTCCGGCTTCATCGAGGAAGAAATTGATAAGGGCTCTTTCGAGCCGGGCGCCTTTACCTTTGTATACCGGGAAGCCTGCACCTGTGAGCTTTATACCCAGGTCAAAATCAATAATGTCGTATTTTTTAATAAGATCCCAGTGTGGAACAGCATTTTCGGGAAGAGAGGGCATTACTCCTCCCTCCCTGACTTTTACATTATCGTCGGCGCCATGTCCTGGTGCTACTGATTCATGAGGCAGGTTAGGCAGTTTGACAATTTCATTTTTAAGCTGTTCATCGAGGGGGATCAGTTTCTCGGAAAGAGCTTTTATTTCTTCTTTAAGCTTATATGTTTTTTCCTTGGCAGCTTCAGCTTCGCTCTTTTTTCCTTCCATCATCAGTGCTCCCACTTCTTTGGCGATCTTGTTGGCCTCGCCCTGCATAAGATCGGTACGGGTCTGGATATCACGGCGTTCTGCGTCGAGTGCTATTATCTTTTCAAGGAGGTCCTTTGCGTCGAAGTTTTTTACTTTGAGACGTTCGGCGATAAATTCTTTTTTCTCACGGATAAGACTTATGGTAAGCATAATAAAGGTATTATTAATAAAAAAAAGCAGGCTCAAGGTAAGCCTGCAGTAAAAGTATTAAAAAACTCCCGAAAATTCTTTTCTGTAAGGTAAAAGAATTACGGGAGTTAAATTCATTAAGGTCGGGAGTTACTCGCTAACCGGTTTCACCGATACGTATGACCTGTTATCTTTTTTCTTTTTGAATTCTATCTCACCGTCGGCGAGTGCATACAGTGTATGGTCTTTTCCGAGTCCTACATTGAGGCCTGGATTATGTTTTGTGCCACGCTGGCGGACGATAATATTTCCGGCTTTGGCGATCTGGCCGCCATAGAGCTTTACACCCAGCCGCTTGCTTTGTGAATCGCGGCCGTTTCTTGAACTGCCTGCCCCTTTCTTGTGTGCCATAATAAAAAATATTAAGTGTTCCTGATATTATTATTTACCTGATTTTTTTGCAGCCGGTTTTTTCTCAGCTGTCTTTTTTGCAGCCGGTTTCTTTTCAGCTGCTTCGGTTTTTTTAGCAGCCGGCTTCTTTGCTTCAGCTTTCTTTTCCTTTACAGGTTCTTCTGCTGCGGCAGGCGCCTCTTTCTTTGCTGCATGCTTCTTTGGTGATGTTTTTCCGTTGATGCTGATTATCTCAACCTGGGTAAAGTTCTGACGATGTCCGTTTTTTACACGGTATCCCTTTTTTCTTTTCTTCTTGAAAACGATAACTTTTTCGCCCCTTACTTTATCAATGACTTTTGCCTGTACAGTAGCATCCTTTACTGTTGGTTCGCCAACTGTAACTTTCCCGTCTTCATCAATCAGCAGGACATGGTCAAAATCAATCTGTTTGCCATCTTCAACATCAAGACGATGAACAAAAATCTTTTTCCCCTCTTCAACTTTAAATTGCTGACCAGCAATCTCGACTATTGCGTACATTTTTAACTTTATTATGTTACTCCGTGAGGCGTATCAGGATACTTGCCGGATAACTTTAAATTGCCCCTGCGGATTTCTCTTAAATCGGACTGCAAAGATAAATAAAATAGATTATTAACAAACCGGTTATGATAAATATTTTGATACAGCCTCAAATAAAAGCTCTATAATAGTTATATTTGTTCAGGAGAGCACCTAAGTTGTAATTATGATCATAACTGACTGACATGAAAAGAGTTAAGCTGAAAGTTATGGGAATGTCCTACAGCCAGACACAATCAGGTGCCTATGCCCTGCTGCTGATAGAGGAGAATGGCACCAGGAGAATACCGATAATAATAGGTGGATTTGAAGCCCAGGCAATAGTAATTAAGCTTGAAAACCTTGAGCCTCCAAGGCCCCTGACACACGACCTGTTCAAGAAACTTGCCGACCAGTTTAAAATCTCTGTTACCGAGGTGATGATACACAAGCTGGAAGAAGGTGTCTTTTATTCAAAGCTTGTGTGCAATGATGGTAAAAATGAATTCTCCATCGACAGCAGGACATCGGATGCTGTGGCTCTGGCTCTGCGTTTCTCATGTCCTATCTACATTGCAGAGGAGATACTCGAGAAAGCCCAGCTGACGAACAGCCCTGCCGATGAAGAGATGAACGGAGCAGGCGAGGCAGAGATCAGGGAAGGAAAGGAAGGCAAATATGATACTTATTCCGATGATGAACTGTTTAAAATGATAGATGATGCGGTAAAGACAGAAGATTACGAAAAGGCAGCATCAATTAGAGACGAAATTGATAAAAGAAAAAAGAAACACGGTTAACTCTTTTCGCCACGGCTGCACAGCAAAAGCTGATGCATATTGCTTTCAAATGTGTAAAACCAAAACCAGAAAAATATTTATGAAAAGGATTATTTTTTCAATTCTTGCAATGTTCCTGTTTTTTACAGCCGGCTTCGGCAAGGATTACATTCTGACCTCTCCCGACGGGAAAATTGTTGTTACAGTAAAGCCTGGTCCGGGATTCGCATGGTCGGCAGCATACAATGGCAAACCTGTCGTTTCCTCGGCAAAAGGAGGTATGATGCTCGGCAACGGAACCTTGCCCGGTGAATCTGAAATAATCAGAAAAACACTCTTCGGAAAGATTGATGATGTAATAATCCCGGTTGTCGCCACCAAACGGTCAAAAATCGAAGACCGGTGCAATACTCTTCATATAACATTCAGGTCGGGCCTCACCATTCAGTTCAGGGCATACAACGACGGTATTGCCTACAGGTATGAAACTTCGCTTAAGAACGACATAATCGTCAGGAAGGAAATTGCCGACATAACATTCCCCGGTGGGACATATTCGTGGTATCCTCTTGAAGATGGTTTTATGTCGCATAATGAAAGACTCTATAAATACACCAAGCTCGACACAATAACAGATAAGCACCTGGCCAGCCTGCCAGCTCTTTTCGTTACAGGCGGAATTAATGTTCTCATCACAGAATCGGATATCATCGACTATCCCGGGATGTGGATAAAAGGCTCAGGACCGGGAAGGATAACCGGTGTAAATCCCCCCTATCCTGAAGAAGAGAGACTGAGAGGCGACCGTAACCTGATTGTTACAAAAACAAAGGATCATATTGCTGAGACGAAGGGTACAAGAAGCTTTCCGTGGAGAGTATTTGTAATCGCAGAGAATGACGGACAGCTTATTGAAAGTGAGCTCGTTTATAAACTTGCGTCACCATGCAGGATCACCGACACAAAATGGATCAAACCCGGACAGGTTGCCTGGGACTGGTGGAATGCCAATAACATTTACGGAGTTGATTTCAAGGCAGGTATCAATACGGAAACGTATAAGTATTATATCGATTTTGCCTCAAAGAACGGGATCGCGTATGTGATCCTCGACGAAGGCTGGTATAAGAATGGTACTGTACTGGAGTCGATACCTGAGATCGATATACCGGAACTTTGCCGTTATGCTGAGAGCAAAAATGTAGGAGTCATCCTGTGGGTAGTCTGGAAAACTTTCCAGGACAAAATAGATGAAGCAGTTGTATTATACGAAAAGTGGGGTGTTAAAGGAGTAAAGGTCGACTTCATGCAGCGTGATGACCAGCCGGTTGTGAATTTTTACCAGGAAGCGATGCGTAAAACTGCAGAGCATCATCTTCTTATCGACTTCCACGGTGCCTATAAACCTGACGGAGCCGGAAGAACCTGGCCGAACGCTATGACACGCGAAGGTGTAAAAGGTCTTGAGAACAGTAAATGGAGCAAGGATATTACACCTGATCATAATCTCATGCTTCCATTTACCAGGATGGTAGCCGGACCTATGGATTATACGCCGGGGGCAATGCTGAATTTTGAGAAAAATTATTTTACGCCTCTTTTCAACCGCCCGGGAAGCCTCGGAACAAGAGCACACCAGATGGCTCTATATGTGATCTTTGAGAGTCCGTTGCAGATGCTGGCCGACTCGCCAACCAACTATAACAAGGAGCAGGAGTGTACTGATTTTATCGTGAAGATACCGGTGGTATGGGACGATATAAAGGTGCTCGATGCAAAAATCGGCGATTATCTAATGCTGGCACGCAGGTCAGGAAACAACTGGTTTGTCGGAGCCCTTACCGACTGGACTCCACGTGAGCTTGAGCTCGACCTGTCATTCTTGCCAGCCGGCAGCTTCAGCATTGAGATTTTTGCCGATGGCATAAATGCTGACAGACATGCCCAGGATTATATGCATATACGAAAGGATGTGAACTCGGGCGACAGGCTGAAAGTAAAAATGGTGTCGGGAGGCGGCTGGCTGGCAAGGATCACCCCGCTGGCCCGATGAAAATATTTTCATGAAACAGTATCTCGACCTGCTTAATCATGTTATCAGTACCGGTGTTCACAAAGCCGACAGGACCGGGACAGGAACAATCAGTGTCTTCGGGTACCAGATGCGTTTCAACCTCGGGGAGGGATTTCCACTTCTGACAACAAAAAAGCTGCATGTTAAGTCGATCATTCATGAGCTTCTGTGGTTCATTGCAGGCGACACCAACACCAGGTATCTTAACGATAATGGCGTAAGGATCTGGAATGAGTGGGCCGATGATAATGGCGACCTGGGACCCATTTACGGGTACCAGTGGCGCTCCTGGCCTGCACCTGACGGACGGAAAATAGATCAGCTTGCCGGAGTGATAAGCAGCATAAAAAACAATCCCGATTCGAGGAGGCACATCATCAGCGCCTGGAATGTGGGAGATCTCGACAGGATGGCTCTTCCTCCATGCCATGTCATGTTCCAGTTTTATGTTGCCGGAGGAAGGCTCTCATGCCAGCTGTACCAGCGAAGTTGTGACATCTTCCTGGGAGTGCCTTTTAATATTGCATCCTATTCGCTGCTGACATTAATGATAGCCCGCGTAACAGGACTTGAACCCGGCGATTTTGTACATACCCTGGGTGATGCTCATATCTACCTGAACCATATTGACCAGGTAAAGCTTCAGCTTACAAGAAAACCATACCCTCTCCCCGAAATGAAGATAAATCCGGCGGTGGATGACATACTGAAGTTCAGGTATGGCGATTTTGAGCTTGTCGATTATATTTCACATCCTCATATAAAAGGAGATATAGCGGTTTAAAAAAGAACTTATGATATCAATTATTGTTGCAGTTTCTGACGACCTTGGAATTGGAAAGAACAATGACCTTCTCTGGCACCTTCCTGAAGATATGAAGCGCTTTAAGCAGCTTACAACAGGTAATACGGTAATCATGGGAAAAAGGACCTGGGAATCGCTGCCCCGCCGACCCCTGCCAAACAGAAAGAATGTGGTAATTACAGATATTGCCGGTGAGACTTTCCCGGGTGCCGTTACAACATATTCGATTGAAGATGCAGTGGAGCAATGCAGCAGCGACAGAGAAGTATTTATTATTGGTGGTGGAAGCATCTACAGGCAGTTCATGCCGGTAGCCGACCGCCTCCTTATAACTCATGTACACAGGAAAGCAGATGCAGATGTCTTCTTCCCGGAGATAGATCCGAAGATATGGGAAGCCGTTGAAAAAGAGGAGTTTAAAGCAGAAGAGGGAGGAGTGCCATATACCTATGCTACCTATATGCGGAGAAAAAAGTGATGTTCCCGGCTCACAGGCAGAAGATTACCATCCTTCCAACTGATCGATAATCAGGCAGCCAGAACATTACAGACATTTTGTTTATTTGATCACGGGGGGCTATGCTCAGGATCTCTTAAAAGCAGATCAAATAAAAAGCGAATCCTGATTTCTGGATTTTTTTCGCACAAAACAGAAAAATGAATATTTCCCCATTAAACCTTTCCGGTCAGCCCTCATCTAAGGTGTTGTTAATCGGAAATATTCATTTAATAATACAACTTATGAAAACGAAGATTTTTTTTATGATTGCGGCTCTTGCAATACTCTCATTTACATCGTGCGACAAACAGACAGACATTGATCAGACAAGTATCGACCTGGCCAGCGACGATGCTGTCAGCGATGCCATTTTCGAAGATGTCTTCAGCTCAGTGGATAATGCCGACATAATGCTTGACAACTTTATGAAAGGAGGCTTTTCAAAGTCGGCACCTGTCGATTCCTGTCCGCTGGTGACCATCGATCATCCCGATGATTCGAACTGGCCAAAAACCATTACAATTGATTTTGGCACGCTCTGTACGGGATTATATGATAATACGCGATCAGGAAAAATAATTACTGTGGTAACAGGCCCCAGATTATCAGAAGGCTCCAAGAAGACGGTCACTTTTGAAGATTATTATGTGAACGGGATCAGGGTAGATGGAACCAAGGTTATTGAGAACATGGGTTATAACAACAACCAGAATATGGTTTTTGCAGTGTCGCTCACAGGTGGCAGGCTTACTCTCCCGACCGGGAAGGTAATAGAACGATCATTCAGTCATGAGAGGGAATGGATAGCAGGGTTTCTGACAAAGAACATCTGGGATGATGAGTGCTTCATTACAGGAAGTGCTAACGGTGTAACCATAAAAGGGGTGAGTTTTGAGAATACCATTACCACTCCATTATACTGGAAGCGTGCATGCAGATTCATTGTGAGCGGTGTAGTCAGGATAGAAAGGGAAGGTTTTGAGGCTGTCGATCTTAATTACGGCGACGGTGAATGTGATGCAAAGGCTACACTTACAATGGGTGAGCAGACTAAAGAGATACTTCTCAAGTTCCACAGGTAGAACTGCCCTCAACCCTCTTAAAGTGGATCTTAAGTAAGAACATCAGAACAACAGAACAGCGAATTAAGAACTTCTCAATTCGCTGTTCTGTTGTTCTGAGTTCTTAATTCTTTATGATACACGAAGCACTTTCATGTCGATCCTCTGGAGCCTGCTGCTGGCATAGTCGAGATTTATTACCAGTTCATCCTTTCCCAGCGATGGCATCTCATACATAGCATCGAGCATGATAGTCTCGCATATCGACCTGAGTCCCCTTGCGCCAAGCTTGAATTCGACAGCCTTATCGACAATGAAATCGAGGACCCCATCGGCAAAGGTAAGGTCGATATTGTCCATTTTGAAAAGCTTGACATATTGTTTTACGAGTGCATTTTTTGGTTCTGTGAGTATGGCTCTCAGTGCTTTTCTGTCGAGGGGATCGAGGTGTGTAACTACAGGAAGGCGTCCGACGATTTCGGGTATCATGCCGAAAGCCCTGAGGTCCTGGGGTGCCACATATTTAAGCAGGTTATCCTTATCGACTTTCTCCCTGTTCTTTGATGCGCCATACCCAACTATTTGTGTGTTCAGACGTTGAGCAATTTTTTTCTCAATACCTACAAAGGCGCCCCCGCAGATAAAAAGTATATTTTTTGTGTCGACAGGAATCATTTTCTGTTCCGGATGTTTGCGTCCGCCCTGGGGTGGTACGTTTACCACCGATCCCTCGAGCAGTTTCAGCAATCCCTGCTGTACTCCTTCACCCGACACGTCCCGGGTTATAGATGGATTGTCGCCCTCTTTACGTGCAATTTTGTCGATCTCATCGATGAATACTATTCCTTTCTCTGCTGCTTTGACGTCATAGTCAGCGTTTTGCAGCAGGCGGGTAAGAAGACTTTCAATATCTTCTCCCACATAACCGGCTTCGGTGAGCACTGTGGCATCGACAATAGTGAAGGGGACATGGAGCATTTTTGCGACAGTACGTGCGAGAAGGGTTTTTCCTGTACCTGTCTCGCCAACGAGGATGATATTTGATTTCTCGATCTCGATATCATCGGGATCGGATTTCTGCATCAGCCTTTTGTAATGGTTATAGACAGCAACTGATATGATTTTCTTTGCCATATCCTGTCCTATAACATACTGGTCGAGGAAGTTTTTTATTTCAGCAGGTTTGAGGAGGTTAATGGTGTCGAATTGCTGGTTTTTCTTAGCTCCCAGCTCTTCGTTCATAATTCCGTAGGCCTGTTCAATACAATGGTCGCAGATATGGCCCTCGAGGCCTGCAATGAGAATATTGGCCTCCTTTTTTGTTCTGCCGCAAAAGGAACACTTATCCATTTTTATTTGTGTTCTGGTCTGACAAGTATCTCATCGATCATGCCATAATCTTTGGCTTCCTGTGAAGTCATCCAGTGGTCTCTGTCGGAGTCTTTTTCTACTTTTTCAACAGGATTTCCGGAGTGTAGGGCGATAATTTCATAAAGTTCCCTTTTGATCTTCATGATCTCGCGTGCCTGTATTTCAATGTCGGAAGCCTGGCCTTCAACGCCGCCCATAGGCTGGTGGATCATTATGCGTGAGTGTTTTAGGGCAGATCTTTTTCCCCTGGTGCCGGCAGTGAGCAGTACTGCTCCCATCGATGCTGCCATACCGGTACATATTGTTGCTACATCGGAGGTTATGTACTGCATGGTGTCATAGATACCAAGGCCTGCATTTACAGATCCTCCCGGAGTATTGAAGTAAATCTGAATATCTTTTCCGGGGTCAGATGAATCGAGGTACAGTAGTTGTGCCTGGACGATGTTTGCCACGTAGTCGTCGATCGGGAGGCCCAGGAATATTATCCTGTCCATCATCAGTCTTGAGAATACGTCCATCGAAGCAACGTTAAGCTGACGTTCTTCGATAATAGTAGGAGAAATATAGCTGTTGGCGATTATTGATGAATAACGGTGCATTGTAAGGCTGCTTACGCCATGCTTATCTTTTGCGAATTTTCTGAAGTCATCATTTATATTCATTGTACCCTGGTTTTTGGATTAAGGATCAAAGATATAAAAATATAAAATATGATTATAACCGGCTGATTATGATTCAAAAAGCTTATTGAACTCCTCTGCCGTGATTTTCTTCTCTTCAGTTTTTACAGTTTCCTTCAGTTTTTCAAGCACTTTATCTTCAAGGATCTTATCTGCTATTCGCTTGGCATCATCCTCTCTTTTAAGCGTTTCCCTGGCGTAACTGGCAATCTGTTCGTCGGTAGCATAGAAGAGTCCGTATTGCCTGAACTGGTACCTGGTAATATTCTCGGCTTCTTTCTGAAGCTCCTCTTCTGAAATTTTGATCTCGTTGTCTCTGGCTACCTTATTCCTTATGAGCTGCCATTTGAGGTCCTTCCTGAAACTGTCAAATTCCTTTTCGATCTGTTCTTCAGTTGTATTTTCGTTCACTTTCAGAAGCCATTTCTTAAGGAAATCTTCGGGGAGGTTGAAATCGGTGTTTTCGAGGATTAGCTTTTTGATATCCTGCATAAGCTTGAAATCTGTTTCATTTTTAAGGCCTGCAGTAATCTCTTCTTCGATTTTTTTCATGAATTCTTCTTCGGAATTCACGATGTTCTCACCATAAATTCTGTTGAAGAGTTCCTGGTTGATCTCGGCTGAATAGAACCTGGTTATTTCCCTGATAGTAAACCTGAAGATACCTTCCAGCCCTTCTGTCTCCTCTTTCTTTTTTCCAAGAAGGCCTGCAATTTCTATCTCATTCGGGAATGCTTTTCTTATATCGAAATCGATACTTTCATTTTCTTTTTTGCCGATGAAATTCTTTTTTATCTCCTCATCCTTTATAATATCGACTGCAAGGGTAGAGTTTTCGTTGAAGAGGCCTTCGGGCACCTGATTGCCTTTTTCATCTACGGCTTCGATCTTACCCTTGAGAATATCTTTTTCTGCTGTTGCCTCTTCTTTTTTAAATTCCCCGTAACGGCGGGTATAGTTGGCAACAAAATCGTTTCTCATTTTCTCATCGATAATGATCTCATAGCTGGTAACTTTGTCTTTCTTTCCTGAATTTACCTCGAATGCAGGGGCGAGGCCCATTTCGAATGAGAAGTTGAAATCGTCCTGTTTTTCAAAATCGAATTTTTCCTGTTCATCGGTTTTCGGAAGCGGATCGCCGAGGATATCAATTTTCTCGTCGGTAATATATTTATGTATACTTTCGCTGACACTCTTATTGATTTCATCGACTTTTACTGCAAGGCCGTACATTTTCCTGATGAGATCGATCGGTACCATCCCGGGGCGGAAACCTTTGATATTGGCTTTTTTACGATAGTCTCTCAGCACTTTCTCCACTTTCTCCTGGTAATCGGTTTTTTCAATATGTACTTTCAGGACAGCATTCAGGTTGTCGATGTTTTCTCTTGTGATATTCATTTTCTTAATGTTTGTTAATTTAAAAAAACCGCCGACACTTAAAATAAAAAGATACAGGGCGGTTTATTTCTTTGTGCGGATGAAGGGACTCGAACCCCCACGTCTTTAAGACACAAGATCCTAAGTCTTGCTCGGCTACCAATTACGACACATCCGCAAAAACCGGTGCAAAAGTAATGAAAATTATTGTTTTAACCAAGTCGGGAGCTTACCTGCGGAGTTCAAAGTTCTTGCCAAGGTACACGTTCCTTACATGTTCGTCGTCGGCGAGCTGGACAGAAGTTCCTGATTTCAGTATTTTACCCTCATACAGAAGATATGCCCTGTCGGTGATTGAGAGTGTTTCGTGAACATTATGGTCGGTAATAAGGATGCCGATATTTTTATCTTTAAGATGCGATACAATGCTCTGGATGTCTTCCACCGCTATTGGGTCGACACCTGCAAATGGTTCGTCGAGGAGTATGAAGCTGGGTTTCAGCGCCAGTGCCCTGGCGATTTCTGTTCTTCTCCTTTCTCCCCCGGAAAGTTGTATTCCCTTGCTTTTTCTGATTTTCTGAAGGCCAAATTCATTGAGCAGATTTTCAACTCTTTCTGCCTGCTCACTCTTTGATAGTCCTGACATTTCCAGAACAGCTTTCAGGTTATCTTCAACTGTAAGGTTTCTGAACACTGAGGCTTCCTGGGCCAGGTATCCGATCCCCTTCCGTGCACGTTTATAGACCGGAAGAGTTGTAATCTCTTCATTATCAAGAAATATCTTTCCTTCCCTCGGTCTTATAAGCCCTACTATCATGTAGAAGGAGGTAGTCTTTCCGGCGCCGTTAGGCCCGAGCAGACCTACAATCTCTCCCTGTTCGACCTCTATAGAAACATGATCGACAACAGTTCTGCTGCGGTATTTCTTAACAAGGTTATCAGTATAGAGTTTCATTATGTATTTTATTAATCGGCCGGGTGTTCGGCTTTTTCTTCATCGGTCATGAATTTATCATGTTCTTTTTGTTTCGATCTGATGACTCCTGCCGAAATAAATATGCTGATTTCGTAAAGCAGGAGGAGAGGTACTGCGACGAGTGTCTGTGAAAAAACGTCAGGGGGTGTAATGATAGCCGCAATTATGAAGATCACCACAATGGAGTGTTTCCTGTATTTCCTCATAAAGGCAGGGGTAATGATACCTATCTTGGTAAGGAAGAAGGCGATAATCGGAAGTTCGAAAACTATCCCTGTAGCAAGGCATATCGATGTAAGTGTTCCTATGTATGATCTGATATTGATCTGGTTGATAACATCGGGACTTACCTGGTATGAAGTGAGGAAATGAATCGACAGGGGTGCCAGCACAAAATAGCCGAAGAGCACGCCAATGAAGAAAAGCATCGTTGAGGCGAGAACGGCTCCCCTTGCATGTTTTGCTTCGTTGGAATGAAGAGCAGGCCTGAAGAATGACCAGAACTCACGTATTACGAACGGGAAAGCTATAATCAGCCCCGACACGAGGGCCACAACAATATGTGTTGTTATCTGTCCTGCCATCTTTATGCTTATCAGCTGGAACTCGTTATTTCTGTTTATACATAACATGTCGGGGTTTTCGGTTTCCCATAGGGTGGCAAGGTAATGCCCGAACTGGCACAGAAGCCTGTTTGTAATGAATTCAGGCTTTGAAGGAGCCAGCAGGATAGTGTCGAAAAGAACCTGTTTAAAGATAAAAGCCACAATCATGAAGGCAAAAATGGCGATAACAGACCTGATAATATGCCATCTAAGCTCCTCAAGATGTTCAAGGAATGACATCTCAGCCTCTCCCTTTGCGCTCTTCCATTTTAATGCCATCAGTAAACCACCTTTTAAAATTCAGCGTGTAAAGATGAGAAATCTTCCAATTCAAAACAACATGGGCAGGTTATATGTTGTATATGTGAAAAAACAAATTATGTTAATTATTTTATAAAACCGGATTATAATCAGGAAAATTATTAACTTAGATAGATAGTAATAAAACAGGGCTGATGAATTTTATCATCAGTAATTATTAAATGCTGAACGACAAGACAATACATGATTACCTGAAGAGGTATTTCGGATTTGACACCTTTAAGGGAAACCAGGAGCCTATTATTAAGAATGTCCTGGCAGGGCGTGATACATTTGTGTTAATGCCTACAGGAGGCGGCAAATCGTTGTGTTACCAGCTCCCGGCGGTGATGGGAGAGGGTACGGCAATTGTCATCTCGCCGCTTATAGCCCTGATGAAAAACCAGGTCGATGCCATGAGAAACTTCGCCACTAACGACGATGTGGCTCATTTCCTCAACTCATCACTCACAAAAACCGAAATCGCACGTGTAAAGAAAGATGTCCTCGAACATAATGCAAAACTGCTCTATGTAGCCCCTGAATCGCTGACAAAAGAAGAGAACATTGATTTTCTAAAGAATATAAAGGTGTCGTTCTATGCTGTGGATGAGGCACATTGCATTTCTGAATGGGGACACGATTTCAGGCCTGAGTACAGGCGAATAAGACCCATAATCGACACAATAGGGCGCTCTCCGATAATTGCACTTACGGCAACAGCCACACCCAAAGTACAGCATGATATCCAGAAAAACCTTGGCATTCTTGATGCCGATGTCTTCAAATCGTCATTCAACAGACCAAATCTCTATTATGAGGTCAAATCGAAGCAGGATGTCTCAAGGGAGATCATCAAGTACATAAAAAATAATCCAGGAAAATCAGGGATCATCTACTGCCTCAGCCGCAAAAAAGTTGAGGAGATGGCCGAGGTGCTAAAGGTAAACGGCATCAAAGCTCTTCCATACCACGCAGGAATGGACTCTGCCACCCGGACACAGAACCAGGATAAGTTCCTGATGGAGGAGGTTGATGTAATCGTGGCAACAATTGCCTTCGGAATGGGAATCGATAAGCCCGATGTGAGGTTTGTGATCCACTACGATATCCCTAAGAGCCTCGAAGGCTATTACCAGGAAACAGGCCGCGCCGGCAGAGACGGAGGTGAGGGCAACTGTATCGCATATTACAGCTATAATGATATCGTGAAGCTGGAAAAATTCATGCAGGGCAAACCTATTGCCGAACAGGAGATTGGGAAACAGCTTCTGCTTGAAACAGTATCATATGCAGAATCGTCGGTGTGCAGGCGGCGTCTTCTGCTCCATTATTTCGGCGAAGAGTACCAGAATGAAAACTGCGAGGCATGCGACAACTGTCTTCACCCTAAAGACCAGTTCGAAGGCAGCGAAGCAGTGGTCAATGTCCTGGAAACAATACTGGCCGTAAAGGAGAAGTTCAAAGCCGACCATATTGCACATATCTTATCAGGGAAAGTAACCTCTGCAATAAAATCGTACAAGCATAATAAGCTTGAATTTTTCGGCATTGGAGAAGAAAAAGATGAAAAATACTGGAATATGGTTATCAGGCAGGCGCTGATTGCCAAATTCCTTACCAAGGATATAGAGAATTACGGCTTGCTGAAAGTTACCGAAAAGGGACACTCCTTTATTGAAAAACCCTACTCGCTGATGCTTGCCGAGGACCACGATTATGCCGATACTGCTGATGAGGAAAATGCCTTTGGTGCAAAGACAGCTGCCGTTGACGAAGAGCTTTTCAGCATTCTTAAGGATCTGAGAAAGAAGATATCAAAGCTGAAAGAGGTGCCTCCTTTTGTAATTTTCCAGGATCCCTCTCTGGAAGATATGGCAATACAATATCCTGTTACTCTCGATGAGCTTCAGAATATATCGGGTGTCGGCGCAGGAAAAGCACAACGCTACGGCAAGGAATTCGTCGATGTGATAAAGAAGTATGTAGAGGAAAAGGAGATCATCAGGCCTCTCGATATGGTTGTCAAATCGGTGGTAAATAAATCAGGGATAAAAGTCTATATCATTCAGAGCATCGACATGAAACGCCCCCTCGAGGATATTGCCGATGCAAAAGGACTTGAAATAGGAGAGGTGATCTCGGAGATAGAAGCAATAGTAAACTCAGGAACACGCCTGAACCTCGATTATTATATTGATACAGTCATTGACGAAGACCGTCAGCATGATATATTCTCATACTTCAGGGAGGAGGCTCAGACCGACTCGCTCGAAGAGGCTATTAAAGAGCTTGGTAATGATTTTGAAGAGGAAGAGATCAGGCTTATGAGGATAAAGTTCCTGTCGGAGATGGGGAACT